>JAABUM010001571.1_pt1 | contig 33594 bp, 28 predicted proteins | sample 5559161 | NCBI WGS metagenome assembly JAABUM01 (sample SAMN10711868, study PRJNA513369) | rock metagenome | isolation source: Antarctica rocks | place: Antarctica: Victoria Land, Siegfried Peak nord
CGGGAAGACAACGAGCGATGCGGCGAGACGGCGACCTTACCACCCTCGCGCCACCCTTTATCAGACAGTTTCTAGAGCACCACGCAGAATGCTTGGCCCGTCGGGGACCGGGACTGAAGTACCCATGAAGGGCATACTATCCCCTCCGGGGACTGGGACGGTGGCACGGTTCAAGCTCTCCGCGCAGCACTGTAAACCTCATGATCCAACTGATCGCCGCGCGCGGCACCCGCGCCGCAAAAGGCAATGAGGCGCGACATGCGCCGACTGCTGAATTGCGGGATGGTTATCGGTTGCTCTCACCGCTGCTGGTAGCAAATGGCTGCGCTTGAAGGGGTCGGTGTGTGAGCAGGCCGGGGCGCGGAGCGTCGATTGCACCCGCCCCGCCTGCCCTTGGCGTCGGATCAGGCAGTCGTCGCCTTGCTGTGCTTCTGTAATACCTCGCTCATCCGCGCGACCGCCCTGGTCAGTTCGTCGTCGGAGGTGGCGAAAGAGAGGCGGACGAAGCCCTCCCCTGCCGCGCCGAAGGCGTTGCCGGGGGTGACGGCCACCTCCCCCTCCGCGATCAGCAATTCGGCGCACTCCGCCGAGGTAAGTCCGGTGCCGCGAATGTCGGGCATCGCGTAGAAGGCCCCCTGCGGCAGCGCGCAGCGGACGCCGGGAATCGCGTTCAGGCGGTCGGCCACGAGATGGCGGCGGCGGTCGTAGGCGACGACCATCTGGTTGATGATCTCCTGCGGCCCGTCGAGGGCGGCGATCGCGCCGCGTTGCCCGAACGAGGTGGCGCAGGTGACCGAATGGCTGTGAATCTTGAGTATCTGATTGACGATCGGGCGCGGCGCGGCGAGGAAGCCGAGCCGCCAGCCGGTCATCGCGTACGCCTTGGAGAAGCCATTGAGGGTCAGCGTCCGCTCCCACATGCCGGGGAGGGCGGCGATGCTGCGGTGGACCGCGCCGTCGTAGACCAGCTTCTCGTAGATCTCGTCGCTGAAGACGTAGAAGTCGTGCTCCTGCGCGAGCTGCGCGATCGTTGTCAGCTCTGCCTCGGTGGCGACGCGCCCGGTCGGGTTGTTCGGCGTGCAGAGGATCAGGGCGCGGGTACGGGGCGTGATGTACGGGAGGATACGCTCCGCAATGATGGCGTAGTTATCATCCGCTGAGAGGGGGACGCTGATCGGCGTCCCCTCGGCGATGATCACCTCCGGCGCGTAGGAGACCCAGCCCGGATCGAGGATCAGCACCTCGTCGCCCCGGTCGATCAGCGTCATCATGGCCGCGAAGATCGCTGGCTTGCCGCCCGGTGTGACGATGATCTCATCGGTGCTGTAGGTGAGGCCGTTCTCGCGCTGGAGCTTGCGGACGATCGCCACGCGCAGCTCGGGGATACCGGCGCTGGCGACGTAGTGGGTGTCCCCCCCCTCCATCGCATCGGCGGCGGCGGCGACGATGTGCTGCGGCGTGGCGAAGTCGGGGTCGCCTCCGCCGAGGTCGATCACATCGCGCCCGGCGGCTTTCATCTGCCGGGCACGGTCGGACACGGCGATCGTCGGCGACGGCGCGATCGCCGTCACCCGGCGCGCGAACTGGTACTCCATCAGTGGTCTCGCTCCTTCACGCTGTCCGAGCGGAGCGGCGACGTGCGCCGCGCGTCCGCGAATGGCGGCATGATAGCACGCACCGATCGGCTATACTGTGCGGGAACTGTGTGGCGCTCGGCGCTTCGCGGACGAGAGGCGCGTGGGCGACGATCGAGAGGAGAGCGAGCGCATGAATCTGGTCGATGGACTCGAACGCATTCGCACGATGCTGGTGGCGAATGCCGCCACCACGGCGACGCTCGATACGGTGGATACGATTATCGATAACGCGGCGCGGATGGGCGGCGGCGACAACGCCCAGGCGCAGTCGCTCCTCCAACTCACGAAGATGCTGATGCGGACCCCGAACGCCAATCAGAATGTGCGGGTTTACAACGATCTGGCGAAGATCGAGCAGCAGTTGACGATCCGCGCCAACGAGGCGGCGAAGGAACGCGCGGAGATGGTCGATAAGCCGATGCCGAAGGATAAAAAGTTCTACAAGGCGCAGCGCGAGCGCGAGAAGGCAGCCAAGAAGACGACGTAGCGCGACGCCGCTCGTGTCCTTCCGGGCACCCGAGCCGCCCGTGCGGGTGCTGGTTGGCGCACCGCTCGCCCGGCTTTCCCCTTCCGCGATGCCGCATAATCGACGCGCCATCCCGCACCACCGCATGGGAACTATCCCGCGCGGTGGTGCGTTGCATGAGTGATGGTCGCCAACGTCTCACCCGACAATCGAACACGCGCCCTCCCGCACCTCGCCGCATGGTTCTTGCGTATTTAATGGTGCGTGCGGTGGTCTGAGCGGTATGTCAGCGAGCCGCCGAGCGTGGTGATCCGATTGATCGCAACGATGAGGTTCTCGCGATGAGCAAGGTGATCGAGCGCGCTCCCGAGCGCACGCCCCTGACCCCGGCCCGGTTGGGACGGTTTCTCTGGGGCATCCTCTGGATCCCTTTCTGGGTGGGGAGCACCCTGCCGCCGCCAACATTGCCGGGCCGTCGCGAGGCGCTGCCCGCCGCCGACGCACGGACACCGCTGATCCTGCGGCAGGTCGATGGACTGCGCGAGACGATCTGGCGGCAGCGGCGCGCGATCCTCGGCTTCCGGGGGCTCTGGCTGGCGCTGCTGGCGGTCGACCTCTGGCTTGGCCTGCACGTCCTGGCCGGGCGTGACCTCTCGCCTCGTCCGTTCCTGCTCGTGGCGCTGGCCGTCGTGGTGTGCGCCGCGCTCCTGATCGCGATCGCCCGTCCCTCGCGCGGCCAGATGGCGCGCACCCTCGACCGCTCGTTCGGCCTGCGCGAGCGCCTGACGACCGCCGTCGAGGAGGCCGAGGCGGGACGCCCCACCGGGCTGCGCGCCCTCCAGATTCTGGACGCGACCCGCGTCACCCGCCACATCGCCACCGCGAGCGCCTTCCGACCGCACCTCCCGGCGCGCGAGATCGTGGCGGCGCTCGCCACCGGCCTCTTCTGCCTCGTCCTCGTGATCATGTTGCTGATCCAGCACTTCGCGGCACCCAACGCCGGGGCCGGGCCGGGCGCGGGCGCGGGTTCCGGCCCCGGTGCCGGTCGGGCGGCGGGGAACGCCCCCGGCTCCCAAACGGGCAGCCAGGCGGGCGACCAGCCGGGGCAGCAGGCCGGTCAGAAAGGGCAGTCGGGCCAGAGTGGACAGCAGGGGGCCGGGCAACAGGGCGGGCAGCCGACCGCGCAGGGCAAGGCGGATCTGAACACCGTCGCCGGGGCTTTCCAGGATCACGCCTCGACGAGCGCCGCCGGAGACAAGCTGGCGTCCGGCGACTACGCTGGCGCGGCGGCGGCGCTGCGCGAGGCCGGGAACAACGCCGCGCAGACCGCGCCCCAGGAACGGCAGGCGATCGCCAACGATGTGCGGAGCGCCGCCGATCAGGTCAGCGACCCGCAACTGGCGAGCGATCTGCGCGATGTGGCGAACGGGCTGACCCAACCGAACGCGGCGGGCGCGCAGGAGGGGTTCGGTCGCGTGGCGAACGATGTGGAGCAGGCCGCGCAGGGCGGGCAGCAGGGTCAACAGGGGCAGCAGGGGCAGAACGGCCAGCAGAGCGGCAACGGTGGCAACGGTGCGGGCACCGGCAGCACCGGGAACGGCGTCTCGCCGCAACTGCCGAGCGGGCAGCAGCAGTCCCCCGCGGCCTCGTCCTCGCCGCTGCTCGGTGCCGATGGCAAGCCGATCGAGCTGCCGAAGGGCGATCCGAGCGGCCAATCGATCACCACCCAGGATCGGCAAGGGCGCACCAATGGCTCCAGCGACCCGAGCGCGGCGGGCGCGGGTGGTGGCGCGGTGCAGCAGGGTTCGGTCGGCGAGGCGGGGGTCGACGCGAACCAGGTGCCCTACGACCAGCGCGGCACGGTCGAGCGCTATTTCACGCCGAGCGGCGACGATCCGAACACGAACGGGCGGTAGGAGCGATGATGGTGTCATTACCCTTTCTCCGGCGCACCTCCCGCGCCGCAGCCGCGCCCGACCCGCTCTTCGATGCCGCGTTCCGACGCCGGATCGAGCAGATGGCGCTCCGCACGCGGCAGACATTGGCGTGGCGCGCGGTCGGCGAGCACCGGAGCCCCCGTCGCGCCCCGTCGCGCGAGTTCACCGATTTCCGCGTCTATACGCAGGGCGAGGATCTGCGCTATCTGGACTGGAATACGTTTGCGCGGCTCGGCGAGATGGTGACCCGTCTCGGGCAGATCAGCACCGAGCTGACGGTCCACATCCTGATCGATACCAGTGCCTCGATGAATTGGGGCGATCCGAATAAGCTGCGCTATGCGAAGCGCCTCGCTGCCGCGCTCGGCTACCTCAGCCTCTGGCACTTCGATCGCCTCCAGATCGCCCCGTTCGGGGCGCGGCTCGACGCGGCGGGGTTCGGTCCGCGCCGGGGCCGTGCGGCGATCGCGCCGCTTTTCAGTTACTTGGAAGGGCTGCCCGCCGCTGGCGGGACCGATTTCGCCGCATCGCTGGCCGAGTACGCGCGGCGTCAGCGCGCGCCCGGCGTCCTGCTGCTGATCTCCGATCTCCTCACGCCGGAGGGGGGCGACCCGACCGCCGCGCTGCGCCCCTTCCTCGAACGGGGCTGGGACGTGATCGTCTTTCACACCCTCGACGCGCAGGAGGTGGAGCCGGGCTACACGGGCGACCTGCGCTTGCAGGATGTCGAGCGTGACGGCGGGCGCGGCCTGCGTATCACGCCCGACGACCGGACGCTGACCGAGTACCGCGCCGCCTTCGACCGCTGGCTCGGCGAGATCGAAGGGGCCTGCGCGACGCGGCGCATCGGCTATCTGCGCTTGCTCACCGCCTGGTCGTTCGAGGAGTTGGTGTTGCGCTTCCTGGTCTCGAACGATGTCGTCGGCCCGCGCGGTGAGCGCGTCGCTCGGGCGCGTGCGGCGGTGCGCCGGTGAGTATCGCCCTGCTCGCGCCGCTCGCCGCGTTCTTCGCCCTCAGCCTGCCGCTGCTCGTCCTGCTGCACATGCGGCGCGCGCGGACCCAGGCGCTGCCGATCACGACGCTCCGCTTCTGGGAGGAGGCGCAACGGCACCGCCGCCAGCGGATCGCGCTCCGCCGCCCGCCGCGCTCGCTCCTCCTCCTGCTGCAACTGCTGATCGCCGCGCTGATCGTCCTGGCGCTGGTGCGCCCGGCGCTGCCGGTGCCGGGGTTGCCGGGGAGCACGCCGCCACGCCAGCTGATCATCGTCCTCGATCGTTCTGCGGCGATGCGTGCGACCGATGTCACCCCGAGCCGCTTCGGGGTCGCGCAGGACCGCGCCCGCGCGCTGATCCGCGCCGCGTCCGCCGACGAGGCGACCGCGCTCCTGACCCTCGGCGACGAGTCGCAGAGCTTCCGCGCCGCCGACGCCGCCGGGCGGGCGGGGCTGCTCACCTCGCTCGATCGGCTCGGGCCGGGCGGCGGGAGGGCCGACCTCAACGGGGCGCTGCCGACCCTCCGCGCGCTCCTGTTGCCGGAGCGTGAGAACCGGATCGTCCTCCTCTCGGGCGGCATCTTCGCCAACGAGCCGGACCGCGCCGCGCTCGCCGCGCTCCCGGCCACCCTGCGGTGGGAGGCGATCGGGGCGGCGGCGGACAATCTGGCGATCACCACCCTCGTCACCCGCCGCTCCGCGCAGGATGCGACGCGGGCCGAACTCTTCGCCCGCGTCGCCAATTACGCCACGAGCGCCATCACGGCGCGGAGCGAGATCGAGGCCGACGGGACGACCGTGGACACGCGGCAACTGACCATCGCCGCCAACAGCACCGTCGACGTCGTCTGGCAACTCCCGGCCAACACACGCGGCGCGCGGTTGCGGGTCGCGCCGAGCGGCGGCCGGGCCGATCCGCTCCCCTCAGATAATGAGGCGTTCGTGGTGACGCGCGACGTGACGCAGCGCCGCATCCTGCTCGTCTCCGACAATCCGGGCGATCTCGGTCGCGCGCTCGCCGCCCAGTCGGGCGTGGCGGTGACGACGGTGGCGGCGCGCGACTACAGCGACACGCAGCCATACGACCTGACCGTCTTCGATCGCTTCGCGCCGAGCAGCCTCCCGCGTGGCGGCGTGTTGCTCGTCAACCCCGGCATGAGCGGCGGGCTCCTCTCGGCGGTCGGGACCGAGCAAGCGCCGCAGATCGCGCGGGTCGATCGGGAGAGTGCGATCCTCGCGGGGGTCGATCTGAGCGGCCTGACCTTCGGCGCGACCCCGATCTATCGCCTCCCGCTCTGGGCGACAGAGATCGTCGGCGGGCAGCAGGGGCCGCTGATCCTGGCGGGGAACCTCGATGGCCGCGAGATCGCCGCGCTCACCTTCGATCCGGCGGCGTCGAGCCTGACGAAGCGCCTCGCCTTCCCGATCCTGATCGGTAACCTCGTCGAGCGCTTACAGACCCACCGGGTGCCGACGGCGGTCACGTTGGGGGCGGGGGTCTCGCTCGAACCGGTGGCCGGGACGACAGCGTTGCAATTGCGCGATCCGAGCGGCACGACCCGCGAGCTGCCGCTGCGGGCGTCGGGCGGCGGCGTGCCGACCGCGTATGTCGTCGCCGACCAGCCGGGCCTCTACGCGCTGATCGAGCGCGATGCCGCCGGCGCGACCCTCTTGCAGGAGTCGTTCGCGGTCAACGGCGGCGATCCGGTCGCCTCGAATCTACGGGCCGTCGCCGCCACCCTGCCCGCTGGCGCGGGTGGCGTCGCCCCCCAACTGGCGGCGACGGCTCCGGTTCAGGCGGGCGGGGTCATGGTAGCGGCACCGCGCCGTCTCGGCGAGTTGTGGCCGGTCCTCCTCGGGCTGGCGCTGGCGCTGCTGGTGGTCGAGTGGATCGTCGGGCTGGGTGGCCTGGCGCGACCACGAATGGAGCATGGACGAGTGCGCGCGCGACCCGGCCTGGGTGGCCCGAATGCGGGGACGAATACGCGATGACTGGTCTGGGTTCCCTCTTCGGGCGGCAATGCGCGCTACGCGAGCCGCGCATCCTGATCGTCGCGGCGCTCGTCGTCGCGCTGATCGCGATCCTCTGGTTCCTGCGCGGTCGTGGGACGGTCCCGGCGCGCGCGCTGATCCTCCGTGCCCTGGCCTTCCTGGCGCTGGCGTTCGCGCTCGCCGGGCCGCTCCTGGCACAACCTGCGCCCGCCGGGGCGACGATCTTCGTGGTCGATCGCTCGCGGAGCATGGGCGACGACGATGCGCGGCTCCTCGCGGCACAAATCGTCGCGGCGATCGGTAGCAGCGCCGAGCACGAACCGGTGGGGCTGGTCGCCTTCTCCGAGCGCGCGGCGACCGTCTATCCGGTCGGCACGCTGACCGCCGCGACCTCGCCCGAGGCGATCGGGGCCGCACTGCGCGCCACCGATACCGGCTCGCGCGACTATACCGCCGTGGCCGACGCGCTGCGGCTGGCGGAGTCGTTGCCCTCGGCGGGCGGGCGACGGCTCGTCCTCTTCTCGGACGGGCAGGAGACGGTGGGGCAGGCGACCGACTGGGCGGCAGGGGCCAGCGGGCGCGGGGTCGTGGTCGACGCGGTCGCCCCCGCCGCGCGTCGCCTGCCGAACGATGTGCGTGTCACCGATCTGCGCGTCCCCGACAGCCTGTGGCAGGGGGACGTGGTCGAGATCGCGGCGACCCTCGCGGGGGACACGCCCGGTCAGGTGGCGGTGCAATTGCTGGTCGATGGTCAGGTCGCAGTGAGCCAGAACGCCGCGCTCTCCGCCTCGACCAGCGCCGCGACCGGCACGGCCTCCTTCGTGCTGCGCCCGCTCACGCCCGGCTACCACGCGATCGAGGTGCGCGTCGCCCCGGCCACGAGCGATCCGATCGCCGAGAACAATACCCTCGCCGCCACGACGGTTGTGCGCGACAAGCCGCGCGTGCTGATCGTCGAGGGGACGCCGGGCGGGGCCGATGGCCTGCGGCGGAGCCTGACGGGGACGACGTTCGCCGTGACGGTCCGCGCCCCCGGCGCGCTCCCCGACCGCGCCGCCGATCTCGGCGGCTACGACGCGATCGTGCTCGCCGATGTCCCCGCGATGGCGTTGAGCGAAGGGAAGCAGCAGGCGTTGCAGGATTTCGTCCGCACGACCGGTCGGGGGCTCGTGGTCACCGGGGGAATGCAGAGCTTCGGCAAGGGTGGGTACGATGGTTCCACGTTGGAGGCGGCGCTGCCGGTTCGCGTGAAGCCGCGCGCCGAGGGGAAGCGCCCGCCCGCCGCGCTGCTCCTGATCATCGATGCGTCCGGCTCGATGGGGATCAATACGAGTAGCCCGACGCGGATGGAGATGGCGAAGAGCGCCGCCGCCCAGGCGGTCCGCGCCCTCTCGCCCGGCGACGATGTTGCGGTCCTCGCGTTCAACGATCGGAACATCTGGGTCCAGCATCTGCGGACGATCAACAGCGCCGACGATATCAACGGGGTCGTGGATCAGATCAGTCGCCTGAAAGCGGAGGGTGTGACCGAGATGTATAACGCCCTCACGACCGGGATCGACGAGATCCAGAAGAGCCAGGCGGGGACGAAGCACATCATCTTCCTCTCCGATGGTGAGCCGACGAGCCGTTTCGACCCGGATGAGGTGGCGGGGCGTGCCCGTAAAACCAACATTACCCTCTCCACGATCGCGATCGGGCAGGCCGCCGACATCACGCTGATGCAGCGGCTGGCGATGGTCGGCAACGGGCGCTACCAGTATGCGCCGACGCCGCAGGACATCCCGAAGCTGACCCTGGAGGAGACGGAGCAATTGGCGGGCAAGACCTTCGCCACCGGCGACTTCCGCGCCGTGCAGACCTCGCCCAGCCCGATCCTGCGCGGCCTCGAACCGGGCTCGTTGCCGACGCTCGGCGGCTATCAGATTACTGAGGCAAAACCGGGCGCACAGGCGATCTTGCAGTCGGGCAAGGGGGAGCCGGTGCTCGCCCAGTGGCAATATGGCCTGGGCCGGGTGGTGACCTGGACGAGCGACCTCGGCCAGAGTTTCGCGCCCAACTGGAGCGGTTCGAGCGCCTTCCCGACCTTCTGGAATCAGGCGGTGCGCTGGAGTCTGGCGGCGGCGGTCAGTCCCTCCTACCGGGTGAGCGCCACACCGGATGGGAAGGATACGGTCCTGGCGGTCGATGCGTTCGACGGCAACGGCGGGGCGGTCGATCTGGCGACGCCGAACGCGCGTCTCCGCACCCCATCCGGGCAGACGGTCGATCTGGTGCTGCCGCAGAGCGCGCCGGGCCGCTACGAGGTGCGCCTCGCCGCGCCGCAACCGGGCGCGTACAGTCTGGAGCTGCGGCAGACGCGCGGCGGGCAGGCCACAACCGACACGGTCGGTTTCAGCGTCCCGTATCCGGCCGAGCTGCGCGGCCCGACGCTGGGCGACACCATCATCCTCGGCGCGCTGACCGATCGGACCGGTGGGCGGGTGCTGAGCGGCCCAGGGCAGGTCTTCGACCGGACGGTGCTGACGGCCACGCCGCAGTTCCGCGACAGCTGGCAGCCATTCGCGATCCTGGCGCTGCTCCTGTTCCTGCTCGACACCGCGATTCGCCTCGGCTATGCCGCGACCTCGGGGCGGGCATTGAAGCGGCTGATGCCGCGCTAGGGCCGGGTGTCTGGGTGGAGGGTTGGCGCGGCGATGACCGGGGTTGAAATACCCTTGAAGGGCAGTAGCTCCTACCCATGAAGGGCACACTGCACCCATGAAGGGCGCACTGCCTCCGGGGGACACTGCCCCGGCTAAGGACTTCAGCGGATAGGTGCCGACTTCGGGCTCCAGCGATCTCGGTGGGTGAGGAGCTTGCCGGTGATGAGGATGGTGGTGGCGAGGCAGAGGGCGGCGTGTCGGTGCCGTGCTCGGCGGTCGGTGTTGCGGCGGGGTTGGCCGTCGTTCGACCACCACGTGTTGATAGTCTCGACGATCCATCGCATGCCGAGCCGTCGTGGCTGCTTCTTCGCGCCGGGAACCTTGGTGGCTCGCCGTTGGATGTCGAAGTTGTCGAGGCCGAGGGCGCGAAGCTGCCGTTCGATGACCGGGTAGTCGTCGCTGCGGTCGAGGTGCCGTGTCTCGATCTCGGCGAGCAGCCCGCGGCCGGCGACGGCATCAAAGGTCGGGAATAGCAGGCTGATGTCGTTGCAGTTCGCCGATGCGCCCCTGCAGCTCCCCGACCCGGGACTGGGGCTGCTCGACGAACCCACGGAGTGCGCCACTGCCGGCCTCCAAGGTGGGGGGTTGCGCGTTATGCCAGCCGATAGCAGTCGGGGGTCCCGATTGCGCACACCGTCCCCACCGGCGGCAGTCAGCGAAGCGCGTTCAGCTCGTCGAGGGCGCGATGGCCGCTCTCGACCACCCCTGGAACGACAGCGTGGCGCCCGAGACGGATGGGGATCTCGAGCGTGTGGAGGATCTGTGCCGCCGCGAGCACCGCCGCCCCATCCCAGTCGACGAGGTCGAGGATCCTCGTCCACAGCCGCCTGCGGACACCGTTCAGCAGCGGATCCCGGAAGGTGTACCACACGAGGGTGGTGAGATCAGTCGCCCGCGTGCCGCTCCCGGCGTTCCCGATATCCACGACCGCCACCACCGCCCCGTCACGGACCAGGACATTGCCGGGGGTTGCGAGATCGGCATGGACCATGTCGGGTGCCTCTCGTGGTGGCGGGACGTCGGCACACACGAGCCGCAGGCGCTCGACCACGGCCGACACCATGGAGGAATACCCCGAGAGCCCGGCCACGGACTGGCGGAGCAGCGACTGCTCGGGCGTCTCGTCGAGATCCGGCCCGGCGACAGCGGATCCCCGACCGGTGGCGACGCGCCAGGCGTACGACCAGTGGTCGTAGGGCTCGGAGGCTTGGCCGGCCTGGAGTTCGATGATCGCCATCAGCTGCTCGACGAGGGACGGGGTCAGCGCTGCCGCGGGAGCCGCGTCGACGAAGTCCATCAGCTGCCAGACATGCGTGGCGGTGGCCCCCACGCCGAGCCAGGCCGGGGTGGGATAGCCGCGCCGACGCATGTGCTCGACCACTCTCTGGGCGCGCAACGTCTCGTCCAGGTGGTTGGGGTGTGCCCGGGGCACCGCTTTGAGCACTGCATTTGCCCCTCCGGCCAACCGGACGCGCATGGCACCCCCATTGGCGCCCCCGGGCAGGCGACCGAGCAGGGTGACCTCTGCCCCGACCACGCTGGCCACGTCGTCCAGGACCTTGGCCGGTAGCGCTGCGGGATGGGTGCCCTGGTTCATGCTGTCCCCACCAATCCAGTGCCGCAACACACCGGCGCCGCTGGCGGGCCGCCCCGACCCGCTGCCCGCCCGGCCGGGACGGCAACTCCGCGTGGCCGAATGGCTCCCGTTCGGCGCCATAACCGCCAGCCCGTACGACGAGTCCGCTCGCGTCGTCTGCGCATGATACGGCACGATTGACCAGCTCGGCCAAAGCGTGGCCCGCCGATGCCTCCGCTACGACGTGATTGCGGTGACTGCGACTGGCCGCTGCTCGGCGAACTCTCGGTCCGCAGCTGCGGCGACCCGCATCGCATCGGGAGCGCCGCGTCCAGGGCTCCGATTGGGCCGCCATCGCGAACGAGGCGGACGAACGCATCGACCTCGGCCATTATATGCCGTCCGGAAGCGATCTGAAAACGCCGGCCAAGGATCGGTCGGACGAGCGCCGACCCCGGGGTCGACCGAGCGCAGTGGCGTGCGCCGGGTCCACCTTTTACAAAAAACCGGGCCAGCCCAACGACCGGTGGATGGTCAACCGCGCCAGCAGTAGCGCCTACTCGCGCGGGTCCTAAGGGCTGCGGCCACGAAGCACCCATGAAGGGCATACTCTACCCATGAAGGGCACAATGTCCCCTGCGGGGGACTGGGTCGTCAGGCAAGGGTCTAAGCATACCGCATGGCACTGTAGCTGCCCGGTACCTCTGCGCGAGGCAGTGATGGCGGGGCCGTAGGGGAGGGTATGAGTCGACGCCGATTTTAGCCCTGCTCCGCCTCGTACTTCTCGCGGTTGTAGGCGACTTCCTTGCCCGCCGCCTCGGCCGCTTCGAGCATCTCTTCTTCGAGTTCCTCGGCGCGGGTCCGGGCGCGCGGCACCACGGGCGCGGCGTTTGCGGTGAGCGGTCGGGCTTCCTTCGGGGTCCGCGCGGCGCGCATCTCGTCGTGGAAGGCGAGGAGTTGCGTCTGTAGGCGCTCGCCGTAGCCGCTGAGCGAGACGATCGTGCGCCCGCGATTGGTCGTCCGCACGCCGATCTCGCCGATCACGGCGGGCAAGGCCCCCTCGGCGCGTCCCTGGACGCGCACCGTGTTCGGCTGGCCGCCCTTGGTGGCGCGGTAGCCCTGTTCGCGGAAGAATTCCTGCGCCCGCTCCAAGACCTTCGGGGCGGGCACATCGGTGATCACCTTGCGGACAAAGGTTGTCCGCTCCATCTCGCGCGCCATCTCTTGCATCGCTGCCTCCTGCTACCGCATCGCACTCTGCGTTATACTCCGCGCTGCATGGGAGAGCAAGGTGCGTCCCCAGCGGCATCGGTGCTCGTGTGACGATTGCTCGGAAAGGGTTGCCTGGTGTCCACGCCTGAAGCGGAAGCCGATAATGCACGTTTCCCCACGCCGCGCGCCATGCAGAGTATCGCCGCCCGACACGGCGCGGCCTTCGAGGTACGCGAGGGGGAGCGCATCCAGATCGTCGATCAGGATGGGAAACAGACCGCCGTCCTGGTGGCGTTCAAGAAGGACGACCATAGCGAGTGGGTCTCCACCACTCATACGGCCGAGGGGCTCGGGTCGATCATGCTCCGCCTCAACGGCCACATCGTCAGTAACCGGCGCAACTGGATGCTGCGGCTGGAGGAGGACACCGTCGGGCGACACGACATGCTGGCCCCCGCCTGCGACGGCCGGCGCTTCCTCGACTACTACGGCCTGATCGATCATCCGAACTGCAAGGATAACCTGACGACCGCATTGGCGGAGTTCGGCATCCCCTACGATGCGTTGCCCGATCCGATCAACCTCTTCATGAACGTCGGCATCCTCGGTGATGGCGCGCTCGAAGTGCGGACCCCGCTGTCGGAGGCGGGCGACTTCGTGGTGCTGCGCGCGCTGACCGATCTGGTCATCGGCATCTCGGCCTGCCCGAATGACCGGAACGCGCAGAACGACCACACCCCGAGCGAGCTGCAAGTGCGGATCTACGCCGATTAGCGACGTGACGACCGCTGACGGCCCGGCGGGCACCCTTGGCCCGTTGCGCGTGATCATCGGGGCGGGCGAGCAGCGCTGGCCGGGCTGGCTACCGACGCAGCGCAATGAACTCGATCTGCTGGATGATGCCAGTTGGGCGACGTACTTCGGCGAGCGCCGCGCCTCCACCCTCCTCTGCGAGCACGTCTGGGAGCATCTGACGGAGGCGGAGGGGCGGGTCGCCGCTGCTCTTTGCTATCGCTACCTCCAGCCGGGCGGTTTCCTCCGTGTTGCCGTTCCCGACGCCAACTTCCCGCATGCCGAATACCAGCGCACGGTGCAGGTCGGTGGGCCGGGTCCGCGCGAGCACCCCGCCGCCGACCACCGCGTCGTCTACGACTACCGGCGCTTCGCGGCGCTCTTCGCGGGGGCCGGGTTCGTCGTCGATCTCCTCGAATGGTGCGACGAGGCGGGGCGCTTCAACTTCCGCTATTGGGATCCCGCCGACGGCCCGATCTACCGCTCCCTCCGTACCGACGGTCGCAACCGCGACGGCAAACTCGGCTTCGTCTCGCTGATCCTCGACGCGCACAAGCCCCGATAGGGGACGATCTCTCCCTAGATCGGCCCACCGTATAGGACACGGGGATCGCGAGCGCGCGGGTCGCCGCGCTGTTGCGTTGGCATGGCCTACTCGTAACCCGGCCATTGTTCACCGACCGCCCAACCGCACGCGATCCGATCGGCGTCTGTTGCGGTGGCGTGCCCGGCACCGTAAGCTGTCGCTACTTCGGTGTGCGCATCGGCGTGCGGCCTGACGGGCCGGAGCAGGTAGCGCTGGTGGTGAGGGGGAACAACGATGGCGACATTCAGGGTCGGGGTATCCGGCGACTTTACGACGCGCGCGGCGGGACTCTTGGAGCCGACGCTGCGCGATCTTTTCGATCCACTCCCGTGGATCGAGTGGGAGTATTTCTCGGCGGAGTCGCCGATCATCGCGCCGGAACAGATCGCGGGCTACGACGGGATCGTCAGCCTCGGCGTGCGCTACCCGGCGGAGACCCTCGCGGGGGCCGAACGGCTCGCGGTGATCGCGCGCTGGGGGGTCGGCTACGACACGATCGACATCCCCGCCGCGACGGAGCACGGCGTCCTCGTCTGCATCACGCCGCCCGCCGTGCGCCGCCCGGTCGCGGAGGGGATCATGGCGCTGCTCCTCGCGATCACCAAGCGGATCCCGGCCAAGGATCGGATCGTCCGCAGCGGCACCTGGGACTTGATCCCCGAGACGATGGGGGTCGCGCTGGCGGGACGGACGCTCGGCTCGATCGGGGTCGGCAACATCGGCACAGAATTCTTCCGGCTGGTCAAACCATTCGACCTTGGCCGGACGCTGGCGACCGACCCCTACGTGACGGCGGATGGCGCGGCGGCGCTCGGCGTCGAACTGGTGGACCTCGACACGTTGCTGCGCGAGTCGGACTTCGTGGTCGTCAATTGCCCGCTGACCGCCGCTACCTTCCACCTGATCGGCGAGGCGCAGTGGCGGAGCATGAAGCCGACCGCCTTCCTCGTCAATACGGCGCGCGGGCCGATTATCCACGAAGCGCCGCTCGTCCGCGCGCTGACAGAGGGTTGGATCGCGGGCGCGGCGCTCGATGTCTTCGAGGAGGAGCCGCTGCCGTTGCCGCACCCGCTCGCCGCGCTGAACAACGTGATCCTCGCGCCGCACGCGATCGCCTGGACCGATCAAATGGCGCGCGATAACAGCGTCATCGCCTGCGAGAATGTCCTGAGCGTTCTGCGAGGCGATGTTCCCCAGTTTACGGTGAACCGCACGGCTGCTCAGGGAGCCGCGTTCGTCAAGAAAGCGTCGGCGTTACGGGCGCGATGGGAGGCACAGCGATGAAAGCGAATCGGTTTCGGCAGGTGCGCGCGACCGGGCAGGTGCCGGTCGGGCAGATGATCTGGGAGTTCGGGTCGCGCGGGATCGCGCGGATGATGGAGGTCTGCGATCTCGACTTCACGATCATCGACACCGAGCACGCGGCGTTCACGAGCGCGGAGCTGGCGGACCTGATCGCCTGGTTTCGAGGCACGACCGTCGCACCGTTCGTGCGCGTGCCGGAGATCGCCTACCACCTCCTCGCGCGGACGATGGACGCGGGCGCACTCGGCGTGATGGTGCCGAACGTCAAGACGGCGGCGGAGGCGCGCGCGATCGTCGATGCGGTCAAGTATGCGCCGCTCGGCGCGCGCGGGATCGGGCTCGGCGGTGGCCTGACCGACTATCGTGGCGTTGATCCGGGGGCCTTTCTGGAGGAGTCGAACGCGAATACGACCGTGATCTGCCAGATCGAGAGCGTCGAGGGGATCGCGAACCTGGAGGCGATCGCCACAACGCCAGGCGTCGATGTCCTCTGGGTCGGGCACTTCGATCTCTCGCAGAGCATGGGCATCCCCGGCCAGTTCCGCGATCCGCGCTTCCTGGACAACCTGCGGCAGGTGATCGCGGTGTGCGCCGCGCACGGCCTCGGAGCTGGTATCCAGCCGGGTACGGTCGAGCAGGCGCGGGAATGGCTCGCGCTCGGCTTCAACGTGATCTCGTACGGGACCGACATGGGCGCGTACATGGCGGCCACGAGCGGCGGGATCGCCGCGATCCGCGCCGAGGCGGCGCAACAGGGCGCGGGGGCATAGCCGTTGCGACATATCCCCAAGGCTATCGGAACTAAAACGTGCATTACGGTTGGCCCACCGGGGACCGGGACTGAAGTACCCATGAAGGGCACACTGTACCCATGAAGGGCAGCCACTCCCGGCGAAGGGCTGCGGCCACGAAGTCCCCTCCGGAGACTGGGCTGTCCTGTCGGGTCAAGCTTTCTGCATAGCGCTGTAGACTACCCGCCGACGTGGGAGTGCATAGAGCGCAGGCGAAATATCCATGAAGGGCTAATACTCGCCTACGTGGGCTGGTGGCTGTAGCGGTGATGCCAAGTAGTAGCGTCTTATAATCCTGGGCAAGAAACAGGGGCTTGCAGGCAGCTTGCGATCAGCGGGGGTGACGACGGTTTATGCCGTTGTCGCCCCTCCTCGTACGCCGTCCTGCTTCGCCGTCTGCTGCCGCCCCACAGTGCTGTAGCAGCGGCGCAACTCCGCCTCGATCGCGTCCCAGTTGGCGTCGGTATCGGCGTCGCGACCGCCGGTGATCCGGTCGAGCGCGATCAGGGCGCGGTGTCGCCACGTCGCGGATGCGGTCGCCTCCGCTGCGGTGAGGCCGAAGATCGCGCTGTGCAGGGTGACGAGCGTGGCGAGGAGGGCCGGGTCGTCGCGATCCCCCGAGAGGCGGCGATTGACATCCCAGTAGACGACCTCCGCGCGCGCCGCCGTCGCCGGATCGAAGGTGAGCGGTGCGTAGCGCGTGGCGAGGGCATAGAAACGGGTCAGCTGCGCGCTGACGCGCCCGAGATCGTGATCGACCGGCACCCAGGCGATCGAGGCGCGGACGAAATAATACGCCGCCGAGAGCGAGCGCGGGAAGGGGATACCGAACTGCTCCTGGCAGAGGGCCAGGCCCACGCGAAGGAGGCGGAACCAGTGGCGGTCGTAATAGGCCCGCCACCCCGCGATCTCGAAGTGGGCGATGCGGTCGGGATCGAACGTGCGTGGGACCATCAGTGCGCTGCTCCGTCACGCAATACTCATGCATCGGTGTCGTGGCCGATTATACCGGCTGCCGACCCTTGCATCCGGCGCGATCCGTGGTAGCGTTGCCGGTGCGCCTGGGGAGGCGTCTGCGTGTCGGCCAAGGGTGCGTGCGGGGGAGGTGCGGGTGACTGCGACAGAGCGGGCCGGGGCGATCCCGTCGCCGGAGGAAGTCCTGGGATACGGCGTCGGGGCGGAGCGGAAGATCCCCGACTGGCCGCTGATGGTGGACTATTTCACGCGCCTGGCCGAGGCTTCGCCGCGCGTCGCGATCGAGGAGTTGGGGCGGACGACCGACGATAATCCGCTGATCCTGGTCACGATCTCCGCGCCGGAGAATCTGGCGCGGCGCGAGGAGTTGCGCGCGATCAACGCGCGCCTCTTCGATCCGCGAAGGACGCTACCGGAGGCGGTCGAGGGGCTGATCGCGGAAGGGCGCAGCGTGGCGCTGCTCCTCTGCACGCAGCACTCGAACGAGCTTGGCGCGGCGCTGATGACCCTCGAACTCGCTCACGAACTCGCCACGCGCGATGACCCCGAGACGCGCGCGATCCTGGAGAATACGATCACGCTGATCGTCCCCTGTGCCAACCCTGATGGGCACCGGATGGTCGTGGAGTGGTACGCGCGCTGGCTCGATACCCCGTACGAGGGCCAGCCGATGCCCTGGCTCTACCACCGCTATGTCGGCCATGACAATAACCGCGACTGGTTCATGCTGACGCAGGCCGAGACGCGCCTGATCGCCGCGTTGCACAACCGCGAGCATCCGCAACTCGTCTTCGACATGCACCAGATGGGGCGCGATGGCGCGCGCTTCATGTTGCCGCCATTCATCGACCCGCTCGACCCGAATCAGGATCCGATCATCCAGGCCGGTTTCGCCACCGTCGGCACCGCGCTGGCGACCGAGCTGATCCACGCGGGAAAAGCGGGCGTCGCCACGCACATCATCTTCGACAACTATTCGCCCTCCCTCTCCTACGGCAACTATCACGGCAGCGTCGATCTCCTCAGCGAAGCGGCGTCGTGCAAGTTCGCCACGCCGGTCGAGATCGCCGAGGAAGACCTGAAAGAACGGGGTGACTACGACCCGAAGCGGCGCACCTGGAACCAGCCGCTGCCCTGGAAGGGCGGGCGCTGGAGCCTGCGCGACATCGTGGAGTACGACCTGATCGCGGCGCGGGCGTTCCTGGCCCATGCCGCGCGCGACCGGGCAGGTTGGCTACGGCGCTTCGATGGGCTGATGCGCCGCACCGTGACCCGCGCCGACGGGTCATACGCCTATCTCTTCCCGGAGCGCCAGACGGACCCGCCCGCCCTGGCGGAATTGCTGGCGACGCTGACGCGCGGCGCGGTCGAGGTAGGGGTCGCGTCCGCGCCGTTCGTCGCCGACGGGGTCCGGTATCCCGCCGGGACGCGGATTGTCTCACTGGCGCAACCGGCGGGGAATTTTGCCAAGACGCTGCTCGAGATCCAGCGCTATCCCGATCTGCGGCGCTGGCCCGATGGGCCGCCGCTGCCCCCGTACGACATCGCCGGGCACACGCTCCCCTTGCAGATGGGGGTCGCCTGGGTCGAGGTCAAGGAAGCGTTCGCGGTCGAGACGACCGCCCACATCGATCCGGTGCGCCCGGTGGGGACCATCGAGGGGACGGGGCGGCACGGCTACGCGCTCGCGCCGACGACGAACCGGTCGGCGGCGGCGATCAACCGGCTACTCGGCGCGGGGCTGCGGGTCTTCCGCTCGCGCGGGCGGCTGGACGACCTCGGCCTGCCGCCCGGCGCGATCCTGCTGCCGCGCACCGAAGGGGCCGATAAATTGGATGGCATCGTCGCGGCGCTCGCGGCCGATCTCGGGCTGGAGGTGCGCGGCCTCGAAGCACCGCTCGGGGAGGGCGCGTACTACGAGCAGGCGCAGCCGCGTGTCGGCATCTACCAGAGCTGGAAACCGGCGATCGATGAGGGGTGGACGCGCTTCATCCTGGAGGAGTACGGCTTCCCGTACACGACCCTGCACGACGCCGATATTCGCAATGGCGATCTCGCCGCACGCTTCGACACGATCGTCCTGCCGCATCAGGGGCGCGAAGATGTCCTGCACGGCAACGTGGAGAAGAACGACTACAAGGAGCCGTACCCGCCGGAATATGTCGGCGGTCTGGGCGAGATCGGCCTCGCGGCGCTGCGCGACTTCACGGAAGCGGGAGGCACGCTCGTCGCGCTCGACGCCGCCTGTGAGGCGGTGATCAAGGGCTTCTGGCTGCCGGTCAAGGATGTGCTGGCCGGGATCGACCGGAAAGAGTTCTATTGCCCCGGCTCGCTGCTGCGGATCCTGGTCGATCCGGCCCATCCGCTCGGCTGGGGGCTGCGGCGCGATGAGACGGCGGTCTTCATCAACAGCGTCGCGTTCGAGCTCGCCGGTGAGGGGACGACGGTGGCGCGCTACCCGCTGACCAACCCGAACCTGAGCGGGTGGATCCTCGGCGCGGAACACCTCGCGGGGAAGGGCGCGCTGGTGGAAGTGCCGTTTGGCAAGGGGCGGATCGTGCTGGTCGGCTTCCGCGCCCAGTTCCGCGCCCAGGCACGCGGCACCTACAAAGTCCTCTTCAACGCGATCTTCCGTGGCGGGCTGCGCGAAGTCCAGGATCTGCGCTGAACCGACGGCTGTACATAAGGGTGGCCCCGCCGGTAGTCCGGCGGGGCCACCCTTCGTCGTTCGTTACGTGATCCGCCGCGCCCCGACATAACGCGATTTCCAGTAGGACTCGTCCATGCTGGAGACGATGACGCCGGTCGATTCGTCGGCAGCATTGACCCACCGCCGATTGCCGATGTAGACGCCGACGTGGGTGATGCCGGGCTGATAGGTGTTCTGGTAGAAGAGGAGATCGCCAGGTAGCAGGTTGGCCTCCTCGACATGGACCCCGGCGAGGGCCTGCTCCACCGCCACGCGCGGCAGGGTGACACCGAGTGCCTTGCGCGCCACGTAGACGGTCAGGCCGGAGCAATCGAAGATATCGGGGCCGGTGCCGCCCCAGACATACTTCTTGCCCACCTGGGCCAGCGCGACCTGGACGAGCGCGTTGCCGCTCGCCGTGCCGCCGCCGGTGGTGTTGACCGGCGTGGCGACCGGCGCGGCGGCGGGCGCGCTGGAGGCGACGAGGTAGGTGCCATCGACCCAGCCCCAGGAGGTATCCCAGGCCACGCGATACCACGCGTTGCCGTTACCGCCATTTGCCGGACCTTCGAGGATCTTGAGCTTCGTCCCTTCCGGGAGGATCGCGATCAGTCGCTCCCACGGGGCGGGCGCGGCGCGCAGGCGTAGCCCCGACGTCCCGGTGGTAGCGGTGACGGTCGCCCAGACCCCGGCGGCGAGCCCCGTGGTGGTCGGTGCGGCGACTGGTGTCGGCGCGGCGGCTGGCGGTGCTGTGGTGCTCGGTGCCGGGGTCGCGGTCGGGGCGGGCGCGGGCGCAGGGGTGCTGGCTGCGGGCGCGGTGGCTGGCTCGAGGTAGGTGCCATCGGACCAGCCGGCCTGACCATCGGCCGCGATCTGGTACCACGGGTTGCCGTTCCCCCCGGCCTTCGGCGCGCCGATGATCTGCACCAACGAGCCCTCCGGGATGATCGCGAGCAGTTCGGCCCAGGGGGCGGCGTCGGCGCGGAGGCGGAGTCCGGTGGTGGTATAGGTATTGATCACCTTCGCCCAGCCACCAACGCCGAGAGTCGGCGGGGTGGCGGCTGGTGTAGGTGTCGGCGCTGCGGGGGTGGCAGTGGCCGCTGCGGTCGTATCCATCACCAGATAGTCGGCGACGATCCAGCCCTCCTGGCCGCTCGCCTCGACCCGCGCCCACCAGAGATTGTCCCCGGCGCGCAACGGCCCTTGCAGGAGGTGCAGCGGCGTCCCTTCGGACAGGAGGGTGATACGGCCCGAGTCCAGGCGCGCAGCGGCCTTCAGCCACACCCCTTCGCCACCGGTACCGAACACCCGGCCCTCGTGCGCCGCGAACGCGCCGCGCGGGAGGAGCCCTATGCCGATGACGATGAGGATCAGGGCGATTCGCCAGAGGCGTCGATGAGCGCGCATGATCGTCCGTTCCTACGTGTCACGTCTGCCGCAGGGGAGGGAGCGTCACTGCCGCTCGCACCCCTGCACGGAGGCCACGTACTCCCGTCATTGCAGTTTCGGGGAGGGGGTGTCGCGCTACCATCGCCCGTAGGTCCGGCGGTCTGGCCGGATATTGGGGGTACAGTTGGCCTATGAAAAACGAGCCTTTCGTACGGTACTCTTGCCCCTGTGCCTTACGGAGGGCAATCGGGTACTCGCCCATACGTCCTACAATGGGTTGTTGTGCTCGCGTTCGTACGTCAGGTGAACTGATATACAGGAAGCGGCAAAATTGGAAAGAGATCGTGACCAGGCGGTGTACGATGGTTTGGGGGGCACGCCCTCATTGACATGGATGACTTGCATCGTTTTACGTACAGCAGTTCTTACGCGAGCAACGTCGTAGGATCTCGTCATCGTGGCTATGCCGTACGGGCGCACGATGGACGAGCCGGTGGATGAGCCAGAAGTGGCAAGCTGGGGGCGGGCGGCGACGGTTCGCGCCGCCCGCCCCCAGCAACTGTTGAGGAGGGCGGGTGGACGACGGCGCGGTGCGGGTTGGGACAGTGGCGGCGCTCTACCGTTTCCCGGTGAAGTCGATGCGCGGCGAGCTGGTGCCTGCGGCACAGCTCTATTGGCATGGGCTGGCGGGGGACCGCCGCTATGCCTTCATGCGCGAGGGGAATACCTCGCGCTTCCCGTGGCTCACCGGGCGCGAGGTGCCCGATCTGCTGCGTTATGCTCCGTACTTCGCCGCCGCCGCCGAGCCGATGAACGATCCGGTGCGCGTGCGTACCCCCGCCGGGGCCGATCTGGCGATCGAAGATGCGGCCTTGCGCGAGGAATTGTCGGCGCGGTACGGGGCCGACGTCATGCTCCTCCAGAACAGTCGTGGGGTGCCGGATAGCGCCGCGATCTCCCTCCTCGGCGTGGCGACGGTGCGCGAACTCGGCGACCGGGTCGGCGCGACGCTCGATCCGCTCCGCTTCCGCAACAACGTGCTGATCGCGACGGCGGGGGATCAACCGTTCGAGGAAGAGGCGTGGCTCGATGGCGTGGTGCGCTTCGGCGTCGACACCGCTGGCCCGCGCGTCCACGTCAACCGCAAGGATCCGCGTTGTATGATGGTCAACCTCGATCCCGATGCGGCGACACAGAACCCGGCGGTCTTGCGGACGATCGTGCGCGAACGCGAGCAGTGCGCGGGGCTCTATTGCTCGGTCGAGGGGATCGGCACGATCGGCGTCGGCGATCCGGTCTACCTGTTGCGGCGTTGAGTCGGCGTCGGCTATCGAACAGCATTCTTGCCTGATGGTACCACGATTCTTGCGTAGCGCACATCGTTAGAGGTGAGCCGAAGCTACTGGTAGCCCTGGCAGCCACGGTTCGTGGTGCTGAGCAGTAGCGGCAGTAGCGGAGGACGGGATGAATTGCTCGCAATGCCACGGGCCGCTCGCGATCGCCGAGCGGCAGGGAGTGAAGATCGATTATTGCCCATAATGTCGCGGGATCTGGCTCGATCGGGCCGAGGTAGACACGATCATCGAGCGGGAGATGGCAGCGTATGGGCCGCTCCCTGCGCGACAGGCGGAGGTGGCCCCGCACCCCAGGCCGTTCATCCGCGACGATCGCCCGGTGGAACGCCGGTACGACGAGCGCCGCGACGATAATAGCCGTTATCGCGACGATGATCGCTGTCGTGACGACGATGACGATGACCAACGGCGCTACGACCGCGACCATGATCGCGACGATCGCTATCGGGGGAAGAAGAAGCGGGAGTCGTTCCTGAGCGGGCTGCTCGACTTCTCGCGCACCGCGCAGCATGTTTGGCCCGCCCGCCACCAGCTCCCGCAGGCGGGTAGTAAGCCCTTCAGGATTACTTCGCCGGTGCCGCTTCTGGCTGCCCCCAGCCGGGGCAGTATTCCCCGAAGGCGGTGCGCCCTGCAGGGGTAGCTTCAGCCCCTGGCTATCTTCGGGTTGTCGGTCGTAAACAGAGCGGGGCGGGACCAACCGGTCCCGCCCCGCTCGTTCTGCTAGTCGTCGCTCGTGAGTGCCGCGCTCGTCGTGAGCGCGATCCCGGCTGCGCGCCAGGTCGCTTCTTTCTGCGGTGCCTGTTCCGGGAAGACGGCGCGCGTCGCGTCGCCGATGACCGTGGTGGCGAAACCGGCCGCCTGGGCATCGCGCGCGGTCGCATCGACGCAGTAATCGAGGGCCAGACCGCCGACATAGACGCGTTGTACGCCGCGCGCGCGGAGCTGCGCGGCGAGGTTCGTGCCATCGAAGCCGGAGTAGGCATCCTGATCGGTCAGCAGCGCCTTGCGGACGACGAGATCGATCGCGTCGAGATCGAGGTCCGGGTGGAACTCGGCCCCCGGCGTGTCGGCGATACAATGCGGGGGCCAGGGGCCGCCCTGTGCCACGAACGAGCTATGCGCCGCCGGGTGCCAGTCCTGGGTCGCGACGACCGTGCCGAAGCGCGCGGCGAGGCGGTTCAGGATCGGGACGACGGCAGCGCCATCGGCGACGGCCAGCGCGCCACCGGGACAAAAATCGTTCTGGACATCGACGATGATCAGCGCATCGTGGGCGTGCGCCCGGGTCGGTTCTTCGGTCGCGGACATCGGCTCCTCCTCCATGCGGTCGCTCGATCAGGCGTGCTCGTCGGTGAGCGGCTGCGCCGCCGCCGCTGGTGTGGCGGGGGCCGCGCCGTTGCCCTGGCTGTTCTTGTGGCGGTGCATGACCGTATCGCGTAGCGCGACCAGCGAGGGGCTATATTCGACCGGATAGGCCGGGGCACCTTCGAGCACCTTGTACTGCTCGGGGAGTTCGCGCAGATTTGCTTGTGCGAGTTCCCAGATCTCCGAGACAGGGGGCAAGCTGCCGGGGATCATCGCCCCGGCACGCAGCACCGGTTTCAGGAGGCGGGTCGCCCCGGTGGGCGGGATCTCGTTCTCCAGGCCGATCCAGTCGCGCTCGAAGCGACCCACCCGGTAGAGTTCTTTGCGCCCTGGCCAGGTGCTCTTCGGCCCGGCCACTTTGATCTTCGGCTCGCCGATCCCGGCCTCCTCGTACCAGACCTCTTTGTAGACCCCGCCCAGCGCGCCCCCCTCGATACCATGTTCGAGCGAGCCGCTCCCGACGCCGAGGCTGGTGCCGACTCCGAAGGAGTCGATCGGCGCGCCCGCTTCGAGCAACTCCGCGATCGCGAATTCGTCCATGTCGCCGCTGACGAGGATCCGTACCTCGCGCAGCCCGGCCTCGTCGAGGGTCGCGCGGACGTACGTACTGTCGGCCACGAAATCGCCGCTATCGAGGCGGACCGCCGCCAGGCTATGCCCGAGATCGCGCTGCGCCCGCTGCGCGACGGCGATGGCGGTGTGGATCGCCTGGCGCGCGTCGTAGGTGTCGAGGAGGAGGGTATAGCGGTTGTAGCTCTCGGCGACCGCCGCGAAGGCTTCCTCCTCGGTGTCGAAGAGTTGTACCAGCGCGTGCGGGATCGAGCCGGTGGCGAGGAGGCGGAAGCGGAAGGCCGCGCCGAGGAAAGAGGTGCTCGTCGCGCCGCCGATATACGACGCGCGCGCCACCACGAAGGGATCCTGCGCGCGGCGTAGCGCGAACTCGGCGATTCGCTTGCCGCGCGCGGCGTGGGTGATCCGCGCCGCCTTGGTGGCGATCAGCGTCGCCAGGTTGATCGCCTGGAGGAGGCCCGATTCGAGCAGGAGCGCTTCGCGGAAGGGCGCGGTGACACGCAGGATCGGCTCGTTGGGGAAGGCGATCGACCCTTCCGGCAGGGCCAGGATCTCGCCGCTGAAGCGGAAATCGCGCAGCTCCGCCAGGAAGGCGGGGTCGTAATCGCGGATCTGGGAGAGGAAGTGCAGATCCTCCTCGCTGTAGCGGAACTCGCGGACGAATTCGAGCGCCGTCTCGATCCCCGCGACGAGCATATATGACCCATTGTACGGGGCGCGGCGGGCGAAGAGATCGAAAGTGGTCAGCCCATTCCGCCCTGTGCGCCAGCTGATGTAGGCGGCATCGGGGTGATAGAGGTCGGTCAGTAAGCCGGGGTGATAGCTGGTGAAGCTGCGTAGCATTTGTCGCACTCCCTTCGTTCCGCACGATTCAGGACGTTCGTGTTTTTCTTACACGAAGGGTAGGTATCACGCCGCCCTTTGTCAAGACGGCATTGTAGCAAAGCGAATCGTCCGATCGGCCTCGACGTGTTCGTAGGGCGACGTGATTGTAGGACAAGGTGGTGGCCGAATTGGCGCGTCGAGCTATACCAAATGTCGGATGAATCGGGTATGCTATGGGTCTTGTGCCTTTTCGCCTACCGCCTGTCCGATGGGTCGTCATGCGAGTTCTTCGCTTACCCTGAGAAACTGTCTGATAAAGGGTGGCGCGAGGGTGGTAAGGTCGCCGTCTCGCCGCATCGCTCGTTGTCTTCCCGCGTCCGTACTGGCGTAGCCGATGGGGCGTGCGGCAGCAGGCCGTTCTCTGGCCCTTTATCAGACAGTTTCTGAGGTTCGCTGTGCTCGGCGATGGAGCGGATTCAGGGCCACTTGACAGCGCTCGTGCGCAGTCCGAAGATACGCGAGTGCGAACAATGGTGGAACTATGGGAGGTATGCCGAACGTTATATCGATCGAGTGGTCGGACATTGCGTCAGGATGGGACGCCGATCGGGTGCTGGGCTGGCGAAGGTAAGGTGGGGTAGATGCGATTCCGGTGGATTCTGAAACGATTCGGGTTGTTCCTCTTGGTCATCTGGGGCGCGGCGACCATTAATTTCGTTATCCCTCGTCTCTCACCGACCGATCCGATCCGCGCGCGTCTCTCTGCGATGGCGGTTTCGAGCGGTTTCGTGTCGTCAGGTATCGAAGATATGGTCAGGGCCTACCAACAGAAGTTTGGCCTGGATCAACCGCTCTGGATTCAGTATGTCCGGTATCTCAAGGATATGTTCACCTTTAATTTCGGCTATTCGCTCTCGCTCTATCCGGCGCAGGTGCTGGATCTGATCCTCAACGCGCTCCCGTGGACGATCGGCCTGCTGACGGTCGCCACGATCATGGCGTTCGGGATCGGCACGCTGATGGGCGCGCTGATGGCATGGCCAGGGGTGCCGAATCTCTTCAAGGTATCGGCGAGCGCGCTCCTGACCCTCTCCGCGATCCCCTACTACCTCCTTGGCCTGATCCTCCTCTACATCCTGGCCTTCACCTTCAAGGTCCTGCCCCTCTATGGCGGCTATCCCGCCGGGAGCGTCCCCGGGCTCGATCTGCCGTTCATCGGCACGGTGCTGAAGCACTCCATTCTGCCTGCGCTGTCGATCGTCCTGGCCGAGATGGGCTTCTGGGCGTTGGGGATGCGCTCGATGATGGTCACGACCGAGGGCGAGGATTACATGACCTTCGCCGAGGCGCGTGGGCTCAAGAAGAGCAAGATCTTCACCGGCTATGCGCTGCGTAACGCGATGCTGCCGCAATATACCGCGCTGGCGCTCTCGCTCGGACGTATCGTCTCCGGCTCGGTGCTGGTCGAGGTCATCTTCGGCTATCCGGGGATCGGCTCGCTGCTCTACACCGCGATCAAGGGCTCGGACTACTTCATCATCTATGGTGTCGTCTTCATCGTCATCCTGACGCTGGCGCTGGCGACGCTGGTACTCGATATTCTGTACCCGCTCCTCGATCCCCGCATCAAGCAGGAGGCATAAATGAGCACACTGGTCGGCAGCCCGCAACAAGAAGTCGCCACCCGTCAGCGCACGACCGGGCGCGAGCGCGTCGTCAATTTCCGGCAGTATCTCCGCCGCAATCCTTCCCTGGCCGTGGGATTGCTGATCGTCGGTTTCCTGCTCCTGATCGGGATCGTCGGCCCCATCTTCGTCGATACGAACAAGTCGAACCCGGCCTCGGTCTTCCCAGACCAGTCGCCGTCTCGCCAGTACCCGCTCGGCTCCGACGATCAGGGACGCGATCTCCTGGCGGTGGTCGTCAAGGGCCTGCCGCTGACGATGGAGGTCGGCTTCATCGCCGGGATCGTCGGCCTGGGCGTCGGGACCATCCTCGGCTTCGCCGCCGGGTACATCGGGAAGAAGACCGACACGACGATCAAGACGATCGCCGACGTGTTGCTGACCGTTCCCGGCCTGGTGGTGTTGATCACCTTCGCCTCGACGGTGCAAGGGTCGATCGGCATCGGCACGATGGCGCTCGTCGTGGCCTCGCTCGCCTGGATGTGGCCGACCCGGACGATCCGCTCGCAGGTGCTGAGTATGCGCGAGCGTGGCTACGTGCAGATCGCCAAGATCTCCGGGATGAGCACGCCGGAGATCATCTTCTTCGAACTGATGCCGAATCTCCTGCCCTACCTCGCCGCGAGCTTCGTCGGCTCGGTCGGCTCGGCTATCCTCGCCTCGATCGGCCTCGAAGCGCTCGGGCTTGGCCCGCAGAACGAGCCGACGATGGGGATGACGATCTACTGGTCGATCGCCTTCAACGCCCTGATCCGTGGCCTGTGGTGGTGGTGGTTGACCCCGATCGTGCTGTTGGTGCTGCTGTTCGTCGGTCTGATGCAGATCAGCATCGGCCTCGATGAGGTGGCGAACCCGCGTGTGCGGAGGACAAATTCATGAGTGCGGGGGCCGCGATCGGGACCGATGTCCTGCGGATCAAAGATCTCAGCGTGCATTACCAGACGCCCAAGCGCGTCATCAAGGCGGTCAATCGGGTCACGTTCGAGTTGCGTGCCGGGGAACGACTCGGGCTCGCCGGCGAGTCGGGGAGCGGCAAGTCCACCACGGCGTTCGCCATCATGCGCCTGATCAAGCCACCGGGCACGATCGCCAGCGGTTCGATCCTGCTCGGCGACCGCGATCTCGCCAAGCTCTCGGTCGAGGAGATGCGCCAGGTGCGGTTGTCGGAAGTCTCGCTGATCCCGCAGGGAGCGATGAATTCGCTCAACCCGGTGCGCCGGATTCGCGAACATTTCATCGACAGCATCCAGGCCCATCAGTCGGGCATGAACGATAGCCGGATCCGCGAGCGGATGCGCGAACTACTCGACATGGTCGATCTGCGCGAGGACGTGGGGAGGCTCTATCCGCACGAACTCAGCGGCGGTATGAAGCAGCGTGTCTGTATCGCCCTCGGTATCAGCCTCCAACCGAAGGTGATCATCGCCGACGAGCCGACGAGCGCACTCGATGTGGTGGTGCAACGACAGGTGATGCAGACCCTCGGCACGGTGCAGCAGCAGCTCGGTGCCTCGGTGATCCTTGTCGGCCATGATATGGGGTTGTTGGCGCAGTTCGTCGATCGGCTGGCGGTGATGTACTCGGGACGTTTCGTCGAGGTCGCACCGATTCGCACGATCTTCAAGGACGCGCGGCACCCCTACACCAAGGGCCTGATCGAGAGCCTGCCCACACTCGGGGAGAAGGGGATCTTTCACGGCATGTCCGGGCGTGCCTCGATCCTGCCGGATACGGCGGAGATCCCGGACATGGAAGAAGTCGGACCCGATCACTGGGTCGCGCCGTACTCGGCATAGGGGGGCAGATGTCGGCTCTGTTGGAAGCCCAGGATATTACCCAGATCTTCGGTGATCCGAAGCGCGGGGCGAAACCCGCGCTGGAAAAGATCTCCTTCTCGATCAGCAATGAGATCCCGTCGTTCACCTCCATCGTGGGGGAGAGCGGCAGCGGCAAGACGACGCTCGCGCGCATCCTGCTCGGGTTCCTCACGCCGACCTCCGGTGAGGTGCGCTACCTCGGGAAGAATCTGAATGGCAGCGGCCGCGAGTTGCAGCGGCAGTTCCGGCGTGAGGTCCAGGCGATCTTCCAGGACCCGTTCGAGGTCTACAACCCGTTCTATAAGGTCGATCATCTGCTTGAAGTGCCGATCCGCAAGTTCAAACTGTCCTCCTCGAAGGACGAGGCGCGCGACATGATGGAGAACGCGCTCCGCGCGGTGGGGTTGAAGCCGGAGGATACGCTCGGGCGTTTCCCGCACCAGCTCAGCGGTGGTCAGCGGCAGCGCATCACCGTCGCGCGTGCGCTCCTGCTCAAGCCTCGGCTGATCATCGCCGACGAACCGGTGTCGATGGTCGATGCGTCGCTCCGCGCGACGATCTTGGAGAGCCTGCGGAAACTCCACGAGGACTTCAAGATCTCGTTCCTCTATATCACGCACGATCTCACCACCGCCTATCAGGTGAGCGATAACATCATCGTCCTCTACCGCGGGTCTGTGGCCGAGACCGGCTCGGTCGAACAGGTGATCAAGAACCCGCAACATCCCTATACGCAACTCCTCGTCTCCTCGATCCCCCAGCCCGATCCCGATCGTCGGTGGGGCAGCGAAATCGCCGCCCCCGCCCGACCGGAGGCCGAGGGGACGGCCCAGGGCGGCTGCAAGTTCGCCAATCGGTGTCCGCATGTGATGCCGATCTGCCGCGAAGCGCCCCCACCGCTCTTCCGCACGGACCAATACCGCGCGGTGTCTTGCTATCTCTATCGGGACGTACCAACGATCCCGGAAGGAGAGATAAATCAGGTCTTCCGTCCTCGGGAAACGGAGCAAGGGAAGGAGGTTGCTCAGACGCTGACAACCGGGGATTAGCATTCGATCGTCCGCGCCGATAGTACTCTATGGGATTGTTTGGGATTTAGGAGAGTATGAACATGGATCGACAGGCGGACGTCTCGCGGAGGAAATTCCTCTGCGGACTCGCTATCGTGCCGGCAGCATTCCTGGCTGCCTGCGGTGGTACGGCAAGTACCGGTGCCGATGCTACCTTGCAGGCGATCGCTTCGGCCAAGCCATCTACGGCACCCTCGACCGCCGCGTCGGCGGCACCGTCAACCGCCGCTTCTGCAGCACCGTCGACCGCCGCGTCGGCGGCACCCTCGTCTGCGGCTTCGGCTGCCCCGGCGACGAGTGGCTCGCCCGCCGCTTCCAGTTCCGGTGCTCCGGTGGCGAGCGCCGCCCCGGCAGGCTCGGCGGCCCCGCTGAAGCAGGTGGCGCGTAACCGCACCCTGATCTTCGCGAACACCGGGAATCAGTTGACCGACTACAACACGATGAACCCGTTCCTTACCGGTATTTCGACCGGCACCGGCTATCCCTACGCCTTCGAGGCCCCGTACTATTACAACGCTTACGCGACCGATGCGGTCAGCGGCCCCCCCGGCACGCCCAGCAAGGACGGCCTGATCCCCTGGCAGCTGGAAAGCTATCAAGTGAACGCCGACTTCACGCAGTACACCCTCAAGGTGCGCCAGGGCGTGACGTGGAGCGATGGACAGCCCTTCACCGCGAAGGACATCGCCTTCACGATCACGATGCTCCAGAAGTATTCCGATACCCTGACCTGGGGTATCGACATGAAGACCCGTGTGAAGAGCGTGACCGCATCGGACGACACGACAGCGGTCATCGTCCTCAATGATGCCGACCCACGTTTCTTCTTCAACTTCTTCCAGTTTCACCAGGACATCGGTGTCCTGATCATGCCGGAGCACATCTGGAAGGATCAGGATCCGACCAGCTTCGCGAACTTCGACATCGCGAAGGGCTATCCGGTCACGACTGGGCCGTGGAAGCTCGTTCTTTCTACGCCACAGCAGCGTATCTTCGACCGGGATCCGAACTGGTGGGCTGCGAAGACCGGCTTCCACCCGCTGCCGGCGGTTGAGCGGATCATCATCCTCCCCGCCGCCGACGAGACCAAGATCGTCCAGCTGGCGATCAACAACGAGATCGACATGTCGATCGACCTGCGCCCGACCAACATCGGCGCGGTCACCAAACAGAACCCGAAGATCTCCACCTGGACCGGCAGCAAGGCCCCCTATGGCTACCGCGACTGGTGGCCGATCAGCCTCGGCTTCAACGACATGAAGGAGCCGTTCAACGACCCCGAGATCCGCTGGGCGATCAACTACTGCATCGATCGTAACCAGCTCGTCACGCTTGGGTATCAGGGCGCGGGCGAGACGACCCTCCTGCCGTTCCCGAAGTTCCCGGCCCTGCAGAAATACACCGACACCGTCAATGACCTCGCCGCGAAGATCGACAACTTCAGCCTCGATCAGAGCGCTGCGATCATGACGAAGAAGGGGTACACCAAGACCAACAGTCTCTGGACCAAGGACGGCAAGACGATCTCGCTGGTGATCAGCTGCCCTGGTAACCTCTTCCAGGACATCGCGCCGATCACGTCGCAACAGTTGCGGAACGGCGGTTTCGACGCCTCCTTCAAGCTGATTCAGGGGCCGGAATATGCCGACAACCTGAACGCCGGCAACATCGACGCCTTCATGCAGGGGCATGGTGGTAGCGTGCGCGACCCGTATGCGACCCTGAACCTGTACCACAGTCGCTACAGCAAGCCGACCGGACAGCGCGCGACCTATCCGTATCGCTGGGTCAACGCCGATTACGACAAGCTCGTCGATCAGATGAGCAAGACCGCACCGGAAGATCCGGCGCTGCTCCCGCTCTTCCGGAAGGCGATGGAAATCTGGATCCCGGCGTTGCCGGACATCGGCCTGGTGCAGTGGTTCCACCGCATCCCGACCAACACGACATATTGGACGGGCTTCCCGGACGAGTCCAACCCGTACATCAATTCGTGCTACTGGCACCGTACTTCGGGCCTGTGGATCAATACGATCAAGGCGGCGCAGTAACGCCGTTTGCACGAGCGAGGGCCGGGGCGCATATCGCGCCCCGGCCCTCGCTGCTTCTGTCGGAGGTTGCGAATGCGCCCCGCGCGCTTACTCGCGGATCCAGCTGTCGCTGCTGCGCGTCCACTCGATCTGGCCCCCGTTGCCGAACCACAGCTTGACCTCGCGCTCGGCGCTGCCGGGCTGCTCGTCGGAGGCGTGGATCAGGTTACGGGCAATCTCGATCCCCAGGTCGCCGCGAATCGTGCCGGGCGCGGCCTTGGCCGGATTCGTCGCGCCGACGGTGCTCCGCACCGCGCCGATCGCGCCGACGCCCTCGAAGATGCCGGCGACGACCGGGCCGCTCATGATGTAGGAGACGAGACCCTCGTAGAAGCCCTTGCCCTGGTGCTCGGCGTAGTGTTCCTCCGCGAGGCCGCGCTCGACCGTCATGAAGCGCAGGGCGACCAGCTTGAGCCCGCGCTTCTCCAGGCGCCCGATGATCTCTCCGACGAGCGCGCGCTGCACGCCATCCGGCTTGACGATGATCAATGTACGCTCTACGTCCGCCATGCGATCAGATCCTCCCGCGATGCTTCCAATAAAACGGTACGCTGCGTTGCCACGTTCAGTAACAGGTATGCGTCGGAATAGCGGGCCTTTGCAGGAGCGCGACACCGTGTGGGACTCTACCACAGGAGTGGGGGAAGCGGCACGTCGTGAAGGAAGCAGCAGGGGAACGGGATGCCTATTAGCGCTGCTGTATTGCGACATATCCCTTATAGCTCAGGGCATGGGTACTCGATGAGGATAGAAGGGCCGTCCAGGAGTACTTGACGGCACCGGCGATAGGCTCCCTGTAAGAACTGGCACGGGGCGAGCCGATAATGCTGCGCGACGGTTCAGACATTGTTCGAGGGGTCGAATGACACCGTTCAAGAATAGTGATATTTGAGCACGATGGAGTGTGTGAAGCAGAAAGGGTGGCGTGAAATGGCTGACAAGCTGGGCGAGGTACTGGATCCGTCGATGATCACGATCACCGGTGAACGGGTCGTCCTCGGGCCGCTGCATCGGGGGATGATCCCCGCGATCGCCCGCTGGCTCGGGGACTTCCGGGTGCAACGGACCTTCGGCGGGGTGCCGCGCGCGGTGACGATCGATCAGGCGACCGCGATCTACGAGCGGTGGGTGACGAGTCAGGATAATTATTGGTTCGCAGTTTATGAGCGCGAAAGTGGTCGGCTGATCGGCCACACCGATCTCTTCGAGGTCGATCAGCGGGCGCGTACCTGCACCTTCGGTCTCCTGATTGGCGAGGAAACGGCGCGGGGACGCGGGTATGGTTCGGAGGTGGCGCGATTGATGCTCGATTACGCCTTCACCGCGCTCGGCCTGCACAGCGTGATGCTGATGGTCGATTCGTACAATCTGGCGGGGCAGGCGGCTTATCGCAAGGCTGGGTTCGTCGAGTTCGGGCGGCGGCGGCAGGCGTCGCTGCTCAACGGGCAGCTCCTCGACCTGGTGTACATGGACTGCCTGGCGAGCGAGTTCGTCAGCACCAACCTCGCGCCGATCTTCGCGCCGGACCAGCCGCGTGGCTGAGTGGCGGGGGGGGGGGGGGGGGGGGGGGGGGGGGGGGGGGGGCCGCCCCCCCCCCCCACCCCCCCCCCCGCCGCCCCCCCGGCCCCCCCCCCCCCCCCCCCCCCCCCACGACCGTCAATTACGACGGGGGCAGCATGGGTTACTACCCGGTGCCCGCACCATCTGCGACCAACCATCCCGCTTTCACGCAGTCGTTCATCCTCGCGGCGGGCAATTACCGTTTCAGCGTCTT
>JAABUM010001572.1_pt1 | contig 33568 bp, 61 predicted proteins | sample 5559161 | NCBI WGS metagenome assembly JAABUM01 (sample SAMN10711868, study PRJNA513369) | rock metagenome | isolation source: Antarctica rocks | place: Antarctica: Victoria Land, Siegfried Peak nord
CAGCACAGCTGATATGCAATACATTCCCACATTAACATCTGCAACCATGCAGAACTGCTCGCCAATGCAGAGGCACATGCGTCATTGATATGGGAAATGGCGCACCCCGCAGTGAACGCTCTGTCCAACCACGCATCATGTGTTTTGATGGTGCAGCGTGTCCGACCGCACATAAATGGTGTCAGCTGGATGCTGTTCAAGTCGGGAATTTTGATGCACGCAGGCAGCTTGCAGCTACTGCTGCTGCTGATGCTGCTGCTGCGGCGCACCTTTGAAGCTTGTCGAAGCTCGGATGTCAAGCAGTTGCAGACGTCGTTGCGAGGGACGTGGCCTGTGCAGCGCCAGCAGAATGGTCAGTATGCACACAAGCCTTGCTCATCATGTATCGTGCAACACCTCTTACGAGAAAGTCTGCAGCAGAATGTTCGGCTTGTGACTCACCTGGCTCGTCAAGCGAGGCGACGCACACGCTGTTCCCGCACGCCACTCAGGCAGAAGCCAGCGATATACACGTCTGGAGGATGTGCATCGCCTAGGGGCAACGCTGTCACGCTTGACCCAACTAGAGATCTAGTCAGCTTTGTTGTGTGTGAAGCACGAGCGCTGCGGCAGCGATGAGCGGCACAGGAGATGCACTGGAGCACGGGTGCTGAACACGTCGATGTCACGCGAAAGTGCTTGTGCGTTGTGCTGGGGACACCGTCGTCTTGCGGCTCACCCCGTCCCTGTGTTCCACTTTGAAAGCCAGGCCAAACCCTGCCTGTTTGTTTGGAGTTTAAGGGCCAGGGTTTACCGTGACTCCAGGGGCAGAAGAAGAACAGATGCCTCACGAGAGTTGAAGCTGCGCTGCCCGCAGCTGTCACACTTTGGTTGCAGCTGTGACAGGGAAATCGAGCTAGTTAGCGCAGCTTCGGCGGCTGTGTCGTCACGCAAGCCTGGGGTGATTTGTCAAAGATCTCGTCCATCGACACAATCTAGAGGTTCATTTCAGCATCAGGGCTCGCCAGTGTTGCCCCAGAGGGTTGTGTCGCGGTTGCGTCACTGCTAGATGTCGAATCTGTGATTGTATTGAGTTGCAAGAACAGGGACTGCCCGGTGTTGTGTTGGAGGGATGACAAAGTGAGTTGCGTAAGCTCGCGCAGTGCTGGGACTCGCGCAGAGCGTCGCTTGGGCTTCGGCCTCCAAACAGGAAAATATACACCTGATCGAATAGCTGCGAGGGTGGTCCCCACAGCCAGTTCACCGGGACAGGGTCTCGGACATACACTGACCCGGTGCAGCACTTGTGGGAGGGCACCCCATGGTTGCAAACATCATGCTGGCGCTGCACTGCAAGAAGACGGAGGCCGTCGACCTGAAAGGGCCCATCTGGGAGTACATTTCCAACACCTACTCGGTGGAGCAGGTGCGGCGCCGCGTGCTTGCCCTGTCCTGCTGCGGTTTCAGCATCATTCAGCTCGACTGTCCAGACTCCTCAACCTAGTATCGCCTCGATAATGGCATCACTCATCTTGCGGAGGGCATCTTAACATGCATTTCGCGATCCTGCCTTACGGGGCACAGCAGAAGACAGTGGGATGGCTCTAGCCGCGTTCCAACTCTCTGCACCCACTCCGCGCAGGCGCAGGATGCGCAGGAGGACCTGGAGATCATCCAGGGCCAGCGCGGCCAGATCGTGGGCATGGCCGGCGCGCTGCCCGCCCTGCGCGACACCATGATCAAGTGCGCCCTTGCACCTTCACGCAGTCACAGTCGTCATGTTTAAGCTAGCAACAATGCATGTCAGAGCTGTACAACATGCATGGCGGGGTGCGGACGCATCCTCGCAGACCTTTGGGAGCAGATGCGGTCTGCGTATAGCTGCAAAGCGCCTGTAGCTCCATGTCTGCACCAGAGCGCTCTATGGGGGACTCGGAGCTTTGCGATGTTCCTCACGTCCAGGTACTACCGGGCGCTCAGTTCCATCGGGACGCGCTTCCCAATCTCCAAGGACGCCGGCCATGTGCATGTGGTGTTCCAGTGGTATGACGCCTTCCGCCCAACCAAGCGCGCCGAACAGGTGTGATGCCTTCTCAGCCAGCACGTTTCCACTGGTGGATTTCATTTTTGGCCACCACCCAGCGATTTAATCAGCAAGGCTGTGATCGCTCGGATCATTGTGACCACTTGTACGGCCTCAGATGATTACACTTCTTTCAAATCCAGCTGCTGGTTTCAGGCTGATGGCACTGTGCGCCATTCCTCCACAGGCCAGCATTCACTTCGAGAAGGCGGCAATTCTGTTCAATATTGCGGCGATCGCCAGCCAGCTGGCGGTGGCGGCAGACCGCACCAGCGATGCCGGCGTCAAGGAGGCCGCTCGCCTGTTCCAGGTCTGTCACTCATAATTGTGGATGGGGAAGTTGATACGTTTGTGATTGCTGCGACCATCAGCAACAGATAGGAACATGGCAACATAGACGCACCAGTGGCGCTGCGTCAGCGAGTCCTTCTTACTGAAATTGGGAGCCACCGAGACAGAGTTGGGGGGAAGGACCGGCCACGGTCTCACAGCAAGGCTGAGCTGCGGCAGATGCTCCCTTCCTCGTGTGGGCGACATAACGGCAGTCGTGCGTGCTTGGTGGACATGTTGGGTCAGCTATCAACCACAGATGGAGGTACTGACACGCACGTCCCTTTGTGCAGGAGGCGGCGGGCGCCTTTGCGTTCCTGCGGGACGAGGCCAGCCTGAAGATGGACGTCCCGCGGCCGGCAGACCTGGGCCCGGAGGCGGCAGCCATGCTGGAGCGCCTCATGCTGGCGCAGGCGCAGGAGTGCGTGTTCGAAAAGGCGGCGGCGGACCGCAAGTCGCCCTCGCTGCTGGCCAGGTAGGTCTGCCATATGAAGATTTCATACGTTGATTATAGGACACTCACCGCAGCCAAACTGCAAGGTTCCCGATGCTTTGCATGCGTCCACCAGCTACAGTATCGTTTCGCAGGTCAGTTCGCCCACAGGATTTGTTTGATGCTGCAGGATCGCAAAGCAGGCGGCGGCGCTCTACGCGGATGTGCTGTCGGCGCTGGGGCAGACGCCGCTGGCGAGCCACCTGGACAAGTCGTGGGCGGCGCACGCGACCGCGAAAGCCGGGCTGTACGAGGCGCAGGCGCTGCTGGAGTCGGGCAACGCCTTCCACGCGGAGGACAACATCGCCTCCGAAATCGCGCGCCTACGGGTGCGGTCATTGCAATGCGGTTCTCCTGTCGGTACTGTTCCTATCGCAACATCACATCCGAGATCGCGCGCCTGTGGGTCAGGGTTTCGTAGTGCTGAGGAATTGGATGTGGTCTCCCTCTCGAGAAAACTGTCCTGACCAAACATCGCGTTCGAAATCGCGTGCCTGCGGGCGACAGCGGGGCCTGGTCGTTTTGCTGCCGGCTGCACCAAGCCGGGGCTTGGCATCTTGGAATGCCCTTCTGCCAATTGGGGCGGCACGGGTTTGCCTGCTCAAAAGCGACTGCTGAGCGTGCTGCTATTCGCTCGCTGTTGTGAAGGGCACTATGTGTCTCGAGGCATGCGGGAGATCTCGTAAATGTTGAGGCCATTCGTTTGATCGTATGCGCGTGGTATTTGGCAGCAGACAGAAGAAGGCCTCAGAGAGACACACAGGTGTCCCTCCTTTGCCTGTGGCCAACGGTCAACGGTCACAAGAGAAAGGTCCTGGCGACAGGGAGCAAGACATGCGCGGCGCCAACAGGGAGCTCGCAGTGACATTGGAAAACCTTAAGATACCACCAGACACTGACGTCCTGGGGTGTCTCTTATTCAAAACGACGCACAGCAGGTGCTGGCGGCATCAGAGAAGGACATGCGAGGGTCAATAAGGAGCCGCCGGCGGCGTCGCAATCCTACCATGTCATTTGACACTTCTTGCAACACCTCTCCTACGCAAGAAACCCCCCAGAAGGTGCTGGCGCTGGTCAAGAAGGACATGCGGCGCCGATAAGGAGCTGGCGAACGCCGTCAAAGCGCTTTACACGAAATCCCGGCACTAACGCCTTCCGATATGTTCCTTGTTCAACAGGACGCGCAGAAGGTGCTGGCACCGGTCAAAAAGGACATGCGGGGCGCCAACAAGGAGCTGGCGGATGCTGTCAAAGCCTTGGACGAGGTCGTTCAGCAGCACCTGACCAAGGCGGAGCGCGAGAACGCGACAGTGTACCTGCAGGTGTGCATCTGTTCTGTGATAACAAGAAGCCGAACAGGGCGAAGTTGTGCACGAGGTCATGCAGCAGCTCCTGACCAAGGCGGAGCATGAGAAAGCGACCGTCTACCTGCAGGTGCGTCGTGAAGTGCTTACCAAGACAAACCATCAGACAAGGCGAATGCATGCAAGTCTAGAAGGGGCTGTGCATGACACATAGGCGCACCCAGCGACTTAACAGTGCAAGGGAAATTTCCCTTGCAACGTCGGCCGTGGCCATGGCTACGCGTCACAACAACAACATGGACATCAAACAGCTTTCTGCCATGGTGTGTGTCGCCAGGAGCAAGACGAAGCATGACCTACACCTGTTTTGAGACCTGCCAATCCAAGCTTGCCCTGTCTGATATTTGAGAAGGGTGCCAACCACGAAGGCCCGCCTGCCGTTGTTTGGCGGCAACCCAGAACGAAACGCTTCGCTGGAGTAACAGTGCTCTGACTTGCCGCTGCTACCACCTGCAGGGGCGCCGTCGACATAGGACCTGCCGGCCATAGTGTTGGCGCATGTGGTCAGCCGAAACCGCTTTCTCCTTTACCTACAATCGCTCGCTTGCTCCCGCCATCAACTGCAGCGTGTGCCGGCGGCAAAGGACCTGCCGGCGACTGTGTCGGCGATGCTGGTGAAGCTATAAGCTCAGGCGTAGATATTCCCCCAGCTATGACTGACGGTTTCAACTGCAATCTGCAGCGGGTGCCGGCCACAAAGGATCTGCCGGCAATAGCGTCGGCGATGCTGGTGAAGCCACTGGCGCCGGCGCTGGATGCCAGCAGCGAGGGCCTCTTCACCACCGTCATTCCCGATGGCAGGTCTGTATTGCAGCAGTGCTCTCACTCTCCTCTTACAGCAGCAGGTCCGTGCGGTGTGTCTTAGCGCCATGTGTTAGGCAGCCGCAGCCGGCGCCCACATTGCCGTATTCCAATCGGCTGATGCTTCTCTCCGGGCCATGGGAATAACATAGTCACTGTGGAGTCTTGGGCGATGTGCACGCTCAGGAAGCTCTGGCTGTGTTTTGAACCTGACGTAAAGAATCCATTGCCATACACTGTGCTGTTGTATCCAGCAGACAGAGTAACGGGTCTGCACTGTTCGCTGAACGATAGCACAACGAACGTTTCGTACATTCTGACGCAGCGTCAAGGTGCCAAGCCGGTGTAGTGTCACAGTGGCATGTCGATATGCCGTCTGCGAAAATAGAGCTTTGGGATGTGACAATTTAACATTCCCTGTGGCGCAGCGCCAAGGCGCTGAGCTGGTACAGCGACATGGTGGATGATATGCCGGCCGAGTGCTGTAATTTGACGCTTTGACCTTCCTGTGCCGTAGCGCCAACGCGCAGAGCCGGTATCGCGACATGGTGGACTCAATGTGGAGGCTTCTAGCCAAACAACATATCAACTTCTGGCAGACTACAACATTTTGTGGCGCAGCGCCAAGGCGCTGAGCCGGTACAGCGACATGGTGGACGTCATGTGGCGGGAGCAGCGGGAGCTGCTGGACGGCGCCTCCGACGAGGCCCGCCTCCAGCTGCGCCAGTGGGAGCTGCCCGAGGCGCTGCAGGTGGGCAACCGCCCAGGGAGAGACCCTGTGCTGAGACACAGATGCAGCAAGAATGCATTCAGCTGGACGGCATCTCGGACGAGGCCTGTTTCCGGCTGCGCCAGTGGGAACTGCCCAAGGCGCGGCAGGTGAGCAGCAGATTCATTCGAAAGCGTGCGTGGCCAGAGACGTTTGCAGTTTGCAGATTTCGTGGTTGGGCAGTGCTGCGCGCAGAACCAGAGCTGCGGCTGCTGGCTGCGGCTTCAAGCAACATTTGCCGGCTATTGCATAGTGCTTCCAGATGCTGCATGTTGGCGAAGCCGGAAATGATCTCGGAATGCTGTTCTCTGCTGGTTGTCATCACTTCCGCTGCTCCATACTCTCGATGCGAGGAGCTGGATGCGGGGAGGTGCGCGTCGCTGCCGGAGGGCATCCGCCAGGAGCTGGAGCGAAGTTTCGCATTTCTGTAACGGAGCTCAACATTCGAAACTTTCGTTTCACAGGCGCTGGATGCTATAGGCAGCGCGGCATTTGCCAGGAGCTGGAACGAAATTCTGCAACTCTGCAGTGGTGCTCAACGTCCGAACGTTCCTTTCACAGGCGCTGGATGCTGGAAGCAGCGCGGCGCTGCCGGAGGGCATCCGCCAGGAGCTGGAGCGCATCGAGGATGCCGGCGGCCTGCGCTTCCTGCAGGACCTGGTGTCCCAGGTCAAGGTGCGAAATTCCACCAATTCTTGATGAAGCACTCGCCTCGCAGAGGCTTCACACGCGTGTCATCGGGACAGTTCGCTCAGGGCAACAGCATGCCAGCACTGTGCTTCGAGAGTAGCGACTCCCTGGCTGTGGGTGCTAACTGCCAGCCATTCAGCTTGTGTTTGATGTCAACGCCACAGCCGAAGGAGATAAGCCATTTGCTACAGGACCTGCGGCAGCTGGCGACAGAGGACCTGTACTGCATCAAGGACCCCAGATGTACGAGCTCGAACCCTCAAATCTGAAGCCTCAAGGTTCCTCACAATTGCCTGCTGCAGGACCTGCGGCGGGTGGCGGGCGAGGACCTGGACCGCATCGAGAAGTCGCTGGATGACGAGTCGGAGGAGGACGCGCGGCTGCGGCAGCAGCATGGCTCAGCCTGGAACCGGCCTTCCAGTGCTGCTCTCAACTCTGCGTTGCGCGAGAAGGCCGCAGGCTATAGGCGCGTTCAGAAAAGCCACCTTATCTGCCAGATGGACATCTGGCAGATCTGTCAGTTGGAAACTTCGTGCAGCGCCGTGTGCAACAGCTTGTCGTCCGCTGCCCTCAACTCAGCGCTGCGCGAAAGGCCGCCAGCTACAGGTGCGCATTCTTTGCTGTCTGCCGCGCTGTCGAAAGCCACCTCCTGTCGCTGGCGACGACATGGCAGGTATTTCTCAAAGGTCTACATTGTGTGCATGAATGCCGGCCTTCTGCATGGAGATGGCCTTGGTAGTTGCAGCCCTGCGGTTTGTCATGGCAAGATTGCCTTCTTGTCTTCTTGAATTCTCTGGGGTGCTGTGCTGGTGCATGACCCAAGACTTCGCTGTGCTGCAGGGCCAACCTGGTTGCAGCGGGTGATAGCGACGCGCGCCTGGAGACGAGGCTCTCCGCCAGTGCGCCCTCATTCGCCGCGCTGTCTGTGGACGCCGCGTCTGTGCAGATGCCGCGCCTGCAGGTGTGGTCAGATTTCATCCTTGCATTCTGGCGCCATTGTACCTGGCTGGTGAGTTGGCAGGCCAGCACCCCATGTGGCAAGGGAGGGCAACATGCGGGTAGCTCTCGGCTTCATGCTGTTTTATTCTGCCCCTTGCGGTGATTCTGCAGCCTTGTGGGGGACCACTTGACATGGCATGTCTCACTTGAACGTGGATGTTGCACGACCTCGATGGCGCAACAGTAGTTCCACAGGTCCGAAATGTGTGCTCTATTTGCAGGCGCCCATGGTGGCGGTGGGGGACGCGGACCCGGGGGTCGTGGTGGCCACGCTGCGGCAGGCGCTGGAGGCACTCAGCCGGCTGTCCAACGAGCGCGCCGCCCTGGAGGAGGCTCTCAGGGTGCGATTATGCGGACGTCGGAAACATGCTGATATCACGACATGGAAGACTGAACGTGAAGTAGTCTTCTACTTCAAGTTCAGTTTTCCATATTGTGATTCAAGTTCAGTTTTCCATATCCTGCCAGCTGTTGCCCAACAAACGCCCTGGCCTTGAGGTGGAGGCCTTCCAGGTGAGGTGTTTTGCTATCTGCCGCTTTGAACACGAGCCTACGCCGATGAACTCCGAAACCGCACGATTCTCTGCTCACAGGCGGAAAAGGGGCGCGACAACATCCTGCCGCACATCATGGCGTCCTCCGAGGGCCACGCCATGCTGTTTGCCCGGGAGCTGTCAAAGTACGACGGCCTGAAGTCCGACATCGGGCGCAACGTGGAGCGCCAGCGGCAGCTGCTGCAGCTGCTGGACGAGAAGCAGGCCGCCTTCCGCGCGTCATTCGGCTTCAGCGAGTGGCGCCAGGCGTGCGAGGTGAGCTGCTCTGTTGAGTAAGTTTGTAAAATCAAGAAGGAAGCCGCATGGAGTGCCAGCGACAGCTGCTGATGCTGCTGGACGAGAAGTAGGCCGCCTTCCGCACGTATTCGGCTTCAGCTAGTGGCCTGCGAGGTGCGCCCCGCGCTGTTTCTGTTATATACGGGCCGCAGTGCACATGCTCCGTTCAGAAACGCGGCTGCTTCGATGGTTGGCATTGGCGGCTGCGCTGCCGGGCGGCGACCAGGCGGTGCTGTGGCAGTGCGCCGCCTGCGTCGGCTGCCGCAGTCGCCGCTGATCCCACCCTGCACTTTGCTGTCCTGCTCGTCTGTGCGTCTGCATCAGCAGCTGCCAGTGCTTCTGATACACTCCTGCACGTACCGCAGCTCAGCAGCATTCCACAGCCTTCTCGCCTCTCGATGCACAGCTGTTTTCTAGAGGCATACATGGGCGATGCCATCACACCTTGATACCCATTATCGTATAGTGATACTGTCAGCCATTTGCACCAAATCTAAACGCACTCTTTGCACTTGATGCCTGCAGGCGGGAGTGCAAGCGCATGTGTCGAGTCTCAACGAGAAGTTGTGTGACCTTTTCCTTTTGATATCTGAAGCGCCTCATTGTATGCGGCAGGGCGCGGCAGCAGGCGTGCGGGCGCAGGTGTCCAGCTTCAACGAGGTGCGGGACAACCTGAGCGAGGGGCTGCGCTTCTACTCCAGCCTGCAGGAGGCGCTGACGTCGCTGCAGCAGCACGTCGGCGACTTCTGCCTCACCCGCCGCATCCAGCGGTGCGCTTCCCTTGACATTGCCTTTGAATATTGCAGCTGCTTCCTCCTCTTGCTGACATCTGGTTTGGACTCTCCTCCCTGCTAGTCCTGATGGAGGATGAGCAGCAGTTACATCCCAGTTGTGCAGCAGGAGAAGAAATGGACTCGTGAGCAGGGGGAGGCAGGCACCGGGCGGCACCGGGCGATGGCGGAGGCCTTTGCACCTACAGTTTGCCCAACACTCGATCCTGACCTGTGGCACAACGTTGACCTGCAGGAGAAATTGGTGGAGAGCAGCGGCGGCGGGAGCCAGAGGACGCGTGACATTGGTGGGCAGCGCACTTTTCTCTTCAACACGACTCCTGGACTGTCGTGACTCGAATCCGATTGCAATCCGCAGAGAGGAAATGGTGGAGGAACAGCGGCGGAGGGAGCAGGAGGAGGCGCGGAACCTGCGCGCCGCGCAGGACCTGTCGCGGATGAGCCTGTCGCCCGCCGACAGCGGCCCGCCGCCGCCGCCGCAGCACTACCCGCAACCCTCTTTCTCGGTGCGAAAACCTCACTTGGCATGTCTCACATGTGCAGTCTCAAATCTACATCTCCTACCGTGCAAGCATGAGCGTGCTCCGAGCCTTGAGATGCGCCTTCCATCCTTGCGGGTTTGCCTGTCGCAGAGGACTGGCGCATGCATGACGCATCTCACAAGGTCCTCAATCACCTTCGCTGCAGAGCCTACACAACTCCCTCATGAAAAGCACAGTGTCCTGTGCAGGGCCACCAGCTGTCGCACTCGCATACCTCGTCCTTCGGCGGCAGCGCGCCCTCGCTGCCGTCTCCAGCCTACCCGCCGCCGAGCCCGCACCAGTCCGGCAGCTATGGCGGCCAGCAGCAGCTGGGCTACGGGCAGCAGCAGGCGCCGCCGCCGCAGCCGCACACCTACCCGCCAGCCAGCCAGGGCTACGGCTCCGGCGGCGGCCAGCAGCCGCACTACGGGTCGCACGTGCCGCCGCCGCCAGGGCCGCCGCAGGTGCCCTTGGCTTTGCTGCCTGGCCCTCCTAATCTTGCTGCTCGTGAAGGGAAGGTCTAACAGCTGGTCTGGAGCTGGACTGAGAGGATAGGACCACGGGTGGCTTGTCTGCTGCCACAGACGTTGCTTTCATGCAGCACAAGTCCTGCCCTCCCAGTCTGACTTGTGATGCTCCTCGTCACCATCTCTGGTCCCCCACTCGCAGCACTCGGCGCCGCAGCATTCGGCGCCACTGCCGCCGGCCAACTTCTACGGCGTGCAGGACCAGCCGCTGTCCTCCTTCCAGCAGTCGCCGCCGCCCCAACAAGTATGACGCTGCATGGCTCTCGAGTGCTCTGTGCTGTGTTATGGTAGGATTCAGACAAATATGCCCTTGCTGTTGCTGCTGCCCGCCAAGCTGTGCAGCGGCAACTGCAATGCCTGCACTCGAAAGCGACCCCACTGCCCGCCATGTCGCTGCACTCACAGTATGGCGGACCGTCACAACCCTACGGCGGCCACTCCAGTCACCCGCCGCCGCCGCAGCCGCCGCAGCAGCAGTACGGATACGGCGGCGCACTGGGGCAGCAGCCGCACTACCCTCCCTACGGCTCCAACGGCAGCAACTACGACTCGCAGCCGCCGGCCTTCAACAACCGCTACGGCGATGTGCCGCCGCAGCCACAGCACGATCCGTATGGGGTGCGTGCGTCGGGTTTTTCAGGTTCTGAGGCGCCGTGTCATGCCGTCGCTGATCCTGCCATTGACAGATAATTTTGCTGAACGACTGGCCGCTAGGCCCAGCTGTGTATATTGTGGGAGCACATGCCGGTCACAGGCCTGTGCTCAGTTGAAAGCGCTGGATCCCTTACGACGATGCTTGACGATTGCTATGAGCGCTGCAAGCAATGCATGTGTGCCTGGCTTTTCATATGGTTTTCACATGTGTCTGCGCAGCCGCCGCCAGCCAGCGGCGTCGCGGGCAGCAATCCGCTGTGGGGCGGCCGGTGACGCCCACATGCGCCAGGTGGAACAAGTCCAGGCGAAACAAGCCTGTCAGCCGGTGCTTGGCTTGACACCGCTGTGTTCGACTACAGGCCGCCTGCATAGGCTTTGCAAGATTGATTCGTAGTGAGTGGAAGCCGCAGGCGGCATCACGTTGCGTGCCCTTTACTATTGGTACTCCCACGCCGATGCTGTGTCGGTGTTGTACACCTGCTATGAGCTGCAAGTTTGTAACAGGACATATAGCAGCGACTGGAAGATCTGTGGGCCCCTCTTTTTTGTCAAGCGTTGCAAAACCCAATTCCAAGATTGGTCCCAGTTTGGTTAATATTGGACCCAGTTCCATTAATGGACAGCGCTTTGCCCCACAACCAAACCGACTAGGGATGAACCGCTTCTGCAGATCAGCATAACGAACAAAACATGATGCGCAATGGCGCACACTTCAAGCTTCAGGCGAATCTGCCCCAGCACAAGCCGCGAACTTCCCCAGATTGGGCAGGTAGCGAAACCAAATAGTTGGGCCCTCACTGTGGCAGTGGTCAGGTGCGGTCTCCCCGCAGGGGCCGCCGCCGCAATGAACTCCCACGTGCCACGGCTGGCGTGATTATTGCGCCTACTCCTGACCAGACGGAGCCTTGAATGACCAACAGCGGAGCTGCTGACTGCTAGCAACGTTGCTAAGCGCACACCTGCATTCAGGCATCTGACCGACACGCATAGGCAGCGCCTCAGCCGTATGAAGGCAGGAGGCTTCGGAATATAAGCTGATGAAACTTATCTTTCTTGCTCGTATCTGCGTGCAATTGCTGACGAGGCACGGCGACACAGACCTCCGCCGTCGCAGAGCGATCGCATATGCAGCAGAGCGGCTGCCTCTGCGTTTACTGCTCGTTGACTGGCCGCTGTGCGGCCGCAGCAATGCAATCAAAATGATGGGTCCTCCTCCGCCCAGCCTGAGAAGGATGGAAAATCCGTCATGATATATATCTGCAGATGGCGAAATTCATCCAGCGCCTGAACATCATGCACGTGCGGAGGGTCACTCGTGAGGGCGACTCACCTGAGAAGGACATCACCGACAATATGGCCGCCGCGGTGTCCTCAACCGTGGCGGCGCCAGCATGGTTGCGCACTGGCCCCTCTGCGCAGGGGCCGAGCACAGTACGATCCGCTGGCCCGGCGGCGGCCGTGGCGGCAGCGGCGGCCATGGCGGCGGTGCTCGCCGCCGCAAAGGGGCTGCGTGGCGGCATGCCGACAGCATATGCGGCTGCGCCGCCGGTGGGAGGCCGCAGGGCGTCCATGCTATACGCGCCGACTGGGCAGGACTCTCGCCGGGTGCCGCGCGGCTGGGCGGACGGGGTGCCGGCCGCCCGCGGCGGCATGCCGTCAAAGCTTTGGCGCCGGGGGGGCGACCAGCTGATCGGACCGGCCCTGTAGCGCCCCGTCTCACCCCCTGCACGCGACACTGTACACCGCGGTGAGCATCAGGTTCCAGCAGTTGACCACTTGTAGGAAAGGCTGTATGCAGTAACCCTCAGCAGGCTGTGCACCGAGAAGCAGGTGCGTGCACACTGTGGATGCACGCCTGCCCCCCTTCCCAGCCGAGGACCCAAGCATAAGCGCACAAGCAGAAGCAGAAGGGTGAGCGAGATATTGACTTTCCGTGTTCTGCTTGTATCTCCATGCTTTTGGGCAATGACAGTGTTCTGTCGAGAGCATCTGACAGACGACTTCAGGATCAGGACAGCGGTCACCTGCGTGCTGCGGCGCCCACCCCAGGGCAGGCGCAGAGTTGCTGGCAGGGGACGGTCCGGCGCTGCTGCCGCCGACGCCACCACCGCCGCCGCTGCCGTGAGCGTCCCCGGCCGCGGTCTCTCCTAGCATCTTGGACGCTGCGGTCGAGAGGATCTTGTGGCTGCTGCGGCGGCAGCCTTGGTGCATAGACGCCAGGCGGACTGCGGCCTCGGCGGCGGTGGGCCGCGCTGCGGGGTCGACGTCCAAGCAGTCCACGATGAGCTTCGCCACGCTGTGGGGACACTCCTCCTCCCTGCAGGCCCGCACATTTGCGCCGTGAGGAAACTATGGCAGATGTACCATGGACACTTATGCTGGTGGCGCCACGGAGGCTCGCAGAGCTGGCCACCCCACTCGGTGGATCACAGCCGACGAGCAGTGGTCGATGCCGTGGAGCATCAGAGCAGCTCCCAGCCATTCTCAGCAATGCATCAGAGCAACTTGCAAGCCATACAATGCACATCAAGAGGGAAATACGTGGGTGGCCGCAGGGCGCCTCGTACAGGCCGGCAGCCGGTGACGATTTCCCAGAGAAGGACACCGAAGCTGCAGACACATGATGAAATAGTGGATCAGTGCCTGCATCGGAGCACACTCGAACATCATCCTGCGCCCCTCAGACATTCATGTATTCACTGTCACCTGTAAACGTCGACCTTTTCGGTGCAGCGCTCGTTGTCCAGAAGCAGCTCCGGCGCCGCACACGGCAGAGTGCCCATTGGCACCTTCTGCACACACCTGCACAGAAAACGCCGGTGGCCATGAGACCTGCGATTTGCACCTTCGTTGCTCCAGCTCTCCGCCGCATCGTGCATATGCGTGCTGAAGCCATGTTGCGGCTGCATGCACAATGACATTGCACAGCACTCTGGACAGGCAGACCTCAGATGCAAAGTAGTGCAGTCTCTGAGATGCGAAGTGTCACCCGTTGCACATGACGCGGGCCAGGCCGAAGTCAGCGATCTTGGCGGTGCCCTGCGCGGTGAGCAGCACCTGCATCCACGCATGCGCTAATATCCTCAGATATTGCATAGTATATGATATCTGGGACACTCATCAGACCTAAAACGTCAACGCAGGAATTCCAAGCCCAGCCATGAATGTCCACATGATTTGAACCATCTATTGTTGAACACTGACTCACGTTTGCGGACTTGAGGTCGAGGTGCACAATGCGGGCCCGGTGCATGAAGTGCAAGCCCTGCGCGACTCCCAGCGCTACGCCTGGCCCCCTGCGCATCAGGATGAACCTCACGCCCGAGTTCTGTCAGGTGCAGCTCTCTACACCGAGCCCACAGGGTAGATGTGAAATCAGGCGTGCATCCGGCCGCGGCATGCGCGGCATGCAGTCGCTGACGAATCTTGCATTTTTCAAGGCATGACGTGGACATCTGCTGTTGACGATGTGCATGATGCTGGGCCAAGCGCACCTTTTCTGCCAGGTGACGACGCGTCGCTGGATGGCGGAGCTGAGGTCGCCGCCGGTGCATAGCTCCGTCACCAGTTTTGGCTGACCGCCATCAACGCAGACGCCCTGCACCCAGGAACGTACCCTCAAGCACTGCTCGCTGCCCTGCGGCATGGTTCTTCTTCTTGTTTTGCGCAGATGACAGTCTGCACCTTGACGCACCTGGACCATGTGTGCATTTTCGACGCCGCAAACGCAGCATGGACATTGACATTGCAGGCTGTTGACAGAATTGCACCAGCAGATCATCCTCACCATGAAGTGCAGGATGTTTGGCCCGGTGCTGAGCATCCTGAGGACTGCGCACTCGTGCAGGAGCTCTTTCCGCATTTCCGCCGCCCGCTCGCCGTCGAGCGCGGCCCTGTGGATTGTCTTAACGGCGACCGGCAAAACACCCTCGCGCACGGCACTGTACACCTAGTAAAGGGCAGGAATATGCTTCATTACCTTCAAGATTCTTCAACATACGCTATAAGGACACAGCTGCGGCTTTTTGCTTGAATTTGGAATTGCGGAAAGCAAGGCAGAAATCGGAACATTAAATACCTGCCCAAATGCGCCCTCGCCCAGCAGCGCGTCACTCCCGTCGGCGGCATGCTTCAGGATTGTCAAATCTGCAGCGCTGATCTGCCAGTCGCTGCACGGCAGCCACGGCAGCACCAGCTCCTCTGCGTCCTCGCCCCTGCAGCTGCTGACACTCTTGAGTCATTGGAGCACACACTGCAAGCGCAAGGCGGCATTTGCCCCACGCCACGGTGATCGCAAAGCTCAATAGAGTACTAATCACCAGCCTGCAGCTCCCACGAAGCAGGTTCCAGGCAGCCGTGGTCGGTCCCATCGGAGCTGCCACAAATAGCAGTGCTTGTGCGGGCCGAACCCGGCGCGCCTTTCTGCAGCCGCACACCTGGAGTGGACGACGACGGCGCTCTTCAGCTCGAGCTTGCCGAGGCCGGCGGCAAGTATCTCATCACTGCCCCTCTCCAAGGAGCGCTGCAGTCGACACAACATACGTAACCTGAGCCGGCGACAGTGCAATATGTTGCGCACTGCTGCGCATCATACTTCTGCTCAGGCATTTCAGAAGACTAGCCACGAGCTCGTAACACTTCGATCGGCGGGACTCGAGCGCATTGCTGGACGCTCCTCACCCCGGTGTGGTGCCGCCGCATCGTGCTCTGGCATTGCACCCGCTCCTTTGTGAGGGTCGGGGTGCGCAAATGCATCTCAGCAATTGTTTGTACGTGTCTCAGCGTTTATTGGTAGGGCACCGTGCTCTGCTGTATTATTCGTTGGTATATAGGTCAGCTTGAGTTGGGCACGTTGAATTTTGATACATGGGAAGCTCACCGCGGCGGCGGGGACCGCAAGCCGCCGCCGCCGCGAATAACTACCACGTTTGTATCGACTGAAGTAGTGGCATGATCGTGATCATAGGCGCTCACTGCTGTCATGGCGCTCCATCCATTTGATTGCAGTGACGCGAGCGCCTTGGCACGATTTTCGTTCCCTCAGGCAGGGATCATTGGTGGTTGATGCTATTGATCGTAAGCTTGGATCATATGTTTACAACGCATGTTTGTGTTGTGTACAAGAACTGGTGAAAAAGAAGTTGACGTTTGCATGTGCACGCACGTATCATCGCACGTAGACGTGCATGTCACAGTTCTGCCAGGCACAGATTTGCGCAGCGCAGATGCTACCCCCGCACACATGCGACGCCCTGCATGATGTCCTCACATAAAGAACAGAGGCGCCGACTAGGACTAGCACACAGCATCTTGCCTATCGTGCTGTGACTAGTCTCAGAGCATGAACGAACCAATCATGGGCGCGCGGTAGAGTAAAACCGCCACCTGAACTCAGCGGTCCAGGAGGCGGCACATGCGACCATGCTGCCGCTGTTGGCCACCGCAAAGCTGTTGCCCTGGCTGAAGGGCCGCTGCGGCGGCGGCTGCGCGCTGACGGCAGAGATGGACATACTGAGGCGCGATAGGTCCTGTGCGGCCACAGAATGCCGGAGCGCGCTTCCTTCTCCTGCAGCTCTTGATGATTTCAATAGTCAGGCAAACATCTGCGCCGCGATTGCAAGCTGTTGTCCGTCGCTTCGAGAGGATGACAGAGTTTGACCACCCAGTACTTCTGAGCATGCATGTGTGCCACCGCGTCGGAAGAGCTGCAGTAGACAGCGCAATGGGGGACATCAGCAGCAAACAGGGGACGTGACAGATGGCGGTCGCCGATTGCTGCCCTGCATCTGATCAGTCGAGGATCGAAATGGTGATAATTCTTGGAGGTTTCACATCGATACGGATGTCATCTCACACCGTGTGGCACCTGGATGGAAGGTTCCGCCGTGCCCGCCGTGCGAGCACCTTTTTCATTTGTCCCACAGCAACGCAGGCACACAGCGTTCAACGAGACGAGAAGGCGTGTGCTCAACTAGCGCAGTGCGCCTGTCGCCGCATCATCGGACGAGGTGAGCGCCGTCGTGCACCCGAACAAATCCTGAAGAGACTGAGCGTTCGAGCCCCAACACAAGCGTGTGGCATGCAACGAGCGAGAAACGACTGGAAAGCACTGTTGAATTGCATGCGGCGTCGTTTGCCGTGCGGTGCCTGCCGCCGTGCAGCTGCAGCGTGCAGGCTGTTGCATGCCTGATGATGTCCAGGACAACCCACCGAGCAAACTCGATGCCATGCACGTCAGTTTATAGAAAGGCTCCCTAAAGTAAAGGATGTATTCCAATCAGCGCTGAGCTACCCACTCGGCAAGCGTTGATCTCTGCAGAGCTTGCGTGCAAACCAGGTGTCGGTAGCAAGAACTTTTGCAACAGCGCGTGCGGTGTGGAGGATCAGCGCAGCACAGGCTAGGATCCGGGCCACCGATGCAATTCAAGGGTGCGCGCCGTGCAGCACCCTCCCGGCCCGGAGCTCTGCACATACGTCAGCATGACGGTCACGTGTGCAGATGACGCCAGCATGATCACTCGTCCGTGAATACTGAACCGTCGAAGGACTCCACTTTCCGGCAGTGCTTTAGCATGGCAGCACGCCGCGTGATCCTCAAAGTATTCTTTCTTGCAGGTTTGCTCCTACGCTTCCGGTCGCATGGGACGCAGGCGCGGCCTGCAGGCCATCCAAAGGAGGGCCTCTCATCCCTGGTGGAGTGCAGTAAGGAGACGGCGACTGATGATCTTGCCGATGCATGGGAGCCAGCCGCGAGTTCAGTGCCTAACATCAATGAATTAGCAGCGCCGGGGGGCTGCCCGGCTCCTCCTTGCAGGATTGCAGCCGGCAGGGTTCCAACCGGCGGATGTCGAGTCCGGCAAAGGCGGCGGCCGCGGCGGCGGCACGAGCGGCGGTAACGGCGCTGTCCCCGGGGCGTGCCGCCGCAAAGGGACTGCGCGGCAGCGTGCCGCGGAAGGCTGTGGCCACGGAGGCGGGGTCCGTCCGCAGGGCGCCGCTGGCACAGCACCGGCAGGGCAGGAGTCCTGGCGGATGTAGAGCTGCGCAGCGTCCGCGGCCACAGACGGGCGCAGCGCTGCGAGGTCAGAGAAACTGCGCCGGGGCGGCGGCGCATCAAAGCTGCCGCGCCGGGATGTCGTGTCCATGGAGATGCGTGCGGCGTCCAGGCGATGGAACCGGCTCGATATAGCGACTCGCCCAGCCTGCAATGTGTACAATGCAGCTTCCAGTGAGGACCAACCATACGTCTCTGCGAAGCAGTTGAGCAGGCCGCCACACAGCTGCTTCTGAAACAGGGCGTAGGTGATGCGGTCTGAAGTCCGTGGGCACGTGCTGTCAAACTTGACCGCCAGAGAACCCGATCCAGGAGGTCCATGAGTGCGGGTGACAAGGCACAAGGCCGGCAGCGTTCATGTCGTCAACGCGATGGGCATGAATTCAAACCTCTAACGTCGCCCTTCACAACCTCCCATTCCTGGCACCGACCATGAGACATCATCCTCCTGTCTGGATGATAACATGACATGGATCAAAGTGGCGTGCTGTCCCCGCTGTCGAGCCGCTGCAGCTCCGCCGCGGCTGGGAACGTCCTCCCAGCCGCCCGCCTATGACGCGACTGCCCTCTTTAGCAGCCGCAGCGCTGCCAGGTCGACACATGCGTCTGGAAGTGGCATTCCCGCCGCCGTGGGCGCCGCGGCTGTGGCTGCCGGCCCCTGTTGCAGCAGCGACCCCTGGCGCTGCGCCTGGCCCCGCACCCTCGCCGTCCGCCATCAGCGGCCGCTGGGGCGGCTGGGGCGGCTTCTAGGGCAGCTTTGAGGACGGCGGCGGCGCCGGCGGCAGCTGTTCGGAGGCGCCCGGCGCCGCAGACGCTGCAGGACAGGACCGCCTAGACACAGTAAACGGGGCTGTCCTTTGCGATTGCTTGTCGGGCGGCCGCTGAGGCTGCTGCGGATTTGTCGCTCGCGTCGCCGGCGGCGGCGGGGCCTGCGAGCAGCAGCGTCGTCACGCTCGAAAAGGGATGAGTTCTGATGTTGTAGCGCCACGACACCCAGCATCCTTATTCTTTTCAAGCCGGAGGCTGCACTTGGAATTCAAAGCTGGATTCATTCACGACATCGCAGCCCAAAAGCAGGAACGTGTGACGCCAACGCAAGGCGGCATTATACCGTTGTCGGGCAGCGGCTGTGACCAGGGCCCACCGCTCCCGCTGCCGCCGTCGTCGGCGGCTTTGGTGCTGACGGAGAGCGTTCCGCAGGCTGTACATCGCATCGGCTCAGGCTTCTGTAGCTGCCCAACCGGGGGCGGCGGTTGCGACTGCGCCATCCGAAGCGCGGCGTCTGCGGCGCTCGGCCGCGCACTAGGTTTTGGGCTTTTGCATCCCTCGAAGCTCACCTACCTTGTCCGATGCCGAGGTGTTGGATGCATATGCAATCTGCCTGGCGGCATAAATTCGCAAGTTCTCGGCCAGCAAACCCTCAGATGCATGTCCTATTGCTTCATTCCAAGTGAGGGTGAACATCCGTTGCTAGTCTCTGCTCCTTGCCACACAGCGTTGCAGTGTTGTGCCGACGATTGACCATCTCACAGGTATTTTGTCAGATCTCGTACCTGTACTGCTTGGTATGTGTAGAATTTCCAACTGTGCTACGTGTCGTCGTCTGCAGGAGACTAAAGTGGACAGTTGGGCTCTCTGGCTCCCAAACTCAGGCATGTGGTCCATCAATCAAAACCAAACTCGGCAGATCAATCATCCGCCATCGACGTTCACCAAATCATGTTCAATCAGCTCGGTTCAAGGTGTGGCTCCATGCTTCTGTGGCACGGCAGCGCCGCGCCACCACACCACCGCCGCGCCACCACACCACCACCCCCCACCAATCCAAAGCTACAGGAGGTATGCCAACCGCACTGCTATGGGCTAGGTACTGGAGCACCCACCCACGGCCGGAGCACCAACAAAAAAGCTGCAGGTACCGATGGTCGTGCAAGGACAAAGGCACCACTAAACCCTCCTCCACTAGGCACAGGGCGGGTTAGCACACGCTGCGCTGATGCTAACCCTCCGTTCCAAGCCTCCAATAATACTGACCGTACAGCCTGATCCGGTCTGGATAACTCTATGATCAAGCCGAAGTCACGAACGCGAAGCAGTCTCTCGCTCTGATGCACTGTCCCAGTGGCCAACTCCGCCTCCGCAGTTTCTGCCGCTGCAATTTTGCCGCACACCGCGCACAGTACTCGTGTCCCTGCCTTGGTAAGTCCGTTGTTCAGGATTCGTTGCTGGGCATTGTAGGGTAGTGTGGTGGCGGGATTGTAATTATTCCATGCCAGCAGCGCAGATGGCCAGACCGGCGGTCCTATTGCAGCATGCTCTAGCAGACATGCGGCTTAAAGATGCTGCCTGAACCCTGATGTCTGACCAGAATTACACGAATTCCAGGAAAGAAGGAGCCCGAAGAGTATATTAAAGAATGAAAAGAATACTGAAGACCACGACACGCATCACGACATCGACAGGTCATCGCCATTTTCAAAAGCCCAGAGGTATCCTGCTCTGTGCTGCTTGCCATGCAGAACTCCACTATTGTGCCGCCGCAGCCGTGTGGCTTGCCACGAGCGCCCCCGCCGGCTACTCGCTCGCAAAGCTGTACATCCCTCCTGAATCATCACCATGTCTCACGCTGCCGCGTCGCTGCAGCTCTGTGGCGGCGGCGGCTTCCTCCCAGCCGCCCGCCGACTCCGCCGCGGCTCTCGCCAGCAGCCGCAGCGCTGCGAGGTCCACACACACATCCGGATGCGTGCCCGACGGATGCGCCCCTGCCGAAGCGGCCGGCCCCTCCGCCGCCTGGGAGCCCGGCCCCACGCTGTCGTCAAACGCCGCCTGCGGAAGCCAGCTGTGGAGGAGGAACGGGTTGGGCCCGGCGGCGGCTGAGTTGGCGGTATTGGCTGCGGCGGCGGAGGCGGCAGCAGCTGCCTCAAAGGCGCCCGGCGCAGCGGAGCCTAAAGGGCAGGAACGCCTGGAGGCCAGGAAGGGGCCCGTCCTCCGCGCCCCACCGGCCGGATGGGCGTCAAGGCTGTGGCGGATCGGCTGCACCGCGCCCCTGGCGGCGGCGGCACCTGCACACGGCAGTGGCGGAGCGCGAGTCGTCATGCTTGTAGAGGGACAGACGGCCTCCTTTGGAATCGAGGACCTGGCCTGGGCAGTAACCGCAGGCTGGCTCCAGCACTGGGTTCGTGTGCAACACAGACATTGCACAGGCGTATTCACTCGGCTTGCAGATGAAGGCAAGGCGTCAGGGAGGACGCTCACCGCTGGGGGGCAGCCGCTGTCCCCAGCCGCCCCCGCTGCCGCTGTCACAGTTGTCCGCCGCTGCTGTGCTGAAGGAAAACGCTCCAGAGTCCTCAGACCCGCGCCGGCTGACGTTTTTATAGCTGCCCATCCAAGGCGGCGGCTGCATGGCCGCCAACCGAAGCGCGGCGTTGGCTGCCGTCGGTCGGGATTCAGGGGCCGTTTGTATGCACTCGGAGATCAACTGTGCGACTGCCTCCGGACACTCGGCGGGCCTGCAGTGAGCAACGAGTCGCAGTCAGCATGGCAATCACGACATGCAGGCTTCCAGGAGTGTGCGCCGCTCAGCAGTGGCACTGCAGCTTCTGAGACGTTCACGTTTCATGACCTCATGCTGCAAGATATCGCAATCGCAATCGATATCTTGCAGATATCGCAAATGCATGCGCTGTTGGTGAGCGAGTATTATAAAGGTAGGAGGCCCACTGCAACCACTGCTTTTTCGGTTGTAGAATAAGCATCATGTGCTTGGGAGCACAGGCAGTCGCCAGATATGAGATGTCTGCCAGTTCTCATCAAGTGTTGTGCGGCTGCACCAGAAAACAGATCAGGGTTCAAGGTCAGGAGGCTCACGTCGGTGCCCGCAGCTGACCACGGACAGGTCGCTCGCCCGTGCAGATCTCCCACAGCACCACGCCAAAGCTGTAGATATCGGCCTGCGTATGTAAGAGCAAATCAGGTTGGATCGCAGCCCACCAACAAACAGCATGTGAATGAGGAGTAGACGCAGCAAGGGGGCAACAGGCACGGCTGGCGGAACAAGATGCAAAGGCCGGCGGCACAGGATGCAAAGGGTTGAACTCATTATGCTGCATAATGTCTGGGAAACCTGCCTTTGTGCTGCAACTGTCGTCGTTCAGAAGCAGCTCCGGAGCAGCCCAGCAGAAGGTGCCAAAGTTGGTCGAGTCACTGCGGACGAGTGCCCTGCGCCCAGCAACACAGCGCAGCATTCAGCAGGTGTCATAAAAAGTTCGCGACATGCAGACAGCGCCAAACGGTTGTGCCGAGGCTCAGACTACACGGCGTGTGGAAGCCTCGTGTCGGAAAAGCAAAGCGCTACAGGCATCCCAAAGCGTGGCCGTATCATGGCAGGCGGTGCTCCGATAGACCGTACCCGTTGCGCAGGACGCGGGACAGGCCGACGTCCGCAATCTTCGGGGTGCCCTCCCGCGTGAGCAGCACCTGCATCGAGGAAGGATGCCCATGAAAATCTGCGTTGACATGGATGCCGACCAGCTACCGATTTCAGGGTTTTTCAGAGGCAGATCTGCGCATTCTGCAAGACGAGCTACGAAGCAACCTCGGACCTAGCGCAGAATGCCACAAAACTCAATCCAGCTGTCTGGCGCGTGGCAATGCACCCACTCACGTTGGGGCTCTTCATGTCGCAATGGACGACCCCTTTCACGTGCAGGAAGTGCAAGCCCTGCGCGCACCCCAGTGCGATGCGGTGTCCCCTGCATGCCGACGCGCGGCAGTCTTCAGAGTCCGTTCAGAAACCTGGCAAGAATGCTCACTTGTGGCAGAGGGCAACAGTGAGCTCCCACAGCGAGCTCCCACAGCGTGCACCGCACTGAGCATACAGGATCTCACTGCCGTGGCAGCACCATCTCAGCAGCCGTGCAGGAATGCAGCCGCACCGCTTGTGCCAGGTGACTGCGCGCCGATGGATGGCGGTGCTGAGGTTGCCGCCGGCGCACAGCTCGGTCACGAGCATCATGTGATCATCGTCCAAGCATGCGCCCTGCAGGCAGTTGTGGCTGCGCTGAGCCACGCATTCTGCCGCAGAGGGCTGCAAGGCCCATATCGTCGAGGAAGTGGCATGCGGCAGCACACCAGAAACCAACAGCCTGCAGTCAGGCCTGGGAGGTAACTAGTAGGACTGTCCCAGAGGCCTGTCCCAGAAAAGCCGCGGAGCTCCATAGCAGGGTTGCCAGGAATCAGGGTTCAGGGTAGCAGCGGCGCGTGCCTGGAACTGCAGGATGTTGGGGCCAGTGTTGAGGGACCTGAGGACCGCGCACTCGTGCAGGAATTCCTGCCGCATCGCCGCGGCTAGATCCCCGTCAAGCGCCGTCATGTGGATGACTTTGACCGCCACAGACAAGACACCACCTCGCATCGCCCTGTACACCTGTGTGCAGGAAGGCTGAAGGGGGTCGCGGCCGTGATCCAGCTGCTGCTCAGTGGCATGGCATAAGCAGCACGGCACGCTGAAGGACTTCGCTGCTGGGCGGTGCTGCTGGAGGCGGCAGCGCATGCTTTTTGTGCATCCAGTGGCACGGCTCGATCACATCTGCTTGTTGATCACATCTGTGGATATCGATGCACTAGTGTAATCCATGCTGACGCCCACGCTGCGCCATCACTCGCCTTGCCGTATGCTCCGGCGCCCAGCAGCGCCTCGCTGCCGTCGGCGTTCTTGCAGATGATAATGTCGGAGCGCTGCAGACGCCAATCGTCGCAGCCCAGCTGCGGCAGCTCCGATTCGCCCGTCCTGCACAGCAACGCGGTCCACCGTAATTGGCATGGACCTTTTCTAACTTTTTTCAAAGGGCTTGAGACAGTATAAGGCTGCTCCTCTGTAGGGTGAGCTGATGGGTATGCAGCGCAGGTCGTTGGGAGGACGACGCATGGATTTGAAAGGCAGCGCTGTGAACTTGCAGCTGAGACAAGTAGGCAAGCACGCGCGGTAGACGCAGATGACGTCCGCGCTGCCGCAGCTCACCCGGCGCTGCCGTGAAAAGTGGGTTTGAGGATGCGCCCCCCGGCCGTGTCTGTCAGCACCTCATCGCTGGCGCTGTCGCGCTTGAGGCTCTGCACATAAACACGCACCGACATGTGTGTCTTGGTGAAAAGTGTGGCTCATCCGAGCACACAGCATGTTGGTGAAGGTTTGGCTGCGGCAGCATGCGAGCTACTGGCGGCAGCCCACTGCGCAGGGAAGCCACCTCGGGCCATGTATTGTTGCAGGTGTGCTTTCACAGGGGTGTGCCATTCCAGGGCAATTCCAGGGCGATTGTTACACACCAGCCACGAGTCCCACGCCTTGAGCCCGGGCAGCCCGCTCTCGACGTCGCTGACGCCCGCATCAGTGGTGCTGGAGTCAAAGACGTCCTTATCTGACGCCGCTGCCTCCACTCGGCGTCGCTGGCTCTGTTGACGGGCCACTCGCCGGCGTTGCCGCACCGTTCGCCACATCAGGTAACCTGCAAAGAGGGAGCGCATCAGCGTGACAACACGCATGTGCCTTGTGTTTCTTGGCTGGTGCTACAACATGCTCGTGCACAGGCTCGACTCTCTGCAGAGTGCACGCCGACAGCGGCCTGCGCCCTGACCGATCATATGCCATATGAGTCACGGCATCCCCGAACCCCCGGACTATCAGGAGCAGCAGGCCGCCCACCCGCTAGCGCCGTGAGCAGCAGCAGACCGAGCAGACCGCCCAGCACGCCGCCGATGATGGCGGTCGTCTGCGCCTTCCCGCCGCCAGCGCCCGCTGCAGTGATGATTTGCTTGTTGGCCGGCACGAGCGCCGGCTGGCCGCAGTCCTCCGTGGGTTGGAGCTGCGGGAGGATGGCGGCGTCGCCGAGGCTCATGCAGCTGCCCCAGGGCCCGACGGGGTCAGAGCACACCGCCTGGGCGCAGCTGGGCTCCACATAGCACCTGCGCATCCGCAGAGGGTGTTGCTCAGCTGATGGAAGAGTATACCGCGAGGCTCAAGGCTGCTGGGCATGTTGCATCTTGTGCGGCAAATTGCTGGAGTGCTGCAGCAGCGACGCATGTGCGGGTTCGAAGCTTTGCACAGGAGCAGTGCTTTCGGGGGTGTCCGAACATTGAGGACACACCAGGGAAGGTTCCAAGAAGCAGCCGGCCATGGCAGTCATCGAGCGGACCATAAACGGTTCCGCCGTCTGGGTCAGTGTAAGTCCAACTGTGGGCAAGCAGATAAGAATGTGAGAGCGGCGGCAGCTTTGATCGGCAAGGCTGTAGCCCAGTGCTTAGTGAACAGCTGGCTCGCAACTGTAGACGGAACTGTGGCAGGCATTGCGCAGTGCATTTGCGCTCTATGTACGCCTAACTATTTGAGTGGTGTGTTTTGCCTGGCCTTGACGCACTACTGGCATTCTGGCAACATCTTTTGTTCCGATTCTGAGCAAAGGCCAGCAATGTCGGATTTCAGCATGCCGCCAGAACGCCGACCGCCCCGGGACCGCTCCCGCCCCGGGGCTATGTTGTGCCCCAGCGGTCGGCTTTCCGCCTTCCAGCCTTTGCTGTGCTGACAATATTGGGGTCCCTACTAGTATTGTTGTTTTGGAGGTGTACCTGGCTGGCATGCAGAAGCAGAGGAAACAACATGAGCAGGGGTGCCGCAGCGAAGGACCCCTCTGAGTTTCGCAGACCCCATATTCAGCATCCGCGCAAGCATGTGAACAGAAGAGCTGCATGAGCTACTAGGACGCCTCAATGGACTTGCCAGGACTTCGCCGAAAGCTGCACACGGGTTGTACAGCTTTCGTGATCCCACAGGACTTTGCTTGGCGTTGCCTCCGAAGGCAGCGCAGCATGTTGCGAGCATCCCCTGATCCAAGACAATCGGCGCATGATTTCTTGCACGTCTTAGACAGCCGTCTCACCCGGTTCTACAGGGGCACCCTGCCATAATCTCGAGCAACGCGCGTTGAGGTAGGGCAGCCGTGCGGACCCGTACGGCTTCGCTGCTGCTGCGTTATCCCATTACGGGCATCCCTGCACGCGCGCTCTGTTCTGCAAGAGCTTTCCCAAAGGACGGTGCCAACAGACGAGGTCTGGGAGCGGGTGACTGGATGTGTGGCAGCGACTATGGCAGCTGGGCCTCGACCAACGAGCTGGCGGACATGCAGGCCATTCAGCCGCGCAGCTCCGGGTGATTGCGAGATAGCTGTCAAACTGGTGGCAGGCGGCACGCGGGTAAAAGGGCCGTCGAGTAGTACGTGACTCGTGTACCTGGCAGCCAGCCGATCTCACATAAAGTATGGTGTACCTCATCCACGCGGCTGATTGGCAAACCTGAAAATTTGGAGCGGCTGATCTGTGTGTGCAGAGTTTAGACACCGGTACGGCACGCACTATTGCTTGACGTACAGGACTGGTCGTGTCGTGCCAATTTGTGTTCGCGGTCTTCTTCCTGAATGTTCACGCAGACAACAACCTGACATAAAACGCACCTCGGCAGCGAGCAGCTGGCGCCCCGGTCACGCGGCGCGCCGGAAGGCCTCGGCGATCCCCTGCTGACGTGCGCCGCCGCATTTGGCATCGTCAGTTGCACCCTCGCGCCCAGCGCTGCCGTTTTCGCGCCCGCCACTGCCCCTGCTGCTGCCCCGCAGCTGGCGCAGGATGCGGCGCTGCTCCTCGACGTCGATCGCCGCCAGGTCCACGTCCTGCCCCGGACGCCCTCCCGTGCCATCGGCTGCGACGCGGATGCCGGCGGCAGCTGCGGCGCCGCCGACATTCGCATGGCTGCCGCCGGCGCCGGCCGCGACTTTACCGCCGCCGCGGTCGCTGCCGTGCATCCCGGCCGGCGGCATGGCGTGCTGGTGGCTGCTGGCGGAGAGGTCGCCCATTAGGTCGTTGCCATCCTCGTCGGGAGGCGTGAACGTGCTGCTTGGCGACGCGGGGCCGGAAACCGAGTCCACGGCGCCCCAGACTCCTGCGCGGGCTGCGTCGCAGGGCTGACAGTCCCTAGCAGCGTCCTTGCTGCCCGCTGCAGCAGACATGCCCTGGCCGCTTGCCCCAGCATCCACAACTGGCGCTATTGCTGCCGCTGCCGCCGCTGCCGTCGACTTGCCGGCCAGAGCACCGTCCGCGCTGCCGCCACCGGTGCGCTGTCGCTTGGCGGTCGGCTGCTGGGCAAAGAACTGTCTGATGGAGGGCCCAGCGGCCGTAGCTGCTGCCAGGAAGTTGGTCGCCAGGAGCCGAACCTGTGTGAAAATACATCAGAAATTAAGAAAGGTGAGACATCTGCATGCAGGAATGCAGAGAACTCGCTCAAGCAGTGGGCCGCTGGATCCAGACAAGACAAAAGGAGGTCGCGCATTTGGCGATAAATGGCCCGCGTGATTCGCAGTGATGGCTAATGCGCGCACCTCCACGAGCTTTGCAGCGGGCGGCTGCAGCGCCGACGCCGCTCGGCACTGCGCCTCGGCGTTTGCCCGCAACGCCGCCTCCAGGGCGCTGGCCGGCGCGGCCCAGACTGCCCGATTCGAGGCGGCATGCTCTGCCAGTTGGGTCCGGCCGCCGGCACTGCCGCCGCCGTTGATGTTCCTGCTGGCGACGCCGCCGCCGCCGCTACTGTTGCCTCGGCCACCGCTGACCCCGTCACCGCCGCCGCCACTGCCTCTGGCATGCGCCTCGGCGTCGTATGGCGGCCCGTCGCCAGTTGGCGGCGGCTGCAAAGTTGCTTCCCGCTGCCGCTGCGCGCCGCCAGCCGAAGGCGCCGAAGCTGCGGCCGGCGGCGGGACGCTAGCCAGGGAGGGCGCCGGAAAGGCGGTGCTGCGGGTGTAGTAGCGGTTGTTGTCGGCACCGCCGCCCATGAACCGCAGCTGCACGCTCAGCGTCGCTGGCCACCGGCCCTCCTGTAGTGCAGTGCACGACAGTTGGAATATCCTGCATATAAGTATGCCAATATATCGACCTCAGAGTGCCACGATGCAAGGGGGACTCGAAATCAGAATCTTGTGCTCCACGCAAGCTGCAAAGACAAGCATGCTCCCCAACAGCAGGGTGACAGCATGTGACAGCAGACCATGCTTTGGCCAACAGCAGGGAGTTGCATGGTGAGGGCAGAATAGTCTCAGTGCACGAGGATGCGCACGTCTTCGCGGTCGAGCATGACGCGCCCCAGCAGGTCGGCGCCCATTGCTGCCAGCACCAGCCCCGACCGGTTGCGGTAGTTTGGTGCGCCCACCGGCAGCGGCTCCAGCGTGTCTGCGCACCAAGCAAGACGGAGTCATGTGGATCCGCACATCGTGCAGCTACGCCTGCTGGTCAGCTTGATGCTGTGTGCGCTGGTGAAGAGGAAACACGCGCAGGTTAGGAGCCTGCAGTGCACGAACTGCTGGAGCCATGCCCCTGTCAACTTGACGAGCTATCTTCAGCCTGCTGTGCGAACATGAAACAAAAAAGAAATAGAGACAGACTTTATTGACGAAAAATACAGGGGTGATATCTATACCTCCAAGGGTAGGATTCATTATTGCAGCCTGGACAGCTGGCTCACCATGGCGGTCTCCGGCGACTGTGGGCTGCCCAATCTGGCTGGGGTGCATTGGCAATGCGTCAGGTGTCAGCGACATCTGCAGATTAATAAGAGGTTGCTCAGTGGTTGCTGGCGTCTGGCTCCTCTGGAAAGAGTGAGTGCAAAGTTGTGCCATTGCACGACACCCACTGCACACAGCAGGAGATTGGCAGCCTGAACTTGCGCCTTCCTCATACAAGGTGCAGACAGCAAGATCAACATAAACCAGAACGTGACCTGCACGCTCAGCGTCTTCGGCGGCGGCCGCTCCGCCACAGGAGCATCATCGCGGCCACGGGCCCACTGGTGCAGCTTTGCGGCCAGGTCTGCAGGAAAGCCCAGCGAGTGCCGCATGTCCGCCTCGCTCCAGGCCTGCAGCCGCGAAGAAGTTATGTGACTAACGCAAGGCTGATGTGCAGCCAAGCCGGCGGTGGGCTGGCAGGTCAGATACACTGCAGCTCAGCAAATTCGGCTCTTCTCAGGTGCAGCAACCTTCAACAGATGTGCGGGATTCAAGCCCCTTCAACAGACGTGTGGGATTGTTGCCGAATCCTACTCAAACTTGTATGGGCATATTGCACAGCACTTGCAATCTCCAGGACAGGCAACACACCTGCAAGTCGCAGATGGCACGGATGCCGGCACCCGCAAAGGTGTCGCCGATTTTGCCGCCGCAGCCGGGCATGCGCGCCGCCGGCACCGCCGCCAGCAGCGCGGCCATGTCCGCAGCCGCAAGCACGTCGGACACCCCTGCCGGCAACAGTTTTGAGATCGCCACCAAACTTCTGCCCAAGACAACGACTTTCCGCCTGCCGACCGACAGCGGATGTCCTGTGCCACAACTGTCCTCCCTAGGCTCAGGTTGCAATTTGCACAACATTCTCTCATCTTGTGTAAATGAAACCCACCGTCGGGCTTTGCGCGCCCCGAGGCCAGCTTGGCCAGCAGCTTGTTGCCGCCGATGCCCACTGATGCGGTCAGTCCCAGCTCCTGCTTGACTGCAGGACGGCACAAAACAGACTTTAGACAACTACTTGGCCAACCAAAGCGGGTGCTTCTACATCTGCCTCTGCATTCTTTGCATAAGTACGGATGCTTGAATCTGGTCGCGGCAGCAAGCAGAGATGCGAGCTTTCCGCAGATCCTGTCCGACTTGAAAGCAGTATGTTGCGCATGATGTTGCCGAGGAAAGGTTCATTACTTTCTTGAGGCGCACATCATGGTGCAGTCGAACAGCAAGCTTGCTGGTCAGCCGGACTGTGTGTTGCTCACCCGCGCCGCGCACGGCTGCGGCCACGTGGCGGATGTAGGGCACGTCCAGCGGCGCGCCGCTGCCAGGCTGCACCGGCTTGAGCTGCATGAACGCCTCGTCGATGCTGGCCTTCTCCACCACCTCCAGCTCCTCAAACCTGACCAGGCAATAATGATATGAGATGAACATCTTCATCTTTAAACCTTATAAGGCGCACCTGCAGTCTGGAATCCTGCAGTTGCAATAGCGCCTCCACTTTGCAGCTCCTGCCCGTTCAGGTGTGACATGGATTGGTGCCGATGGCCTTCGCCTCCGATTTCTCGTGTTTGCGACAGATCAACTGCACCGTTTGAGCAGCTTGATCATGGCGCGCGACACAGCACGGTAGGGGCCGTAGCTGACGCGCTGGCCCGGCTCCATGTGCACAGGCAGGATGACGCCTCCCGCCGCCTGCAGCAGCCGCCGCGCCTGCATTGCGCCGTGCATCCCACATCACGTGTCAATGCGACGTGTGTGGTGCGTGCATTGGGAACAAGAGACTGAGCGACCGCCACCCTGAGTGTGCCAGCGCTGGCTCATGATCCTGCCTCCTGCATATGAGCTGTGACGCACCTCGGCTGGGCGCATGTGCTTTTTCACTCCTGCCGCACGCGCCGGGTAGTTCACGGTGATGATGTCCTGGTGCTGCTGAATCGCCACGGGCGTCCCCTTTGCGATGCCCCGTTTTGCCTCCTCCACCTGACTGCGCATGTGCAAGATTCTACCGCTGGGCACTGCAGTTCCTCGTGATGCAAGGTTGCCTCCTCCGCATGTCTTGGTTGACGCATGTCTCGGGTACATTCCAGTGCACGATGGACGTTGCGTGTTTTGTCACCTGAAGAAGCTGTCGATGTCGAGATGCAGGACGACTCTGCCGCGCCCGGCTGCGGCGTTCGCTGACGCTTGCATGGCGCCCCGGCGCAACTGGGAGTTTTTCAAGTCTCTCTGAATCGCGGGACTAGTGCATACTGCCAGTATACGAGACTCTTAGTATCATGCCGCTATTGAACGCATTGCGAAACATTTTCGTTTCTCAAACTGCACTCCAAGGATGTCTTGCTCGAGTGGGTGACACGAGATCGCGAGCATCATTTGCATGGAGCTGCAGCTGCGAATGCGCAAACTTTGATGTTGCCGGATTCTGGCATGCTAATGAATGATGCACACACTGGCACACATTGCACCTCTGCGCGAGTTCCTGGCAGACACGTCCGACAAATACAAAACCCTGCTGTCTGACAAGTCTCCTGGCTTTAAGGCATTAAGTTAAAGCGAAGAGACCAGAACTTGGCCAGAATTTGCTCGAACGCGCATTCTGATCAAACTGCAGCTCAGTGAGAAGTTGCGTAGTTTTGAGCCATCATCCGGCGGATCACTGCACCGTCAGTTATCTAGCTGGTGGCAGGCGCACGCATCAAGCGATGTCATTTGGCTGCAAGGGCAAATGCAAAAAGCTTCGTTCACTATCACAGTGACAAGTTGTATTTGAAAGACAGGCTATTTGGATTTCTGGTTCCCAAACACTTGGCCTTTCGGATAGGCGTTGTGTTGGCACGAGATCACTCCTGCAAAGTCACAGTTGACGGCAGTCTCGATCAGTGGACTGTGAACTCGACGTAGCTGCTGCACGGCGATGAGCATGAGCACAGCTACTGCCGCTGGCGGTGGCAGCGCAGCGCAGCAGCTGCTGCACTGCAGCCATGTGCAGCTTGGCAGGGCTCTGCAGAACCCGTGCAACAGTCGGCAGCCAGCCAGGCAACGGCAGGATCGCGTGCTGTCTGCAGCAACGCGCCATTGCTGCATGCAACAGCCTGCACCTGCTGCAGGCGGCTGCAGCGGAAACCCATTGCGCCCAGGCAGCGGCAGGCGGCCGCACCCGCTGCGCACGTCCGTGCGGGACGGCCCCTTTGCGTCGGTGGACCTGTCGCCGCTGCTGGCCAGCCCGCCGGAGCCCCCTCCGGGCGGGGGCTTGCCATCTCCAAGCAGTGAAGACCAGGACAAGGAGGACAGCCGCAAATTTCGCCGCACGGTGCGCTTGAGTTTATGAAATATCAAAGACTATGGCTGCTGGAACTTGCACGTTTGCAAACCACTCCTCCACCCTCTACTCGAGTCGAGGATGGACTCCGTGCAACATGAGGTCAAGATTGCCTGTCGCATTTTCTGCAGGTGTTTGACTTTCAGCGGTGGCGCGAGCACCGCAGCACGAACCGTTATGTTCGTCATCTTACCGGGATCTGGGGGTGACCTCCTGCGTCCTCCTCCTTGGAAAGCCGCTGGTCCTGCTCTTGCCATGGTCATGATGTGCTGCACCAGCAGGCCTGCCTGCTTTGCGACGTCTGTATCTCTTTTCAGGGGGCCCTTCGTGCAGCCCCCAAGCCTTTCATGCCTGAATTCGTAACCCCGGATTGCAGCTCGCGCATCGTGCGCGGCTTGGCGGCGCCGCTGTGGATCATCACCGGCCTGTCGCTGGCGGTTTGCGGCTACGAGTCGCTGCAGGAGGCGGGCAGCCTGCCGGAGGCCTTCCAATCCATCTCCGTCGCCAATACCGAGCCCTTCAACCTCTCCAGCTTTGCGCTGTCGCTGCTCCTGGTGCGCGTGCTCTGCTGCAGAAGCCGCTGTCAGCATTTCTGCCTTGGAGCATGCCGGATCAACGTAAGTAGCACCAGGCACGAGGCGCTGTTGCTCAGCTGCGCGGATCTGCAAGGTGCGTCGTCTGTGATGCGCCGGCAAGTGCGCCCAGAGGCACAGCAGAGCAGGTGGGCGCATCGCAAAGATCTCAGGCCACGCTTTCATCGCCCGCGCCTTTGTGCGGCAGGTGTTCCGCACCAACAGCAGCTACGCGCGGTGGGAGGAGGCGCGGCGGACATGGGGGGGCGTCGTGAATCGCTCGCGGGACCTGCTGCGCCAGGTGAGCTGCACCATGCACGACCTCAACAACATGGCGTTTGGAGGGCTCCTGCACATCGTGCATGTATATGCGCAACTCGCTGCCAAGCAGGAGCCTGCTGGATTTCTGCCTAATCGCGGGAGGCGAGGCGCATGTGGAACTCACATGGTGAGGCGTAGTGTTTCTTGAGCCCTCTCAACATGGACAGATGAGCACTTTGTCTGCTCCCGGAGACCGATGCGCCAACTGCTGGACTGATTCAAAAGCCCGCCCCTTCAATCCAGGGTGCACAAATGAGGCTTTTTGACTCCTGCCTCCAATGCATCTGCTTACTTGCCGGCAGACTCGTGATTCTCAGACTCAGAGGCAGAGCGACCTGCTGGACATTGAGCAGCGGTGGTTGCCGAAATTTTTCAATCATCTACCAAAGGCGTCTACCTTGACATGTCACCACGACTCCTTTCACCTGCAGGCGGACTCGTGGTTCCCAGAGAGCGAGGGGGAGTTGCTGGACATGGTGCAGCGCTGGGTCGTCGCCTACAGCCGTTCGCTGCAGTCGCACCTGCGCGAGGACGGCAACGTCGAGGCCGAGCTGCAGGTGTGCTCTATGTGGCGTTAACGCTGTCGATGAGGTACGAGCCACGTCAAAGGGGCTGCCCACCTGCTGACGTACATCCGAGGGTGGCAGGGGTACTGGCATCAGCTGCAAGCTGGGAGCAACAAGACCTGCCGCATACGGCGGTGTGCAAACGATATGGCTGGTGCTACAGGGCATCCTGCCGGAGCACGAGCTGGCAAAGCTGGTGAGTGCGCAGCACCGGCCGAACTACGTTTTGGCGGTCCTTTCATGCGCCATCGAGGTGGGATGCAACTGCTCTCCTGACATCTCCCAAGCACCCCAAACTCGATCTTATGAGTACCCTCAGCGACACACACAC
>JAABUM010001573.1_pt1 | contig 33556 bp, 27 predicted proteins | sample 5559161 | NCBI WGS metagenome assembly JAABUM01 (sample SAMN10711868, study PRJNA513369) | rock metagenome | isolation source: Antarctica rocks | place: Antarctica: Victoria Land, Siegfried Peak nord
TCTATCCGGTGGACGTCCCGTGGATGCTTCGAGACGCCTCGGTCGCTGCCGCTCACGGAAAGGCATACGTGGTCGGCGAATTCGACTGGACGAATCCAGCGGCGACCGCGGCCCTGATCGCCGCGGTGCAGGGTGACCCCGACATCGCGGGCGACCTGTACTGGACATTGATGCCACATCTTGCCGGCGGCGCGCCCGAGCCCCACGGCGACGGCTTTGCAATGTATTCACCGGCCGTCGGCGGCAACATGAGCGTCGTCCTGACACAGCTGACCGGGCACGCCAGATGGATGGCAGCCGTGCGCTGAGCCGGCCGGCTCACCGAAGCCGGTGTCAGGCGATGGTCTTCGCCACCGAAGCGAGCACAGCGATCAGCGGATCGCTGTCGTTGATCAGGATGTCGTAGCCATCGGTGATGCCGGAGGTGACGCTCCAGAGGAGATACCCGACCGCGCCGGCACCAAAAGCCGCGTCCATCTTGGCGCGCAGTTGCACCGCCCGAACGCCTCTCTCCTGCTCGGTTCGCCCGAAGATCCCCGCCTCCCCGACGAACAGCGGCTTGTCCAGTTTCGCTGCCAACGCGAATGAGCAGCCAACGGGAGCTCTGATTTTCTGGCAGGACGGGGAGTCGGCCGCCGGCGGAGTGGCGCCGGTTCCGCCGGGCATCGGGCTGGCGTCGGAACCCCAGTAACCCCAGTCATGCACCTCGGCGAGATCGACTTGCGCAACACCGTAGACCGCGGCGAAATCGGGGCCGCTGGCACCGGGTGCACCGTTGCTCTGGGTGCCGACGGTGATCAGGTGGTGGCTGTCGACCGCTTTGATTCGGGCTGCGATGTCGGTGGCGAAATCGACCAGCACGGGCCGATCGAACTGGTCCCGGGCGCTGGTGTCGGCCTCGTTCATCATGCTCCAGGCCAGGATCGTCGGCTCGTTCGCGTAGTGCGCGACGAGAACCTTGACGTAGTCGCGGTAGGACATGGTGGCATTGCCGTACGGCACCTTGTACCCGTCGCTGTACCAGGTGTCGCCCTGGTATTTCACCTTGGGTGAGGCCGGATCGATGGTCGTGCAGTTGCCCGGACCGTCCTCCAGTACCGGCAGCACCTTCATCCCTACCTTTGCCGCCGCCGCGATGACCCGATCCACTCCGCCGAAGTACGTGCCCCCCTGGGTGTACGTCTGGTAGGCCCAGAATCTCAGCACGGTCGCACCGCCCTGATCGTGCAGGTATCGGAGCGTGTCCAGCAACTGGGCGTCGGTCAGCCGCTTGCCAGGATTGCAGCTGTAACGGTCGCTGGCGGCCGCGTCGTAGAGATTCACCCCCACGAAACGGAACGGCTTGCCGTCGAGGATCAGTTGGCGTCCGCTCCTGGCAACGAAAGTTGCGGCAACGGAACGCTGCGGCGTGGCCGCGTTCGTCGAAGAAGTCGTGGGAAGTCTGGACGGTGAGATCGGCGTGGTCGCCGCCGCCGTGCGCGTAGTGGTGGCAACCGTCTGGGTCGCGGACACCCCGCTTCCGGCGGAGCAGCCCACGGTGCAGCCCAGCAGCAGGACGAGAAGAGCGGCGGTGACCTTGGCCGCCGTGGTGCGCATCCCGAAACCTCTCACGAGGCGGCCCGCAACGAAAGCCGGTGCAGGGCAGGGGCCATGCGGTCGACCACGGCATCCCAGGTGTACAGGCGTTCCACCCGGGAGCGGCCGGCCCGACCGGCTAGGCCGGCCGCGGCCGGATCGGACAGGGTGTCGATGAGGGCCGCCGCCAGAGCGGAGACGTCACCGGCCCGGACCAGTCTGCCGGTTCGTCCGTCCTCGACGATCTCCGGGATCCCGCAGGAATGGCTGGAGACGGTGGGCAGCCCAAATGCCATGGCCTCCAGGAGAACCAGCGGAAACGGATCGAAATACGACGGGACGGCGAAGACCGACGCCTGCCGGTACAACCGGACGATCTCGGCCCGATCCCGGATGCGCCCCAGGACATCGACGCCGTCCTGACGCGCTATTGCCGGGGTGGTGCCGACGAGCTGCAATCTCGCCGTAGGAATCTCCCGGCGCACCGCCCGGAAGGCCTCCAACAGCACCAGGCCACCCTTGCGGACGAAATCGTTGCCGATGAACAAGACGGTCGGCGCCTGTGCCCTTCCGGTTAGTTCCGGCAGCTGATCCAGGTTGATGCCCGCGCCGGTGGTGGTGACCTTCTCGGCCGGCACCCCGTAGTCCTGGATCAGGCTCGCTCTGGTCGGCTCCGAGAAGGCGAACAGGTGCGCGGCCCGGTGGTAGGCCGAGCGCTCCTGGCGATACCAACGATTCAGTTGGTCACCGGCGAGCGGGTTCCAAGCCGGCCAATGGGCGGCGGACTGCCGATGCGTGCAGTCGATGTACAAAGTCGTGTCAGCTCGTGAGGAGTCGAACAACGCGTGGATCTGGAAGAGCACGTCGAAGTCCCCGTCCAGGCCGGCCAGCTCTCTTGCGGCATTTGCGGACCGAAATCGGTAGGCGCGCGAACTCTTGTAGAACTTTTCCACCCAGGCCTGCCTGGACGGCCGAAACGTGGTGGCAGCGGCAATGTATCGCTGCGCCGGTGTCAGATCGACCGCCACCTGTCCGGTTCCCGGGAACCGCCGCTGGAGTGCGCGGTAGAGGTAGGGGGTCAGTGCATCGCCTCGGGAGGCGACCATCAATCTGGTCATGTTCTCGTCTCCGTGCCGGCCGGCACTGTTACCAATTCGCGGTAGAGGTCGTCGAGCGCGCCTGCCGTCCGCTCGATGCCGTAGGCCTTCGAGAGGGCGATCGGTAGCGGAAACCGGCCGGCCGCTCCTGCGTCGATTGCGCTGGTCACCCAATGCCGGATGGATTCGGCGTCGGAGCTGTCCGCGGCGTCGGAGCTGTCCGCGGTGTCGGAGCTGTCTGCGGTGTCGGAGCTGTCTGCCGTGTCGGAGCCGTCTGCGGCGGTCATCGGGAAAGCCCAGGCCGGTCGTTCACCCAGCTCCTCCAGTGCCGGACATTGCGCGTAGACGACCGGAAGCCCGGCTCCCAGTCCCTCCAGCACGGCCATGCCGAACGTCTCATCGCGCGACGGGCTGATCAGCACGTCCATTGCTGCCATCAGCGCCGGCACGTCGGTCCGAGGTCCGGTGAGATGAACGCAATCTGCCACGTCGAGCTCGGCAGCTAACTGCTCCAGCTCGTCCCGCAGCGGTCCATCACCGACCACCATCAACTCGCGCACACCCGGCTGCAGCGTCGGCGCAACGGCGGCGAGCAATTCGAGGAAACGCTTCACCGGCTCCAATCGGCCGACCGCGCCCAGGAGCTCGGTCTGCGGATCGATTCCGAATTCGGCGCGCCGACTTTGCCGGGCAGTCGCCGAGTAGGCCAGCAGGCCGAAGTCGATTCCGTTGGGAATCACCGAGATGCGTTCGGCCGGTATGCCCCAACGGATCAGCCTCGACCTGGTCGTCGTCGAGACCGCAACGGTTTCCAGGGCAAGACGTTCCAGCGCTCGGTACAGGCGACCAAGGACAACGGTCAGCGGCCGGCCCTCGATGGTGGACTCCATCAGCGAATGTTCGGTGGAGACAATCGTTCTGATGCCGGCCAACCGGGCGGCGGGAATCCCCCAGAGCTGACCGGACAGCAAATGTACGTGCACCACATCCGGTTTCATCCGTCGCAACCGATACGCCAACCTGAGAATGGCGAGCGGCTTGCGCCAGCCGGCCATACCGAGGACGTCGACGTGGGCGCCGGCTCGGCGCATGTCGTCCGCAACCGCCCCACCTCCGTACAGGGCGATGGTCCGGTGATGATGCAGGCTGTGGGAGACGACCGATTGCAGCTGCCGTTCGGCACCTCCGGTGGTCAAGGTGGTTATGATCTGCGCAATGCGCAATGGCCGCTGCATCGTCGCCGCCGTCGCTTCCCGGTAGACGTCGGCCAGCGCAGCCGTACAGCTCTCCCAGGTCGGCAACTCGAAATCGGGTGCTTCGCGGATGATAGCGGAGTTGTTGTCCCGCAACATTTTCGTCAATGCCGCAGCCACCTGGTCCGGTCCGGCACCGACGTCGATACCCCGAACCAGGCCGTCCTCCACCAGGTCCCCGATGCCGGCGACATCACAGCCCAGCACCGGAAGGCCGAGGGCGATTGCTTCCATGATGCCGACCGGGTGAGCCTCGAAGCTCGACAGTGCCGCCATCACGGCCGACCCGGCCAGGATCTCCGCCATTCGCGCGCGCTCGGACGGCGGGAGGTGCTCGATGGTGACAGCGGCGGCAACGCCTAGACGTTCGGCCAGAGCACGCAGCTCTGCCTCGTACGGCCCGGCGCCCAGGATGGTCAGTCGCGCCTCCGGAATGTGCTGACGGACCAGCGGCAGTGCCTGGATCACGCGGTGGTGGCCCTTGTACTTCTCCAGCCGTCCACTGGAAACAATGGTTCCCGGCATCGGTACGGTGCCGGCCGGCACGGCCGGCAGGGCTCCGCCGTTGTTGATGACGGTGAAACGGCCGGGATCGATGCCGGTGGCCGCCGCGAAGCTCTTCTTCTCGAACCTGCTGACTGCCACCAGCCGACTGGCACGGGACAGCAACGGCGTCAAGGCCTTCGTCCGGATACGGCCCAGCAACGATCGGCCCGCAGTCGAGTGGCCACCGGTGTGGAAGGTCAGGACATAGGGAATTCGGGCTGACAGGGCCGCCAGCATGCCGATCAGTGGCACGAAGGTCTGACCGCCCTGCAGGTGCACCAGGTCCCAGTGCCCGCGGCGGATCACCGGAATCAAACCGGGACAGAAGTAGTAGTCCCGGTTCCTCGGCCACGACCGGCGCCGGATCACCCGGACACCTTTGATGAATTCCTCACGAGGCAGAGTCCCGCTGCGGTCGGTCGTCGCAATGGTGATCTCGATGTCGGGCATGGCGGCGAGCCGCGAGGTCACTTCTGCCACATGGGTTTCCAGTCCGCCGAGCTCTGGGTAGAAGCGCTGGACCACCTGCAGCACTCTGATCGGTCGCGTCATCTGGTCGGCTCCTGGTCGGCGCGGCTCTTACTGTCGAAGATGAGCTGACGCAGTGTCCTGGTCGTGTCTGGGTCGACCAGTTGCACAACCAGTCGTCGGTCGGCCGGTATCGCTATGGAGACGGCGGTCGCCGTTCCCGCCGATACCTTGACGCCGGTCGCGATGGCGGTGCGGGCGGTGCTGGTCAGCAGGTCGATCTCGAAAGGCCCCTGGTCGGTGCCGGAGGACACCGTGATGGTGGCGAAACCGTCCGTCACTCCAGTGGTGGACATCTCCAGTGCGGCCACATGGGTGGCGTTGTAGGAGTGCACCGAGACCACCAGAGCGGTGGTCAGAATACCGATGACAGCCACCCCCCAGGCCGCCGTCGGAATGGCACTGCGGCTGATCAGGCTCCGGAACGGGCTCGGAGGAATTCCCTCGCACGATGAACCGACTGCGGTCAGCACACCGATGGCCAACAACACCAGGCCGATCGACCAGCTGATCCTGGTGATCCCTCCTGGAACGTAGTCGAGCAGCAGGCCGAGAAGACCCAGCACCACGATCAGCATGCCGACACCGACCAGAGCAGCGTCGAGCATGCCGCGCCGCCGGTGACGAACCACCCGCTCGATCACCACAATCGCAGCCAGTCCGGTAAAGACGGAGACCAGGAGAGCCGGTGCGCCCCGTCCGGCCAGCACTGCGGCGACCACCACCAGAGCCGTCCGCCAACCAAGATCCGCGGCCCATGTGCGCAGTGCACCCCGGCGGTCGTTCCCGTCCGCCGGTTGCGGCGAAGGAGAAGTGGCCGTCGCTGTCGGCCTTTCGGCGGACGTCGCGTTCATCCGCGCAGTCCTCTCACGTCGTAGACGACCAGGGAGCCGTTGTCGTAGATCCGTTGCACACCGGGAACAGAGGCGAACTTGGCCAGTGCGGCGGCGGGTACCGGACCGCTGCGGTCATTCGCGCCGAACTCGCCGCTCTCGACGTAGAACTGTTGATGCGGAAGGCCTTCGGACAGCCGGGTATCGACGATCAGGTAGGCGATGTGAGCCTGCTTGATCAAGCTGACATCCTTGGCCGTGAACTGCGGATCCAGCAACAGCCTGGAGACGTCCAAGTTCGTGGAGACATGCAGCACCGTGTTCTGGCCGCCGTCCGCGGCAGCCAGCAATCCGGAAGTGCGGTCACCGTAGACAGTGCTGTCGGGCGGTATTCCGCTCGCCAGCCAGCGTGCGGCGGACAGATTGGCCGCATCGACGCTGCGGGCGTCGGCCGAAATCTCATAGGGCCCGGGCAACTGCCCGGCAGTCGGCCCGGCGCCGAGCACGATGTTTCCGAGAAACGTCACCAGAGCCGCGGCGACGAAGGCCATCGTCGACCAGGTGCGCCAGCGCGAGCGGGACAGCCACCAACCCAGTACCGCGGCAATACCGACGAACACGAAACCTGACGCCCGGTCACCGACTTCGGCGGTCGCCGCAGTCAGATGACCGGCGGGGATGACCGGGTACAGCAGCGCCAACAGTCCGACGACCACAGCCAAGGGACGACCCCGACGCATTCGGATCCACAGGAAGCGCAGCACGATCAACATGGAGGCCATCGCAAGTACCACAGCTGCCAGCAACAGCAGCTGTTCCCACCATGCCGGTCCGGTTCCAGCGGTATCGGCGAACAGCGCCTTGGTCTTCTTGCCTTCCGTCAAACTCGTGACGTCCGCTGTGGAACTACCGACGATGGATTGCAGATAGCCCCCCACCGGGCTGCCGGGATTCAGCGCCGCAAGCAACGTCATTCCGATTCCGCCGACGGTCATCCAGACCAGACCGCCGCGGTCACGCCGGATCTCGAGCGGGAAATCCTCCGCTGTCACCTCTCCGCTCCCGCCGGTGGCAGGTTCCTCAGAACGCCGTTTCCGCCCACGGCCGGTCAGGCACACGTCGACGAGGAACCACCCGGCAAACCCGACGACCAGCAGCACCGCGGTCAGGTGGTGGGTGAAGGTGACCATGGCCACCGCAGCCAACGGCAGCACCAGCGCAGTCCTGCTGCCCCGACGTCGAACCGCGAACAGATACAGGGCGAACACTGCCAACGGCAGCGCCAGCGTTTGGTAGGAGTACTGCGAATTGAAGAACAACTCCTGCGGGTTGAGCACGTAGATCACCGCGCCGATGGCGCCGGCGCGGCGCGACCCTGTCACCAGGGTGACCAACGCGATGATGGCCAGCGAGATGACGACCCTGGCCATCATCAGCGCGATCGCGGCGGAAACGAACATGCTCAGCCCGGTTACCGAGTGGATGGCATCGGTGATCACCTCGAGGCCGGGGTAGTACCCGGACACGGGTAACAACGAGTTGTCGGTGAACAGCCGCGAGGTTTCGTCGATCTGCCGAAGAGTGTTCGCGTGGATGAGCTCGTCGTGGAACGCGAACTGCGTCGGATTCAGGACCAGCCTGCTGAACTGCAGGAACACCGGCAGCGCGACAGCCAGGATCATCCGCTCCGCGTGGCCGGTGCTGCGCACCACGACGCGAAAGCACGGAGGCAGGAATATCAGCACCAGGCCGGCGACCCAGGTCGCGCTGGTCCAGCCGGTGGCGGTACCGGAACGTCCGGCGTTCGCCGCCACCGCCATCACCAGCACTCCCACAGCCATCAGCACCATCGTCGGACCCGCCAGGTTCGCCGAGCCGAGCAGCCGACGGCGAGCCACCGTGGTCACCGAGACGGTCTTCGATTCGCTCTCGATGTCGCTCTGCGACACCGAGTCAGCGGCCGGCTGGTCAGCCAGTCGGGCGGCATGCACCACGAGCACCGCGGGGTCGGCGCCGCCGATGGCGGCGTTTGCCGGAACCGCGTCGTCCCTGCGGAACTGCCGCCAGCTGCGGTACAGCGGAACTGACAGCACGGCTGCTTCCACCGCGAGGACCCCGACCCACGCAAGGCAGAGCCCGATGGTTCCGGCCAGCTTGGCGCCGATCGCTGCGGCAGCGAGTTCGACCACGAGAAACCCGGTCATCAGCGCGACCGCCTCGGCGGTCCGGCCCTGCACCCGCCGCAGCGCGATGTAGTGATCCTTGATCACGAAGGGAATGCCCGCCAGCACGAGGGCCCGCAGGATGCCGACCCCTGCAGAGGCGTAGGACTGACCGAACAGGCCGAGGACGAAGCCGGCCAGCGGGTACATCAGCAGGTTGGCCAGCACGCTGACGCCGAGGCTGAACGGAAGGGTGAGCCGAATCCGACTGAGCACCTCCCGTTCGCTTCCACTGGACGAGGCGAACAGACCGATGGCGATCGCGTACGGCAGGGCGAAGACGAAGCCGGACAGCATCACGGCGGTGTTGAAGTAAGCGTTTTCCCGGGCCGAGATCAACACGGTCACCATGACCGGAAGGATCTGTAGAGCTGCCTGCAAGGTGGTGTTCAACGCGTGATGGCTCGCGGCCATGCGTCCCAGACCTGTCAGGGCCCGCCGATCCACGATGCGCCGGTTCGCCTGCAGGATCCGCCCGCCCCTGGTCCGCCAGGACACCACCGGCAGGGAGATCAGCGTGCCGATCGCCCAGGCGATGAAGATGGTCATTCCGCCGCTGAGGCCGGATGTGCCGAAACCGACGAGGACGGCGATCTTGACGACGCTGGCGAGAACGTTCCGTTCGAACTGCAGGATGCCCACGCCCAGCGTCAGCACCGCCTGGTCGAGAACCATGACAACTGCCATCAGGCCGGTGCCAACCGCGAAAGCGGCTACGGTCAGCGGAGTCGCGACCAGCGGAAGGAGATTGTCGGCACCGAAAACGTGCACCGCCACCTCGGGAACGACGACCGCCAGACACGCACTGGTTCCCCCTGCCACCAGCAAACAGGTGCGCACCAGAACGCGTCGGTCACCTTGGTCGGTGAGCGGAAGGCGCGCGATCAACAGCGTGCCGAGCCCCAGAGAGCCCAGGGAACCGAGCAGCATCATCATTGCAATCGCTGCCCCGGCCACTCCGACGTCGGTAGCCGCGAAATTCCGCGCCGCCAACGTCCAGAACGCCAGACCGAGAATGCTGGTCAACGCCTGCGTACCGACGAGCGAGGCGCTGATCCCTGCCACCCGACGGAAACCTGAACGGACCGCTGGAACCGTCGGTTCCAAACTTTCACCTACTTCGGTCAGCATTCAGTCCGTCCATTTCACGCGGGGCCCAAGCAGTTCGGACCCAACGGCAACAGGGATGGCCGCCGATAGTGGGAGGGGGTGCCCCGAACACCGACGCCATTGCCGCGATCGCGGCTTGCGCCGGCAACCGTTTACCCCCCAGCAGACTACCGACGATGATGGCCGAACGACGGCGGTACGATTGAGAACTACTCCAATAGGGTGAAAGTCACAGAGGCCGGCGCGGCTCCTGTGACACGGGGTAGTCGGAAAGACCGGGTCTGGGGCGGCGGTTCAGGCCGGCTGGGTCGTCCCGGTGAGTTCGGCAGAAACATTCCACAGCGCGATTGCCAGCTGCGGGTCGGCGCTGATTTTGGATCGGCGAACGATCTTCGGGAGCTTGCCTTTCCTTCCGTCCGGGCCGACGTAGGAGTCGCCGGGCACATCCTCGACGGCGGCGAACAAGGTTGGAAGTGCGCCGTACTCAAGCTTCTTCTGCGCAATGAATCGGTATCCGAATGTCGTGATCGCCGACTGCAGGCCGCCGATATGCCGGTCCAAAGACGTTGCTGCCACGCCAGGATGGGCTGCCATCGCACGTACTTCGCTGCCGGCCCAAGTCAGTCGCCGTTGTAATTCTGTGGTGAAGAGAAGGTTGGCGAGCTTGGAGGTTGCATAGGCGCGCATGGGCTTGTAGGGACGTTCGTCCCAGTTCAGATCGGCCGGGTCCAGTCGCCCGAGTCGGGCCAAACCGGAGGAGACGGTGACGACCCTGCCGGTGAGGTGCGGCAGCAGCAGGTTCGTCAATGCGAAGTGTCCCAGGTGGTTGGTGCCGATCTGGAGCTCGAACCCGTCCACCGTGCGACCTCGCGGTACGGCCATGATGCCGGCGTTGTTGATCAGTAGGTCGATATCGCCCGACCATTGGGCGGCGAACGCTCGCACCGAGGCAAGGTCGCCGAGATCCAGGGCGCGGACCTCGGTAGAGCCGGGCAGCGCATTCGCGACCCGAGCGCCCTTGACGGTGTCCCGCACCGCCAGGACCACGTGCGCACCTGCGCCGGCGAGGGCGCCGGCTGTGGCCTGACCCAGGCCACTGGAAGCACCGGTGATGACCGCGGTCCGGCCTGTCAGGTCAGGCAGCCAGTCGACGGTCCAGCTCTGTGGTGCGGTCATGATCGATCTCCTCGGTCCGTGGGGTAGGCGATCGGATCCCGGCGCCATTGCTCAGCATCTGCGCAGAACCGCGGGAACGGGAGGGGAGTGTTCATCCAGGGAGGGACGCTCCCTGGCAGCGGAAAGCGTGCCGGCCGAGAATGGGCGGATGGAACGTATCGGGTTGGCCGACTTTCTCCGCCGCCGTCGAGAGGCCTTGCAACCGGAGGACGTCGGACTGGCGAAAGGCCCGCGGCGCCGAACCGCCGGTCTGCGACGAGAGGAAGTGGCTGCGCTGTCCGGGATGTCGACCGACACGTACAGCCGACTCGAGCAGCAGCGAGGCTCCCAGCCGTCCGAGCAGATGCTCGGCGCGTTGGCCCGGGGTCTGCGGCTCAGCCTCGACGAGCGCGATCATCTGTTCCGGATGGCCGGTCGCTCCGCACCTGCGCGGGTGGTCCGGACCGACCACGTCAGCCCAGCACTGATGCGGGTGCTCGACCGCCTGCACGACACTCCCGCCATGGTGATCAGCGAGTTCGGCGAAACTCTGGTCCAGAACCCCATGGCCGTCGCACTTCTCGGGAATCAAACAGATTTCGGTGGCCTGTCCCGAAGCGCCGTCTACCGGTGGTTCACCGATCCGTCCGAACGGGGCAAATACCCCGAGCGGGACCACGCGTACCAGAGCCGCCTGCAGGTCGCCCAGCTTCGAGCCGCGATGAGCCGGGCCGGAACGTCCTCGCCGGCAGGGAAGGTGGTCCGCGGACTCCTGGAGTGCAGCGGTGAGTTCGCCGAGCTCTGGGCCCGGCACGAGGTGGCGGTCAAGGCCGACCAACACAAGACACTGGTGCATCCGGAACTCGGCGAAATCGAATTGGACTGCCAACTGTTGATCAACGAGAACGATGCCCAGGTTCTGTTGATCTTCACCGCCACACCGGGCAGCGTCGACAACGGCAAGCTGGAACTGCTCTCGGTGATCGGCACTCAGAGCCTGGCCAACGAGGATCGCGCCCCCGATGGCCGGCGCGACCGATCGCCGGGTTGAACCCGGTCCCAGGGAGCGCGACTCCCTGGATCGAACTCTCCTCCCTGCCGGCCCGGTGCCGCGGGCAGATTGGTCGACAGGGCCCATCGGCCCCGCTGACGCGAGGAGCAACGACCATGAAGACAACTGGCAACACCATTCTGATCACCGGTGGCACATCGGGTATCGGCCACGGCCTGGCGCAGCGATTTCACGCCGCCGGCAACAAGGTGATCGTCGCGGGTCGGCGTCAGGAACTGCTGGATCAGATCGCGGCGGAGAACGACGGCGTTGATGCCGTCGTGCTCGACGTCGCCGACCCGGATTCGATCGCCGCGGTTTACGACAGCATGACGGGGAAGTACCCGGACTTGAACGTGCTGATCAACATGGCCGGCGTCATGGAGACCGAGAACCTGCTCGACCTTTCGTTCCTGGCCACCTCCGAGGCGACCATCACCGTCAACCTGCTCGGGGCGATCCGCATACTCGCTGCCTTTCTTCCCTCCCTGGTCGCCCGGGATGACGCGGTGATCATGAACGTGTCGTCCGGACTCGCGTTCGTACCACTACCGGTCACCCCGACCTACAACGCCACGAAGGCCGCAATCCACTCGTTCACCCAGAGTCTGCGAGTGCAGTTGGCCGACACCGGTGTGCAGGTGCTGGAGCTCATTCCACCGGCCGTACAAACCACCTTGATGGGTCAGCAGAACGACGACAACGCGATGCCGCTGGCGGACTACCTGACCGAGGTGATGACCATTCTTGCAACCCAGCCCGCGGCCACCGAAATCTGCGTCGAACGGGTCAGGATGTTGCGGTTCGCCGAAGCGGACGGCAACTACGACCGGGTTCCGCCATGTTGACCGGGCACTGATCGGCATGCGGCCGGCGTGGCGCCCGCGAGAAGCGCCGTCTGAACCCGACTACGACCGTGCGACCGTGGGCCCGGCTCGGGTGGTGAGGAATTCGCCGAGCAGGGAAGCGGTGAGCAGGGCGCCGACGACGGCCAGCAGAGTGGGTACCGCCAACTCCAATCCGGTGTGGGTGAACTCCAGGACCAGGACGATGGCGCACAGGGGAGCCTTCTGGGTGGTTGCCAACACGGCTGCGGCGGCGACAATTGCGTAGGCGGCGATCGCGGCGCCGGGCCACAGCAGCGACCAGGCCCCGCCCGCGAGCGCGCCGAACATCGCGCCGGTCGCCAAGGCGGGAGTGAGCAGACCACCGGACGCGCCGCCCGCCAGACAGACCGCGGTTGCCAACGGTTTGAGCGCTACCAGGATTCCCAGTACCAGCAGGCTCAGGGTTCCGTCGAAGGCCAGCTGGGCGGGACCTTTGCCGTTGCCGAGCAACTGCGGATAGGCGATCGCCACCGCACCGACCACGGTGAACGTGACCGGAATCGAGGCGGCCAGGCGCCATCCGGTCGGGGTCCAGGTGCGGGCGACGGCAATCAGTCGGACAAATCCCAACCCGACCGCGCCGGCGAACGGTCCGATCAGCAGTGCCCACACCAGCAACGCCGGGTGCATCGCCACCGTCGGTACCGCGTAGGTCGGCCGGTTGGACAGAATCGGCCAGGTGGTGGCGGTGGCCACCGCGGAACTGAGCAACGCGGGAACCACATCGGACAGGGCGGCCGAGGACAGCAGGATCTCCAGAGTGAACAGGGCACCACCCAGCGGCACGTTGTAGACCGCGGCCAATCCCGACCCCGCGCCGCAAGCGACGATGGTCCGCCGTTGGGCCGCCGTCAGGCCCATCCTGGTCGCCAACAGGTGGCCCAGGATCGCGCCGACCTGCCGTGGCGCGCCTTCCCTCCCAAGGGAAGCGCCCGCCCCGACTGCCACGATCTGCAGGGCCGCATCCACGGTGACCAGCACCGACGGGAGTGCTCGGCCGGGATCGGCGAGTACCTGCTCGACCGAGGGAACGGTCCGGGCCGACCGTCGTAGCGCCCACCAGCCCGTGCCCACGATCAAGCCGCCGATCGTCAAGGCGAGCACTCGCCGGGTGGCCGTGGCCTGCTCGACACCGGTGAGGAACGTTTCCTCGGTGTACCCGAATGCGAGGTGCTGCACCAGGTGCAGCAGCAACGACAAACCGATGCCGGCGATTCCCGCGGCGACCCCGGTCGCGGCAGCGGCGCCTACCAGTTGCCAGTTCATTCCCGGACTGCGATGCAGGGAAACGCCGTCTGCTATCGGCACACCGACCGCGTCCCCCGCACCCTGTTTGTCGAGCCGTCGAAGCCACCATCGCACCACACGCAGGCGAGCGCGTTTGCGGGGTCGACTGGCGGGGTACCCACCCAACGCTTGCGCCGTCGCAAGTATTGGACCTTATTCCGTGCCGGGCGTTGGCCATCGGGGTGCCGGTCCGATCTTCGATCGGAAGGGAGGGACCACGTGTCCGGACTGTCGTTGCCGCTGCTGTTGGTGATCTTCGTGGCTGCCGCGGCCGCGATCTGGGTTGCTGGGACCCAACTCGCCAATCAGACCGATGTGCTGTCCACCCGCCTGCATCTGGGTGCCGCGCTGGGCGGGTTGATCATGTTGGCGATCGCGACGAATCTGCCCGAAATCGCGATCACGGTCAGCGCTGCCCTGTCCGGGAACATCGGTGTCGCGGTGGGCAACATCCTGGGCGGCATCGCCCTGCAAACTGTGGTGCTGGTGGCGCTGGATGCCTCCGGGATCCGGGGGGCTCGACCGTTGACCTATCGGGCTGCGTCGCTGGTGCTGGTGCTGGAAGCGGCGCTGGTGGTTGCCGTGCTCGGAGTGGTGGTCGCGGGCAGCCAGCTTCCCAAGACGTTGATCTGGTGGCGGCTCGCACCGGCGGCAGTGATCATCGCAGTGCTGTGGGTCGTCGGGCTGCTGCTGCTCAAGCGGGCCGGCTCCAAGCTGCCGTGGCATGAGAACGGGCAGCCGCCGGACGGCCAGGAGCATCCGCGGGGACACAGCAAGCACCAGAACGAGCAACAGGCCACCGCGAAAGGAACATCGACCGCCAAGTCAGCGGTCATCTTCGCTGTTGCTGCGGTCGTCACGTTGGTCGCCGGGGTGGTGTTGGAGCGCAGCGGGGAGGCCGTCGCCACCCACATCGGCCTGTCCGGCGTGCTGTTCGGCGCGACCATCCTGGCCGCGGCGACGTCGCTGCCGGAGTTGTCGACCGGTTTGACGTCGGTTCGCAACAAGGACTATCAGCTGGCCATGAGCGACATCTTCGGCGGCAACGCGTTCCTGCCGGTGCTGTTCCTGGTCGCCTCGCTGCTGTCCGGGAAGGCCGTGCTGCCGCAGGCGCAGGCAACCGATATCTACCTCACCGCGCTGGGAATCGTGTTGACGTTGGTGTACGCGGCGGGTTTGTTGTTCCGGCCCCAACGACGGATCGCCCGGATGGGCGTCGACTCGTTGATCGTGCTGGTCCTGTATGTGATCGGTGTGGCGGGCCTGTTCGCCATTGCCGCAGGACATTGACCCCTGGCGCGCGGTCATCCGAGCCCGCCAGGCGAACAGCGACCGTATGGCAGAGGAGGAGCGTGAGGATCTGGCCGACTTCCGCCGACCAGTGAGCGGCGGCCAGCGGGCGGCGGATGTCTCTCGTCGCCGCGACGCTCAACGCGGGCCGGCCTCCTCACCACCGGCAGCCGGTTTTTGCCACGGCCATCGACCGGTGATCTCCAGCTCCAGCGAGAAGCTGAGAAATGTTCGGATCAGGACGATGCCGGAGAGCACTGCGATGCTCGCCAGTGTGGGTGCAGCGGCCACAGTTTTGATGATGTCGGCGGCGACCAACAGTTCCAGGCCCAGCAGGATGGACCGGCCCAGCTGTTGCCTGAACCGGCGATACGTGTCCGGCCCGTGCCGTCGGGCATGGGCAACCGCAGCGACGGCTGCCCCGATCACACCGACGACCACGACGACGACACCAGCCGCGTCGAGCCACTGGCCAACGTCATCAACGACCTGCACGAACGTCACCAGAAATTTCTAGCACAGCAGGCGAATGCCCGAGGTCTCGGCGGCCGCGCCGTCCCACCCAGCACCGCCCTCCCACCCCAGCCCTGCGGCCAACGCCGGAAGACCTCGAGCTGATCACCGCGGCCGAGGCGAAACGGCACACACCGGTGTGTGCGTGGCGGTGGAGAGGTAGTGGTGGTCAGCTGGTTTGGGGTCGGAGGGTCAGGATGCTGGCGTCGTCGGGGAGGAGTTGTCCGACGTGTTGGCGGATGGCGTGGGTGATGGCGCGGGGGATGTCCCAGTCGGGTAGTCCGGGGGTGTTGAGTATTTGTTCGATGCGGGTGATGCCGAATGGTTCTCCGTGGGGGTTGGGGGCGGTGAGCACCCCGTCGGTGACCAGCAGGGCAAGCCCGCCGGGGGGGAGGTCGATGTGGTGCTGTCGGTAGGGGGTGAGTTCGGCGGCACCGAGAGGCGGGTCTGGTGGTGGGTCAGCGGCGGTGAGTTGGCCGTGGTGGTGCAGTAGCAGTTGTGGGGTGCCGGCGCGGATGTAGGTGGTGGTGTGGGTGTGGGTGTTGTGTTCCACGATGAGCGCGGCGACCTCGAGTTGTCCGCTGTATTGGTCGTGGAGGGCCTGGTCGGCCAGGGACACGCAGTTGTCGAAGTCGAGTTGGGCGCGGCGGGCGTTGCGCAGCGCGGTCAGGGCGAGTTCGGAGGCTTGGCTGGCCATGATGCCCTCGCCGGTGGCATCGAGCACGGCGAGGGTGAGGTGGGTGCCGTCGTAGGACCAGTCGTAGAGGTCGCTGGTGATCAGCTGCGCGGGTTCGAGTTGGGCGTAGACGCTGAACTGCGGTGTGGTCAGGCCGCGGGTGGGTAGGAGTTGCCATTGCATTTCGGCGGGCAGGCTCAGTCGGGCGCTGCGTCGGCGTTGTTCTTGCACGTCGTTGTCGCGTCCGGCTTCCCAGAGCAGCGGGGCCAGAAGTTGGGCGCAGCGCAGAGCTGTGTCGGTCAGTGGCGGCCAGTGGCCGGGTGCGCCGGTCATTTCCAGGACACCGATGCGGTGGCCTCGGCAGGTCAACGGAAGCAGTAGCCGTTCGGATTTACCGGCGGGTAGCAGGGTGGTTCGCTGGTGGGTGAAGACGTCGCCGATCGGGCTGCCGGTCACGGCGGCGGGGTCGCCGATGTGGTCGGCCGGCCAGTTGCCCACGGTGTGCAGTTCCCGCATGACGTAGTCCACCTGCCACACCACCGCGGAGTTGGCCCGTAGGTGCGCGGCGAGGGCGGCGGCGGCGGTACTGGCGGCGGCGTGGGCGGGTGCGTCGACGACCGCGGCGGCGACGGCGGCGGCGACGGCGCCGATGAGGGTGTCGTTGATCCGAGCCACGCCGGTCATCTGCTTTCTGCGGTGGTGTTGAGTCGGTGTGCGGCGTCGGCGTACGCGGTCAGACCGCGCAGCAGCGCCATCTGCTCGGAGCGTTTCATACCGGTCAGCACCGCCCCGATGATGTCGCGGCGGTTCTGCACGAACTGGTCAACGGTGCGGTGCCCGGCGGGGGTGAGGATCAACCGGATCTCCCGCCGGTCCTGGGACGCGGTTTGCCGGGTGATCCAGCCGGTTGCGGTCAGCCGGTCGGTGATCCGCGACGCCGAGGAGGGAAAGATCTTGAGCTGTCCGGCGAGTTCGGTGTTGCTGCAACCGCCGGTGTCTCGCAGGACCAGCAGCGCCCGGATCTGGGTGGGGCTGGCGGTGGCCTGCAAGGCTTCCGACGCTTGCGTGGTGGAGGCGGCGATGGCGCGGCTGGCCACCTCGACCTGCTCGACCGTGGTGAACCCGGCCGCTTCGGGGCCTGGCTTTTCGGCGAGGTTCATACCGTTGGCTCCTTTCCGCCACACCTGCATATCAATTAACATGGGTTAATTGTTAGTGCATGGCCGGTTCGCATTCAAGTGTGCGTTGTCGGCTGCGGAGGAGGTCAAGGTGGTCACGGTGTCGTTGGCAGTGATCGAAGCGGTGGCCCGGCAGGACGGGGTCTACGTCGAAAGTTGCAGCGCGGTGGATCATCAGTCGGCGGTGACGGTGGAGTTGGACGGTCGGCTCTGGTTGCTCTATCCGCACCCCGACCGTTCCGGTCGCTGCGTGGTGGCGCTGCCCACACCGCTGGGTGAACCCGAGCCTGGCAGCGAGTTGCTGCTGCCGTTGATGCCCGGTGAAGCGTTCCCGTGGGTGTGGTGGACACACTTCCGCCAGGCGAGCGAGTTGCTGCCCGAACTCACCCGCAGCAGCGACGACTCGCCGCCGCGCCCCGCGCCGGTCGAGGCAGCGAACACGGTGCAGTGCGAAGACAGAGGGGATCACATAGTGGGGGCTGACGCTTCGGATTGGAATGTCCATGTCGAATGACCAGGCCCGATCTCGCTTTCCGCGATCGCGGCGTTGCCGCGACGTGCGCGATATGTTGCAGCCGTCTGACGACATCTGTGAAGCAGACAGATTGTTGACCACCTCCCGCCGGATACGGGACGTCGGCGTAGAAGCGTTGCTGCTGTGCGACTCGAACGGTCGTATCCGCCGGGTCGTCACCGACCGCGACCTGGCCTCCGCGGCGCTGAGCCGCGACGTCGCGGCCCCATCGGTTCCACTGACCACGCCACTGCAAACGCCGTGCCTGGGTTCGGGGGTGGTTGGGCCGCCGATACCCGCCCAGCCCACCGGAAGATGCCGCGACAGCGCCGTGTCGGAGCAGCGGCGGACTGCGGTCCCGGCAACCCGATGGTGCGAGCCGCAGGGCTGCTGATGCTCGGAGTTCCGCCGGTGAAGAAGTGGAAAGGATGAGCCAGTGGCTTCTGTGGACTTGGCCGACCCGGCCCTCGGCGTGGCCGGCCGGCGGCTGGACATCGTAGCGTTGCAGCGGGATCTCGTCGCGGGGGTCGATGGGGAGATCCGTTTCGATGCCGGTAGCAGGGCGGCGTACTCGACGGACTCGTCGAACTACCGGCAGCTGCCGCTGGGCGTCGTTGTTCCTCGTGATGTGGAGGCGGCGGTGGCTGCGCTGGTGATCTGCCGGCGGCATGGCGCGCCGGTGGTGTCCCGCGGCGGTGGTACCAGCCTGGCCGGTCAGTGCACCAACACCGCGGTGGTGATCGACTGGTCCAAGTACTGCCATGCGCTGCTCTCGGTCGATGCGCAGGCCCGCACCTGTGTGGTGGAGCCGGGCATCGTCCTGGATGTGCTGAACGGTCAGCTGGCCCCGTATGGGTTGCGGTACGGGCCGGAACCGGCCACCCACCCCAACTGCACGTTGGGCGGCATGATCGGTAACAACTCCTGCGGAGCGACCGCGCAGCGCACCGGCAAGGTCGTCGACAACATCGCCCGGTTGGAAGTGCTGCTGCCCGACGGCACCCGGTTCTGGTGCGGGGAAACAACCGACGAGCAGTACGCCCGGATCGAGCATCGTGGCGACCGGCGCGCCGCGGTGTATCGGCAGTTGCGCAGGCTCCGGGACCGCTACGCGGACGAGATCCGTCGCCGATATCCCGACATCCCGCGTCGTGTCTCGGGATACAACCTCGACTCGCTGCTGCCCGAGCACCACTTCGACGTGGCCGGCCTGCTGGTGGGCAGTGAATCGACCCTGGTCACGGTGTTGCGCGCCGAACTGGAACTGGTCCCGGTACTGACCCGGCGATCGCTGGTCGTCTTGGGGTTTCCCTCTGTCGCCGAGGCCGCTGACGCGGTTCCGATGATCCTGCCGCACCAGCCGATCGCCTTGGAGGGCTTCGGTCCCCGGATGATCACCGACGAGCAACTCCAACACATCAACAGTCAGGCACTGGACCGGCTTCCGGAGGGCTCCGGTTATCTGATGGTGCAGTTCGGTGGCACCGACCGCGACGCGGTCGATCGCGCCGCGCACGCCATGATCGAGGACCTCGGACAGTCCGAACGACCGCCCAGCACCGCGTTCCTGAATGAGCCGGAACTCGAGGATGAGCTGTGGCAGGTCCGGGAGGCCGGGCTGGGCGCGTCCGCGCATGTCCCAGGCCACCCGCCGAGCTGGGCGGGTTGGGAAGACTCCGCGGTCGCCCCGGATCGGCTCGGGGACTATCTGCGGGATTTGGAACAACTTTTCCATCGGTTCGGGTACGCCGGTGACACCGCTCCGGCCCTGTACGGGCATTTCGGTCAGGGCTGCATCCATACCCGCATCCCGTTTGCCTTGAACGACGCCGAGGGGATCGGGACCTACCGCAGGTTCATGGAGGCCGCCGCGGATCTGGTGGTCGCCTACGGCGGATCGTTCTCCGGGGAACACGGCGATGGCCAGGCCCGCGCCGAACTGCTGCCGAAGATGTTCGGCGGCACCATCATCCAAGCGTTCGGGGAACTGAAAGCAATTTTCGACCCACAAAACCGGATGAATCCCGGCAAGATCGTGGCTCCCAACAAGCTCGACGAGCAGCTGCGGCTCGGCGCCCACTGGGCGCCTCACACCACCGGCCCCCTGCATTTCGACTACCCGCAGGACAACGGCTCGTTCGCCGCGGCCGCAAACCGCTGCGTCGGGGTCGGCAAGTGCCGCCAACACCAGCACCCGAACGGGGCGGTGATGTGCCCGTCCTACCAGGCCACCGGCGAGGAGGAGCATTCCACCCGTGGCCGGGCCCGGCTGCTGTTCGAAATGCTCGCCGGCCACGACGATTCGCCGATCACCGACGGGTGGCGGTCCACCGAGGTCCGGGATGCGTTGGATTTGTGCCTGGCCTGCAAAGGCTGCAAAACCGACTGTCCGGCCAATGTCGACATGGCCACCTACAAGGCCGAATTCTTGGCCCATCACTACCAGGGCCGGCTCCGACCCCGCTCGCATTACGCGCTGGGTTGGCTACCCACCCTGGCCGCCGGGGTGTCTCGGCTCGGGCTTCCCGGTGTGGTGAACGCGTTGGCCGGCGCGCCGCTGTTGCCGCGGTTGGCCACCGCGGCCGCCGGTCTGGCGCCGCGGGAGATCCCGCTGTTCGCCGGACAGAGTCTGCAGCAATGGTTCCTTCGCCGCGGCGGTTCGCCGGCCGGACCACGGGGCTCGGTGTTGCTGTGGCCGGACACCTTCACCAACTACTTTCATCCGCACATCGGGCAGGCCGCCGTCGAGGTACTGGAAGACGCCGGCTGGCAGGTCACGATGCCCGCCGAATCTCTCTGCTGCGGCTTGACCTGGATTTCCACCGGACAGCTGGCCACCGCGAAAAAAGTGCTGCGACGCACCGTCGACATGTTGACACCACACGTCCAGGCCGGCCGATTCATCGTCGGGTTGGAGCCCAGCTGCACCAGTGTGTTCCGCTCCGACGCCGCCGACCTTCTCGGTGGGGATGACCGCGTCGCCCGAATTGCCGAGAAGACGGTGACCCTGACCGAACTGCTCACCGGGCACACCCCGGGGTGGCGGCCGCCCCGACTGGACGGCATCCATGCGATCGCACAGGTCCACTGCCACCAGCACGCCGTTCTGGGCTGGGCCGCCGACCAGCAGCTGCTGGATGACGCCGGGGCGCTGGCCCAGCCGCTGGCCAGCGGCTGCTGCGGCCTGGCGGGTAACTTCGGGTTCGAACCGCGTCACCTCGACGTCAGCACCGCCTGCGCGGAAAGTGTGCTGCTCCCCGCGGTCCGCAGCGCCGCGCCGCGCACCGTGGTCCTGGCCGATGGGTTCAGCTGCCGCACGCAGATCCACGAACTGGACTCCGGGGGCCGGGAAGCCATTCACCTGGCCGAATTACTGCACAGAGCCGCCATCGGATCCTTGGCTCCGAGCTCTGATCTGGCCGCAGGCGACCGGCCCACCCTGCCAAGACCCGCCACTCGCGCTGCCGCCTTCGGTGCTACCGCCGTGACCGCTGCGGCCCTTCTAGCGGCAGCAGCTGCTGCGCTGCGCGTCATGTTGAAATCGAAGCACCATCGGTCAACCTGACGCATTCGGCGTCGATCCGGCCAGCCCGCTCACCCGCTCCTGCTCGTGCGGCCGCTTCATGGCCGCTTTCATCTGTTACCCACCGTCCACACCCGCGACCGGCAACTGGAAAGGACAGTAGCGTCGTGACTTTGAGCGAGAAAGACCGACGGAGCTTGATGGTCCTGGCGCAGGAGCTGCGTGCTGAAGATCCCCGACTAGCCGAAGCTCTTACCGCCGGGCGCCCGTCGAACCACCGAGGCCCGGCATGGACCGTCACCATCCTGCTGATCGCCGTTGCTGCCCTGACCGTCCTGGTGGGATGCTTGACCAACCGGCCGGGTCTGGGCGCCGTCGGCGGTGTGTTGTTCCTGTTGTCGGTGACCGTGCTCGCGGTCCTGCACGTCGGAATTCCCCCCGCGACGTGATCGGCTGTCGACACTTCTGGCGATGAGCAGAATGCTGTTCTGCTCAGCGTGGCATCGACCCGGTGGTCACTGTTTCAGTCCGCCGACCCCTTTGGCGATGACCAGGACCGAGGTGACCAGCGCGGCGGTCGATTCCACCCCATCAAAATTTTCGCCCGGGCGGACAGGGGCATGGTGTCGGTGGGGCTGAACGCCGAGGAGTTCGTCAGCGACACGTACAGGTAGTCGACGAAGCTGGGGACCCAGTCACTGACCTGACTGGATCCGCGGCGTGTATCCGGTGCGGTGTCGGCGTCCTCGTCCTGGGTGAACCGGAAGTCCGCTGCCGGTAGTTGCTCCCGGTCCTGTCGGGTGCGCTGTACCGGGCCGCCGCGGTCGAGTTCCCAGAACGCCGACGCGAAGACGATGACATTGGTCAACCACACCTGCCCGGCCGCCAGGAGCAGCATCTTGGCGTGACTGGACTCGCTGGTGAGCAGCTGATCGATCAGCAGCACCAGCGATGACATGTTGGTGATCGCGAGCAGCCCGATCAACGTCAACGACAGGATCCTTGACCGACGAGTGTGCCGGTCCGAGCGGGTCGGGTGGGTGAGCAGCACTGCCCCGACCAGCGCCACCTCCAAGGTCGGTATGACCAGCCGGGGTCCGATGATCAGGGTGTCCGGTAGTAGCCCGTACAACGCGGCAGCGACCAGGGCGGCGACAGTAGCGGGAGCCCGGACCATGCCGCGGCGATCAGTCATCGTCCAGGTTTCAGCGCGCCGGGTCGGCGGGGTTCCGCAGTTGGACACCCCAGGTGCTGGTGGTGGATTGGCCGGGGTCAAGGCGGATCACCCGCTCGCCGGTGGCCAGGGCATTGGGTGGGCAGGTCATCGGTTCGGTGCCCAGCCCACGGCGTTGTCGATCGGGAGCCAGGGTGTCGGCGGTGTACAGCTCGATGAGCGGGTAGCTGCCGTCGACCCACAGCTGCACGGTACGGCCGTCAGGCCGGTGCAGCCGGACCCAGGCGCGGCCGGCGGTGTCACGATCGAGGTCGGTGAAGGCATAGTCGATTTTCGATTCACCAAGGCGGCGGGCCGAGCGGAAATCGAACGAGGTGCCGGCGACCGGTTGGGTGCCGGTCGGCAGTTGCCGGTCGGCGGTCGTCACGATTCGGGTCGTCGCACCGAATTCCAACTCGCAGTCGTCGATCAATCCGCTGCCTGGGGACAGATAGGGATGTTGACCGCAGCCGTAGGGACAGGTGGCGTCGCCGCTGTTGGTGGCGGTGGTGGCGACGGTGAGACCGTCTGCGGCGAGCAGATACCTGACCTCGACGTCCAGGGTGAACGGGTAGCCCTGCAAGGGATGAAGGCGGGTCATCATGGTGATTCGGTCGGCGGCCTGGTCACGTGGTTCCCAGTTGCGCCAACGCAGGAACCCGTGGATGGCGTTGCTCTTCTCCGGTTCGGTGAGGGCGACCTGGTAGTCGACGTCGTCGAACCGGTAGCGGCCGTCGGCGAGCCTGTTGGGCCACGGGATCAAAGGCTGGCCGTGCGCGCCATCGCACATCGCCGTATCCGGATAGGGCTGCAGCACATCCCGACCCCCGAATGTGCAGCTGCGGATTCCGCCGCCGACCTGCACGATGACGGCTCGGTAGCCGCCGGAGGAAAGTTCGTACTGCTCACCCGAGGGTGGTGTCGCCATCATTGCCCCGTTCATTCTCGGTGGGTTCGGGGTGAAACGCACAGGAATCCACGAATCTGCCTCTGAGCGCCGCCGGATCTGCGTGGGCGGAGCTTCATCGATGTGACCGCCGAGTCCGGGCGGAGCGATTCAGAGCCGGGACTCGGCGTCGTGGGGAATGTCGAGATGGCTGCTGGACTCGGCGTGGGACAGGCCGGCGGATTTCCGTTTCGGATGGGCTTCGTCGTGCATTTTTTGCACCATGTGCGGATGGTGCAGTTCGAAAGCCGGTCGTTCGGAGCGGATCCGGGGCAGGGAGGTGAAGTTGTGCCTGGGCGGCGGTGAGCTGGTGGCCCATTCCAAGGAATTGCCGTAGCCCCACGGATCGTCGGCGGTGGTCACTTCGCCGTACCGCGACGATCGGAAGACGTTCCAGATGAACGGTAGCAACGACGCTCCGAGGATGAACGAGCCGAGCGTCGAGATGGTGTTCAGGGTGGTGAATCCGTCGGCTGGGAGATAGTCGGAGTAGCGACGCGGCATACCCATGTTTCCCAGCCAGTGTTGGACCAGGAAGGTGATGTGGAACCCGACGAAGGTGGTCCAGAAGTGCAACTTCCCCAGCCTTTCGTCAAGGAACCGACCGGTCATCTTCGGAAACCAGAAGTAGATCCCGGAGAAGGTGGCGAACACGATGGTGCCGAACAGCACGTAGTGGAAGTGGGCCACCACGAAATAGGTGTCGGAGACGTGGAAGTCCAGCGCGGGGGAGGCCAGGATGACGCCGGTCAGTCCGCCGAACAAAAAGGTGACCAGGAATCCGGCGGCGAAGAGCATCGGCGTCTCAAAGGTGATCTGCCCTTTCCACATGGTGCCGATCCAGTTGAAGAATTTGATACCGGTGGGCACGGCGATGAGAAATGTCATGAAGCTGAAGAATGGCAGTAGGACGGCTCCGGTCGCGAACATGTGGTGCGCCCAGACGGTGACGGAAAGGGCAGCGATGCCGAAGGTGGCGTAGACCAGGCCCCGGTAGCCGAACACAGGTTTGCGGGAGAAGACAGGGATGACTTCGGTGACGATTCCGAAGAACGGCAGCGCGACGATGTAGACCTCGGGGTGGCCGAAGAACCAGAACAGGTGCTGCCACAAGATGGCGCCCCCGTTCGCCGGGTCGAAGACGTGAGATCCCAGGTGCCGGTCCGCTTCCAGCCCGAGCAGCGCGGCCGTCAGCACGGGGAACGCGATGAGCATCAGGATGGCGGTGACCAGGATTTCCCAGGTGAACACCGGCATCCGCCACATCGTCATGCCGGGGCACCGCAGGCAGATCACCGTGGTGATCATGTTGACGGCCCCCAGGATGGTGCCCAGTCCGGCGATGGCCAGGCCCATGATCCACAGATCGCCGCCGGGCCCTGGGGAGTTGGTGGCGTTGGAGAGGGGGCTATAAGCGGTCCAGCCGAACGCGGCCGCGCCACCGGGGGTGAAGAACCCGGACACGGTCACGGTCGCGCCGAACAGATACAGCCAGTAGGAGAACGCGTTGAGTCGCGGGAAAGCAACGTCGGGAGCGCCGATCTGCAGCGGAAGGATGTAGTTGGCGAAGCCGAACACAATGGGTGTGGCATACAGCAGCAGCATGATCGTGCCGTGCATGGTGAAAAGCTGGTTGTACTGCTCGGGTGAGAGGAACTGCATTCCCGGCCGAGCCAGTTCGGTGCGCATCAAAAGGGCCAGTACACCGCCGAGCATGAAGAAGACCAGGGACGTCACGATGTACATCACCCCGATCTGCTTCGGATCGGTGGTCCTGAGATATCCCAACGCCTTCACCCCGGGGGAATACCTTTTCACGGGGTAGGGCCTGGTCGGCCGGGGAGCCACTGCGGTCATGACGGTCCTCCTAGGTGGAACGTTGCTCGGATCCATCCTGCGCCAGGCGGGCGGAAGCCTCCAGATGCAGGGCATGAACAAAGGCTTGCGGCAGGTTTCCCCGTAGTTGGTGCTCGCCGGCGTCGAATTCCTCGGAATACAGCTCCGGCGGACCGCAGGCCGCGCGGGTTCGTTCATACCATCGGGCCGCTTCCACCTCGCGGCCCTGTTGATGCAGGGAAAGGGCGGTGAGGAATCCGCACAGCGTGAAGGAGCCTTCGGCCATGGCCAGGGGCCGAGGGTCGTGCCGGAACCGATACGCGTACCCGTCGACGGTCAACTCGCTCAGGTAGCCATCGAGGGTGGCCACGGTTCGGGGATCATTCACCGGGATCGCGCCGCGCAGCGAGGGCAGCAGGAGCGCGGCGTCCAAGTTCGGGTCGGTGGCCGAGCGTTGCCAGCGTCCGGTGGGGTGGGTGGCATGTGCGGCGGTGTCGGCGACGATCCGGTCGGCGAGCGTCAACCATCCGCTGGTGGCGTGGCCGGCGGGTTCCACCGCGGCGATCGCGCGGAGTCCGGCGGCGCAGATCAGCCGACTGTGGGTCCAGGGTTGGTTGTCGATCTCCCAGATCCCGGCGTCGGGTTCCTGCCAGCGCTCGGCGATGGCGTCGGCGGCGACGGTGGCTGCCTTGAAGTTGTCGGTGTCCAGCCGGTCGTGGCGGCCGGCGGCGGCAAGCAGCAGCAGCGACTCTCCGAACGCATCGAGTTGGAACTGCTTGTTGACCCAGTTCCCGGTTTGGTCGTGGCCGCCCGGATAGCCGGGCAGTCGCAGTTTCCGTTGATCCGGAACCCGGCCGCCGGCGACGGTGTAGGCGGGTTTGAGAGCCGGCCCATGCTCGAGCAGTCGGCCGGTGACGAAGCGGACCGCGTCGTCGAGCAGCGGATGCGGCCCGGCGGCCGCGACAGCTTGCCCGGCGTAGCACTGGTCCCTGATCCACACGTACCGGTAGTCGTAGTTGCGACCGGCCTCGGCTCGTTCGGGCAGGCTGGTGGTCGCGGCGGCGACCATTCCACCGCCTGCGGAGGTCAGGCCGCGCAGCACCGCATAGGAGCGGCGACTGTCCCGGCCGTTCAGCGTGTTGTCCAGGGCGGGAACGGCTTGTTTCCAACCGTTCTCGGTGGCCTGCCAGGCGATGTCCGGGTTGACTGGTTCGTCGGGCAGCGGCTGGTCACTGATCTCGAGCACCAGGTCGTGATGCCGACCGGCGGCCACCATCAGCTCGCCGACCAGGCCTTGATCTGGCGCGGAACTGGGCCGACAGAACTCACCGCCGGACCACCTCAGGTGCAGACCACCGCTGTTGGCGGTCCAGACTCCGTCCTGCTGCCGCAGGTGCGTGAGTCCTCGGTGGTCGAACGCCGCCCGGGCGTTGAGCGTCACCTTCACCTGACTGTCCTGGTCTGCGGCCAGGATTCGACGGAGCAGCACCGCCCGGTGCGCATCCCCCGGGAAGGCAAGCGCTTCGCGACATTCGATGATGCCGCCGTCGGTAATCCATCGGTTCCGCCAGATCAGGCTGGCCTCTTCGTAGAAGCCGCCCCACACGAACCGCTCCGTCGGAGTGATCGAATAACCGCTGGTTCCACCCAGCAGGGCACTGAACAGGGCGTCGGAATCCCAGCGGGGTGCGCACATCCAGACGATGTCGCCGCGGGGACCGACCAGCGCGCCGCGTTCGCCGTCGGCCAGCAACGCGTATTCGCGAAGCACCTGCGGCGGAAACGCCGCTGGGCCGGCTCCGCTCTGGCCGGTCACGCGCGCGAGCGCCGGCGCAGGAGCGCGCCGATGACGGCGGAGGTGCCGGCGACCGCTGCGCTGGCCAGCGCCGGCTGCCGGTAGCGGGGCCACCACCGGGCACCGGCGATCATGCTGCCGGCGTGCAGCACGTCGACGACGCTGCTCCCGGTGAGCAGCCCGCGCTGTCCAGGACGACCCAGGACGGCGACGCCTTGGAGAAGCTGCCGACCGCCCAGCACCCGGACGATGACCGGGCTCGGGGTCGAGGCACCGCTGGAGACAAGACCCGCCACCACCGTGGGCTTGATCAACATCGCCGCACCGAGAACCGCCGTGACGGCGCCCCAGCTGCGCACCGCTGTCGTCCCGGTCACCGTCGACGCCCCAGGAGCACCGCGGCGGCTGCGGTGAGAGCGCCGGCTGCCGACAGCAGAGCGCCGTGGTGGTGCGAGGCCCACAGCTGACCGGCACCATCGGTGGCCTTGTCGTCGAAGATGCCGTGGGCTCCGAAATCCTTGCCGTCATCGCCGTCGGCCGGCTCCCACAGATTGACCGGGGCGTCCGAGTTCTGTTTCTGCTTCGTCTGCTGGGACTTGAACCCCGTCTTGCCCAGGTAACGGTCCAGCAGCCCTGGCGCGATGGCATTGGCCGCCAGGGTGGCTGCGGTGGACGCGCCCACCCAGTATTCCCGCCGTTTCGGATGGTCGGCAGCGTAGAGGACGCCGCGAGCGGCAAATTCGGGTTGGTAGATCGGCGGAACGGGTTGGGCCTGGTGGGGAAGTTTGGACAGCACCCACGAGAACTGCGGGGTGTTGACCGCGGGCATCTGCACCATCGTCACGTGCACGCCGGACTTCTCGTGCAGCAATTCGCAGCGCAACGCCTCGTTGAAGCCTTGGATGGCATGTTTGGCGCCGCAGTACGCCGTCTGCAACGGAATGCCGCGGTAGGCGAGCGCGGATCCGACCTGGACGATGGTGCCGCGGTTCCGGGCCTTCATCTTGGCCAGCACGGCCATCGTCGCGTACACGTATCCCAGGTAGCTGACCTCGGTGACCCGCCGGTACTCCTGCGCAGTGATCTGGTCGAACGGCGCGAAGACGGACGTGAACGCGACATTCACCCACACATCGATGGGACCCAACTCCGCCTCGATGGTATCGACGGCCGCGTGCACCGCATCCGCATCCGCCATATCGACGGGCACGATCAAGGCCGTACCCCCTGCTGCGCGCACATCCTCGGCAGCCCCCGCCAGTCCCTTCTCACCGCGGGCCAGCAGCGCGACCTTGTTGCCCCGTGCTCCGAAGGCCCGGGCGGTGGCCCGGCCGATACCTCCGCTGGCGCCGGTCACCACCACAACCTGTGTGTTCATCTCGAACTTCCTTTCATCTGCGAACGGGAACTTCAACCAGTGACGGCGGGCCCGGTGGTCCATCCGACGGACCACAGATCCTGCTCTGCGGGTTCGCCGCCGGCGTCGGCGAACCTGTTCAGCACCTCGGCCAACCGGTGGCGATTGTCGGTGGGCATGTTGTCCAGGATCTGGCCGATGAGGGCACGCCGGCGGCTCATCACGCTCTCCACCATCCGGTGCCCTTTTTTGGTCAACGTCAGCATGAGATGGCGCCGGTCGGCCGGGTTGTCCCGACGTTCCAGCAGATTGCCCGCCACCAGTCGGTCGCAGGTGCGGGTGGCGTTCGACGGATGCACGCCCATCGCTTCGGCCAGTGCCGCCGAATGCATCGGTCCGCGGCTGGCGATTATCACCATCACCCGGAACTGGTTCACCCCGACCGACTCCTCGGCCGCGGCGATGGACTGCGCCGCGACACCGACCAGGACGCGGGAGGCAGCCAGCACGGCATCGGTCAACTGGCCGAGAACTGCCTTATCGCCGACCTCGGGCCGGCTCACGACTGCCCTTCACGCATGACACGAGTATGTGGTAACCCTTGCATGAGCGCAAGGGTTAGGCGTACACCTATTGGGAACACAACGATGGGCCAGGGCACCGCGCGGCCATGGACATCGATCGACAAGCCCAGAACCGCCGGATCGACAGACACCGAGATCGCTGCTGAAAGAAGGAGAACTGGTCATGACTGACAAAGTTGCTGACGTGTTGTTGGCGCGGCTGCGGGAATGGGGTGTCAAGCAGGTCTTCGGCTATCCGGGTGACGGCATCAACGGTCTGCTGGCCGCGTGGGGCCGGGCCAACGACGACCCCGAGTTCGTGCAGGCACGGCACGAGGAGATGGCGGCGTTCTCTGCGGTCGGCTTCGCGAAGTTTTCCGGCAAGGTCGGTGTGTGCGTGGCGACCAGTGGCCCCGGTGCGGTCCATTTGCTGAACGGTTTGTACGACGCGAAACTCGATCACGTGCCGGTGGTGGCGATCGTGGGGCAGACGGAACGCTCGGCGATGGGCGGTTCGTACCAGCAGGAGGTGGACCTGCTCAGTCTGTTCAAGGACGTCTGTTCGGACTATGTGCAGATGTGCACGGTGCCGACGCAGCTGCCGAACCTGATCGACCGGGCTATCCGGATCGCGATGACCGAGCAGGCCCCGACGTGCATCATCATTCCCTCCGATGTGTTCGACCTGCCGTACGAGGCGCCGGGGCATGTCATGAAACAGGTTCCTTCCAGCCTCGGCCTGGCGCAGGCGACAGCAGCGCCGGATCCGGAGGCTGTGCAGCAGACCGCAGACTTGCTGAACGCCGGCAGCAAGGTCGCTTTGCTGGTCGGACAGGGCGCCCGCGGCTGCGTCGAAGAGTTGACGGCGGTGGCCGAGCTGTTGGGTGCCGGGTCGGCGAAAGCGCTGCTGGGCAAGGACGTTCTCCCGGACACCCTGCCGTGGGTGACGGGTTCCATCGGCCTGCTCGGCACCACGGCGAGCTACAAGATGATGATGGACTGCGACACGCTGCTCACGGTCGGCTCCAACTTTCCCTACACCCAGTTCATGCCGAAACTCGATCAGGCACGTGCGGTTCAGATCGACCGGTCCGGCAAGTGGATCGGCATGCGCTACCCGTACGAGATCAATCTGGTCGGCGACGCGAAAACGACGCTACAGGCGCTAATTCCGTTGCTGCACCACAAAGTCGACCGCAGCTGGCGCGAAAAGATCGAGGCTGATGTGGCCGATTGGTGGCACACGGTGGAACGCCGCGCCATGACCGGCGCGAATCCGATCAACCCGATGCGAATTTTTTCCGAACTGTCCGAGCGGCTCCCCGACAATGCGATCGTGGCCTCCGACTCCGGGAGCGCGGCCAACTGGTACGCCCGGCACCTGAAATTCCACGGCGACATCCGCGGCTCGCTGTCCGGCACCCTGGCCACCATGGGACCTGGTGTGCCCTACGCGATCGGCGCGAAGTGGGCTCATCCCGACCGGCCGGTGATCGCCCTGGTGGGTGACGGCGCGATGCAGATGAACGGCATGGCGGAATTGATCACCATCGCGCATTACTGGTCGCAATGGGCGGACCCCAGGTTGATCGTGGCGATTCTGCATAACAACGACCTCAACCAGGTGACCTGGGAGATGCGCGCCATGGAGGGCGCCCCCAAGTTCGCCGAATCGCAGACTCTGCCCGACGTCGACTTCGCTGCGTTCGCCCGCAGCCTGGGGCTGGACGGGGTCAACATCGACGACCCGGACAAGATCGGCCCGGCCTGGGAAACCGCGTTGCACGCCACTCGGCCCACCGTGCTGGACATCCGTTGCGACCCCGATGTGCCGCCGATCCCGCCGCACGCCACCTTCGCCCAGGTGAAATCGGTCGCCGGCGCGATCCTGCACGGTGACGAGGACGCCTTGGGCTTCGTCAAGCAAGGTGTCAAGCAGAAGGTTCAGGAGTTCTTGCCCGGCACGAAGGGCAAGTGACCGTGAAACTTCTGCACCGCAACAAATCCGCGTCCAGTTTGGTCGGACGGGCACTGAAGGAGGTTCGTACCGGCCGGTTCGAACGCAGTCTTTCGGCATTGACTGCCGTGGGCGCTGCAGTCACCTCCGCCGAGGTATTTCTGTCCCATGATGGTGCGAGTTTCGGCAACAAGATGATGTGGTGGCCGATAGTGATCGTGCCCACCGCGGTTCCAGCCGGGATCGCGGCGGTGTTCTCCGGCCGCGCGGCCCGCACCGTGCTGCCTTTGGCCTCCGCCGCGATTGTGATCAACGGAGTGCAGGGCACCTATCTGCATTGGCGGGGCATCGCCCAACGGCCCGGTGGATGGACCCGCTACAACATGGAAGGCGGGCCGCCGATGTTCGCCCCGCTGCTGGCATCCCTGGTCGGCGGTATGGGTCTGCTCGCCGCCGTTCTGCGCCGAGAAGGGGAAAAGCGGGCATGACCTACCGAAGCCCGAACCAACGCGGCACCACGCCGCAGCACAAGGGCCGATACCCAGGTTTCGATGTGCTCAGCCAGACCTCCGTCTGGGACGACGAGACCGCCGGGGTGGTGCTGGCCCGGCTCGCGCCGCCGAACAGCCTGGGATTCTTCACCGCAGCGCAGCGGGCGGTCGCCGAGCCGCTGCTGGACCTACTGCTGGCGCAGGACGCCGAACCGCGGGTGCCGGTGCTGGCGCTGATCGACACCCGGCTGGCCATCGGCGAAACCGACGGCTGGCACTACGACGACATGCCCGAAGACGGCCAAGCGTGGCGGGACACCCTGACGTTCCTCGGCCAGGACGCGGAAACCCGCTACGGATCCGAGTTCGCTCGGCTCGACCCGTTCCAGCAGTCGGCCCTGACCCAGCACATTCAGGACCTGGCGGGCGCGAAAGACCGCTGGCACGACTTCCCGGCCGAGCAGGTGTGGAGTTTGTGGACCCGTTACGCCTGCACCGCGTTCTACTCCCACCCGTGGGCCTGGAACGAAATCGGCTTTCCCGGCCCCGCCTACCCCCGCGGCTACCTCAATCCCGGCGTGAACGCGCGGGAAAGGTGGGAGGTCGCCGATCACCACGACGTTGATCCCATCCCGTTCGTCGACCGCACCGAGCGGGCCCGCCGCTCCCACAGCCACCTGACCGGGACCGATCATGAGTGAGTATTCGAAGATCCGGGCCCGCAATGACTCGGCGTGGCTCATTCCCAACGACGGATCGCGCACCAACCACCAATTGCGGGCCGACATGCGCCGCTATGCCGACACGGACGAGGTCGATCTGGTGGTCGTCGGCGCCGGCGCCGGCGGCAGCGTGCTGACCCAGCGGCTGGCCCGGGCCGGCTGGTCCGTGGTATGCCTGGACGCCGGGCCGTTCTGGGATCCGGACAAGGACTGGGTGAGCGACGAACGCGGCTCGCACACCCTGTACTGGACCGACCCTCGACAGATCGGCGGTGAGACACCGGTTCCGCTGGGGTCGAACAACTCCGGCCGGGGCGTAGGCGGCTCGATGGTGCACTACGCCGGGTACACCCCCCGATTCCACCCCTCGGATTTCCACACCGCCGGCCTCGACGGCGTCGGCGCGGACTGGCCCATCGGCTACGCCGACCTCAAGCCCTACTACCAACTCATCGAAGCCGAACTGCCGGTCGCCGGGCAGGACTGGCCCTGGGGTGACCCGCACAGCTACCCCCATCACGCCCACCCGGTCAGCGGCAACGGCGACGTCTTCCTGCGCGGCGCGGCAGCCGCCGGCATCGGCGCCCGAGTCGGTCCGGTCGCCATTCCCAACGGCCGGTTCGGAAACCGCCCGCACTGCATCTACCGCGGCTTCTGCCTGCAGGGCTGCAAGGTCAACGCCAAAGCCAGCCCGCTGATCACCCATATTCCCGACGCAATGGCGCACGGCGCGGAGATCCGCCCTGACAGCCAGGTCAGCTCCGTCACCGTCGACGAGAACTCCGGCGCCGCCACCGGTGTCACCTACTTCCGCAACGGAATCGAGCACCATCAGCGGGCCCGGGCCGTCGCCGTCGCGGGATACAGCATCGAAACTCCTCGGCTGCTGCTCCTGTCGGATACGAAACGATTCCCCAATGGACTGGGCAACGACCACGATCAGGTCGGTCGGTACCTGATGGTGCAGGGAGCGCCGCAGACCGCCGGCCGGTTCTCCGACGAGATCCGGATGTACAAGGCACCGCCGCCGGAAGTGTCCAGCGAACAGTTCTATGAAACCGACCCCACCAAACCCTACAAGCGGGGTTGGTCGATCCAGACGGTCAGCCCACTTCCGATCACCTGGGCCGAACACGTGACGGCGCAAGGACATTGGGGTGAACCACTGCGGGAATACATGCGTGACTACGTGCACTGGGCCACCCTGGGTGCCCTGTGCGAATTCCTCCCGCAAGCCCGCAACCGGGTCACCCTGGCGAAGGAGAAGGACCGACTCGGACTACCCGTCGCCCACTTCTCCTACAGCCAGTGCGACAACGACAAACAGCTGATGAAAGCCGCCCAAGTGTCGATGGAAAAGATTCTGCATGCCGCTGGAGCTCAGGAGGTGATCACCATCGACCGGTACGCCCACCTCGTCGGGGGCGCCCGGATGGCC
>JAABUM010001574.1_pt1 | contig 33526 bp, 27 predicted proteins | sample 5559161 | NCBI WGS metagenome assembly JAABUM01 (sample SAMN10711868, study PRJNA513369) | rock metagenome | isolation source: Antarctica rocks | place: Antarctica: Victoria Land, Siegfried Peak nord
GGAGGCGATGGCGGCGGTGGAAGCCCAACTCACCCGCTTACCCCGCCTCGAGAAATGGTTCGTAGACATCGCCTGCCCATCACCATCGCCCTCGCCCTGGGAGGCGTAATTGCTTGCGCGTCCCTAACAGTCGGTATCAACGCTGGACGAACACGGCAAGCCTCGCCCGCACCACCTATCCTTCAGCGCTCGTCGCCGCGCCCGCCGCCGCGCAGCTTCTTCCGACGCCGCTTGGTGAGTCCCGCTCCGCGCTCTTCCGGCTGGCGATCGAACGGGCGCTCCGGTGGCAGCACGCCCATCCCCTCGTCCCAATCCCACGCTTCGTCGTCAGCATCACGCTCGACGCCACCATCCCAGATGACGTCCACCCGCACCCACTCACGCTCGTCCGCCATCGCCTCGTGACCTCCTCGCTCATTCGCGCGAACAACACTTTTGAGGAGATCACGCCGCATATTCGGGGCCGTGGGTATCGCCATCCGGCCACTCGTTCCCGCTCCTCCTGCCCACCGTTTGGCTTGCGCGTTTGGCTTGCGCGTTTGGCTTGCGCGTAGGAAGGACGTAGACTGCACACGACGATGGGGCAGAAGGAATCGTCCTCACGTGTCCCCTATCGCGATCGTTCGACACGCAAGCACAGTAGCAACGAGCATGGATGGGCAACGACAGGAGCAAAAACAGATGACCGCTTCACCCGACGCCGCGACCACCAGGGTCGCCATCCTGGCCGGGACATTGCTGGATGGCACCCTGGCCGAACCCCGGCGCGGGGTGACGATCACGATCGAGGATGGCACCATCCGCGCGATCACCGATGGCGCGACGCCGCCGCGCGATGCCACCGTGCTCGATCTGCGCGAGCAGACACTGCTGCCCGGCCTGATCAACATGCACGCCCACACGATGCTCCCCGGCGATGGCACCTCCGTCGAGTCGTGGAGCGCCCTCCCCGACGAACTCCTCGTGCTCAAAGCGGCGACGAACGCCAGCGCGGCCCTCCAGTCCGGCGTCACCACCATCCGCGACTGCGGCGGCAAGGGACAACTGATGTTCCGGCTGCGCGACGCGATCCGTGCCGGGATCGTCCCCGGCCCGCGCTTCGTCCTCAGCGGACGCCCCCTGACGATCACCGGCGGGCACTGCCGTCAGTTCGGCGGCGAGGTCGACGGGCCGGACACGCTGCGCCGCGCCGCCCGCGAACTCCTGCGCGAAGGGGCCGACTTCATCAAGTTGATGGCGGCGGGGGGCGGGACGATCGGCACCTACCCGCAATACCCCTCGTTCGATCTCGATGAGTTGCGCGCGGCGATCGACGTGGCCCACCAGAGCGGCAAGCCCGCCTCCTCCCACTGCATCGCCACCGCCTCGATCGCGCGGGCGCTCGACGCCGGGACCGACCATATCGAGCATTGCACCTTCATGGCCGAGGACATGGCCTGGCACTTCGATGAGGCGCTGGCGGGGCGGCTGGCCGCAGCGGGCGTCTACGTCACCGCGACGCTGCAAGTGGGGATCGACTCGACGATCAAGATGAAAGAACGCCACCGTCAGGGGATCGCCACGCCGCAGGAGACGCGGATCGTCACCCTGACCCCGGATCGCGACCGCGACTCGATCGAGAACATCCGGCTCCTGCACGCGGCGGGGGTGCCGCTCGTCGCCGGCAACGATGCGGGCTGGCGCTACACCGGCTTCGACGACTTCCACGAGGAGCTGATTCACCTGCACCACGCCGGACTCTCCACGCTGGAGGCGATCCACGCCGCGACCGGGCGAGCGGCGGCGGCGTGCCGTCTGCCGAACGTCGGGCGGCTGGAGGAAGGCTACGTGGCCGATATCCTCGCGATCCCCGGCGACCCGCTCGCCGACCTCGGCGTGCTCGGTCATCCGGCGCTGGTCATGCAGGGCGGCCAGATCGTGCGCGACGCGCGCTGAGGCGACGGAACAACGAATGACCGCCGCGCGAAGTGTGCGGCGTACGAAAGGGAGAAACGATGACACAGATCGATTTGAGCGGACAGGTCGCCCTCGTCACCGGGGCGGCACATGGCATCGGGCGGGCGATCTGCCTGACCCTCGCCGGGGCGGGCGCGCAGGTTTGGGGGACCGATCTCCTGGCCGACGGACTGGCCGAGACGGTGGCTGCGGTGACTGCGGCGGGGGGCCAGTGCCGCATGATCGCCACGGACATCACCGACGCGGCGGCGGTCACGCGGATGGTCGAGCAGATCAAGGCCGAATCGGGCCGCATCGACATCCTGGTGAATTGCGCGGGCGGGGTCGTGGGGCAGGTCGGGCGCCCGATCGAGGCGATCACCGACGAGGATTGGGACATCGTCGTCCGCACCAATCTCTACGCCACCTTCTACTGCATCCGCGCGGTCGCCCCGCTGATGAAGGAGGGCGGTGGCGGGCGGATCGTCAACATCTCCTCCGGCGCGGGGCGCTCCGTCAGCCTGACCGGCATCCAGGCGTACGCTAGCGCCAAGGCCGGGCAACTCGGCCTGACACGCCAGATGGCCCACGAACTCGGCCCCTGGAACGTCACCGTCAACGCCATCGCGCCCGGCTTCGTCCGCTCCAACCCGGCCACCGAGCGCCAGTGGGAGGCGATGGGCGAGGATAGTCAGCGCCGCCTCGTGGAGGGGATCGCGCTACGCCGCCTCGGTCAGGCGCAGGATATCGCCAACGGCGTCCTCTTCTTCGCCTCCGATCTCGCGGCCTGGGTCAGCGGGCAGACGATCAGCATCGACGGCGGGCGGCACATGGTCTGAGCGGGCCATACCCGCCACCTGGCCCGACCATCGGCAGGATGCGCGGGTTCCGCCAGAACAACCGGTCTTTCCACCAGCACCCGGCGGGGGCACACCTTTGTGGTGTGCCCCCATCATCTACTGTGGAAGCCGTGCTCGCGGGGCGGTTCGCCTGGGCGACGAAATCGAGCGCCAGCGCGACGGTAGCGGAGGCACCGGCCACAACCGAACCGCCCGACTCCGCAGCGGCGTGCTATGCTGATCGCTGAAAGCACAAGCTTCCGCCCGGCGCGATCGGGGCTGGGACACCGCTGGCGGTTATAGTGTGAGGGGGAGACGATGGAGACGATCGGCATCTCGACCTGGAGCATCCGCCACTTACTCGGCCCGGTCTATCCCGGCCTCGACCCCGCCGCGACCCCGCGCCGCGCCGACGCCAGCTTCGGCCCCGGCGATCTCGATCTGCTCGATCTGCCCGCCGAACTGCGCGCGCGCGGCTACGCGACGCTCGACCTCTGCCACTTTCATCTGCCCCGCACCGACGACGCCTACCTCGCGCTCCTGCGGCAACGCCTCGACGCGGCGGGGATCACGCTGCTGACTTTTTTGGTGGACGATGGCGACCTCAGCGCCGCCGATCCGGCACGGCGCGCGCGCGATGTCGCCCTGACCGCATCGTGGCTACCGATCGCGGCGCGGCTCGGGGGGCGCTACGTCCGCGTCGCCGCCGGCCTCACCGAGGCCGCACCGACCGACCCGGCCATCGACCGGAGCGCGGCGAGCCTGCTGACCCTCGCGCAGGCCGCGCGGACGCACGGGACGACGCTCCTGACCGAGACCTGGCGACCGCTCGCCATGCCGCCGGAGAATGTGCGCGCCCTCCGCGCGGCGACGGGCGGCACGATCGGGCTCTGCGCCGATTTCAACAACTATCAGCCTTACGGCGCAGCCAAGTACGACGCCCTCCGCGCCGTCCTGCCCGGCTCGATCACCGTCCACGCCGGGGCGCAATTCGACGCTGCCGGGCAGATGGACGAGGCCGATTTCCGGCGTTGTCTCGCGCTGGCACGGGAGGCCGACTTCACCGGCCCCGCCGTCCTGATTTTCTCCGGCCCCGGCGATGAGTGGGCGGGGCTGGCACGCCTCGCCGCTCTGGTGCGCGAAGGGGCAGGGGTTGCGGCGCCATCGTAGCAACGCGCGCGGCGCGAACGGCTCGACGGCTATCGACGGTGGGGTGGCTGGTCCCCGAGACACAGGATGGCGATGTCGGAGGAGACGAATCTCGCGGTCCTCTCGACGATGCTCGCCCCGGCGGTGCTGATCTCCGCCTGCGGGACGCTGATCCGCTCGACCTCCAACCGTCTCGGGCGGGCCACTGACCGCGTGCGCCGCTTCGCCGACCGCCTCCGCGCGCTCGCCCCCGCCGCCCCGGATGACGACGACGCGGGCCTCGAACGGCAGCTGATCCTCGCGCCCCTCCCCGTGGCGATGCGCCGCGCGCCTGATCCATCGCGGCCTCACCGCCTTCTATCTGGCCGTGGGACTCTTCATCCTCACCAGCCTCGTAGATCGGTGGCAGCGGCATCGCGGGGTGGGATAGCGGGGCGCTGCCGATCTGGCTCGGCATCGTCGGTGCCTCGATCCTCTGCTACGGTGCCCCGCTCCTCACGATCGAGGCCCGCCTCTCGCTGGAAGTGACGGCGGGCAAGATAGCTTTCTTCGCGGCGCTCGGCGCGCATTATGCCCCAACCACCGCGGTGCCAGCAGCGCCACGCGCACGCTTCGGGGGGCGCTTGCGGCGGGGCAACTCGCGGTAAACGCCTCACGCAGAACATCCCAAAGGGTACAAAGAGCTACGCCACGCCCGTGCGGGACGAATACACATCCCGCGCGGGCGTGGCGTACTATGCCATTTCTCCACGATCAGGAAGCGATCGCGCGCACCAGCTGCGGGACCGCCTTCCGGCGCAGCCAATCGGCCATCCGGCGGTAATCGTCGGGGGTCGCCGTCGCCGCGTCGATGCTGTGCCGCGCGAAGACCTCGTTGATCCGCGCGGCACGCCCGGCCTCGTCCAACTCGGGATAGGCCGCCGCCGCCTGCCGCAAACACTCCTCGCGCGCGCCGCCATCCTCCTCGTCGGGCGCGGCCTCCGGGGCGTTGGCCGACCCGGCGAACGCGGCGAGCCCGTCCCAGAGGGGGCGATACTCGGCACAGAGGGCATCGAAGTGGCCGCCCGGTCGCGCGGAGTCCCCCGGCACCAGCAGCGGGCGGACGAGCGCGCGGAAGGCATCGTCGTCGGTCGGCAAGGTTTCGGGGAGACTCGATGACGGCAGGGCGACCTCGGAGGTGTTGGCCCCGCTGCCGACGCGCGCCGGTGCGCCGGGGGTGACGGGTAGCCAGAAGGCTTCGCGCGGGACCGCACCGGTCATGCCGCGCCGCTGCCGCAGCTTCGTGGCGTGCGCCGCGATCGCGCCGAGCCGGTCGCGGATCAGCACGTCGAGCGCGCGCGAATAGGTGCCACGCAGCGTCACCAGCACCGGCTCCGTCACGCCAAGGTCGGCGAGTTCGCGCGCGACCGCCATCACGTAGAGCCGCCCGCGCAGCTTCGCCTCGCTCCCGTCCTGCGACTCGCGGCGGCGGCGATACTCGTCGCGCGTGAAGCGCTGGCGGGTGTCGCGATCCTCCCAGCCGAAGGCGGTTTGCAGCACGGCGAGGTTGATCGCGGAAAAGCCCCAGCCCTGTTCGCGCTTCGTCTCGAACTTCAGCGCCTCATACGCCGCGCCGACCGGCGGCTCGTGCGGATCGAGGCCCAGGTTGCGAACCCCTTCCTCCGGGAGGAAGAAGCCGCCGCGACTCTCGAAGTCGTCGCGCGCGGAGCGGCTGTTGCCGCCGTGCCATTGCAGGGTCGCGGGCCAGGCCGCGCGGCCCGTCGCGCGCGCCTGGCTGTACTCGCCACCGAAGAGATCATCGCCACTCATCGCTCTTCTCCCTACGCGCATCGCTGTTCATCGTCGCCCGCCGCCCGGCACCGCACACGCCACCGTCTCGACGCCCTAATTTTAGCACATCTGTTCGTCTATTTCAGCACATTTCTGGGTCGATCGGGGACGTGTGCGGCCCACGAAAAAAGGCGGGCATAGCAGGGTAGACGGAGAAAAGGATGCGGCGGGGAAGGGTCCAGCAGCAAAGGATCGGAGATAGGTCTCCCTGTCGAAGATCAGGGCGCGCGCCGCGCCAGGAGGTAGCCACGTTGGCTGGGGTGCTCGACTGCGGTGTAGGGCTGTCGTTCGAGGCGCATCTCCACCACGAAGCCCGCCGCAGTCAGCAACGCCGCCAGATTGCCAGGATCGAGGAATTGGAAATCGAGCGCGACCGGAGCACCCCACATTTCATCGCGATGCAGGCGCTGGTGCCCGATGTGAAAGGCGAGCAGCACCAGGCCACCGGACCGGAGCACGCGCCGGAATTCACCGAAGGCGCAAGGCAATTCCTCCGGTGTGAGGTGGATGATCGAGTAGAACGCGACCAACCCGGCCCAGGCACCGTCAGGGATGGGCAGCGCCAGCATGTCCCCTTGCAGGAAGGTCGCGGCGGGGTAGCGGCGACGGGCGAGCGCGATCATCCGGTCCGAGAGATCGATCCCCACGACCGGGAGCTGGCGGCTGTGCAGGTAGCGCGCGATCTGCCCCGGCCCGCAGCCGACATCGCCGATCGGGCCGCGACCGCGCACCTCCTCGGCGAAGGCGTCGAGAAGCGCGCGGTCGAGCGGTTTGTGGTCGAGTTCGGCATAGAGGAGCGCGGCGTATTCTTCCGCGACCCGATCGTAGCTGCCCTGTGTGTCGATCGCTGGTGGTGCCATCCGGGACGCCTCCGCAGCCTTCGGATCAGCTCGATGGAGCGGGTGTGGAGGCCGGTCCCGCCCCGGCTCCGCGTGTTGGAAGGTGTATCCCGTTCAGGCAGGCACCCACGCGCGAGGTACGGGAGCCCTCCAGCAGTTCGACCCGCGTGTCATCTCGCCACGCCGCCCCACACCGCGCCCAGCATAGAGCACCCGACTATGGACCGGCTACGCCTCCTCGATCGCCGACGCAGCCCCGGAGCGCGCGCCGTCGCTTCCGCCGTGCTGGTGATGCCCCTGCTGCTGGATCAGCTTGGCGACGAGGCCGGTCCAGCCGGTCTGGTGGCTCGCGCCGAGCCCCGCGCCGTTGTCGCCATGAAAGTATTCGAAGAAGAGGAGGCGATCGCGCCAGTCGGGGTTGTTCTGGAAGCGCTCGACGCCGCCGAAAACCGGGCGGCGTCCGGCCCCATCGCGCGTGAAGAGGGCGATCAGGCGCTGCGAGAGTTCGTCCGCGATCGCGTCCAGCGTCAGGAAGTTCCCCGAACCGGTCGGGCACTCCACCGTGAAGTCGTCGCCGAAGTAGTGGTGGTAGCGCTGCAACGACTCGATCAGCAGGTAGTTGACCGGGAACCAGACCGGCCCGCGCCAGTTCGAGTTGCCGCCGAAGAGGCCGCTGCGCGACTCCGCCGGTTCGTAATCCACCACGTAGTGCGCCCCCGCGTATTCGAGGGTGTAAGGGTGCTCGGCGTGGACGCGGCTCAGCGAGCGGACGCCGTGCGGGCTGAGGAATTCGGCGGGGTCGAGCGCCCGGCGCAACAGCCGCTTCAGGCGGTGTCCCCGGCAGATCGCCAGCAGTCGCCGTTCCCCGGCCCCCGGCTCCTGCCAGCGCGATACCAGACTCGCCAGATCGGGGCGATGCTCCAGATACCATTCGAGCCGTTCCCGGAACTCCGGCAGCGCGTCCAGGGTTTCGGGTTCGATCGTCTCCACCGCGAAGAGGGGGATCAGCCCGACGAACGAGCGGATCTTCAGCGGGAAGCTGGTCCCGTTCGGGAGGCGCAGGACATCGTAGAAGAACTCGTCGTCCTCATCCCAGAGGGCGATCCCATTCTCCCCGGTGCGGTCGCCGATCGCGGCCATCGCGGCGGCGATCCCCAGGAAGTGCTCGAAGAACTTGGTGGCGATCGCCTCGTAGACCGGGTTCGTGCGCGCCAGTTCCAGCGCGATCGTCAGCATGTTGAGGCTGAACATCGCCATCCAGCTCGTGCCGTCGCTCTGCTCCAGGTAGCCCCCGGTCGGCAGCGGCTTGCTGCGATCGAAGACGCCGATGTTGTCCAATCCCAGGAAGCCCCCCTGGAAGACGTTGTTCCCCTCGGTGTCCTTGCGGTTGACCCACCAGGTGAACGAGAGGAGCAGCTTGTGGAAGACCCGTTCCAGGAATTCCCGGTCGGCCTCGCCGTGGTGGGTCCGCTCGATCAGATAGACGCGCCAGGCGGCCCAGGCAACCACCGGCGGGTTCACATCGCCGAAGGCCCACTCGTAGGCCGGATTCTGGCCGTTCGGATGCTGATACCACTCTCGCAGCAGCAGATCGAGCTGACCCTTGGCGAAGGTCGGATCGAGCAGCGCCAGCGGCAGGCAGTGGAACGCCAGATCCCAGGAGGCGTACCAGGGGTACTCCCAGGCGTCGGGCATCGACATCACCCGCTCGTTGTAGAGGTGGCCCCACTCGTGGTTGCGCCCTAGCCGCCGTTCCGGGGGGGGCGGCGGTTGGCCCGGATCGCCGGCCAGCCAGCGCGCCACCACGTAATGGTAGAACTGCTTCGACCAGAGGAGCCCCGCCATCGCCTGCCGGAAGACGAGGGCGAGATCCGCCGTCTGCCCCGGAGCCAGGGTCGCGTAGAAGTCGTCGGCCTCGCGCTGTCGCGCGGCGAAGGTGGCCGCGAAACCGCCGAACGGCGCGGTGGTCCCGGCCACGCCGAGCCGCGTCGCGCGCTCCCGCCAGTCGCGCGGGGTCGGCGCGGGGACGCGCGGTGGCAGATCCTCCTCCCCCGCACCGGGCGGCTCGTCGCCGATGACCGAGGCGACGGGCGCGACGATCAGGCGCAGCCGGACGGTCAGCGTCGCCCCCGGCGCGAGCTCACGCCGGTAGAGGGCGGCGGCCTTGGTGCCATGACCGGCCCGATTGACCGCCCCACCCTCACCGTCGACCACGTAGCGATGGAAAGCATCCTTGACGAACGGCGTCGGATTCGGCACGCCGTAGAGGCGCTGGAGATCGGTGTCGTTCTCGGTGAAGAGGAGTTCGTCGGCCCCCTCGCAGAGGAGGAGTTGTTCGCCGAGGAGCGGATGGGTGCCCCCGATCGCCGGGAGCGTCGTGTCATCGGCCTGCCGGATCGCCGCTGCGGTCAGCTCGCCGCGCCGCTGCCCCGGCCCCCACGACCAGGTGTTGCGATACCAGAGGGTTGGCAGGAGCCAGATCGTCGCCGCGTGCGGCCCCCGATTGGTGACGGTGAGGCGGATCGCGATGTCGGTGGGCGACTCCTTCGCGTACTCCACGACGACATCGAAGTAGCGCCCTTCGTCGAAGATCCCGGTGTCGAGCAACTCGAATTCCGGCATGTCGTGGCCGCGCGCGCGCGACTCCGCCAGCAGGCGCGCGTACGGGAACGCGGCCTGCGGGTAGCGATAGAGCATCCGGAGGTAGGAACTGGTCGGGGTGGCGTCGAGGTAGTGGTAATACTCCTTGACATCCTCGCCGTGATTCCCCTCCGGCCCGGTGAGGCCGAAGAGGCGCTCCTTGAGGATCGGGTCGCGCCCGTTCCAGAGGGCCAGCGCGAAGCAGACCCGCCCTTTGTCGTCGGAGAGCCCTGCCAGCCCATCCTCGTTCCAGCGGTAGGCGCGGGAGCGGGCGTGATCGTGCGGGAAGGAGCCCCAGGCGTCGCCGTTCGCGCTGTAGTCCTCGCGCACCGTCCCCCAGGCGCGCTCGCTGAGATATGGCCCCCAGCGGGTCCAGGCGGCGTGGTCGGCGCGCAGGCGGTCGCGTTCGGCGGTCATGGCCCACCAATCATCATGCACGATCGTGCCAAAATGTACGCTACAACGGACGATGCACCATGCGCCGATGCTCTTTTGCTGAAGGGGAAGCGCGCGGCGCGTTAGCACCACCCGCTGCTGACCTCCCGCTCACCTCCCGACTATGGGCCGATCTCCACGACCAGATACGAGCCCTCGGTCATCACCGGGAAAGTCTCGGCGGTGTACGGTCCCAGCACCAGCCCCGGCGCGGGCATGTCAGCAGACCCTACCTCCGGCGCGACCACGCCCCCGCCGGGCGCCAGGGGTGCCGCCGACTCCACGCTGACCTCGTAGCGGCGCACGCGCAGCCTGTCCGGGTCGCACCAGGAGCGCCCGGTGCGGATATCGAACTCCCAGCCGTGCCAGGCGCAGGTCAGGATCTCGCGCGCGCGGCTGTAGGTGATCTCGCCCGGCACCCGCGCCTGCGCCAGCCCCCACGTCTTGCCCTCGCAGAGCGGCCCGCCCTGATGGGGGCAGCGGTTCCGCAGCGCGAAGAACTCCCCCGCCAGATTGAAGACCCCGAGCGACCGCCCGGCGACCTCCACGATCTTCCGCGCGCCATCCGGGATCTCGTCCGCGCGCGCCACGATGTAGCGTGCCATCGTTATCCCTGGGGTGCCATATCGGGCAGATGATAGAGCTCGCGCGCGTTCTCGTAGAGGATCTTGCGGCGGATCTCCTCCGACAGGCGCGGCGGCAGCACGGTATCCGGGGCGTCCCAATCCCAGTGGGCGTAATCGCTGGCGAAGATCAGGCGCTCGGCCCCGATCTGCTCGATCAGGCGCAGCAGATCGGCGGCGTGCTCCGGCTCCTCGACCGGCTGCGTGCAGAACCAGACGTGCTCGCGGAGATACTCGGACGGCTTGCGCTTGAGGTGCGGCAACTCGTCGCCGAGCAGCGCGTGGGTGTTGTCCAGCCGCCAGGCGAGCGCGGGTGCCCACCCGAAGCCGTTCTCCGCCGAGACGACGCGCAACTGCGGGAAGCGCTCGAAGACCCCCTCGTAGACCATGCTGATCAGGTTGGCCTGCATCGACTGTGCCGGGCCGACGTGATCCTCGATGTAGAAGGAGGGCCAGCCGCAACCGGTGATCGGCTGCCCGCCGGAGCCGAAGGCGTGGGACATCACCGTCAGCCCGTACTCCTGGCAAGCGGCGTAGATCGGCCAATACTTGCGCCGCCCCATCGGCTCGCGCGGCCTGCCGCTGAACTGCACCTGCACGAAGCGGGCATCGCGGGCGCGGCGCTCGATCTCCGCCACCGCCAGATCGGCGTGCTCGAACGGGACGGCGATCGAGGCCCGCAACCGTGGCTCCCGGTCGAGCCACTCGGCGGCCTGCCAGTCGTTCACCGCCGTCGCCAGCGCCGCGTCGAACTCGGGATTGAGCTGCGACCCCACCCCGGTCAGCGGGTTCAGGATGCCAAAGACGACGTTCCACTCATCGAGCAACTGCCGCGCGGTGAAGGCGCAGTCGGAGCCGGCCTCGCGCCCGGACGGCGGGTAGGCGTCGTTGCGCCGGTTCAGGAAGCTCGGGTAGAAGCCGCCGGACGGCCCACGCAGCCCATACGTTTTGATATATTCGAGCCAGCGCGCCGAGAGGAACGGATAGAGATCGCGCTCGGAGTCGAGCTCGTTGTGGATGTCGCAGTCGATCAGCGCGGGCCGGGTCCGCGTCGCGGTCGTGGCGCGCGGCATGGTGGTAGCCATCGATCATTCTCCTTCCACAACGACGTACTCAGGGCAGGGACGGTGACGAAGGGAAGCCATAGAGCGCGCGCGCATTGTCGCCCCGGATGCGCCGCGCCAATTCAACGGGCAGGCGCGGCAGGGTCGACGCCAACGGATCGGCGGTGTGCCGGTGCGGGTAATCGGAGCTGAAGAGGAGCATGTCGTCGGAGCCGATCTGCGCCACCGTCGCCAGCAGCTCCTCGGTCGTCGGCGGCGCGTCGAACGGCTGGAGGGTCAGCCGGACGTGTTCGCGGATGTAGGCCGACGGCGCGCGCTTCACCCACGGCACCAGCGAGCGGAGATTGCGCCACTCCTTGTCGAAGCGCCACAGAAAGGCCGGGAGCCAGGTGCAGCCGCTCTCGATCAGCGTGACGCGGAGGGCCGGGTAGAGGTCGAAGACCCCCTCGCTGACGATGCTGGCAAGCTGTGACTGGAAGACCTGCGCCATCCCGGCGTACTCCTCCGCGTAATAGGAGGGCCAACCGGACGGGAAGGGCGGATTCCCCGGCATACCGCCGAAGTGGATCCCGGCCACGAGCCCCCGCCGCGCGATCGCTTCCCACAGCGGGCGGTAGAGGCGGCTGCCGTAGGGATGCTCCGCGCGCGCCGGGAGGAGCACCTGGACGAAGCCCGGATGGTCCGCGACCCGCTCGACCTCCCGCGCGGCCAGTTCGGGCAACTGCACCGGCACCACGATCGACGCGCGCAGGCGCGGCTCTTTATCGAGCCATTCGGCGATCTGCCAGTCGTTGACCGCGCTGGCGAACGCGACCGCCGCCTCGGGGTTGTGCAGGCTATCGATCGCGTAGAAGCAATTGAGGATCGCGATCGCGATACCGAGCGGGTCGAGATGTTGCTCGCGCAGCAGGGCGAGGCTCGAACCGGCGGGGCCAGCAGTCGGCGTGCTGCCGGGGCGCGCAACGGGCGGCGAGGCTTTCGGATGGTAGGTGCTCTGCGCCCCCTTGAAGGCCGATTGCGCGACGTGATCGACCCAGTAGGGCGGCAGATAAGGGAATAGTGCCTCGACCTTTGGCACCCGGTTATGCGCGTCGCAATCGATCAGTGGCGCGCGCAACCCCGCCGCGCCCGCCGTCGCAGTCTCAGTCGCGGTCATCATCCCCTCCCGCGCCGGGTGGCCCCTCCGCCAGATGGCGCATCACGCGATACGGCCACCGCACCACGCAGCTGTAGTGGCGCGGATCGGGTGCGCGCAAGGGCAAGGAATAACATCGCGAAGACCGATCGCCACGACCGCGCCGCGCCCGACCCCAGGACGGTAACACAGGTCCGATTGACTGTCAAAGCGGTGGTATTACCGAAATGAGCGGTCGCCAGGAGCGTTCAGCGGAACTGGAGAGTACACGGAATGGCGGCGTGGCGTGGCATCGATCCGAGAAGCTACGTCGAGAGTCGGCAGGTGCCAGGAGGCCGGGTTAGTCGCGACGCAGGCTGACCAGGGCCGGGCGGCGCGGTCATCGTATCGCGCAAGCGAGGATCCAAATCGCCAAGCAAGCAGATCGAGAAAGACAGAGAGAACGACTCATGCGTACATCATGTAGCGGCGGGATTATTCGCTATGGAGTAGGGGGTGACCATGAGTGGCTACATCTTCGACAACGCGGCTGAGCGGCCAACTGCCCAGCGCTTCGGGAGCCTGGAGGCCCTCTACGACCCCCGCACAACCCATTTTTTGGAGATGACAGGGGTCGGCCCCGGCTGGCGGTGCCTGGAGGTCGGCGCCGGCAGCGGCTCGATCGCCGCCTGGCTCGCGGATCGGGTCGGTGAGACCGGACATGTGCTAGCCACCGACATCGACCCGCGCTTCCTGACCGTGCTCGCTGAGACAGGCCCCCCGCACGTCGAGGTCCGCCGACACGATGTCGGGGCCGACCCGCTGCCGGAAGGAGCATTCGACCTCATCCACGCGCGTCTGGTGTTCGTCCATGTGCCGACGGCCCCGGCGGCCCTCACGCGGCTGGCGGCGGCACTCAAGCCAGGTGGCTGGCTGGTGGTCGAGGACTTCGACCCCACCTTCATCGACCGGGCGTTTCCGACCGCCGACCCGGACGCCACACTCGCGCGCACGGCCTTCCGGGCACTCGGACAACTCCTGGTCGCACGTGGTGCCGGACCCGGATGGGGCCGGAGCCTCTATCGGCGCTTCCGCGATCTGGAGCTGGCGGAGGTGGGCGTGGAGGGACACCTCACGATTCGCCAGGGTGGCTCCGCCGGTGCGCTCCTGGACCGCGCGAACTTCATGCAAATCCGTGATACCGCAATCGATGCCGGGCTCATCGAGGCCGAGGAGATCGACCGCATGATCGCCCTCCTCGACGACCCTGCAATCGCCTGGTCCTCGCCGACGATGTTCAGCGTTTGGGGTCGCCGTCCGTGAGCGGCTGCGCCCTTTCGCACCTCACAGTAGCCAATTGAGGCACACGAACAGTGCCGTAACGATCATAAAGTGCGGATACCCACAGGAGTGACGCAGTTGAACGTGACCATAAGGCGCAATCGCGTCGACTCCACATTCAACTGCGTCACTCCTACTCTTTTGCGACCGCTCCTACCGGATGGCACCGCCATATTGCGCCTCGTGGAGCCGCGAGTAGGTCCGCCCGGCGGCGACCAGCTCGTGGTGTCGCCCCTGCTCGGCGATGCCGCTCTCATCCACCACCACGATCCGGTCGGCCCCCTGGATCGTCGCCAGCCGGTGCGCGATCACCAGCGTCGTGCGTCCCTCCGAAAGCTCTGCGAGCGCCCCCTGGATCGCGCGCTCCGTCTCGGTGTCGAGCGCGGAGGTCGCCTCGTCGAGGATCAGGATCGGCGGGTTCTTCAGGAACATCCGCGCGATCGCCAGGCGCTGCTTCTGCCCCCCGGAGAGTTTCACGCCGCGCTCGCCGATGATCGTATCGAGCCCGGCGGGCAGATCCTCGATCAGGCCACCGAGGCGCGCTCGCCGTGCCGCATCCACGATCTCCGCCTCGGTGGCGTCGAGCCGCCCGTAAGCGATGTTCTCGCGGATACTCCCGGCGAAGAGGAAGACGTCCTGCTGCACGATGCCGATCTGTCGCCGCAGCGAGGCCAGCGTCATCTCCCGGATGTCGATCCCATCGATCGTGATCCGCCCCTCCTCCACCTCGTAGAAACGCGGCAGCAGGGAGCAGATCGTCGTCTTCCCCGCGCCGGACGGCCCGACGAAGGCGACCGTCTCGCCGGGGCGGATCGCCAGCTCGATCCCCCGCAACACCCGTTGTTGCGGGGTGTAGCCGAATTCGACCCCCTCGTAGGCGATGGCCCCGCGCAGCCCCTCGACCGCGAGCGCGCCGGGCGCGTCGGCGATGTCGGGCGCGGTGTCGAGCAGTTCGGTGTAGCGCTTGAAGCCGGCGATCCCCTTCGGATAGGTCTCCAGGACCGCGTTGATCTTCTCGACCGGGCGGAAGAAGACGTTGACCAGCAGCAGGAAGCCGACGAAGCCTCCCTCGCTGAGGCTGCCCTGCATGACGAAATAGGCCCCGGCCACCATCACCACCAACTGCGTCAGCCGCATGCTGAGGTAGCTCAGCGACATGCTGGCGGCCATCAGGCCATACGCCTGGAGCTTGGTCGTGCGGTAACGGGCGTTGTCCTCGGCGAACAGGCGGCGCTCGTGGTCCTCGTTGGCGAAGGCTTGCACGACGCGCATCCCGCCGACGTTCTCCTCGATCCGCGCGTTGAAATCGCCCACCCGCCCGAAGAGCGAGCCCCACGTCCGCGTCATCTGCCCGCCATAGCGGCTGGTGAGGAGCGCGATGATCGGCACCAACACGGCGGTGATCAGGGCGAGCGGCGGATTGATCGCGAACATCAGCGCGAAGGCCCCGATAAACGTCATGATCGCGATGAAGAGATCCTCCGGGCCGTGGTGCGCGATCTCGCCGATCTCTTCCAGGTCTTTGGTCACGCGCGCCACGAGGTGGCCGGTCTTCTGGTTGTCGTAGAAGCGGAACGACAGCTTCTGGAGGTGATCGAAGCTCTTGCGGCGCATCTCGGTCTCGATATTGATCCCGAGCATGTGGCCCCAATAGGTCACGATCGCCATCAGGCCGGTATTGAGCAGATAGATCCCCAGCAGCGCGGCGGCGGCGAAGGCGATCAGCCCCCATGCGCGGCTCGGCAGCAACTCGTCCACGAACGCGCGCACCGCGAGCGGGAAGGCGAGTTCGAGCAACCCCGCCAGCACCGCGCAGGAAAAGTCGAGGGCGAACAGCGTACGGTGCGGTCGGTAGTAGGCAAAGAAACGTCGTAGCATCGCGGTCGGCCATCCTTCGTTATCGCGTCGGTCGCGTCTCACTGGTCATGCAGCGGCGGACGCGCCACAGCCCTCTCGGGTGCAGCGGCGTCCGCCGTCTCTCCATACAGTATAGCGACCGGGAAGGGGAAGGGATATGGCCGATCGGACAGGACAACGGGGGCGGATGCTACACACGGACGATCAGGGGATGTAGCCACCCAGGCCGGGCCGATCGACACCGAAGTAGCTACTCAGCGCCTGCCACAGCGCGAACGCGAAGTACGCCCGACTCGATGGCACGTCCCACCCGGCGAAGTTCCCGGTCATGCTGGTCGTCCCCCGGATGAGGCCCGCGTAGTGGACGTAGGTCACGAGGTCTACCCGGTGCCCGGAGTTCGCCGCGACGTTCGGGTAGACCGTGCCGTCGTCCGGCTGGAAGGCCCAGTAGCCCTTACTGACCATCGCACGAGTAATGAACGAGAATACCTGGACGTTGAGCACCGGGCTGGTGGTGCCGTAGGTGCCGTCACCATAGCCATTGGCGACCTTGTGCGCCGCGAGGATCGCGATCGCCCGCCAGAGTTCGTCGTCCACACCCATCCGGTCGCTGAATGGCGAGGGAGGATTCTCGCCGCCCCAGCCCATCGCGCGGACGATCAGCGCCGCCATCTGCGCGCGCAGCGTCGGGTCGGTCGGGCAGAAGAGGCCCGCCGCCGGGTCGCAGCCCTTGATGATCCCCCGCGCGGCCAGTTGCGCGATCGCCTCGGTCGCCCCGGTCTTGTCCGGCGTGGCATCCCCGAAGGTCTGCCGGGGGGCAAAGGTCGCCACCAGCGTGTGGTTCGCTCCCGCCGTCATGGTGATGTTCGGGGCGTAGCCCGCCGCCGTGCCATCCAGCGTCCAGCCGAGGAAGATCGCGTCGCTTGCCGGGCTGGCGCTGTAGGTCGCGGCCTTCCCGGCGTCGTATGCCGCCACCCCGCTCGGAGTGACGATGCCATTGCCGCTCGCATCCGCCGTCACGCTATACCGCCCGACTGGCACGGGCGCGGGCGCGGGCGAGGACGAGGGCAAGATCGAAGGTGCGAATGCGGGCGAGGGAGCTGGTGACGGCCCGACGGGGACGAAGATCGCGGTGAGATCGAGACCCCCGTCGGGCATCGTCACGGCGCGCTGCGCCCGCGTATCGCCATCGGACCAGCGCGAGAAGGTATAGGGTATCCCGCCGAGGGACTGCGCTACCGGCGCGGTGATCGTGCGCGTGCCCCCGATGTCAATCCGCTGCGTTGCGGTCGGGGCGGCGGCCTTGCCGCCATAGATCACGTTGAGACCTGCGGGGGCGGTGCCCAGCGTGAGCGTGGCCTGCTGCGGATCGAGGCGAACCGTCTTGGTCGCCGTGGCACCGCTGCTATCGGTCGCGGTCAGCAACAATTCGAGGTGCGTATCATCGTCGTGATCGTTGACGACGAACGTGCCGCGATCCCCCGGCAGCGTGGCGGGGTGGGCGTGACAGGCTCCGTTCGGGCAGTGGCGGGTGATCAGTTGCCAGGCGAGCGTCGGGGCGGCACCGCCATCGGGATCGGTGGCCGCGCCGCTATAGGCGATCGTATCGCCGATGCGGTAGGTGCCGCCATCCTGCGGGGCGCTGATCGTCACGACCGGCGGTGCATTCGTGTCGCAGCGCGCCTCGGCCCAGTCGGCATGATCCGACGAGGGACCGTCGCCCGCATCGGTGACCACGAGTCGCAATTCGCTCCGTCCGGTCATGTCGACGCGGACCGACAGCGCCGGATCGGCCCCGGTCGTTACCTTCCCGGTCATCACCTTACTATCGTAGAGCTTGGTCTCCCCGGACCAGACCTGGAAGACCACGGAACCGGTGGTGTCGCTCACCTCGTCATCGATCCCGACCCGGGCCGTGAACGTGTCGCAGCCGGTACCCAGCACGTAGCGTACATCTGCGGGGGCATGCATCCCCAGGCCCCTGGCGTAGGCGATCCCGCCGATCCGCAGCGGGTTCCCGTCGCCCGCCGCATTCTCGCCATTGCTGCGGTCTAACTCGACCGGCCCGTAACCATTGCTCATGGTGGCCCATTTCTGGGCGCTCAGGTAGCCGGTCGTCGTCGATGGCGGCGGTGGCGGCGTGCCATAGCGGAGGCGGTACAGTGTCCCCGTCTCGATCGAGAGGTAGTAGAGGTCGCCGTCCGGCCCCATCTCGATGTCGACCGGGGCGCTGACATTCGTCGCGAAATCGGCGACGCTGCCGGGGACGAGTCGCTGATCGGCATCGACGCGCAGGGTGCGGAGGAAACCCTGCGCGTAATCGCCGTAGAAGTACGCCCCCTGATACTGCGCCGGGTAACCGGTCCCGGTGTAGAACGTGCCACCGGTCGCCGCCGCGCTCCCATAATCCACATGCAACCATTTGACGAGCGGTGCTTGCACCGCACCCACGCCACGCTTGTAGAGATCCTGACAAACCGTTTTGGGGGCGTAGCCGGGCTGTTGCTCATCCCCCTCGTAGCACGGCCAGCCGAGGTTTGCGCCCCGCGTGGCGACGTTGATCTCCTCCCACGTCCCCCAGCCGACATCGCCGAGGTAGGGGATAGCGGTGCCGGGGCGCAGATTGAAGCGGAAGGGGTTGCGTAGCCCATAGGCCCAGACCTTCGAGCGATTGGCGTTCGGTTTGTCGGTAGCGAAGAAGGGATTACCGACCCAGCCGGTGCCGTCTTTGTTGACGCGCAGCACCTTCCCGGCCAGCACATCGAGGTTCTGCGCCCGTAAGGCGTCGTCATCGACCTGGTTATAGTCGGCGCTCTCGCCGATGGTGGCGAAGAGCGAGCCATCGGGGGAGAATTTGAGCGTGCCGATGCTATGCGAGTAGCCATCGGAGGGGAGGCAATCGGCAAGGGGGTCGTCGTTGCACGAGCCGCTCGCCGGCGTCACCTTCCCCACAAGAACCTGCTCGCTCGCCGGGTCGGCGGTATCGCCGGTGACGGTGAAGCGGGAGATGTGGGCGGTTTTGCGGGCATTGTCGTTGTTCGCATCGTTATCCCGGATCTGCTCGTAGGTGTAGGTGAGATAGAGGTACGGGCTGCCGGTGGCGAAGTTTGGATCAAGGGCGAGGCCGAGGAAACCGCGATCGCTATATTGGTTCACCCGCTCCCGAATATCCAGGAGCGGCGTCGGGAGCAGCGCCCCACCTTTGTAGACCCGGACGAGGCCCGGCTTCTCGGCGATCAGGATACGCCCGTCGGGGGCGAAGACGAACGCGGTCGTCTGGTAGGCGGTGGCGGTGGCGATCGACTCCTCGTAGAAGCCCGGCGGCAGCGTACTCGCCGCCGCTGCCGCCGGTACAGGCCCGAGCGAGCCATTGAAGGCCAAGAGGAAAGCGCTGAGACCGGCGAGGAACACCGCAAGCACACGTAGGAATCGCACCCGGCGGTCGGAGGGGCGGCGCATCAGGGTCACTCCAATTATGCCGCTGGTGATAACGTCCAGTCAGCATCGGAACCAGACAAAACAGCCGACACAGCGTTGCGCTGGCCGGTTGCACTACTGGCTCCACACAGACCAAAGTGCCCACATACGGGTCTGTGCCTCATCGCCGCCATTATGCGGTTGTGCTGTGCTGAACGGGAGATGGGCTGCGTGCAACCCCACATCGGTCGGCGTAATCGATTGTCCCTCACGTCGATTATTGCGCCGGGTGCCGACCTGACACATACGCCGTCTGAATCGGGTTGCCACGCGAACATCCGTTACGGAGGAGGTGAATACCCCTAGAGGGTGTTAGGAACTTATAACTGCTAGTTGTGTAATCTATAGCACTATCAGGTGGTTGGTAACGAACCGCTGACGCAATCACGCGCCTTCAACGGGCCTGTCACCGTGCCGTGCCGCAATCACAGATGATTCGCCCCGCCTCTTTCGTCAGCCTCGCCGTTAGCGTGCATGCACCCCGTACAAGCGTCCGTTCAAGGTGCCTAACACCCTCTAGAGGGTGTTAGGCACCTGTTGGTGATGACTGTGCATCCAATATACAGGAGGGAGGTGATGGCGAGCGCATCGCGCCTGCTAGCGGGCCGGTACGGCCCGCTGGTGCTCGTCTGGGGTGGCAGGTCCACGTAGCATCGCCTCCACGACGAAATAACGGCACCATAATCGACAACCGGCAACCAGGGGTGCCTAACACCCTCTAGAGGGATAGTAGGAGAATGACCGCGAGCGGACAATAGTCTATTGGCAGTGATGTATTACCACCACTAGCGGTGATCGCCTCGGCCCATAGCGACATTCGCGTTCGCCAACGCGATGCGGGTGCGCTATAGTGCTCAAGGGCAAAGGGCAGACGGGACCGCGCAACGCCCCCCCGCCAACACGAGTGCGGCGAGCGCGGCGCTGACAGATGGGCGGCCAGGCTGACCGTCCGATGAGAAGGAGGGGCAGCATGGGACTCGTACTCGAACCACGCGCGGCGACGGCGGCGGAGCGGATCGCCGCGTTGCGCCTGATCGACACCGATGTCCACAACGACCTGCCGAGCCTGAATGAATTGCGGCCCTTCCTGCCGCGCCAATGGCACCCCTGGCTGGACAATGGCGGGCCGGGGGTCGCCGCGCGCTACTACGCCAACATGGGTTCCGGACGGATGGACGACGCGGTGCGCGAGGAGGACGGCCTGGCGGCGGGCGACCCCGAGTGGGTCGTGCAGCAACTGATGACCAGATATCAGATCGACATCGGTATCCTCACCGGCTCGAATATCGGCCTGAGCATCCAGCACGATTACCGCTTCCAGGCGGCGATCGCCAGCGCCTACAACGAGTGGACGCTGGAGAAGTGGGTCCGTCCCTTCGATTGCTACAAGGGCTCGATCGCCTGCACCGCGCAAGACCCGGAAGCGGCGGCGAGAGAGATCCGGCGACACGGCGACAATCCCGGCATGGTGCAGGTGTTGATCGCCAGCGCCGCGCGCCTCCCCTACGGCAACAAATCCTACTGGCCGCTCTACGCCGCCGCCGTCGAGCACGGCCTGCCGGTGGCGATCCACGTCGGCGCGGAGGGGACCGGTGTCGCCAACGCCCCGACCGGCGTCGGCTACCCGAGCACCTATCTCGAATTCCACACCGATCACTCGCAGACGATGATGGCGCACTGCATCAGCCTCCTCAGCGAGGGGGTCTTCGAGGAGTTCCCGACCCTCAAGTTCGCCTTCATCGAGGGGGGCACCTGCTGGGCACCGTACATCATGGGTCGCCTCGACCGGCAGTGGACCGCCCGCCACGCCGAGGTGCCGTACCTCAAGCGCCTGCCGAGCGAGTATCTGCTCGACCACTGCTATTTCAGCACCCAGCCGATCGAGGAGCCGGACAACCACCAGCAGCTCCTCCAGATGCTGGCGATGATGCGCGCCGAGCGCACGGTCGTCTTCGCCAGCGATTACCCGCACTGGGACTTCGATAATCCGCTGATGGCCTTCAACTTCTTCCCGGCTGACCTCAAGCGGCGCATCTTCGTGGAGAACGCGCTGGAGCTGTACGGCCCGCGCCTGCTGACCGGGAACGAGGGGGCGTGATGGTGGCGACCACGAGTGCCCAGGACACCGGCACCGCCGAGCGCGTGGCGCGGCTGCGCGCGATCGATGTGGACCTCCACCCGCAGATCACCGACTGGGGCAAGATCGCCCCGTATGCCCCCGCCGGACAGCGCCACCGCATGACCCGCAGCAGCGGCCCGCCGATGGCGAAGCACGGCTTCAAACAGGTGGGCATGCCCTTCGGCACCGCCCCGCGCCCCACGAATGCGGAGGGCAAGCCCGGCCCGCCCGCCGCCGATCCGCGCTGGGTGCGGGAACGGTACCTCGACGCGCGCGGCGTCGATCTGGCGATCCTCACCACCGACCTCACCAGCCTCGGTGTCCAGCCGAACATCGACGTGGCGGCGGCGGTCGCCAGCGCGATCAACGACTGGACCCTCGCGGAGTGGGTCCGCCCGTCCGACCGCTTCAAAGGCTCGCTCCTCGTCGCGCAGCAGGATGCCACAGCGGCGGTCGCGGAGATCGACCGCCTCGGCGACGATCCGGGGCTGGTCCAGGTGCTGCTCGGTAGCGCCTCGGAATCGCCGCTCGGTCGCCGCCAGTACCACCCGATCTACGCGGCCTGCGTGCGCCACGGCCTGCCGTTGGCGCTGCATATCGGCGGCGAGGGGGCGGGTATGTCGCCGCCCTCAACCGCCGTGGGGCACCCGTCCACCCATTTCGAGTGGTATGGCGATCTGCCGCAGATCTACATGGCCCACATCATGAGCATGATCACCGAGGGGGTCTTCGAGAAGTTCCCGACCCTGAAGGTCGTCCTCTACGAGGGGGGCATCGGCTGGCTGCCGCACATCATGTGGCGCTTCGATAAGAACTGGAAGGCGCAGCGCGCCGAGACGCCGTGGGTCAAGGAGCCGCCGAGCGCCTACATCCTGCGCCACTTCTATTCGACCACCTACCCCCTGGAGGCGCTGCCCGGCCCGGCGCTGGCGGAGCTCTGCGCGATAATCGAGGCGGAGCGGACGCTGCTCTTCTCCGGCAATTTCCCGCACTGGGAGCTGGGCGATCCGTTTGCCATGCTCGATGAGCTGCCATCGGCGTTGCGGCGGCGGGTGACCGTGGAGAATGCGCTCGCCCTCTACGGCGAGCGGCTATTGCGGCCCAATCTGGCAGCCGAAGCGCACTGAGACAGCGGGAGCGGAGAAAAGATGGCACAGCACATCGTCGCGCAGGCGGGGGACATCCCGCCGGGCGGGCGCAAGATCGTCCGCGTGGCCGGGCGCGAGGTCGGGATCTTCAACCTCGAAGGGACCCTCTACGCGCTCAAGAATGTCTGCGCGCACCAGGGGGCGCGCGTCTGCCTCGGGCGGATCGTCGGCACGACCCTCCCCTCCGAGGTCTACGAGTTCAAGTTCGGCCTGGAGGGGCGCGTGCTGCGCTGCCCCTGGCACGAGTGGGAGTACGACATCGCGACCGGCGAAGCGCTCTTCGACCCGAAGGTGCGCGTCGTCACCTATCCGGTGGAGATCATCGACGGCGCGGTCGCGGTGACGATCCCGGAGCGCTGAGCCGGTGGAGTTCGTGATCTGCTACGGGTCGGCGGGCGAGTTCGAGGATCAGGCGCTCGCGCTCGCCCGCCGCCTCTTCGCCGTCTACGACGAGGCGATCGACTCCCTGGCCCTGTTGCCGACCGACGACGACGAGCTGGCCCTCTACTATAACGGTCAGCTCGTCGCCTCGCAGCGGCGCGACGGTCGCCCGCCCACCGTGGCGGCGGTCCGCGCGCTCCTCGCCGGGGGCTGAGACCAACAAGGGACCACAACACAGCGCCGAACGCATGCCGGGGCCACGGTGGCCCCGGCTTTGCTTATGTTGTCGCGAGGCAGCGACTCTCTGTGACGAGTGGCGAACAGTCGGTGGGGAGGTATCTGGTGCGTGTGTGTATGACCGGGGCGGCGGGGAAGGCCGGGCGGGCGGCGGTGGCGGAGTTGCGCGCGAACGGCCACGAGGTGGTGGCGACCGATCTGGTGACGGCGACCGTGCCGACGGTGGGGCCGATCCTCCAGGCCGATCTGACGGAGTACGGGCAGGCGGTGGAGGTGCTGCACGGCGTGGATGCGGTCGTCCACCTGGCGAACATCCCCGCGCCGGGACGCTTCACCCCCGCCGTCACCCTCAACCGCAACCTGGCGATGAACGCCAACATCTTCCTCGCGGCGGCGCAACTGGGATTGCGGCGGGTCGTCTGGGCCTCCAGCGAGACGACGCTCGGCCTGCCGTTCGACACGGCCACCCCGCCGCGCTACGCCCCGGTCGATGAGGACCACTACCCCTATCCCACGACGACTTACGCTCTCTCGAAGGTCGCGTCGGAGACAATGGCGGAGCAGATCGCGGGGTGGTCGGGGATCCCGTTCGTCGCGCTGCGCTTCTCCAACATCATGGGGCCGGACGACTACCGGCGCTTCCCCGGTTTCCAGGCTGACCCGGCGCTACGGCGGTGGAACCTCTGGGGCTACATCGACGTGCGCGACGCGGCGGCGGCCTGTCGGCTCGCGCTCGACGCACCGGTCACGGGGGCGCGGAGCTTCATCATCGCGGCGGCGGACACCGTGATGGACCGCCCCTCCGCCGATCTGCTGCGCGAGGTCTTCCCCGACGTGCCGCTGCGCGGTGACTTCGGCGAGCACGATACGCTCCTCTCGATCGACCGTGCGCGACGAGTTTTAGGCTTCGCGCCGCGCCACTCCTGGCGCGATCAACTGCCGCTGAACGATTAAGTCGACGCGCGACGACGCGCGCCGATTGCGCCCTTATAGAAGCGAGTTGACGCGATGACGATGCACTTCGTCCGACGTGGGCAGGGACAGGGCAAGCCTCTGCTGCTGATTCATGGCCTGGGCGGCAACTGGCGCTCCTGGGAGACGATCCTCGACGAGCTGGCCGCCGCGCGCGACGTGATCGCGCCCGATCTCCCCGGCTTCGGACGGACACCGCCCCTCCCCGGCGCGGTGACGATCGCCGCGCTCGCCGACGCGCTCGAAGGGTTCCTGGCGGAGCACGATCTGCGCGGTGTCGACGTGGTCGGCAGTTCGATGGGCGCGCGGCTCGCCCTCGAACTGGCGCGGCGCGGCGCGGTCGGCACGGCGGTCGCGCTCGATCCGGGCGGCTTCTGGAACGACGGCGAGCGGCGCTTCTTCGGCACGACCATCGGGCTGTCGTTGCGGCTCGTCGGCGCGCTCCAGCCGCTCATGCCGTTCCTCACCGGCAATCCGGTCGGGCGTACGCTCCTCCTGCCGCAATTCTCGGCGCACCCCTGGGCGCTCTCGCCCGAGGTGACCCTGCACGAGTTGCAGAGCTACGCCGCCGCGCCCTCACTTTATCCGGCGCTCGACGCCCTCGCGCACGGCCCGGATCAGCAGGGTATTTCGGCAGAGGCCCAACGCGCGCCGATCCTGATCGTCTGGGGGCGGCAGGATCGCGTCTGCTGGCCGACCCAGGCGGCGCGGGCGCAGGCGCGCTTCCCCGGCGCGCGCCTCCAATGGTTCGACGATTGCGGCCACTTCCCGCACTGGGATCAGCCGCGCAAGACGACCCGCGTCATCCTCGCCGCGACCGGCTGAGCACGCGGCGACCGGCAGACAGTACCTATTGTGCGCCATCTGCTTGCACGCCATCTGCTGAACGTACATAATGAGGGAGCGGACAATCATGTACTGAGGGATGTTATGGAGCAGCTGTTGTTGGGAGAGCATCGCCCCGTTGAGAAGGTGCAGATCACTCCACTCACCGCTGGCTTTCAACTCCAGTGGCAACATGCCAACGGCAATCTGTATCAAGGAAATTCCTTGGAGTGGCTTGCCTCGCTGCAATCGGCGAGTGTCGATCTCGTCTTTGCCGATCCACCCTATAACATCAAAAAGGCCGAGTGGGACAACTTCGAGAGCCAGGAACAATACATCGCCTGGTCCCTGCGCTGGATCGCGGAAGCGGCACGGGTGCTCAAGCCTACCGGTAGCCTTTACATCTGTGGCTTCTCGGAAATCTTGGCCGACCTCAAGCATCCGACATCGAAATATTTCAACAGTTGCCGCTGGCTGATCTGGCACTACAAGAACAAGGCCAATCTGGGGAGCGATTGGGGGCGATCACATGAGAGCATCATCCACTTCCGCAAGAAACAGCATAAATTGAACATTGATGATGTGCGGATACCGTATGGCGCGCACACACTGAAATACCCCTCGCATCCTCAGGCGAGCAGTAGCGCCTATGGGCAGGGGGTCGGCAAGGAACGAGACAACTGGGTTCCCAATCCAAAAGGAGCCAAGCCGAAGGATGTCTTCGATATTCCGACGACTTGCAATGGCATGGGCGAATCAACCCCGCACCCCACACAGAAACCCGAAGAAATGATCAGAAAATTTGTCCTGGCCTCCTCGCAGCCCGGCGATCTCGTGATCGACCCGTTCTCTGGTTCTGGTACGACGCTGGTCGTCGCAGAGCAATTGGATAGGCGCTGGCTCGGCTGCGATCTGAGCACGACCTATAACGAGTGGGCCATCCAACGCCTCAGGAATATCCGTCGGATGACCAAAGAAGAATGGATCGTTTACGACCGGAAGAACGCCGAACGGCGAGAAGCGATCCGATGAGCCTGCGCGATCTGGTCGCACACGCAACTGACAAAGCGCGCTTTAAGCGCATTGAGGATTACAGCGACTTCTGTAAACGCTACCTGGAATTCATTGCGGTTGGCATTCAAGCGGTGATCCTCTCACAGAACGAGCAGCATTATCGGTTTCTCCAGTACAGGGATGACGGACACAGGAACATTACGCGCCCGATCAATGCCGCGCTCATGCTTGATGCCGACAACTTCTCTACGTTCGAGCGAGACTTCACGAACATCTTGGAGATGCTGAACGCGCGTGTACAGCCCGACGACACCAGACGCGACATTGTCATCAGGACGATCTACACCCTTCAGCAGACGATTGGTGCCACGCTCGATGCGCTACCAGCAAGATCGACCAATCAGGCACGAAAGCTCAATGGCGATCTTTTCGAGCGTTTGATCAGGCTGCTCGTCAACGCATCGGGGATCGCGTGTACTTCCGGGATTGTCAAAGTACCCGTGAGAGATGAGAACGGCGTGGAGCTTTTCCGATCGAGTTATCAGCACGATCTTTTGATTGACGACAACGGTGAACTCAAGATCATCGGCTCGGTCAAGACTTCCAGCAAGGATCGGATCGACAAAATCTTTCTAGACAAGTTCCTTTACAACAAGCTCACTGACACCGACGTGCCTCACGTAGCGATATTCCTGAACGATGTGCAACGTGCGCCAAAGAGGAACAGCCGAACCGGGCAGCCGGGGTACGGCATCAGTACGACGTTCCTTCCAGGCCATTTCAAAGCATTTACGATGAAACTCAACCCATTAGACGGCGTCTACTATTGCGATATAAGGCCAGGGATGAAGACTGACACCATGCTGAGCACGCACATTCGCACGCTCGATCACTTCTTCTTTACAGACCTGTGGGAGTTGCTCGATAGGCACGGACAAAATCTTGGAGACGTAACCGTTGTAGAAGGTGAATTTTCAGACGAAGCAACAGACGGCTCGAAAACCGACCCGGCATAACTATGCCGCTTATCCGTTCCGCTTACTTGCACCCATCCTTCTTCCATTCCTAGCAATGCACTTCTATGCACACTTCGTCTCGCCCTTTGGTCATACCGCATGCTTGACAGACCACCAGTACGCCCATACCATGCCGTCGCCGAGAAGGATGGCCGCGAAGCAGCGACGGCGAATAGGGCGCGGGGCGCGACAAACGGTGTCGCGTGGGAAAGGGAGCGATGGTCGATGGGGCCGCCACGATTCGTTGAGCGCCGTAGGACAAGGGGCGGAACGGACTCGCCCGCCAACCGGCGCGAGGGAGGAAACTGCCACCGTGAAGATCACGCGCATCACGCCGTATCTGGTCGAGCGCTGCCTGATCGTGCGCGTCCACACCGATGCGGGGCTCGTCGGTACGGGCGAGGGCGGGCTCTGGCCGCACCATCGGCTCGTCTATGAGGCGGTCAACGATCTCGCGGACTATTACGTCGGGCGCGATCCGGGCCTGAGCGCGCACCACTTCCAGGCGGTCACGCGCGACACGCACTTCAGCGGCGCGGTCCTCAGCGCGGCGCTCAGCGCGATCGACATCGCCCTCTGGGACATCCTCGGCAAGTCGGTCAACAAGTCGGTCGCCGCGCTGCTCGGCGGTAAGGTGCGCGAGCGGGTGCGCGTCTTCGCCAACGTGGTCGGCGATTCCCCCGCCGCCTTCGCGGCGAGCGCCCGCGCCGCAGTCGAGGGCGGCTACACGGCGTTGCGCGCGACCCCGTTCTTGCCGGGTTGGGAGGAGCGGACGAGTAGCCGCACGATCGGCGAGGCGGTGGCGATCGTCGCGGCGATCCGCGAGGCGGTCGGCGACGCGATCGATCTCGGGTTGGAGATCCACCGCAACCTCGGCCCCGACGAGGCGATCGTGCTGGCGCGGGAGCTGGCCCCTTTCCGACTGCACTACTACGAGGATCCGACCGCCCCGGAGAGTTTGGAGGCACTGCGGTATGTCGCGCGCCACGTCGATCTGCCGATCGCCTTCGGCGAGCGCTGCCACACCCTCTACCAGTTCAAGGAACTGCTCGATACCGGCGCGGTGGCGCTGATCCGCCCCGACCTCTCGCTGGCGGGCGGCTTCACGCAGTGTAAGAAGGTCGCGGCGCTGGCCGAGGCCGCGTTCGTCGGCATCTTCCCGCACCTGATGGGCGGGCCGGTCAATCTCGCCGCCTTCGCCCAATTCGGCGCGGCGATCCCGAACTACGCGCTGATGGAGAGTGGCAGGAGCGAGTTGAACGCGATCGTGGACGCGCCCCTGGTCCCGGAAGGGGGCTACGTGACGGTCCCCGACCGCCCCGGTATCGGGGTCGAGTTGCGCGAGGAGGAGTTGGCGCGCTTCCCCTACCGCCCGCATCGGATCGCACCGTCCCTACGCGCCGATGGCGGCATTGCTCACTGAGCGTCGCCCCCAACGGAGGAATCGGTCGTAAAGGAGTTACACGAACGTGAAGATCACCGATGTGCAGGCGCACGCCATCTGGGGCGGCGCGCGTAATTTCCTCTTCGTCACGGTGGACACCGATGAGGGGATCTCCGGGGTCGGCGAGACCGGCATCACCGGGCGCGAACTGGCGATCATGGGCGCGATCGAGCACCTGCGCCCGCTGCTGATCGGGATCGACCCGCTGCGGACGGAGCACATCTCGCAATTGCTCTATCGCGGCGGCTTCTTCCCGGCGCAGCGGATCGTCGGCAGCGCCATCGCCGCGATCGACATCGCCCTCTGGGACATCAAGGGCAAGGCGCTCGGCGTGCCGGTCCACGCGCTCCTCGGCGGCCTCGTGCGCGACAAAGTCGTCTGCTACCCGCACAATGGCGGCGACGGGATGACGACCGAATCGCTGGTGGCGTCGTGCCTGCGCTCGCAGGAGGAGGGCTGGAAGTTCGTCCGCTGGGGCCTGCCGCACGACAATGACATGTTGGAACCGCGCCGCGCCGTGCGGAAAACGGTCGAGCAGTTCCGGGCGGTGCGCGAGGCGGTCGGGGACGAGATCGAGATCTGCTTCGACGTGCACACGCGCCTCGATCTCCCCGACGCCGTCACCCTCTGCAACGAGGTCGCGCCCTTCCGCCCCTTCTTCATCGAGGATCCGCTGCGGTCGGAGAATCCCGACTCGTTCAAGACGCTGCGCCCGCGCACGACGGTGCCGCTCGCGGCGGGGGAGCACTTCAGCTCGAAGTACGAGTTCCGGCAATTGATCGAGGAGGAGTGGATCGACTACGCGCGGATCGACCTCTGCATCTGCGGCGGCTTCACCGAGGCGCGCAAGATCACCGGCTGGTGCGAGACCCATTACATCGGCCTCGCGCTGCACAACCCGCTCGGCCCGGTCTCCTCGATGGCCTGCTTGCACCTCAGCCTGGCGACGCCGATCCTCGGGGTGCAGGAGCAGCCACGTCGCCCCGGCACCGCGCTGACCGACGTCGTGCTCGGCCAACCGACCTGGGAAGACGGCTACCTGCTCGCCCCCACCGCGCCCGGCCTCGGCATCGAATTCGACCGCGAGGCGGCGAAGCGGTATCCCTATCGCCCCGCCGGGTTGCCGACGCTCCGCCGCGCCGACGGCAGCTTCACGAACTGGTAGCCCTCGGCACGAGGCGACGGCGAGCCGGGGTGCAGGTCGTCACCCCGACCCGCCACCGTCGCCCGCCCTACAGTGCTACGCAGCATGCTTGACCCCGCGCCGCAGTCCTGGTCCGCATAGGCGAATAGTATGCCCTTCATGGGTACTTCGTGGCCGCAGCCCTTAGCCGGGACAGTGTGCCCTTCATGGGTAGAGGCTGCCCTCCGGGATAGGGGCTGCCCTCCGGGGTACTTCAGTCCCGGACCCCGGCAGGCCAAGCATATTGCGCTGTGCTGTAGCCAATAAACATCGCCCCTCACCACGCCCGGCGGGCTGATAGTGGTGTTATAGTGTGCGCCATTACGCCATTGCCAGCGCCGGACACGATCCGGGCGCATGATGAGCGACAGGGGCCAGGAAATATGCCAGCAGACGACGCACTCGAAGCGTTCCTCTCCGCGCAACTCGCACCGTTGCGCGGGCGCTTCCGCGAGGTCAACATCCGCCTCACCCCGCCGGAGGGGCTCGAAGTGCTGCCGGGCGAGTCGCTGCTCGATCCGGCCACGTTGCAGGAGACGATCGCGCGCTTCGGTGAGCGGATCGGCACGGGCAGCCAGCGCATCGCCGGGGTCCACTGGCTCGGCCAGCTCGGCTACGCCATGCTGCCACCGATCGAGATGGCGATGACGCGCGCCGGGATCGGCCTCGACGCCGGGCTCGCCAACCTCGGCATCGTCCAGCCGCACGGCCAGCCCGCCGACATCCTGATCCGCGACCTCAGCGGCACGGTCGTGCTGCCGGAGCGTTACACCGGCGACCTGCCGCTCGCCGCGATCGGGCGCACCGTCGCCTCGGCGGACGAGTTACGCGCGGTCGTCCTGGACGGCCTCTTCGGGCGGGCCTTCCTGCCGCTCATCGAGCGGATCCACGAACTGACCGGCGTCTCGCCACAAGTGCTCTGGGGGCAGGTCGCCTACGAGGCCGATCTCTGCTACGGCCAGCTGGGTCGCGCCGCGCCCGACGAGCTCTCCGCCGCCTGGCACGACGACCGCGCGGCCCTCTTCGACCGCCGCTGGTGGAGCGTCACCCCCGGCGCAAACCCGCTCGATCGACCGACGCGCACGGTGACCGTGCTCGACAAGGCGGGCGACGAGCCCGAAATTCGTGTCCTGCGCTCGAAGTGCTGCCTGATCTATCAGGTGCCGACCGGGAAGATGTGCGGCGCTTGCCCCCTCTCGGTCAAGAAGGAAATCGTCACCGCGATGCGGGCCACCGCGCCGGAACGACGTGCGGCGCGCGCCTCGTAGCGCCCGATGCGCCGATCGATCGCAGAGAGGTAGAAATGGCATCATACGAATTGCTGCGCGAACTGATGGAATTGCCCGGCCCGACCGGTCAGGAACACCGGGTGATGGCCTGGCTGACGGAGCGGTGGACCGGGCGTGCCGAGCGTGTCTGGCGCACGAAAGTGGGCAATCTGCTGGCGCACGTCGGCGGGCAGGGGCCGAAGCTGCTGATCACGGGGCACACGGACGAGATCGGCTTCGTGGTGCGCGGCATCGACGAGCGTGGTTTCCTCTGGCTGGCGAGCGGGCAGGCGGGCGGGCAGCCACGTTTGCGCTTCCCGGTCGGCCACCCGGCGCTCGTCCTCGGGCGCGGCGAGCCGGTGGAGGGGATCTTCGCCACCGCGACCGGCCACGTCGTCAACGAGGCACAGCGCGCGCGCGACCTCACCTTCGCGGAACTCTTCGTCGATATCGGCGTCTCCTCGCGGGAGGCGGCGCTCGCCAAGGGCTTGCACGTCGGCGCGGGGGTGATCTGGAATCCGCCGACCCGGCGAGTCGAGTCGCGCATCTACGGCAAGGCGATCGACGATCGCGTGGCGCTGGCGATCATGACCGAACTCCTCGAAGGGCTCGACCCCGCGACCCTCGCCTACGATCTCTACTTCGCCGCGACGGTGCAGGAGGAGATCGGGCTGGCCGGGGCGACCTCGTTGCGCGCCGATCTCGACGTCGATCTGGCGATCGCGATCGATAACGGCCCGGTCGGCGATATCCCGACCCTCACCCATCAGCAACTCCCGACCGCGCTCGGCGCGGGGCCGGTGCTGGTCCACAAGGATCGCTACGTCCATTACCACTACGATCTCCTCTGGCGGATCGCCGACGAGGCGGCGCGGCAGGGCATCCCGATCCAGCACGCGGTCTGGGAGAATTTCGGCAGCGACGGCGCGGCCCTCCTCAAACAGGGCATCCCCACCGCACTGATCGGCCTCTCGACCCGCTACACCCACTCCGCATTCGAGATGCTGGACGAGCGCGATCTGGAGGCGGCGATCCAACTCCTGCGCGCCTTCCTGACCACCCCGCCTCGCTAGCGACGCGGCATAGCCGATCGGCACACGACAACAGCCCGAGGGGCTATAGCGTTATAGCTCCTCGGGCCTTTCTCTTCGGGGTTGCCGGGATGCACAACACGCGAGGCATCGGGCCTCAGTCATTGTTGTACTTCGTCGCGATCGGGCCGGGCGGATCGCTGATCCGCCGCGTGCGCTTCGGGCGCGGCGCGACGGGCGGCTGCGGATCGGGCGAGGGCGCTTCAACGGGCAAGCCCTCCCGCCGCGCGAGTTCTTCGATCGCCCGGGTGATCGCCTGCCCCTGCGTCAGGTGTAACGCCGCCGCCAACCGGACGATCTGCGCGATCGTCCGCACGGGGAGCCAGAAACTCGCCGTGCGCTTCTCCATCGACATCGTATTTCCTCCCGTATCGCGGTCGCTGGCGCAGCGGTACGCAGCAGCGCGCCCGTTCCGACAGACTGCCCGCCCCGCACCCCAGATTCGGCCCGACGCTGCTCCACCGCGAGCAACCTGGGTGAGGTGTCAGATGCTGCGCGCGATTGACAGGGATACCGCGCGTTCTTTACACTCGTCGTTACTTGATAAAATACAGCATTCCTATCAAGTATGGGCGACGCGAGCGATGCGGGGAGGGTGGCGATCCTGACGACAGTAGCGGGCCACTCGCGCAGTGCCAACGCGCCCGCCTCGGCGCGCGCCCATGTGGCCACCCTCGGACGCTGGCCGCGAATCTACGCCTGATCGCGTGCTACCCGCATCAGCGTACACCACAGCGCCCCATTCCGGGCGTGATCGTCACACAACAGTCGAGAGGGGTCCGCGATGACTACCCTTGTCCAGGAAGTTCTGAACGCCAATGACGACTACAGCGCCAACTTCGGGGCGAAGGGCGACTTGCCGATGCCACCGGGACGACGCTTCGCGATCCTGACCTGCATGGACGCCCGCCTCGACCCGGCCAGGTTCGCCGGGCTCGCCGAGGGGGACGCCCATGTGATCCGCAACGCCGGGGGCCGCGCCAGTGACGACGCGATCCGCTCGCTGGTGATCTCCTACAAGCTCCTCGGCACCCGCGAGTGGTTCGTGATCCACCACACCAACTGCGGCATGGAGACCTTCGACAACGCCACGATGGCCGATCTCCTCGCGCAGAGCCTTAAGGCCGCCACGGTCGATGCGACCGGCTGGCACGACAGCGGCGAGGGTCCGGGTTCGGCAATTGGCGCGCAGATCGACTGGCTCACGATCAGCGATCTCGCCGCGAGCGTCGTGGAGGATGTGCGGCGCATCCGCAACCATCCGCTCGTCCCCGGTGACATCCCGATCTACGGCTACATCTATGATGTGCGGAGCGGACACCTGAACGAGGTGCCGGACGCCACCAGGGCCGGCGCGACTGCCTGAGGCGCGACCACAGCGCACCAGCTACGCGCCGAAGCGCCCACCGCGAGTGGGGGCGGGCCAGTTGGCCCGCCCCCACTCGCGTCTCTTTTTGCCACCGGCCATGCGACGATCCGGCTTCTGTCCGAGAGGCAATTGAGGGGCGTCCAGCCTGCGACGAGAGGCTCAGGACAAGCGCTCCAGGCACGCGCCACACAGTAGATAACATTCGCAATTGGCACGAGGTTAGGTAGAATGGTCCCGCGACCCGGCGTGTCCCGTGACCGAGCCGTGGAGGTCCGATGATCCTGCGCTACGCCTACCTCAGCCGCTCCCCCGCCGC
>JAABUM010001575.1_pt1 | contig 33523 bp, 30 predicted proteins | sample 5559161 | NCBI WGS metagenome assembly JAABUM01 (sample SAMN10711868, study PRJNA513369) | rock metagenome | isolation source: Antarctica rocks | place: Antarctica: Victoria Land, Siegfried Peak nord
TGTTGTCGCTCATGCCGCCGTCGACGGAGACGTAGGCACGGGAGGCGCCGCCGTCGAGCCGGACCGGCTTCACGGTGCCGACCTCATAGAGCGTGAACGTGCTCGGTCCGGCGATGGCTCGACCCGGTTCGATCGAAACCCGTGGCACCGCAACGCTGCTCGCCCGGCACTCACGCTCGACGATCTCCGCCATCCCCGCCGCGAGGTTCTCCGGCGGGAGGGGGTCGTGCTCCGTCGTGTACGCGATGCCGAAGCCGCCCCCGAGGTCGAGCTCCGGCAGCTCCACGCCGTGCTCGCGGGACACGTCGGCGTGCAGACCGAGGACGCGCCGGGCCGAGACCTCGAAGCCGGAGGTGTCGAAGATCTGGGACCCGATGTGGCTGTGCAGCCCGAGCAGCTCGAGGTGCGGCGCGCGAGCCAGCACCCGCCGGACGGCCTCGGCGGCCGCTCCCCCGCTCAGGGAGAAGCCGAATTTCTGGTCCTCGTGGGCCGTGGCGATGAACTCGTGGGTGTGCGCCTCGACGCCGACGGTGACGCGGATCATCACCCGGGCGGGGGTGCCCAGCCGCTGCGCCACGTCAGCGAGCCGCTCGACCTCCTCGAAGGAGTCGACGACGATCCGGCCGACCCCGTAGGCGACGGCGTCCTCCAGCTCGGCGACCGACTTGTTGTTGCCGTGGAAGCCGATCCGCTCACCCGGCATACCGGCGCGTCGTGCAACGGCGAGCTCGCCGCCGGAGCAGACGTCGAGCCCGAGGCCCTCGTCCCGGACCCAGCGGGCGACCTCTGTGCAGAGGAATGCCTTGCCCGCGTAGTAGACGTCGGCACCTCCGGAGAGGTCGTTGAAGACCTCGGCGTAGGTGTCGCGGAACGTCCGGGCGCGGGCGCGGAAGTCCTCCTCGTCGAGAACGTATGCCGGGGTGCCGAACTCGCGTGCCAGGTCGCGGACGCTCATCCCGCCGACGGTGAGGACACCATCACTTCCGCGGCCCACGGAGCTCGCCCACAGGGAGGGCACGAGCGCGTTGACGTCCGCCGGCAGCGCCAGCCACGACGGGTGCCCGTAACCGTCGGCGTGCAGTGCTCCGGCCTCGTGTGCGCGCATGGAGAACGAGCCTACGGGCGGTGCGGGCTCGCGAGGTGACGGCCCTCGGCGGCGAAGGCCGCGACGAGCTCCACGAGGGCATCAGGGTCGAAGGGCTTGCCCACGAAGGCGTCGAGGCCGGCGCCGCTCGCGCGGGCCCGCTCCTGCTGCTGCAGCGCCGCGGTGACCATGACGACGGGCAGGTGCGTGAGCCGCGGCGCACGGCGGATCTGGGCGATCGCCCACCAGCCGTCCCGAGGGAGCATCTGGGCGTCGAGGACGACGACGCTGGGCAGCTCGTCGCCCGCGGCCCGAAGCGCGGCCAGGGCCGCCTCCCCGTCGGTCGTCTCGACCACCGCGAAGCCGGCGAGCTCGAGGTTGATCCGCAGGAGCAGCCGGATCGACTCGGTGTCGTCACAGACGAGCACCCAGGCCGGTCGGTCTGCCGCCCGAGGGGGCGCGGCAGCGCTGGCCGGTTCCATGAAGGCCACCCTAGGCTGCTAATCTCGCCACGCACATGTGAACGGCTGACACCCGGCCAGCGACGTCCTGGACGGGTACCGGCCCCCGTAGCTCAGGGGATAGAGCACCGCCCTCCGGAGGCGGTGGCGCAGGTTCGAATCCTGCCGGGGGCACCACACTGCCGGGGCACCACACTGCCGGGGGCACCACTGCGATGTCGTGAACCAAGACACTGCCGGGGGCACCACCGCGGGTGCGTGACAGCTTTCACCGCCGTCCCATCTCGGAGATCTTGAACCGACGGTTCACGGTTTCTGTGGTTCTCGGGGTCGCGTCATCCACAGATTGGTCTATACGCACAACGCATGTAACGATGCGTTGTGTGAGTACTCTTCGGTCGCGGCTGGCTCCGATCTTCCGCAGCGAAACCCAACTGCAGATCTTGGGAGCGACGCATATCGAGCCGGAGCGGCACTTCACGATCCCGGAGCTCGTGGCGCGTTCCGGCCGACCACAGCCTACGGTGGCGCGCGAGGTGGAGCGGCTGACCGAGGTGGGACTGCTCGAGTCGGAGCTGCGAAGCGGCCGCCGAACGGTGTGGGCCGCGTCGAGCTCGCCGATCTTCGACGAGCTCCGCTCGATCTTGATCAAGACCATCGGCCCGACGGCGGTACTCGAAGAACGTTTCGCGGGAATCCGCGGTGTCGACCAGGCGATGATCTACGGATCTTGGGCTCGCCGGTACCACGGCGAGACGGGTCCGTTGCCGCAAGAGGTCGACCTGCTGGTCATCGGCGGGGGCAGCGTCGGCGAGATCCGTGCGGAAGCCGACATCGCCACCCGGAAGCTCGGTCGCGACGTGCACGTCACGGTCCTTACGCCGACGGAGTGGGAGGCGGCGGAGAGCGGATTCATTGCCCATGTCAAGGACGGACCACTCGTCGAGCTGGATCTGAAGCAGTGATGCTGCCGAACTCCGTTACCGCGCTCATCACTGCGCGACGCCTGGAACGGGTGCCGGCCGATCTTCCCAGCGCGAGGGGGCGCCTATCGCGCGACGAAGACATGCGGTGCGGCCGCTCACAAGATCGCCTGCATCGCGATATCGAGATCGGTTACCTGACCGCCTACGACGCAACCCGCATCGCGGTGACCGCCATCTGTTGTCGATCGGCTACCGCGTTCGCGGCGTCGCTGGGGCGCACGAGGCAGTCGGCACATATGCCGAAGCGATGATCGACACTCCCAGCGTCGTCGAGTGCAGCCGCCGCTAAAGCGGCTCGGGGCTGCTGAGGACATCGCCGGCGTCATCACCTTTCTGACTGGCAGCGCCGGGCACTGGGTCAACGGGCAGGTCCTGCGAGCGAACGGTGGCATGTTCTGCTGCCGACACCCCAGGTCGTCGTCGTCACGGGAGCGTCTAGCGGCTTCGCCGCCTGGCGGCCATTTCCCTGGCCCGCGCCGGCCACACCGTCGTCGCGGGCATGCGTCCACGAGAGACCGAAACGCGCCCGCGGTCGCGGCGCTCGAGCAGCTCACCCGCGACGAGGGGCTCGACCTGTCCGCCGTGGAGCTGGACGTACAGTCCCAGGACACAGTCGACGCTGCCATCGCCAGCGTCCTGGATCGGCACGGCCGACTCGACGTGCTCGTCCACAACGCCAGCCACATGGTCCTCGGACCGGCCGAGGCGTTCACCCCCGAGCAGCTCGCAGCCGTCTACGACGTCAACGTGCTGGGCACCCAGCGGATCAACCGGGCCGCCCTGCCGCACTTGCGGGCTCAACGTTCCGGGCTGCTGCTGTGGGTTGGCAGCACGTCGACCCGCGGCGGTCACCCGCCGTTTCTCGCCCCCTACTTCGCCGCCAAAGCCGCGATGGACGCCCTCGCCGAGGGCTACGCCGGTGAGCTGATCCGGTTCGGGATCGACACCGCCATCGTCGTCCCCGGCGCCTACACTACGGGCACCAACCACTTCACCAACGCCGGCACCCCAGCCGACGCCGTCAGCGAACGCGCGTACGACCAGCTCTACGGAGAGCTCCGGGCCGCCCTCAACGACCGGCTCGCCACGCTCATCCCGCCTGACGCCGACGTGCAAGCCGTCGCCGACGAGATCGTCCGCATCGTCAACCTGCCCGCGGGCGACCGACCGTTCCGCAGCCACGTAGACCCGAGCAAGGACGGCAGCGAAGTCGTATCGGCCGTCGCGGACCGGGTCCGCGCCGAGTTCTACCACCGCGTCGGCATCGAGGACCTCCCGTCCTCTGACGCTGCGCTCTGACCACCCTTCCACCACAAGATGACCAACGAGAAAGAAGGAAACGTCATGCCGTTCGCCAACCTGAAGGTGCCCGCAGACACCCTTAGCACCAAGTCCAAGAAGGTCCTCATCGACGCTGTCACCGAGGCCTACGCACCGTCTACGGCGAGAGGGCCCGCGCCACCGTCCTCGTCCTCGTCGACGAAGTTCCCGACGGCGGCTGGGATCTGGGCGGAAACGTCCTCACCGAAATGCTCGGACGAAGCTGACCACAAGGAGAGTGATGCCGGGTGGAGCATCACACTGCTCACCCGGGCCGCCTGCTCGACGGTGAGCAGCCCCGCGAACGCTGCTCACCATCATGCCGTCGCCGCGTCGCGCTCGGCGGCCATCAGGCGCGGCTAGAGACGTCGCCCCGGGCAGCAGCACCAGCCGCTCCCTCAACCACCCGACAGCGGCGCCGAACAGCAGGTGCGGCCCGTCCCCGGTCGTCCACGCCAGAGCGGACACCCATCCGCCGTAAGGTTGCTCAACGCTTCTACACCCGCCTGCTGGTGCTGAGCGAGCTGCTCAGCCATCTCTCTACCGGGTTGTTCAGTGCTTCTGGTCCAGCGCCACCAGGCGATCGTGCACTTTGTCGCCAATCGTGTTGAGCATCTCCAGCTCTGTCGCGGTGAGGTGGTCGATAAGTACCTCGCGGACGTCGGCCACATGCTGCGGAGCCGCAGCGCGTATCAGGTCGCTGCCCCGAGGAGTGATGGCGATGACAGCCCCCCGCTGATCGGTGAGGCACCGCTCCCGTGACACGAGGCCGCGGTTCTGCATCCGGCCCAGGTGCTGGGACAGGCGGCTCTTCTCCCAGTGGAGCAGTGCGCCGAGCTCGAAGGACCTCAGCCGACCGTCGGGCGCTTCGGAGAGATGAGCCAGGACCTGGTAGTCGGCGAGGGACAGTCCGCACCGGTTGCGGAGCTGCCGCTCGATGAACTCCGACAGGCCGTCCTGCATCTCCATCAGGCTGCGCCAGGCCCGCTCTTCCCGCTGGTCCAACCATTGCGCCTGCGTCATGCCCCAATCCTACCGGCTAGTTGACGTGTTAACCAACGTCGCTTACGATCTGGTTCACAGGTCAACCAAATCGGGCGGCATGGGCTGAGGAGACCAGATGACGCAGGCGCTCGTCAGCGGAGGTTCCGGATCCATCGACAGGCTGCTGGTTCGCTGCCGCCGGGGGTTGGAGGGCCGCTTGGTCCGTGTCCATCTTCGAATCGAGGCGGCAGCCGAGCTGGTCGCTGCGCTCAGGGCAGAGCCGGTGCGTTGCGGGTTGACCCATTGGCAACGCCGCGCGACCGCGCCAGGTGCAGCGACGTGCTGCTCAACCTCGCAGTCAAGACGGGTCTGCTCGCCGAGCGCGCGCGCCGTCAGCGCGCCACGGCCACCGGCGCGCGGGCGGCCGTCGATGCCGCTCGGAAGGCCCGAGTCGCTCTGCCCGTCCCCTGCGCAAGCGAGGCGGCACTACTGACGGGTGGCCCGTGCATCGAAGCCGAAGAAGCCGTATGCCGCGACGAGACTTAGCCGCTCACCGCACCGCCACTGTAATCGCTGTCCCTGCTCCAAGGTTCCTCGGACAGTTCGGCAGCCTGCGAATCGACCACACCGTCACCAGGCTGGGGTACGAGCGGGTTGTCTCGCCCGCCCGCCGGTCTCGACGCACCTGAAGATTGGGCGGCCCTCAGGAGCGTCTGAAGCACCACAGAGCTACCGGGACACGTACACCTCTCTCGAAAGGAAACAGCAATGCGGATTGTCACGATCGGACGAGGAAACATCGGCGGTGGGTTGGGTCGCCTCTGGCGCGCCGCCGGGCACGACGTCGTCGGGCTCGGACGCGACGGCGGGGATGCGTCGGATGCGGACGTCGTCCTGGTCGCCGTCCCCGGCGCGGACATCTCAGCCGCATTGAGCAAGGTGACAGGGCTTGACGGGAGGATCGCGATCGACGCGACGAACATCCTGCCCCTCCGACAGGGCGACTTCCCGTCCTACGCCCACGAGGTGCAGTCCTTCACTGACGCACCGGTCGCCAAGAGCTTCAACATGAACTTCGGGAGACTGCTCGACGTGGTGCACGAGCAGCGGGTGCGGCCGAGCAACTGGTACGTCGCCGACGACGGCGCCCTGCAGGTGACCGAGCAGCTCATCCGCGACGCCGGCTTCGACCCGGTGCGCGTCGGGGACCTGTCACGTGCTCGAGACTTCGAGAACGCGGTCTGGCTGCTCATGGGCATCCAACCCGTCGGCGGGGTCTTCTACCGGTTCGCCGTCCCCGGGCAACTCTGAGCACGCTCACCCCGCTCACCTCCACGCCGAGCGGAGCAGCACTTACCAAATCTTTGGATGCCGCTCCTTCCGGCGGCTCAAGAGCATCACCCACCCGAACCGAGTTCTGGACTCTTTCCCCAACCCACACCGCGATCCCACACGTCGCCTTTGCCCGACCCTGGAGCACATCAATGAAAGCCGCAGTCGTTCAAGGTCCGAACCAGACGCCGATCTACGGGGGGTTCGACGACCCCACACCCGAGGAAGGGTTCACCATCGTCGCCGTCGCAGCAGCCGCGCTCTCCAACGCCACGCGAGCACGCGCCACCGGCAGCCACTACTCATCAGCCGGTAGCTTCCCGCTCGTGCCCGGCATCGACGGCGTCGGCCGGACGGAAAGCGGCCAGCGAGTCGGCTTCCTCTTGCCGGAAGCGCCTTACGGTGGCATGGCCGAGAAGACGCTGGTGCGCAACGGACTCTGTCTGCCGATCCCAGACGACGTCGGCGACGTGCTGGCCGCGGCCATCATCAACCCGGGCCAGTCGCCGCTCGGCGCTCTTCGCGCACGCGCGGCCCTGCAACCCGGTGAGACCGTCCTGATCAACGGCGCGACGGGCACCACCGGACAGATCGCCGTTCAGATCGCCAAACACCTCGGCGCCAGCCGAGTGATCGCGACTGGCCGCAACGCCGAGGCCCTCGCCAGACTGGCCGAACTCGGTGCCGACCACACCATCGACCTCACCGCCGAGCCCGGCGCTCTCCAGACCGAGCTCCAATCGCACGCCGAAGGCATCGACATCGTCCTCGACTACCTCTCCGGCCCACCCACCGAAACCGTCCTCGCCGCGATCGCCGGCAGCCACCGGGCCGCCACGCCCATCCGCTACGTCATCGCCGGCACCGCAGCGGGTGCGGCGACCACCGTACCGACCGACGTGCTGGCGTCCACCTCGCTCACCCTCATGGGCAGCGGGATCGGCGCGGTCAGTGTGCCCGACATCGTGCAGGCAGCAAAGGACGCCCTGCAGATCGCCGGCACGATGCAGCTGCAGATCGACATCAGCGAGCTGCCGCTAAACAAAGTCGCCGAGGCTTGGGCCGTCAACCACGATCGAAGGCGCGTCGTCTTCACGATCTAGTCTCCTATCGCCCTGGCGGGCGGCCCGTTCCGGGCTGGAAATGGGATCACGGTTGCCCGCTGACGTCGTTGCTCCTTGGTCCGTTTGAGGCCGGGATCTAGTCGGACGCTGGGAGCTGCGCCTTGGGCCCTTCAGTGTAGCTTCGAGCACGCGGATTAGCTTGTGTACCAACCCCATTGCGGCTCCTGCGGGTAATCGCCTAGACACCTACGGGTGAGGAGGTCACGACAATGTTGGAACAGACTCAAGACCATCAGGAGATCATCGAGCGGGTCGCTGCCCTGGACATCGGCAAGGCCACGCTGGTGTGTTGCGCACGACTACTCGGTGCCGGCGCCAGGCGGGTCCAGGAGGTGACGACGTACTCCACGATGACCCGCTCGCTGCAGGTGATGGCTGATCGGTTGATGGACCTGGGGGTGACCCGGGTGGTGATGGAGGCGACGTCGGATTACTGGCGACCGGCGTTCTACCTGCTGGAGGCTCATGGATTCGAGGTGTGGCTGGTCAACGCCAAGGACGTCAAGCACCTGCCGGGCCGGCCCAAGACTGACGTGTTGGACGCGCTCTGGTTGTGCAAGATCGCGGAACGTCAGATGATCCGTCCGAGCTTCGTCCCGCCGCTCCCGATCCGCCGGTTGCGGGATCTGACCCGGTACCGGGCAGCGCTGGTATCGGACCGCACCGGGGAGAAGAACCGCGTCGAGAAGAAGACGGCGATGCCGCTCGCTGTCTCGCGGGGTCACGCCCGCCGACGCGCGATGTCGCGGTGGCATCGAGGACAACCCCGGCCTCCTTGGAACCATCGTCGAGACCGCCAGCCTCGAAGGAGGCCCGCCCGACTCGGGCGGAGCCACACGGGTGGGGACTTTCAGTGAGCAGATCCGAGGAGTTTCAGATGGGCGCGCCCAGCCGCACCGAGCGGGCGCTACCCACCTCACCGTCAACGACACGACGGAGCCGCCTTAACTCGCCAAGAACTCTGTGCCTCTGGTTGCTCCGGTGCGGGGCTCGGGCTTGCTGGCGAGTTACCGGACCGTGGGGTGTCAGGGCTGTGCTGCGCGTCGCGGCGCCGGCTGCCGACGAGTGCTGCGAGAGCGGCGATTTCCGTGGCGGCTAGGAAGGCGGCGGAGTAGCCCGCGGGTGAGGGCGACCGCGGCGGGGGCGCCGTTGACGGTCCAACTTGGGGTGCGGCCTTGCGCGAGGTGGTTCGACCTCTAGGCCACCGCCCTCACCCGCAGCTGTTGAGGCGACACCGAATGCACGCATGCAGCGAGGGATCGCTCTATGGGCGTCATGGTGACCAGTCCGCCACTCGTCAGGCGTTCGCGATGGCGTGTTGGGCGAACCAGCGCGCGCCCGTGAGTACTGGGACTCCCATGAAGGCGACTATCGGACGTGGCTCGACGAGTCACCGCTGGCCGGCCGCGCCATCGCCGTATCCGTGGTCGACTTCTGCCCAGTCGCCGGTCAGGACGGATGGGCGCTGCTGCTTCCCTTAGTGACCTTGATCGGATGCGGGTGTGTTTGTCTGCCATGCGCCTGGGCGTTGCCCGGTGGCGTTGCGGAAGAATACTGAGAAGCTGGAGGCGTCCAGGAATCCGAGTTCGGTGGCGCACCTGGTCGCGGTGAACCGGTCGTGGGCGAGCAGGCGTTTGGCTTCGAGCACAATGCGGTCGGTGATGTACGCCTTTGCCGTGCGGCCCGTGGCCTGCTGAACCGCTCTCGACAGGGTGCGGGGTGCGTAGCCGAGGGCTTTGGAGTAGTGGCCCGCGTCGTGATGGTCGCGGAAGTGTGCGTCAACGCTCGATCGGAACAGGCGGAAGGTGGAGTTCTCAGAGCGGGCCTGAGCATGTGGTGGGCGAAGGCGTGCGATGAGTGCCGACAGCAGGATCTCGGGAAGTTCCGTCGTGCGGCCGGTCCGGGCAGCGGCTTCTTCGAGCCGAAGGTGTGCCATCGCGGCCGTCACAAGATGCCAGCCGTCGTCGGGGATCGTCCATCTGGCGACGAGGTCTGGCGCAGCAACGAGCTCGCGAGTCGCATGCGTCACCGGGGCGGTGGGGATGAAGAGCACCAGGTGCCCTGTCACGTGGGCCACGTCGTCCCATCGGTGCACGGCACCGGGTGCGATCCACACCGCGGACCGGTTCGTGAGCGGGTAGCTCGCGAAGTCAATGGAGACCGACCCGTGCCCGGCGTCGATCACGGCCAGCACGTGGAAGTCGGCGCGTTGTGTGTCGCCGGCGTCGAGGCTGCGGAGCCGTTCGAAGGACATCACCTCAACTGCTGTCGCGGAGCCATCGAGGGGCTGGTAAATCAGCTGCCGGATCGGGGTCACCTGTCCACTTTCCACTATCTGCGGACCACTTGGTCCGATGTGCCCGAAGTCGCGCCGGGATGCAATGGACGTGAGGGAAAACCCCAGAGACACGCCATCGAAGGAGTAGTCATGACCACTGCCGAGCAGCACGTCCTGCCCGTTTACGACCACCGCCAAGGGACCGGGCCGACGCTGGTCTTCCTGCACTATTGGGGCGGCTCAGCGCGCACCTGGGACCTTGTCATCGACCGGCTCACCGGTCGTGACGTCCTCACCGTCGACTTCCGGGGCTGGAGCCGTTCCAACGGCTTGGCCGGGCCCTACACGCTGCGCCAGCTCGCCGATGACACCCTCGCCGTGATCGCCGACGCCGGCGTCACCGACTACGTCCTCGTGGGCCACTCGATGGGGGGCAAGGTCGCGCAACTGATCGCGGCAACCCGGCCCGTCGGCCTTCGCGGGCTTGTCCTGGTCGCCTCCGGCCCGGCCAAGCCGGCCGCAGAGATCACGCCGGAGTACCAGGAAGCGCTGTCGCACGCCTACGACAGTGACGAGTCGACGGCAGCCGCGCGCGACCACATCCTGACCGCGACACCCCTTTCTGACGAGCTCAAGGCGCAGATCGCGGTGGACTCGCGGGCGAATGCCGATACCGCCCGCACGGAATGGCCGCTGCGCGGCATCGCTGAAGACATCTCGGCCCACACCCAGATGGTGAACGTCCCGGCACTGGTCGTGGCTGGTGAGAACGACCGCGTCGAGCCCGCTGAGATCCTGCGCCACAACCTCATCCCCTACCTTTCCGCTGCGCAGTTCACGTTGATACCGAACACGGGCCACCTGATTCCCCTGGAGGCTGCAGCAGAACTAGCCGCTGCCATCGCCGCGTTCTCCTGTTCACCACTCCACGCGGACCCCATCGCCGACGGACGGTGCTAGTCATGGCGGCCTGTGGCCGCGACCGACACGCCCAGCCCGATCAGTGACACTCCACCGAGGCGGGCGACGAACCGCATACGCAACGGAGAGCGGGCCAACCAGTCGCGGGCATGTCCAGCGGCCAGCGCCCAGGCGCAGTCGGTGAACAGGCCGATGAGGATCGGGATACTGGAGAGCAGCAGCATTTGCCCTGGCACGTGGCCTGCGCGGCGGTCGAGGAACTGCGGCACGATCGCGGCGAAGAGGATGAAGCTCTTCGGGTTGCTGACTCCGACGAGCATGCCGGTCCGAACCGAGCGCCATCCGGATTGTTCGGCGACTGGCACCCGGGCCGCCGAGATGCTGCTCTGCTCTGGCTTGGCGCGCCTGACGGATGGCATGCACGCCGAGCCAGATCAAGTAGGCGGCCCCGACCCACTTGATCGTCTGAAACAGCAGCTCCGAGCGACCCAGCAGCGGGCCAAGCCCGACGGCGATCGCGGCGGCCGCCAGGCAGCAGCCGGCACTGTTGCCCACGGCACTGGTTAGCGCGGTATGCCGACCGTGAGTGAGGGCGCGGCCGACGATGAACAGCACACTGGGACCGGGTACCACGATGAGCAGCGCGCACGCTGCCGCCAGTCCAAGCATTTGCCCCGCCGTCACCATTGGCTCAGGTTATCGGCCAACTTCAGAGCCGGTGGACGACCTCGTCGATGACTGCCGCATGGCGGAGAACGAGTCCTCCTGGGCCTCTCGGGTCGGAGCCGATCACCTCAACGAGACCAGTCCGCTCGACCATGGTCACCGCCGAGCCGAGGTCGGTATGCCGTGCTCAGCGCTGGGTCGCGTCGGTCACCTCGCCGACCAGCTCCTCGAGGACGTCCTCGAGGAACACCACCCCTCTCACCGTGCCGTCGCCGGCCACCACACGAGCAAGGTGCGCCCCGGTGCGCTGCATCGTCGCCAGCACGTCCTCGACCTCGTCGTCCGGGGAGACTGTGGCCAGGCGCCGCACCCGTTTGAGGGGGACGGGCTGGTCGTGCCGCTCGTCGTCCGCGTAGAGGATGTCCTTGAGGTGGAGGTAACCGGCGACCTCGCCGTCGGCATCCCGGACGGGATACCGGGAAAAGCCGCGCTTGGTGACGAGCCGCTCGATGTCGGCCGGGGTCGCCCCCATCGTCACCGTGGTCAGGCTCTCGACCGGCACCGCCACGTCGGAGGCGACCTTGTCGCTGAACTCCAGCGCGCTGCGCACCAGGCCCCGCCGATCCTCCTCGAGGAGGCCCTCCGCATGGCTCTCAGCGACGATCTGGGCGACCTCCTCGGCGGTGAACGCGCTCGCGATCTCATCCTTGGGCTCCACCCCGCACAACCGGACCAGTCCCTTGGCGACCCACTCCATGACGCGCACGACGGGGCGCAGCGTGCGCACCACGAAGAGGAGCGGCGGCACGAGCAGCAGCGCGGCCCGGTCCGGCCCGGCGATGGCAAGGTTCTTGGGGATCATCTCGCCCACGACGACGTGCAGGTAGACGACGACGAGCAGCGCGAGGACGAGCGCGATCGCGCTGGTCCACGCGGCGGTCAGGCCGAGCCGCTCCTCGAGCTGCCACGCGTGGAAGAGGCCGTCGAGCATCTCGTGGAGGGCCACCTCGGCCAGGGCTCCGAGGCCGACCGAGCACACGGTGATGCCGAGCTGGGCGGTGGCGAGCAGCGAGCCGATCTGCTCGAGGGCCTCGAGGGAGATCCGGGCCCGCGCGCTGCCCGCCTCGGCCAGCGGCTCGAGAGTGGAGCGGCGGGCGGCCATCGCGGCGAACTCGGCGCCGACGAAGAAGGCGTTGCCGAGCAGGAGGAACACGGAGATCCACAGGGCGACGGAGTGGCTCACCGGTGAATACCGTTCTCGGCGGCGGGTGCGTCGTCGGTCTCGGGCCTCGAGACCAGTCGGATGCGGTCGACGCGACGACCCTCCATGCGGGACACGCGCAGCGTCCAGCCGGAGATGGCCACCTCGTCGCCGACCTCTGGGACCCGGCCCAGGACCGCCATGACGTAGCCGCCCGCCGTCTCGTAGGTCGGGCCGTCGGGGATCACGGCACCGAGGTGGTCGCGGACCTCGTCCGGCCGCCAGAGGCCCGGCACGGTCCAGGAGCCGTCGGTGAGCTGTTGGCCGCTGCTGCGGGAACGGTCGTGCTCGTCACTGACCTCGCCGACGATCTCCTCGACGACGTCCTCGAGGGTGACCACTCCTGCGGTGCCGCCGTACTCGTCGACGACCACGGCCATCTGCAGCCCCGCGGTGCGCAGCTGGAGGAGAAGCGGGTCGAGGCGGATCGTCTCGGGCACGAGGACCTGCGGGACCATGAGCGCGCTCACGGGCACCTCGCCCCGCCGGTCGTGCGGCACGGCGATGGCCTTCTTGACGTGGACGAGACCGTCGATGTCGTCCCAGTCGACACCGATGACGGGAAAGCGCGAGTGCCCCGTCTGGCGGGCGAGCCGGATGACGTCCTCGGCGGTGGCCGTGCGCTCGACGGCGGTGCCCTGGACCCGCGGGGTCATGACGTCGGATGCCGTGCGCTCCCCGAAGTCGAGGGTCCGGGTGAGCATCCGGGCCGTCGTCGGCTCCAGGGTGCCCTGCTGCGCGGAGCGGCGCACCAGGCTGGACAGCTCCTGCGGGGTCCGGGCTCCCGACAGCTCCTCCCGCGGCGTGATCCCGAGCGACCGGAGAAAGGCGTTGGCCGAGCCGTTGAGGATGCTGATCAGCGGCTTGACGATCGCCGCAAACACCCGGACGGGGAGCGCGACGACCTTCGCCGTCGGCAGCGGTGCCGAGATGCCCATGAACTGGGGAAGCAGCTCACCGAAGACCATCGAGAAGACGGTCACGATGAGCAGGGCCAGGATGGTCGCGACCGGGTCGGCCGCGCTCCGCGGCAGCCCCACGGCGTCCAGGGGGGTGCGCAGCAGGGCACCGACGGACGGCTGGGCGAGGTAGCCGACGATGAGCGTGGTCAGCGTGATCCCGACCTGGGCCGCCGAGAGCTGGGTGGACAGCTGCCGCAGCGAGCGCAGGACCAGCCGGGACCGGCCATCACCCTCGTCGATGGCCTGCTGGACCGTGGGGCGGTCGAGGGCGACGAGGGAGAACTCCGCCGCGACGAACAAGGCCGTGCCCGCCGTCAGTGCCACCGCGGCGAGCACGAGTAACCATTCACCCATAGTGCGTCCATCCTACGGAGGATCCGCCGGGCGACCCCACCGCGACCACCGAGGGCAGCCACCCCGGACCAGCCCCCGAGACCCGTGCGGAGGCTCCGGCACTCAGGGTCACCCCTGATCTGCCCCTGACCCGGCCTGATCTCCCCCTGGGGACGGAGGGATCTCCGGGTCGGCGCTGGTTGGATGGTGACCATGAACCACATCGGGGACAACGGGGACATCACATGACCGCCACGGGAGCCCGCATCGAGGTGCGAGGGCTGACCAAACGCTTCGGCACCTTGACCGCCGTCGACGACCTGGACTTCGCCGTCGAGCCGGGCCGGATCACCGGCTTCCTCGGCCCGAACGGTGCCGGAAAGACCACCACCCTGCGTATGCTCCTCGGGCTGGTCCGGCCCACCGAGGGCACCGCCACGATCGACGGGCAGAGCTACCACGACATCGCCAACCCCCTGCAGGAGGTCGGGTCGGCCCTCGAGTCGACGAACTTCCACCCGGGTCGCACCGGGCGCGACCACCTGCGAGTGCTCGCCTCGGCGAGCGGGATCGCCGACCGCCGTGTCGACCAGATGCTCGAGCTCGTCGGCATCCCGGCCGCGGCGAACAAGCGCGCCGGCGGCTACTCCATGGGCATGCGCCAGCGGCTCGGGCTCGCGGCCGCCCTCCTGGGTGACCCCAGGGTCGTCATCCTCGACGAGCCGGCCAACGGCCTCGACCCGGAGGGGATCCGCTGGCTGCGCGGGTTCCTGCGCCAGCTGTCCGGCGAGGGCAAGACCATTCTCATCTCCAGCCATATGCTCCAGGAGGTCGAGCAGACCGTCGACGACGTCGTGATCATCGCCAACGGACGCAGCGTGGCCCAGGGCCCGATCACCGAGCTCCAGGGCGAGCCGACCGTGCTGGTGCGCACCCCGGACCCCACAGATCTCTCGAGCGCGCTGCTGGCCGGCGGGCTCGTCTCCTCGGTGGAGGGCGACGGCACGCTGCGCGTGCGCACCCAGGAGCTGGCCCGGGTGGGTGACATCGCCTACCGCTCCGGCCACCCGGTCCACGAGCTGCGCACCCTCGACACCGACCTCGAGGGCCTGTACTTCCGGCTCACCACCGGCCCGGACAACCGCAACCGCAACCTCAGCGACGCACCCGGCGTCGCGACGCCTGCCGAGCACGGCGCGCTCGTCGGCCGGGAAGGGGCGAAGCAGCGATGACCAGGGCCATCAGTGCAGAGTTCCGCAAGTTCTTCACGACCCGGCTGTGGTGGGGCATGGCCATCGCCGTCTTCCTCTCCGGGGCGCTGCTCGCGCTCCTCTTCGGGCTGCTCTACACCAGCAGCGCTCTCGAGGGGGAACAGGGAGTACCCACGACCGACCTCGCGCTGGCCCGCAACGTCTTCACGGGCGGCATCGGGGTCGGCTACCTCCTCACCCTCGCGATCGGGGTGATGACCATCGGGTCGGAGTACCGACACAAGACGATCACCTCCACCTTCCTCTCCACACCGAAGCGGGTCCGCGTGATGGGGGCGAAGGTCATCTCCCTCCTCGTCGTCGGAGCGATGTACGGCGTCATCTCCCTCGTCGGTGCCGTGGGCGTCGGAGCGATCGTGCTGGCGAGCCGCGGCCACTTCCCGTTCTCCGACCCGCAGATCTGGCGGAGCCTGGCCCTGGCCCTGCTGGTCCTCGGTCTCTGGGCGCTCATCGGGCTCGGGGCAGGCATCCTCATCCCCAACCAGGTGGCGGCCCTGCTCATCTCGATCGGCGTCGCGTGGATCGTCGAGCCGATCCTCAGCGGCGTGTTGACCATCCCTGACTGGGGCAAGAACATCTCCCCCTACCTCCCGAGCCAGGCGACGAGCGCCATGCTGGGCTCCGACGGCGGCGCCTTCGGCGGGGGCGGCACGGCGAAGATGCTGTCGTGGTGGGCCGGGGCGCTCGTGCTTGCCGGGTATGCCGCGGTGATGGCCGGAGTCGGCTCGCTCCTGACCGTGCGCAGGGACATCAGCTGACGCGTCGGCGGCCCCGGGGTCGTGACGCCCTTATAGCAGGAGGCGCACGGCATACCGGGGCGCAGTAGGTGACCCCCGCCCCAGCGGGTAGGCTGGGGCCTGTCCATCGTGCTCACCACCGCCCTGGCGATGGCGCGTGCGACCGTCATCGTTGACGCTATGAAAGAGGCGTATTCGCCGTGCCTGACCAGTCCCGGACCAACGACCCGATCTCGGCCTTCGGTCCGAATGAGTGGCTCGTGGACGAGCTGTACCAGCAGTACCTCACCGACAAGAACTCCGTGGACCGCGGGTGGTGGCAGTTCTTCGCCGACTACCAGCCCGGCTCCCCCACTCCTGCGAACGGCCGCGCGAACGGCACCTCTGCCGACGCCCCTGCAGCGCCTGCTCCGGCGGCCAACGGCTCTGCGGCCGCCGCGAACGCCTCCACCGCCCAGCCCGCTCCGGCCGCTCCGGCCGACTCAGCTCCCGCCAAGGCCCCTGCCGCGCAGCCCGCTCCGGCCGCTCCGGCCGACTCAGCTCCCGCTAAGGCCCCTGCCGCGCAGCCCGCTCCCGCCCCGACCGCGCAGCCCGCTCCCGCCCCGACCGCGCAACCCGCTCCCGCTGCTGCGCCCACTCCCGCTCCTGCACCGGCATCCGGCCAGGCCACCGAGCAGTCGAGCGAGGGCGAGAGCAAGACCCGGCCGAAACCCCGCGACATCCCGGCGGTCAAGAACACCGGCCCGGTGAACGAGGACGAGGTCAAGCCGCTGCGTGGCCCGGCCGCGCGGGTCGTCACCAACATGGAGAGCTCGCTCGGGGTGCCGACGGCGACGAGCGTGCGCGCCATCCCGGCGAAGCTGCTCATCGACAACCGCGTCGTCATCAACAACCACCTCGCCCGCTCACGCGGCGGCAAGGTGTCGTTCACCCACGTCATCGGCTACGCCCTCGTCAAGGCGCTCGCGAGGATGCCCGAGATGAACAACGGCTTCGGCGAGCGCGACGGCAAGCCCGTCCTCATCCAGCCCGCGCACGTCAACCTCGGCCTCGCCATCGACGTCGCCAAGGCCGACGGCTCGCGCCAGCTCCTCGTGCCGAGCATCAAGTCGGCCGAGTCGATGGACTTCGTCCACTTCTGGACCGCCTACGAGGACGTCGTCCGCAAGGCACGCACCAACAAGCTCACCGTCGAGGACTTCCAGGGCACCACGATCTCGCTGACCAACCCGGGCACCATCGGCACCGTCCACTCGGTCCCCCGCCTCATGGCCGGCCAGGGCACCATCATCGGGGTCGGCGCGCTGGAGTACCCCGCCGAGTGGCAGGGCGCCAGCGAGGAGAACCTCACCCGCAACGCGGTGAGCAAGATCCTCACGGTGACGAGCACCTACGACCACCGGATCATCCAGGGCGCCCAGAGCGGTGACTTCCTGCGCATCCTGCACCAGCTGCTCCTGGGCGAGGACGGCTTCTACGACGAGATCTTCGAGTCGCTGCGGATCCCCTACGAGCCGATCCGCTGGGTCCAGGACATCTCGGCGACGCACGACGACGACATCAACAAGGTGTCCCGCGTCCAGGAGCTGATCCACGCCTACCGGGTGCGTGGCCACCTCATGGCGGACACCGACCCGCTCGAGTACCGCCAGCGTCGCCACCCCGACCTCGACGTGACCAACCACGGGTTGAGCCTCTGGGACCTAGACCGGTCGTTCGCCACGGGCGGGTTCGGCGGCGAGCCGTTCCTCAAGCTGCGGCGCATCCTCGGCATCCTGCGCGACTCCTACTGCCGCACCGTCGGCATCGAGTTCATGCACATCCAGGACCCGGAGCAGCGCCGGTGGATCCAGTCCAAGATCGAGGTGCCCTACGCCCGCACGTCGAGCGACGAGCAGATGCGGATCCTGCGGCGGCTCAACGCTGCCGAGGCGTTCGAGACGTTCCTCCAGACCAAGTTCGTCGGCCAGAAGCGGTTCTCCCTCGAGGGCGGCGAGTCGGTCATCGCCCTGCTCGACCGGATCCTCTGCCGGGCGGCCGCTGAGGGCCTGGACGAGGTCTGCATCGGTATGCCGCACCGCGGGCGGCTCAACGTCCTCGCGAACATCGCCGGCAAGTCCTACGGCCAGATCTTCCGTGAGTTCGAGGGCCAGCAGGACCCCAAGTCGGTCCAGGGCTCGGGCGACGTCAAGTACCACCTCGGCACCGAGGGCGAGTTCGTCGCCGAGGACGGCGCCAAGACCAAGGTCTACCTCGCCGCCAACCCGTCCCACCTCGAGGCGGTCGACCCGGTCCTCGAGGGCATCGTCCGGGCCAAGCAGGACCGCCTCAACCTCGCGGGCGAGGCGTTTACCGTCCTTCCCGTCCTCATGCACGGGGACGCCGCCTTCGCCGGCCAGGGGGTCGTCGCCGAGACGCTCAACTTGTCGCAGCTGCGCGGCTACCGCACCGGCGGCACGATCCACGTCGTGGTCAACAACCAGGTGGGCTTCACGACGTCGCCGTCCTCCTCGCGCTCCTCGGTCTACTCGACCGACGTGGCACGGATGATCCAGGCGCCGATCTTCCACGTGAACGGTGACGATCCGGAGGCGTGCGTCCGCGTCGCCGAGCTGGCCTACGAGTTCCGTCAGGCGTTCAACAAGGACGTCGTCATCGACATGGTCTGCTACCGGCGTCGTGGTCACAACGAGGGCGACGACCCGTCGATGACCCAGCCGTTGATGTACAACCTCATCGAGGCCAAGCGGTCGGTGCGCAAGCTCTACACCGAGTCACTCATCGGCCGGGGGGACATCTCCGGTGAGGAGGCCGAGGCTGCACTGCGGGACTACCAGCAGCAGCTCGAGCGGGCCTTCGTCGAGACCAAGGAGGCCATCAAGACCCCTGCCGCCGCGCCGAGCGACACCTCGCCGCGCACGGACGGCAAGGGCTCGGACGTCGAGGGCCACCGGGGCCTGGAGAAGCCGACGGCCCAGGCCGACGACGACGCCACGGCGCCGCGCCGCAGCGACGTCACGGCGATCACGCAGGCCGAGCTCCAGTATCTCGGCGATGCCTTCATCAACTTCCCCGACGGCTTCACGATCCACCCGAAGCTCAAGCAGCTCATGGAGAAGCGCGCCGCGATGGTCCGCGATGGTGGCATCGACTGGGCGATGGGCGAGCTCCTCGCCTTCGGCTCGCTGCTCAAGGAGGGCACCCCGGTCCGGCTCGCCGGCCAGGACAGTCGACGCGGCACGTTCGTGCAGCGGCACGCTGTCCTCATCGACAAGGTCACCGCCGAGGAGTGGACCCCGCTGCTCTACCTCGGCGAGGGCCAGGCCCGGTTCTGGGTCTACGACTCCCTGCTCAGCGAGTTCGCCGCGATGGGCTTCGAGTACGGCTACTCCGTCGAGCGTCCGGACGCGCTCGTCCTCTGGGAGGCCCAGTTCGGCGACTTCGCCAACGGCGCCCAGGTCGTCGTCGACGAGTTCATCACGGCGTCAGAGCAGAAGTGGGGCCAGCGCTCGTCGGTCGTCCTGCTCCTCCCGCACGGCTACGAGGGCCAGGGCCCCGACCACTCCTCCGCCCGGATCGAGCGCTACCTGCAGCAGTGCGCCGAGAACAACATGACGGTCGCCTACCCGTCGACGCCGGCGTCGTACTTCCACCTGCTGCGGCGCCAGGCCTACGCCCGGCCCCGCAAGCCGCTCGTGGTCTTCACGCCGAAGTCGATGTTGCGCCTCAAGGCGGCGGCGAGCTCGGTGGAGGACTTCCTCATCGGTGGCTTCCGACCGGTGATGACCGACGTGGCCCAGCTCGACGGCGACGCCGTGACCCGGGTCATCCTCGCGACAGGCAAGATCGTGCACGACCTCGAGGCCGAGCGCAGCAAGCGGAAGGACACCGCGACGGCGATCCTCCGGGTCGAGCAGCTCGCCCCCCTTCCGGCCGCAGAGATCGCCGAGGCCCTCAGGGCCTACCCGAACGCGGAGGTCCTCTGGGTCCAGGACGAGCCGCGCAACCAGGGTGCGTGGCCGTTCATGGCCCTCAACCTGCCCGAGGCGCTGGCGGAGCTCCGCGAGCACCGGGCCCCGCGGGTCGTCTCCCGCACGGCGTCGGCCTCCCCCGCCACCGGGTCGCACAAGAAGCACGACCAGGAGCAGGCAGCGATCCTGGGCGGCGCGTTCGACCGCTGACTGCCCTCCCGAGGCGCCCCGGACCGTGCCGGCCCGGGCGCCTCGCGGTGTGGCGGCCCCGCGCTGCCGAGCCCGTGACCGTGCCCGCGATAACCTCCGGGGGTGTACTTCACCGACCGAGGGATCGAGGAGCTTGCGGCCAGGCGGGGTGAGGAGGAGGTCTCCTTCGACTGGCTCGCCGAACGGCTGCGGACCTTCGTGGACCTCAACCCCGAGTACGAGGTGCCGGTGGAGCGCCTCGCGACGTGGCTGGCCCGCCTCGACGACGACGACGACGAGTAGCCGGCGCATGACCACGACGGACGGACGAGCGACAAGGACTGACGTGAGCGAGCTGGACAGCGACGCCGCGGGGCCGGCCTACCCCAGCGCAGGCAGCGGCGACCCAGGGCGGACCGCCTTCAACGCGAGCGCCGACTTCAGTGTCGGGGAGGGTCGGCGCGATGTCGGGCTGTGCTTCGTCGGCGCCTCCACCGTGGCCGGCTACGGCGACCCCAAGGGTCTGGGCTGGGTCGGCCGGGTCGTCAGCCGCACCAACCATGCCGACCTCGACCTCACGGCATACAACCTCGGGGTGCGGGGCAACACCTCCGCCGATGTCATGGCCCGCTGGCGCCAGGAGTGTGCGCCGCGCTGGGCCAACCGCGCCGAGAGGCGTCTGGTGATCTCGGCCGGAGCCGGCGACGTGCTCGCCGGGGTGTCCACGGCGCGGTCGCGCCTCAACCTCGCCAACATCCTCGACGAGGCCTCGTCGAGCGGCATCGCGGCCTTCGTCGTCGGGCTGGCGCCGTCGCTCGACGCCGAACTCAACTCCCGCGTCGAGGCCCTCGCCGCGGCGCAGGCTGACGTCTGTGCGCGGCGCGGGGTCACCTACGTCGACTGCTTCCGCCCGCTCGTCGGGCACGACCAGTGGCTCTCCGACCTGACGTCGGGGCCGGACCAGGTCCACCCGGGGCAGGCGGGCTACGGCCTCATCGCCTGGCTGGTGCTGCACAACGGCTGGTACGACTGGATGCACCTCACCTCCTGAGCCCTGTTGCGCCCTCGCGCCATGGGGACGGCCGGGGCAGTTGCGCGGCCGGCAAACGCGATATAACGTGTTCTTACAGATCGCGATATAACGCGTATGCCGGGGAGTCCGGCAGCGCGGCTCGCGCCGGAGACCGGGGAGTGCAGATGACACAGGACTGGCAGATCGACGGACCGAAGGTGCTCGACGTCGGGGACGAGCACGAAAGGGTCAGGGACCTCAAGGTGGCCGTCGTCGGCGGCCGGGTCGACGTCGTCACCCACGACGACTCCCCCACCGCCCGCATCGAGGTCACCGCGGTCGACGGCGTGCCACTGATCGTCAGGTGGGAGGCGGCGAGCGGCACCCTCAAGGTGACGCACGGCAAGGACTCGGACCAGAACCTTCTCGACATGGTCAGGCGGACCGTCGAGAACTTCGGCCGCAACCGGGTCCGGGTCAGCATCTCCGTGCCGGCCGAGACGACGACGAACGTCAGCACGGTCAGCGCCGAGGCCCTCGTCTCCGGCATCCGGGGCACGGTCAGGGCCAACACGGTCTCGGGCACGCTCACCCTGAGCGACCTGCAGGGTGAGCTGGACCTCAACACCGTCAGCGGCAACGTCGAATGCCACGAGCTCAACGGCCCGCTCACCGTCAACGCCGTGTCCGGGGCAGTGACCATCCAGGGCAGCGACCTGCCCAGCGTCAAGATCAACACCGTCAGTGGAGACATCACGCTGGACCTGACCACCTCGCGCTGCCAGGTCAGGTCGAACTCCGTGTCGGGGGACGTCACCGTGCGCGCACCACTGACCGGTTTCGACGTCGAAGGGAACACGGCCAGTGGCCAGGTCGTCGTCGACGGACGCAAGGTCTCCCGGCACGGCCAGCGCGGCCGCGACAGGGGCGGCCGACTCCGCGAGGGCGACGGCGCGCTCGGGATCAAGGCCAACGCCGTCTCGGGCAACATCGTCGTCCTGCGCGGCGAGGCGCGCGGCACCAGCCAGTCCGGCCCCCAGGACGGCCCGCCAAACGGCGAGGCATCAACGGGCGCTGCACCGACGACCCACATCAAGCAGCGGGGCACGACGCCGATGCCGCAGGACGTGACGCCCGGCGAACGGCCGAGCGACCGAACAGGCGAGTCGTCCGCGTGGGGCGACGACCGGCCGGCGGTGGGTTGACATGAGCCCCGTCTTCGCCCACGGTCAGCTGCGCCTCTATCTCCTCACCCTGCTCAACGAGGGACCACGTCACGGCTACGAGGTGATCCAGGACCTCGAGCAGCGGTTCAACGGCCTCTACTCTCCCAGCGCGGGCACGGTCTACCCCAGGCTCGCCAAGCTCGAGGAGGAGGGACTCGTCGAGCGCACCGATGAGGGACGCAAGGCGACCTACCGGATCACCGACGCCGGCCGTGCCGAGGTGACCGCCCGCCAGGGTGACGTGGAGGACCTGCGCAGCGACCTCGACCAGTCGGTCCGCCAGCTCGCCGAGGAGGTCCGTGACCGGGTCCAGCACCAGACCCGTGACCTGCGCACCGAGCTCAAGAACGCCGCTCGCGAGGCGAGAGCCACCGCGACGCCGGTCGGCGGCCACGACATCTCGTGGAGCCGCGGCAGCACGGGGTCGATCGCCGACCTCGAGCACGCCATCAACGAGTTCCGCACCGACGCCCGGCAGGCCTGGCGCAAGCGCGGGCTCACTCCGGAGCAGACCCGGGAGATCGTCGGCATCCTCACCGACGCCAGCCTCCGGATCCGCGCCGTCATCCATCGACGCTGAGCCCAGCGCCTCGACCTGCATCACCCGCACCGAAAGGAGATCCGATGTACGACCTGATCATCCAGGAGCTGGCCCGCTCCCACGTCGAGGACCGGTGGCGGACCCGCCGCGTCCACGGCATACGACGCAGCTCGCGGCTCATCTCGCAGGAGATCCGCCGCTCGCGCCAGGTGGGCCATCCGAAGTAGAGCCGCCCGGTGCATGGGGCACCGGATGGCGGGGAGACTGCCACGCCGGCTCGTTAGGCTCGGGACATGCCGCAGCACCGGTCCCACCCGCACGACGCCGACCTGCCGATCGACCCGGACGCCGCAGACAGACCAGACGGACCAGCCGAACCAGCCGGACCTCCCGCCAGCGCGGCGACGATGTCCCGCCTCCTGGGCGTCATCGCGCTCGGTGGGGTCCTCGGCAGCCTGGCCCGCCACGGGCTGTCGCAGGCGTTCCCGACGGCGTTCGGGCACCTCCCGTGGGCGACCTTCCTCGCCAATGTCAGCGGCAGCCTGCTCCTCGGTCTGCTCCTGGTACTCCTGGGGGAGGTGCTGGCTCCCAGCCGGTACCTTCGGGCTTTCCTCGGGGTCGGGGTCCTCGGTGGCTACACGACCTTCTCCACCTACACATCGGACGTGCGGGCCCTGCTGGCCGCCGGGCACGGGCCGGTGGCCCTCGGCTACCTCTTCGGGACCGTGGCCGCGTGCCTCCTGGCGACCCTCGCGGGCATCCGCTTCGGGCGCCTCGTCGAGACGCGGTCCCGATGAGGGCTCTGCTCCTCGTCGCCGCCGGTGCGGCGGTCGGCGCCCCGAGCCGCTGGCTTGTCGACCGGGCGGTCCGGGCCCGCTGGTCCGGCGACTTCCCCTGGGGCACGCTCGCCGTCAACCTCGTCGGCTCCTTCGTCCTCGGTGTGGTCCTCGGCGCCTCGCGCCACCTCGCGGCCGGCCTCGACCTGACGCTCCTGCTCGGCACGGGGTTCTGCGGCGCGTTCACGACCTTCAGCACCTTCGCGTTCGAGTCGGTGCGCCTGCTGGAGACCGGCATGGTCCGGTATGCCGTGGCGAACGTCCTCGTCAGCCTGTCCCTCGGGTGCCTGCTCGCCGTGGGCGGCTGGGCACTGGGCTCCCTGCTGTGGAGCTGAGGCTGGGAGGCTGAGGCTGGGAGGCTGAGGCTGGGAGGCTGAGGCTGGGAGGCTGAGGCTGCCGGGCTGAGCCCGAGTCAGCTGTCCTCGCCGGAGCCGCGGTCGGTGGCCAGGCCGTCGCTCGAGGCGCGGCCGCCGGTCGCCGCGGCGACCGTCGCCACGAGGACCACGAAGAGGAGCACCCCGAGGAGGGGCTGCCCGGACTGGACGAAGCCCAGGGCGACGGGGACGAGCAGGACGTTCCAGAGGATGGTGGGTGTCGTCGCCCAGGTGGAGCCGCTCCACCACAACCTCGCCAGCCACCCGAGACCAACGGCAAAGACGAGGATGAGCACGGCCGACATGACGACTCGGGTCTGGTCGCTGCCCGCCCCTGCGACGAGCTCGACGAGATAGAAGACCCCGAAGCCTCCCAGGACAATGGCCTGCGTGAGACAGAGCGCCCCGGCGACCGCTCGTGCACTCCTACGCCAGGACCGGTCATCGGGAGCGGAGGTCGTCACGAGCCGAGCGTACCGATGCCCGCCTGTGACCGATCCCTCACCATGTCAGGCCGGGATCACGCTATTTCGACGTTGAAACGCTTGATCCCGGAGCCGCCGAGGGGTCACACTGTTCGGTGGCCTCGGAACATTGGCCGCCCGCTTTGCGTTGGCCGGGATATGCCCGGCGACAGACAACGATGTCGACTCGCAACCGGGCCTGCCCTGGTGGCCCTCGCGAAACGTGCGAGGCGCCCACCGACGAGTCGACCACAGAGCGTGTGATCCACACACGAGACCCAGAAGCATGACAAGGAGCACGATCCTCATGGACTGGCGCGACCGCGCTGCCTGCCTGGACGAAGACCCGGAGCTGTTCTTCCCGATCGGGAACACCGGACCGGCGATCCTCCAGATAGAAGAGGCGAAAGCCGTCTGCCGCCGTTGCGAGGTCATCGACACCTGCCTGAAGTGGGCCCTGGAGTCCGGGCAGGACGCCGGGGTATGGGGTGGACTTTCCGAGGACGAGCGCCGGGCGCTCAAGCGCCGCAACGCGCGCGCTCGCCGCGCCGGCTGACCCGGCCTCACCGGCTGCCCCTGTCACGTGTCGCCCCTCTCACCTCCACCAGCCCTATCCCGACCCGCCGCCATCACCGGGCAGCGGCCGTAGCCGGGTCGTGAACCGGACGCGCGTGCCATGCGGCTGCGCGTCGCTCCAGGTGATGTTCCCCTCGAGATCCTGCACGAGGGATTGGACGATCTGCGTGCCGAGGCCGGACCCGGGATGCCGGCCGTGCGGCATACCCGAGCCGTCGTCCTCGATGGTGACGGTGATGACATCCGGACTCGTCCGGTGGGCGACCCGTCGCACGTCGACAGCGACGGTGCCGCCGTGGTCGGACAGCCCGTGCTCGACCGCGTTCTGCACCAGCTCGCTGAGGATCATCGCCAGCGACGTGGCATCCTCGGCCCGTAGCCGCCCGAACTTGTCGCCGGTGCGAACGCGCTGGATGGGCATCTCGTAGGCGGTCACCTCGACGACGGCCCGGAACCCGCGCTCGGCGATGTCGTCGAAGTCCACCGTCTCGTCGAACCCCTGGCTCAGGGTCTCGTGGACGAGAGCAATGGTGCCCACCCGGCGGACCGCCTCCTCGAGCGCCGCCTTGCTCTGCTCGTCGGCGCTGCGCCGGGCCTGCAGGCGCAGCAGGGCGGCGACCGACTGCAGGTTGTTCTTGACCCGGTGGTGGATCTCGCGGATGGTCGCGTCCTTGGTCAGCAGCTCCTGCTCACGCCGGCGCAGCTCGCTGACGTCCCGCAGGAGCAGGACCGCGCCGAACCGCTGGCCCGCCTCGGTGAGCGGGATGGCCCGCATCGTGATCACCGCCCCGCGGCTGCCCACCTCGGTGCGCCACGGCTGGCGGCCGGTCAGGACGAAGGGCAGCCCCTCATCGACGGGCGAGCTGTCGCGCAGCACCGTGGTGACGATCTGCGAGAGCGACCCCCCGATGACGTCACCGACGTATCCCAGCCGGTGGATCGCGGAGATGGCGTTGGGGCTGGCATAGCTGATGATCCCCTCGTAGTCGAGGCGCAGCACGCCGTCCCCGACCCGCGGCGCGCCGCGGCGCAGCCCGGTCGGCGCCGACGCGTGCGGGAACTCCCCCGCGGCCACCATCCGCGAGAGGGCGTCCGCGCTCGCGAGGTAGGTCAGCTCCAAGCGACTGGGGGTGCGCATCATGGAGAGGTTGGTATGCCGGGTCAGCACGGCGATGGGGCGGCCCTTGCGCACGACGGGGATGGACTCCTCTCGGACCGGGAGGTCGTCGCGCCACTCCGTGTCACGTTCATGCACGATCCGGCGCTCGGCGAAGGCCTGCTCCAGCGTCTCGGCCCGGGCGCGGGTGCCCCGGACCCCCACCTGGTCCTCGAAGAAGACCATCTGGCCGGTCGTCGGGCGGATGTGGGCCACGGCTCGCCACTGCACCTTCGAAGCGCGGACCCAGAGGACGAGGTCGGCGAAGGAGAGGTCGGAGAGCAGCTGCCAGTCACCGACGAGCAGATGGAGCCACTCGATGTCGGCTGCCTCGAGTTCCGAGTGCTGGTGGAGGAGCTCGGCGAGCGTGGGCACAGGGTGAGCGTAATCGCGGGGTCCACGACAGCCGCGACCGCACCTTCGACTCGGGAGCTGCCGACCGCCGGGGAGTCGGCCCGGTTGAGAAGTCCTCAGCTGCGCCGCTGTCGACGCCTCAACGCGGGTCAGGCCGGCTGACCTCCGCTGCGCAGCACGCCCCGCAGGGTGCGCAGGGCCACCGAGAGAGCGGCGATGCCGGCGTGCTCGAGCCGTTCGATCCCGCCGAGGGCGGTCCTGGCCCGGATGAGGGCATCGTTGTTCGCAAGCGCCCACGCCTCGAACCGCACAGCCGGGGTGCCTCCCGGTTCGCTGGTCGCGAGGACCGACCTCGTGAGGGAGTCCAGCACGGCATACAGGTCGTCGCGCATGGCCCCCCGGGCAAGGGCGTCCCAGCGGTCGTCACGCGGCAGCTGGCTCACCCGCGAGAGCATGTCGTCGATGCTGAACTTCTCGGAGGCGTAGTAGTACACCCCCACGACGTCGGCGACCGGGACGTCCATCTCCTCCGCGATCTCGACCGCGTCCAGCAGGGAGAACTGGTCGAGCAGACTCGCGGCGCGGAAAGCGAACTCCGTTGGAGCGCCGAGCTTCTCCAGCTCCTTGGCGCGGCGGTCCAGCCGCTTGCGCTCGGCGCCCTGCAGGAGGCTGGGGATCTGCGGCGCGAGCTCGGCCACGTGGTCCTGGAAGCGCGCGACCTCCGCGCCGACGTCGATCGTCGACGGACGGGTGGTGAGGAACCAGCGCACGCTCCGGTCGAGCAGCCGCCGGAACTCCAGATAGAGCGCCGTCTGGGTCTGCGTCGAGACGACGTTGTCGAGCGCCTCGACGTCGGCGACGTACGACGCGAGGCCGAACACCTCACGGCATACGACGAAGGCTCGGGCGATGAGCTCGGGGCCGGCGCCGGTCTCCTCCGCGGCGCGGAAGGCGAAGGTGATGCCGCCGCGGTTGACCATCGAGTTGACGACGGAGTTCGTGATGATCTCGCGACGCAGCGGGTGTGAGCTCAGCTCGGCAGCGTAGGTGGAGCGGATCGGTTCCGCGAAGTAGCTGCTCAGCGTCCGCTGGAACCACTCGTCGTCGGGCAGCGCGGACGGCAGCAGGTCGTCCTTGAGGGCGAGCTTGGCGTAAGCGACGAGGACCGAGAACTCCGGCGACTTCAGCCCACGGCCGTTCGCATGGCGCTTGCCGATCTCGGCGTCGCTGGGGAGGAACTCCAAGGCTCGGTCGAGGTCACCGCGCTCCTCCAGCCAGTGGATCAGCCGTTGGTGCACGGGCAGCATCGAGTGTTCCTGGGCCCGGGCGTTGCCGAGCAGGACGTTCTGCTCGTAGTTGTCCCGCAGCACCTGGGCGGCGACCTCGTCGGTCATCGACACCAGCAGGGTGTTGCGTTGCTCGAGCGTCATGTCGCCCGCGTGCATCATCCCGGTGAGCAGGATCTTGATGTTGACCTCGTGGTCGCTCGTGTCGACGCCGGCCGAGTTGTCGATGGCATCGGTGTTGATCCGCACGCCCGCGAAGGCCGCCTCGATCCGCCCCAGCTGGCTGCACCCGAGGTTGCCGCCCTCTCCCACCACCTTGACCCGAAGCGCGCTGCCGCTGACCCGGATCGCGTCGTTGGCGCGGTCACCGATCTCCCCGTTGCCCTCGGTCGAGGCCTTGACGTAGGTGCCGATGCCGCCGTTCCAGAGCAGGTCGACCGGCGCGAGGAGGATCGCCTTCATCAGCTCCGCCGGTGTCATCGAGCGGATACCGGACCTGATCCCCAGCGCGGTCGCGGCCTCCGGCGAGATCGGCACCGCCTTCGCGGCGCGGTCGTAGACCCCCCCGCCCGCGCTGAGAAGGGAAGTGTCGTAGTCGGCCCACGAGGAGCGCGGCAGCGCGAACAGCCGCTGACGCTCGGCGAAGGAGGTCGCCGCCACCGGGTTGGGGTCGAGGAAGATGTTGCGGTGGTCGAAGGCCGCCACGAGCCGGATGTGCTCGGACAGCAGCATCCCGTTGCCGAAGACGTCGCCGCTCATGTCCCCGACGCCCACGACGGTGAACTCCTGCGTCTGGGTGTCGACGCCCATCTCCCGGAAGTGCCGCTTGACCGACTCCCAGGCACCCCGCGCGGTGATCCCCATCGCCTTGTGGTCGTAGCCGGCCGAGCCGCCCGAGGCAAAGGCGTCGTCGAGCCAGAAGCCGTAGTCCCGGGCCTTGGCGTTGGCGATGTCGGAGAAGGTGGCCGTCCCCTTGTCGGCAGCGACGACGAGGTAGGTGTCGTCCTCGTCGTGGCGCACGACGTCCGGCGGCGGCACGGCCTGGCCGGCGACGAGGTTGTCGGTGACGTCGAGCAACCCGGAGATGAAGAGCCGGTAGGACTCGATGCCCTCGGCGAGCCAGGCGTCCCGGTCGACCATGGGGTCGGGGAGCTGCTTCGGGAAGAACCCCCCCTTCGAGCCGGTGGGGACGATGACGGCGTTCTTGACGGTCTGCGCCTTGACCAGGCCGAGGATCTCGGTGCGGAAGTCCTCGCGCCGGTCGCTCCACCGAAGGCCCCCTCGGGCGACCTTGCCGAACCTCAGGTGCACGCCCTCGACGCGGGGCCCGTAGACCCAGATCTCGAACATCGGCCGCGGCGCCGGCAGCTCGGGCAGCTTCTTGGGGTCGAGCTTGATGCTGAGGTAGGGCTTGGGCTGGCCGTCGGCGTCCACCTGGTAGTAGCTCGTCCTTGTGCCGGCCTTGATGACGCTGAGCAGCGCCCTGATGATCCGGTCGTGGTCGAGGCTCGTGACGGCGTCGAGCCCCTCCTTGACCGCCTCGACGAGGAGCCTCTCCGCGTGGGCTCGCTTCTCCCCCGTCTTCCCCCGGAACCTGCTGGGGTCGAACCTCGTCTCGAAGAGGTCGACGAGCTGGCGGGCGATGGCGGCATTGCTGACCAGGGCGGCCTGGACGTAGTCCTGCGAGAAGGTCGACTGCGTCTGGCGAAGGTACTTCGCTGCCGCGCGCAGGATGACGACCTGACGCCAGGTCAGCCCGGCGCCGAGGACCAGGGCGTTGAAGCCGTCCGACTCTGCCTGGCCGCGCCAGACCGCCCGGACCGCGTCCTGGATGAGGGCCCGGCGAGCATCCCCGTCGCTGCTCGTGCCCCAGTCGTCGGAGGCCCGGGCCCGCAGCCCGAAGTCGTAGACGAAGAGCGTGACCCCGTCACCGCGGCTGACCTCGTACGGTCGCTCGTCGGTCACCTCGACGCCCATGTTCGTGAAGAGCGGGAGGATCTGGGTCAACGACAGCGGGCCGCGTCGGTAGAGCTTGAACCGCCGCTCGTCCGCCGGTGCACCACGCTGCTGGTAGACGTTGAGGTCGACGGAGTCCTCGGCCTCGAGCGACTCCATCCGACTGACGTCGGCCACCGCGACGCCGGGGTGGAAGTCCTCCTTGAACGCCTCGGGAAAGGCCTTGCCGTAGAGGCCGATAAGCCGCCCCCCGGCCTCCTCACCGTGCTCTGCGCGCATCGCCTCGGCGAGGTCCTCGTCCCAGGTGCGCGTGGCGTCGATGATGTCGCGCTCGAGGGCGGCGGCGTCGACCTCAGGGATCGACGCCCCCCGCGGGACCCGGACGACGAAGTGCAGCCGGGCGAGGGTCGACTCGGCAACCCGGGTGGTGAAGTCGACGCTGGACGCCTGGAAGGCGGCGCGCAGGATGGCCTCCATCTTCAGCCGGACGGAGGTGTTGTATCGGTCGCGGGGCAGGAAGACGAGGCAGGACATGAACCGCCCGTACACGTCGTTGCGGAGGAACAGCCTCGTCTTGCGGCGTTCCTGCAGACGCAGGACCGCCAGCGTGACGTCGAGCAGCTCCTCGTGGTCGGTCTGGAAGAGCTCGTCCCGCGGGTAGCTCTCCAAGACCTCCAGCAGGTCCTTGCCGGAGTGGCTGTCCGGGGTGAAGCCGGCCCGGTCGAGCATCTCGCGCACCCGGTCGTCGAGGATCGGGATGTTGAGGATCGACTCGGTGTAGGCGCTGGAGGCGAACAGGCCGAGGAAGCGCCGCTCCCCCGTCACCTCACCGTTGTGGTCGAACGTCTTGACGCCGACGTAGTCGAGGTAGACGGACCGGTGCACCGTCGCCCGGGAGTTGGCCTTGGTGATGATCAGCAGGTGCTTCTCACGCGCCTTGACCTGGGCGGCGGGGCTGAGCCGGGCGAACGCGTCGGAGCCCGGCCGGTCATAGCGCAGCAGGCCGAGGCCGGTGCTCGGCGTCGCCCGCAGGACGTCGTCCTCGCCCTCCTTCTCCAACGTGTACTCGCGATAGCCGAGGAAGGTGAAGTGGTCGGCGGCCAGCCACCGCAGGAACCGGGCCGCCGACGACGCCTCCGCCTCGGCGATCCCCTTGGGGGGGTCGTCGTGCAGGGACGCCGCGGCGGAGACGCAGTTGTCCCGCATCTTCTCCCAGTCCTCGACGGAGTCGCGGACGTTGGCCAGGACCTTGCACAGGCCCACGGAGATCTCGGCGCGCTCCTCCTTCGAGCTCACCCGGTCGATCTCCAGGTGCATCCACGACTCGGTGGAGACGCCGAACTCTCCGCGAGGGGGCCTGTCGAGGTCGAGGACCTCGTCCAGCCTGCCCGCGGCGTCGCGGCGCACGACGAGCTGGGGGTGGACGACGAGGTGGATGCCCCGGTCGTGGCGGTTGAGCTCCGCGGTCACGGAGTCCACGAGGAAGGGCATGTCGTCCAGGACGATCTGCACGACGGTGTGTCCGCTGGCCCACCCCTGCGACTCCAGGCTCGGGCTGGTGACGGACACGTTGACGGTGCCGATGGCCCGCTGGCGAGCCAGCTCCTGGTGAGCCAGGGCCGCGCCAAGCAGGTCGGCCGGCTCGCGGGCGAGCAGGTCCTCGGTGGCCACGTGCCGGTAGTACCGCCTCAGGAACGGCTCGACCGACTCCCCGGGAGCACGCTGGGCGAGGTCGGCCGCCGCGTGGAGCTGCTGGGCACGTGACTGCTCGAGAGACGCTGACATCCGCGTTGCGATCCTCACCTGTTGACCCATGGCACGCTCCCTCGGGTGCCGGATCGAGCCTATCCCTCCTGCCCGAATGCTGGACACCGCATCTGAAGTGGCCATCCGGCATACGGCGCGGTATGCCGGTGGGCAGCTGCACCCGCCGGCCGACCGCGCGGTATGCCAGGTGCCCCGGTGGAGAACTCTCGAGGCCTGGACGAGCGCGCCCTAGGGTAGGCGGGTGACACCGTCAGCCGGCCGGGCCCGTGGCGGACGCAGCGCGGCCCTCGTGCGCGCCCTCCTCGACGCGCGCCGAACGGCGGCGACGGCATCGGACGCCCTGCTCAACCTCGTCCCGGACACCGGTGACCACGCGACCGGGCGGGTGGTCGACGACTTCGTCGAGCAGGCCAGCGACGTGTTGCGCGCCCTGGTGGAGTCCCTCGGGGACACGCTGCTGGGGCTCGAGACCCCGGGGCCCGCTGCCCCGGAGAGCCTGGCGCACGACCGGTCAGAGCTCGGCGGCGCGCCGCGGGGGTGGGGCTGGTGATCGACCGCGTCACGGGTGACCCGGCCTCCTGCTCGCAGCTCGGCGGGGCACTGCGCTCGCAGGCGGCCCGCCTGCTCACCGACCGGGCCGGCGTGGACGCTGCACTCACCACACTGACCAGGGACCCGGCACAGATCGGGCAGGCAGACCGGACGCAGCGAGACGTCCGGCTCCTGGACACCATTGCCGAACAGCTGGACGCAGCCGGCGCGGTGCTCCAGCAGTACGCGCAGGAGCTCGCCACAGTCTCCGAGGGGACCCGCCAGCTGGAGGCAGCGGTGGCCCGGGCGGGGCTCGAGCTGGACGGGCTGCGGGTCGTCGAACCCTGGGGCGTCGCGCCGGCGGAGACGGCCGCCCGTCGCCGGACCGCCCTGCCGGAGCTGCAGATGCGGTCCGAACGTCTCGCGAGCCAGCTCGGACGAGCCCGCGCCGCGGTCCAACGGTCACTGGTGCGGTCGACCGAGCTCCTTGCGCGAGCCGCTGCGACCTCCCGTGGGTCACTCGGCGGCTGAGCGGCTACGGTGACGGCATGAGGATCACCAAGACCTTCGAGTACACCGCTCCCCCGCAGCGGGTGTTCGCCATGATGGCTGACCCGGCCTTCCAAGCGGCCAAGTGCGAGGCGACCCACCCGCTCGAGCACAGCGAGGCGGTCACACCGAAGGGCGACCAGACGGAGATCGTCACCCGCCGCGTCGTGCCGACCGACGGGTTCCCGGAGTTCGCGAAGTCGATGATCGGCTCGAAGATCGCGGTGACCGAGACCATCATCTTGAGCCGCGCCTCGATTGACGGGTCGCGCAGCGGCACCGTGACCATTGGCATCGGTGACGCCCGGGTCGCCATGACCGGGACGATCCGGCTGGGACCGACCGAAACCGGCACGAAGGTCATGATCGACGGCGAGCTCAAGGCCAAGGTCCCGCTCTTCGGCGGCAGGATCGAGAAGGCCGCGGCGCCCTCGGTCATCGAGGCCATCGATCGCGAGCACGAAACCGGCATCGCCTGGCTGAGCCGCTAAGTCGCTGAGCCGCTGAGCCGGCTCAGTCGGCTGACCGCGGCGAGGCCCGCGGTCAAGCCGCTCAAGGGCCAGGCGGTCAACCGGGTCAGCCCATGTGGGGGTACTCGTGTGACGTCGACGCGGCGAACGTCTCCTTGATGGAGCGGGCGCTCGTCCAGCGCAGGAGGTTCTGAGCGGCGCCGGCCTTGTCGTTGGTGCCGGAGGCACGCCCGCCACCGAAGGGCTGCTGCCCGACGACGGCACCGGTCGGCTTGTCGTTGACGTAGAAGTTGCCTGCCGCGAAGCGCAACCGCTGTGTCGCGTCGGCGATCGCCACCCGGTCACGGGCGATGATGGAGCCGGTCAGGGCGAACGGCGCGAACGACTCCATCTGGTCGAGCACGGCGTCGTAGCTCGTGTCCGGGAAGACGTGGACGGACAGGATCGGGCCGAAGTACTCGGTGAGGAACGACTCGTCGGTGGCGTCCTCGATCTCGAGGACCGTCGGGCGGACGAACCACCCCTCGGAGTCGTCATAGGTGCCT
>JAABUM010001576.1_pt1 | contig 33519 bp, 65 predicted proteins | sample 5559161 | NCBI WGS metagenome assembly JAABUM01 (sample SAMN10711868, study PRJNA513369) | rock metagenome | isolation source: Antarctica rocks | place: Antarctica: Victoria Land, Siegfried Peak nord
CTGTGGTGCCTGCACCAGCGCCTGCACGCTGCTCTGGGCAGCAGGCACCGCCGTCTGAGCGTGGCGGCCATTACATGGCCAGCAATGGCGTCCGCTGCCAGCGGCTGCTGGGCAGGACAGTGGGCGTCTGGCGTGCCATGTGGCAGACGGTGCCGACAGAGCGCTCACTAGCGTGGCGCGGCGTCCAGGGGCTGTTGGTCACCCGACAGATGTATGCCAACTGCGACCACTCTGAAGAGGGAAGCTGACAGAGAGCCTCACAGGCTGTCGAGTGCCGCAGGCTGACTTTGCTTTGCGAAACATCTCGGAGCCGAGGATGTATAACGGAACATGGCTAGATCCAGGCGGCCAGCGTGTGTGCATCCAGCTGCGGCCGCGACAATCTGTTGGTTTAACTCGGCTTCTTCGTACAACCGAATAATCGTCTCGGCCATGTAGGGTGCCCAGCATGTGGCAGCACTCTGATACATAGGTTCTTTCAGTTTTTCCAGCAGGTAGTGGTGTACAGTAGGTGAGGCACCATGCCATATGCCAGTGCATTCTAGGTGATGCACAAGTAGCGAGGCTGGCATGTACCTGTTGTGCTTGAGATAGTCAGTGTACACAATGGTGTTCTCGCAACTCGACGTCGATGTTGTTGTTCACCGCACATCAGGCATTGCACAGCTTCGCAGTACACTCGGCAGTGTCACTTCACACTGTTGCACAACTTGCGCAGCACCCGGCTGGTGGCCACTACTGTCGTTTCCGGAATTTGGCTATGAAGAAGCCGGCCGTGTCGCGGGGCCCGCTTGGGTCGAAGCGCTGCACCAGCGCTGCTTCCTGCCGCGTCAGGCCCCGCCCCACCAGACAGCCTGCCGCCGCCAGTGCCGCCAACTCCAGCGCCTGTACAGAGCCGGCGCCTGCACCGCCCGCCGCCGTCGACGCTGTGCCCACGTGGCTAGCTGCCCCGCCGCCGGCTGCCTGCCGCAGCTGCTCTGACCCAGCAGCAGCGGCTGCAGCTGACGGCCCGCCTGCACCCGACGCCGCGCTCAACAAGAAGCCGTCGCCGTCGCCGCCGCGGCCGGCGCCGCCGCCCTTGCCGCCGCCTTTCAGCTGGCCCTTGCGACGGGCGCGCGCCGCAGCCGCGGCCGCCTCGGAGGCGGGCGCCCCGGCGCACTCGCAGGGGCCGGTCAGCCCGGGGCCGCCGATGTAGGGTTTGTGGGGCACCAGCTCCAGGGTGGGGTGTGCATCGAGCGTATAGCGCACGTTCGCCTCGTTTTCGCCTGCCGCCGCAAGTGTGTTTTCGTTTTAGTTCCAGATTTTTCTTCACAGTTTCAGGTGAGCCGTCTTTGATGAATCAGAGGATTCCGGCCTTTCTCCATTCTCCGTACGAGTTTCTGCGCAAGAGGCCTTGCTGAGCAGGGTCAGGGCTGGTGTGAGTTTGTTGGCCTTGCACGGCAGCAAGTGCGCACGCAGAGCAAGCGGCCCCACCCTAGGTCGCTGCGGCTCTGCTGCTACAGCAGCTGCTGCACTGAGCGCGCAGCTGAGCATGATTTATGCACATATGTCGACAACGCACCCAAGAAACCTCCTGCCTGATTCTCTTGCCATGGTGACGCACCAGGGTTGATGGTGCAGGTGGAGTAGAGCAGGTGACCTCCAGGTCGCAGCAGTGCCGCCGCCGCATCGATGAGTCGCCTCTGCTGCTCCGCCGCCTGCTGCCCCACTTAGCATTGAGCGAAGATGGATGCCGGTTTGATACAGGAATAGACACAGGTCGGCGTGCACACCCGTCTGAGCTGTCCAGACTGTCTGCAGCTCCCCGGAGGGCATTCGACCTCAATCCATCTCCTTTCGTTGAAGGCAGTGGCAGCGCTGCGGCAACCAAACCCTGGCCCTGCCAAATCCCTGCCCAGATTCTGCAGCGTGTCACCTGGGCCAGCTCCCAGAGGGGTGCGCGATGGATGAGGCGCGGCCGGATGCCCAGAGCCGTGCAGGGTCCGTCCAGCAGGATGGAGTCGAAGCTCTCGGGCGGGAAGCCCCTGCAGGCAGGGCAAGGATGGCTGAATGCAACATGGCTCAGCTGCGGCCCAGCTAAAACACCGGCCGGTGCAGAAGTTCGAGTCGCAAGCGCGATTTGTGGGCAACCATCTTGAAACGGCAATGGAAGCGCAGCTCCTGTTTTGCGATACATGCTCATCGGGTGCTGGGAGTTAAACAAATTAAGACACAATAACACAATAAGAAAATCAAATTCAGTGGTCTGCTGGGAGCCGCCGCACTGCGCACTCCATGTGTTTCCATCAGCATCTGAGTTCCTTCAATGGTCACAACCATTGATTGGGAGTCACACCTAGCGGCAGGCTCCGTCGCAGCACTCAGCAGCCGTGGCGGCGGCTGCAGCCCGCGCATTCGCATGCCGGCCGCTTTGCGCTCGCGGCGCGCCCGCTGCCGCTCGTTCTCCGGCCCGGGGGCGGCGGCTGCAGCGGCGCCGTCGCCTGCGGTGCAATATTCGCCGCCGTTTGCTGCAGCAGGCGGCGACGCGCCGCCACCAGTGCGGCAATCTGCTGCTGCGCCCGGCGCTGCGCTGCTGTCGTTACCTTCTGCCAGGCTGTCCGCGCCGTCGCGGCTGTCGGCAGCGGCACTGGATGCAGGAGCAGTATCGCCGCCGTTTGCCGCTGCCGCCTGAGGCGGTTCGGATGCCGCCGGCGCCGCCGCCACACCATCTGCCGCGCCGCCGCCGATTGGCACTGCAGCTTGCTGAGATTCAGCTCGACGCTGTCTGTCTGTCCCATTCTGTAGCACCGCTTTCGTGGAGTCCATGCGCATCGCGGTGATGCAGGTCAGGTCGAACTCCTCTGCCATCGCCCGTATTCCCGGCACCTGCAGGTTGCCGAAGTCAGCCATCACAACCCCAGATATATTCTGATGAACTTCATTAGAAGTGCCGCGACCCAAGGCCGCGCAGGTACTGTCGTTGTCATCATAGTAGGGAGGCACTCAAGGCGCTCAATCGATACACAGCCAGCGACTGCACATGGGACAACAACACGAAGCAATGTGTAACTGTCTTCAAAAGGGTGCGGATACACCTTGCTGCCAGAGCGCTCAAGCGCGATGATCAAGCCGCTGTCGCCCATGAGCTGCCCAATGGCAGTTGTTTTGCCGCCGGGCGCGGCGCACATATCCAGCACTCGGGATCCAGGCGCCGGGTTCAATGCCTGCAACGATGTGGGCTGGGCTCAGGCCCGGCTTTGGTTCTAGGCTCTTTGAAAGTGAAAGCAGGTGAAGTGCATTGACGAAGTAGGAGTGTGGGGAGAGCGCGGTGGGTGTTCCTGGGTTCAGCATGTCTGCAATTCTCCGCAGAAACCCCACAGCGCAGGGGACGGGTTGCCGCCGCACCTGGGCCGCGATGACGCTGGGCAGATTCTGCAGCATGACCTCCCCGTGCATGATGCCTGCAGCCATGGGAGCCGTGCACATTGGTACTGAGGTTCTTTTGGCGATCCAGCAGTTGCCGCGGGCAGCCCATGAGGCTTGCTTGCCGCTGCGCGTTTGCGTTCTCACAGGCACAGTTGTGCCAGTAGCACTCACAGCCTCACAGGCGCATCTTTCGACGGCAGCGGCATCATGGCAACCCCACCGTATCAGGAGGGGTTGGCGAACACGTGGTGCGTCATGAGCAGGCCTGGCAGGTCGGCCTACAGCGCCACGGGCGCGTCACAGCCAGCAGAAGCGGCTGGCGAGTCGCACAGTCACTAGAAGGCTTGGCAAACAGGCAGCCGCAAATTTTGGCGCACCGTCGCAGGAGGGGTTGGCAAAGACGCGGTGCGTCATGAGGACGCCGACGCCGCCTCGGCCGCTGAAGAGGTCGCCCCTCGAAAACATCGCGCGGCCCAGCCCGATGTGCAGCCGCCGCCTGCGCTGCGCATCGACGTGCCGTCGTCAAGGCCAGGTGAGGAAGTTGTGGACATGAGGAAGTTTAAGACACCGGGAATTTGCCCAGCTGCAGAACGCTGCAGGAAGACAATTCTTCAAGCCAGGCAAATGTGCAAGGCAGGTGCGCCCACCTGTCTGGCAGGCCGAGGCGGTCAACACCGGGCCGCAGAGTCGCGCCTCATGATGCAGGCGCTGATGGACAGCAACTTCAAAAGTTGTCCAAGCAGGACAGCACGTGTACACACCTGTCTGGCAGGCCGAGGCGCTCCACAGCAGGCCCCAGAGTCGTGCCCCGAGTCATGCCTAGCCAGTCCAACCCAGGCGGCTCCACTGCGACGCTGACCTGGCAGGGCAGAGCATAACCAATTGATTAGCACTGCGTGGATAACAATCTGATCGAAGTTTGGGTGACATGCAACATGCCCAGCCAGTCCAGCCAGGGCAGCTCCGCCGCGACGCTGACCTGGCAGGCACAAGGAGAAGACGAGTGACTCATCGTTGAATCAACATCATTGTCATCGAAGTTTTGTTGAACCGCGTCGTACCCAGCCAGTCCAACCCAGGCGGCTTCACAGCGACGCTGACCTGGCAGGGAAAGGGTTCGTGGCATCATCTGTTTTGACAGCACTCGGATCATCTTTGGATTCATTCAAGCAAAGTATATCATGCCCAGCCAGCGAGCGTGCAGCTTCAGAGCAACACTGAGCGACACTGATTGAGACAAAACCAAGAAAAAGAGAAAATGCGTCCGCAGCTCCGCAGCCAGCGGTATGCGAATTTCAGTCACAACACATTCTGGTTCAAAACCATCATCCTTCATCTCATGTGAACGCATGCTGTGTGCATCGTGCATGAGAGGAGCACAGGGCCAGACTGACCGCCACTGTGTCTCCGGCCTCCAGGCCCGAGCTGGCGGCAAGGCATCCTGGCAGGAAGGGCTGTGCGCCGCGCATCACGGACTCGCCCGCTTTGCGGCTGATCACCACCTCCTTGCCGCCTGCCGGAAGGACACACAGCCAGTCCGCCGAGATGCTCCAGAGTAAGATCATCATAATAGGCATCTTCTTCAGGGGCGCCGCGCATCACCGACTCCTCCCCGCCTTGCGGCTGACGACCACCTCCTTGCCGCCTGCGGGCGGCGGCGGGCACGTTCGCTTGCGCCACATCCCTGCGCATTCCCGCCTGACATCGGAGTGCGCTGTCTACCCTGGACGCAGGCGCTGCCGCGGGCTGGGCTGGCCCCGCGCCCACAAGTGCATGCAGCGCACCAATCCAGCGTACGTGCACATTCTATTTGATCCAGAGTTGGGGCTGTGATCCTAATTATTGCAAGCGTGGTGGAAGATTGTGCAGTCTGCACGCCCATTGCTGAATGTGTGCCCACCTGCTGCAGAATAGTCGACGGTGCGCGGCCCCGTCCCCGGCACAATGACCACGCCCGGCACATCCGGCAGCTCCCGCGGCGCCGCGCCCGAGTCCGCCAGCATCGCTGCGTCCTCCCCGCTGAGGCACGCAGGTAGCCGCTCGATGACCGACTGCAGTTGGGATTGAATGGGTGTTGACACTTGACCGCTCCTTCTGCAGTGCAGACGCGGCGGCAGCGTCGTCACAACTGGTAGCGCGGCAACTTTGTGGTTGTCGCTTGACGATGTTTCACGCAGGTTGCCCACACTGCCGGTCGGCAGGTCGGCCAGAAGACAGGCACCGACACCCTTGCGGCAGCTTGTGAACCCCCAGCGCCTGTGTTTCTCTTGCTTACCTGTGGCGTCGTGCGCAGCGGGTTGACGCGCAGGCAAGTGCCGAGCGGCGGCCGCATCAGCGCGGCACTCATGCGGGCAAAGTGCTCGGCGCCGAAAGCCGCCTCGAAGTACGCCCGCACGCCGGCATCCCAGTCCTCCGCCGGATCGTAGGTCGGCGCCGGCACCGTGTTGCGGTGTTGCTGGCCCGGCGACGCACACTGCTGCATGCTGAGGCGGCGTGTGGTGCTGGCGCTGCCGCTGCTGCTGCTGCGGCGGCGGCGGGAACAGAGGCTTACTGAGCTGACTTGCTGCGATCGCTCTGCACTTTGCTTTGGCAAAGCCTAGGAAGCAGTACTGTGGTCAGCCGCCGCGCAGTGTCAAGAGCTTGTTGCTGATGACAAGTGCTCGTCCCCGCAGCTGCAGATCACCGGAGGCAGGACCATAATTGAAGGCCGTGCAGCGCAAAGCCCGTGTGCAGCAACAAACTCGATCCAGATAAGCAGCTACGCTCTGATGTATTTCCACTCCGTGCTTTTAGCAGATTGCACGTCGATGCGGATTGAAAAAATGGCACGGTACTGGAGCATCTGCATCACTGTGCGACGTGCGAGTCTGCAGTAGGACACGCTTTAGCTCACGTTTGCGGATTTTCGCGGGAGGACTGCTGTACGTCACAGCAAAGATCAGGAAGCCGAGGTGCAGCGAAGACTTGACGCTCAGATCGGGCTTCCAATGCGCACATAGAAGAATACAGTGTAAAGGCAAGCAACTTGTTCGAGCGATGGCGTCTCGCGGCCTGCTCCCCCTGTGCTCTCGACTCGTCGAAGTGGTTGGGGTTTCTAGGTATGGACGCTGAATGATCCCTTGCCTGCCGATGGTGCACTTCAAGGGCATCAGGATGTCACAGTCATCCAGATCCCAAGCCTTTGTGACTCGTGTCTCGCTGCCTTGCCGGATCCCCAACGGGTGCAAATCAATGTTCAGGCCAGCAGAATCGTGTTCACGATGCTGTGGCACTCAAGTTGTTCACCTCAGATTCACAGTGTATGCATTGCCCTGCCTTTGCTCCACAGGCAGGTCGCTGTGCAAAGTTACGCTCTACAGACTGGCGCGGCCGCCTCGCGGTCTGCTGCACAGGTGGACTTCTTGACTCCGTCTAGTCGTGACTCTCAGTCGTGCCTCTCAGCTGCATGGTCTGGATCAAAAGAGCATACGTGAGCCTGCGTCATTGGTAGAATACTCTGCGTAATGGTAATGGCATGTTATTCATGCTGCACAGTATGGCGCTTCCGGTGCAGCCTGCCAATACGTCATCATCACACAAGGGCCGCCATGTCTTATCATGCCGTTTGCGCTCGCAGACTGCGGGATTCGCAAGCGGCGAGGGCGCAAGCCTGCGGCACAGCGCAGACCACCACCTCCAGGTCAGTCAAGGGTTCATGAACATCGTGCAAATAGTGAGTGAGAAAACGATGTCTTGTCGTTTTAGGGTCCTGTGGCGCCTTGGCCAGGCAGTGCACTTTCTTGCTCCCAACGGTGTCGGCGCTCAACAACCGTGCCTGGTGATGTGCGTGCAGGACGCAGGCAAGGAGGGGCCTGGGCCAGACAGCACAAACCCCGGGCAGACTGTACAACGCAACACTCGCGGTGTTGCTGCTGCTGACCATGCCTGCTGTTCTGCGTGTGCAGGACGCGGGCAAGGAGGGACCGGGGCCAGACAGCACAAACCCCGGCCAGAAGGCGCCGCTGCCAACGGACGAGGACGGCAACCCCAAAGTCGGCAAGGTGCGTACGCCGCCCTGCTGCGCGTGAAGAGCTTGCTTACGCAAACTTTTCCGCCTTCTAACAGGGTACTGAAAGCGCTAGATGGTCCTTCTTCTCTTTCGCAGCTCACAACCTGCAGGTGACCTGCTCAGAGGTGTGGCTGCCCCGGTTGCGACTTCTGGGGCAGAGGCGGAGTCAGCAAAGCAGATGCGTCATGTTGATGCCGCAAAGCTGAACGGATAGTTGTCTCTTTCCTGCAGCTGTCGACAGCAGAGGGAGAGGACGATGAGAAAACCCCAAAGGATTTTCCGTCCGCCGATGCTGAGGAAGACGATGTGGTGCGCTTATTCTGAATCCCAAACCCTGATACAAACCAGCACCTGGAGGAATGCGTGCACGTAGCCTGTAGTGAAGTGAAGCGCACTGTCGCACACATTAGGTATCTGCGTGGCACATGTAATGCATAAGTCTGTGTTGTTCTGAGACCCTGGTCAACGCCATCGCAGCATTGCCTTTTAGCCGTGTCGCGTGCTTGAACCTTCTTGGCTGACTTCTGACGGCAGATCTGATATTGACATGCAGATCCCCAACCTGCAGACGCCCAAGGACTGATGCGCAGTGTGGGGCCACATGACATGCATCGGCGCGTGCGGATGCATGTCCCGGGAAGAGGATGTAGTGACCTTGTAACACGACAGTTCTGCTGCGGCAGCAGGGCTACGCGCTGTTACTGCATTGCAATTATTCGTTGCTCCAATCATTGTACTGGTTGGGCCTGATGCAGGCAGACACGTTGAGATATGCCGTCCGGGAGTCGTTTGTTGTTTGTACATAGGTAGGGCCCACAGAAGTAAATAGACGAGTGCTGTTACAGCACCATACAAGATACCATCCGCAGTTGCAGCGCATGAATCTGCTGTTTTGTACTGCCATTGAGCCCGTCCAACACGAGCCGGGTGACAGCAGCGTACCTTGCTGAGACACATGTGCAGACGATTTCCTGACAGCCGGACGACAAAGGCAAGGAGCAGCCTTCCCCGCACCTAAGCGCCTCTGTGCCAGATCCAGCTTCAGGCCGCCACCGCGTCCCTGTTGCTGCTGTGCGGGTACAGCTTGTCATAGTACTTTGCGTATAAAGGGCAGCCGCGGCTGCCAGCCTCGCTGTCCGCCACCAGATCCCCCGCCGCCGCCGCGATGTCGGGCGGGATAGCGGCGACGCCGCCGTCCGCCGCCGCAGGAGTGTCTGCCGCCTCCGCCGCCGCCAGCGCATCCGCCGCGGCCGCCTGAACGACGGCCGCATCGTCCGCGTCACCCAGCAGCACGACGACGCGAGCGTCGGTGCGCGCACGCAGCGACGCGGCACCGCGGCCCGTCACGCGGAAGCAGCCGCGCGCGTCGGCCACCCGCAGGTCCGGCAGCGCTGCCAGCCGCATGAGGCCGCTGTCGCTGATCTGCAGGCGCACACTGCTGCACATGAGCAGACACCTACGTTACATTCAAGAGGGTTGATGTACATAAGCGGACAAATGTGATCGCGATACATTCGACAGGGCTGACACACCAGGCCTGACACACCAGGAAGTGTCACATGCTGCTAGCTGCCTGACACGCGGGCAGGGTTACCGGCTGTCGGCGCAATCGGCAGTTGTACAGTGTTCCGGCAGCCGGTGCATGCCTGCATGGAGGAAGGTGGTCGTTTCGGATGAGTGGTCGTTTCGGGAGGTTTCCGTCGTGGCCAACACGTCGTCAATCTCGCATTGCATAGCTTTTTCAGTTTTCCTCACCCGAATTTTGCGACTTCGCATTGCAACACAGGTGTACTTTTCTGCTCGATGGCCATGAGAACCTTAGGGGCGTAGGGACGAATGCGTCTGCGTTTTGAGTGCTGGTGACCGAGCGCAATGCCATTGGGATCGGCCTCGAACTGGCCAGAATTGCAGATTCTGACATCTAGACGCACCCGTGCTGCTGACGGTACTGCTGTTGACGACCGTCAGCTCCCGCAGGCTCGCCATGCTGCCCAGCATCTGGTGGATTTAGGGTTCAGGATTAAGCCGAAGTCTCTGCCAGGCAGCTGGGCTGTTAGCGTGCAATGCCAAGCAACGGTTTGCAACATAATGCGCACAGCAAAAGCGAAGCAGAAATGCAGTCACCCAGAGGGCGCCCACCTTGAACGAGGGTCGCGACATGTTGTGACACACGTGTGCAGCAAAGTCCAGTACCTCCACCTGGCAGCAAGAGAGAGATGATCTCGCAAAATGGATTTATCCCTCAGGCGGCAAATCTGCACTACTCCTGTGGGGATGCATCACTCCTGTGGGATGTGCAAGCAAGATCGAGGTTTTCAGCACTTGCACCTGTGCGCCGCAATGAGGCACCAACGCCCATCCCATCGCAGGCAACGCGGCAGGCGGGGTGCTGGACTTGTGTCGAATGCGGCAGGCGCGCACCTGGGTGTTGGCACCGCGCCAAACATGCGCTCAATGTGGGAGTCGCTCAGGTTGTCGTTCCACCTGTGCAGATAGGCCAAAAAAATTCGATGCTGTGTGGTATGATTCCACTCGCAGCCTCTTTCGTGTTCAAGAAGCTGTTGTCACTGTGACAGCATTGCAGACCTAGCGACAAACTTGAGCCAGCCTTGGTCCCTCGCCCGGAAGTGATCTGCATCTGATAGTTGCAATTGATTTTGGTGCCACATGCCAGGCGAATAAGCGTGCAGAATGTGTGATGACTCACCAGAAGGGGCCATCCATAACACCAAATTCCAACAGGAAAGTCTGCTTCCGGCTGCCTGGCGCTGCTTGCACGTCCCTCAATGCGCGCATGAGCTGGCACACCTTGCCGCACTGCAGGCAGACGCACAGTTTTTGACATTTTCAACGCAGGCTCTTCACATGGCAGGTGTTACCTGTTAGTGAAACGAGCCTTGGTGCTGAGACTTGCTGGCATTAACTTGCTGGCATTTGTTTGTTGTCCAATCATGGTGTGTGTAATTGCGTTGATGTCAGATAGCGAGCCGGCACACGATCATGCTGGTTCACACGGCTGTTCACCAACTGCTCACCTGTTTGCGCCTGTTGACGGATGCGAAGACGCCGATGCCCAGGCGCACGAGCGCCGCTTGCGGCACACCCTGTCAACTTTGAATACAGCAATGAAAGAAGATAAGTTACCCACCTGTTTGTGCTTGTTGACGGATACGGTGACGCCGATGCGCAGGCGCACGATGGCCGCCTGCGGCACGCCCTGTGCGACTGCGCGCACGACATCCTCGGAGGCCTTGCAGCGCCGCAGGTCTAGCTCGGCAACCGCCGGGAAGATTTGCGGCACAGCCGCAAGCTGCTGCCATGCCCCGCGCTTGTCGCCGCCGACACTGCGCATGTCGAAATGTGCCGCATGCTGATCGTGGTTGCGCCTGGGTGATGGCAGTGATTGGCAGCGGTAGTGAAGAGCGGCTTTTCCGGCCAGTTGTCACGGGGCCAAAACTCCTCACAAGCACTGGTGGCAACGCGCAGCGACCATTGCGGCATGTGAGACAGAAACTCGACGCACCTGCATGCTAGCGAGGATTCCGGAGCATCCGTGCGCAGCTGTCTGTGCACTTACGACACCGCCTTTCGAGGTCCTTGCGCGATGCGCGAGTGTACGTGGGGACTGAGCTGTGGTGATGTGAAAATTTATCAGATGTGGCAAGTTCGCCTGCGCAGACTGTCAGGTCTGTGCGTCTGCAGCAACGCATCATCATTTCAGGGCATGTGAATCCCGTGATGATCAAACCTACCCAGATTGGGAACTATTATCTGCCGGGATTCTGCAGATCGCGATGATCGCGATGAGTGGCAGCGGTTCCGCGGAGCTCCCGCCCACACAGTCGGCACTCGCGCTCACTCTCTGAACGTTCGGGCTGGCTTGCTTCTCTTCCATCAGCTGAAGTCCTCCTCTTCTACGCTTGTCCAACGTGAGCACCAGATCTTTTGACAAAGACGAGCGCAAAAACACACAAGCTCTGCTGAGCTTCCAGCTCGCCGGACGACCGCCTCGCCGCAGGCGCCCACCAAGTGACGAAGCTCCGGTTTCCCACGGCATCCAGCAGGTGCGACTGGGCTGCGAGAGGCGCCCTGCGGCAAGTTGCGAGCTTGCAGAGGTTTGACATCGACCGGTGACAAGGTTTGAACCGGCGGAGGGGCGGCTCTCATTCAGGCGCAATAATGCTACAAGAGGCGATCGATTGAGCCTCGCCGTCTTAGGTTAACGGCCTCGGGTGGCGGGCGAACACCACAGCCGTACAAGCTCGTGAGCTTCGGCGTGGGTTGGCTTCGGCAATCGGAGCTGAGACCAGCGCCGCATCGCGCCGCGGCTGCCAACCATTAAAGCTCTGAGCCATCGTCTCCCATCTGCAGGATGATGAGCCACCAGATCGCGCCGCATTGCCTGGCCGGCGCTGCGCAGCTGTCGCGTAGCGGTGCCAGCCGCAGCAGCGCGCAGCCCCTGATCTGCCACCCTCAGCACAGCAGGTGTGTGTTCGGCCTGCACATGTTGGTCAGCCCAGCTGCTCGTGCACGCGGATGCATGCATGCCAGCAGGGCCCTCGCAGCCGCTGCAGGCAGCATATGCCACTTGCCGCTTCTTTGCTGAATCACGATATGGGCAAGTGTGCAGGCCGCCGATCGCACTCACGCGACAATCTACATTTAACACGGATGATCGACAGTCATGAGTTCATGGCCATCCCTTGTTATTGTGAACTGATACTAATGCAGGCGCCATGCTGCTCGCGCCGCCACTCCCCGCGCCTTGGCACATTACTCGGCTGAGTACTCCGCCTCCAACTTTGCATCGCTCGACTCGCTGGAGCTGGATCGCCTGCACGCGCAGCTGCGCTCCGCCTATTCCTGGCTGGACATCTCGACGTCCATCACGGACTTCTCCGCCTGGATGGTCGACGAGGCGTCCGTCGTCGCTGCGCTCGTTCGCCTGAGCGCCATCTACTCCCACCTCGGGTGAGGATCTGGAAGGATCTACATCGTACCTTGGCTCAGGAACCGGTGGTTTTCGAAGAGGCAGCCAGCAGATGTCGTTCAGAATGGCCGGCGCCCGAGCGCCATCCACTCGTAGCCGGAGGGTGCGCAGGTGTGTCATCTCCCAGCTACACTGTGCCAATTGAAGCTGTGCTGGTCAGGCCTTCCAGCACTGGAAAAAGTACTGTGCTTTGCGCTGGAAGAGTGCAGCAGTTGATGCTCGATCTGATGTTATGTGATATATTTCGCTGCAGGGAGTCGGACCAGGCGGAGGTACGTGCGTCAGGCCTTGTGGAGCGCCTCGCGGCAATGGCGGAGCGTCGGCTGCCGGCGCTGACGCCGCAGCAGCTGGCTGACACGCTGGATGCGCTCGCGCGCCTCGAGTTCCGTGCCCCCGCTAAGTTCCTCAAGGTGCAGCGTCTGCCACAAGAATCGATCTTGTGAACCGTCGCATTGCACTATGTTGGGCACGCTCATGCGCCTCGAGTTCCACGCCCCCGCCAAGTGCCTACAGGTGCGTTTCGCGAATTCTGTGAGATCAACAGAGTGACCAAACAGCTTCTCTGTGCCGCCCTGCACAACCTGCACAACCTGCTTGTATGGTTCGTTCAAGCAGTTCCTTCGGTCTCGCCTCCAGCCTGTGAGCATCTGCATTCTGCTCACCATGTGCTGCATCCGTGTGCAGGCGGCCAACAAGCAGGCGCAGGCGAGCATCGCGGACTTTGCGCCGGCGCAGCTGCCGCTGCTGCTGTGCGCTTTCGCGATGCTGGGCCAGGAGCCCGGCGCCGCGCTGCTCACTGCCGTCTGCGAGGCCCTCACGCACCAGGACCTGCAGGTGTGTGTGCAAATTTTACTGTGCAACATTCCTTCGTGTCCCGAGGTTTGCATGCCAAGGGCTGCGATGCTTCGCATGCATTAGTGCATAGATACCTAGACTGTGCATCACTGCGGGCAGTGCAGAGGCATCCGCAATGCGGCGTCGCACGATTCTCTTTTGTCACTTCCAGCAATAAGCTTTGGATCCTTATCCATCCAACATAAGCTTTGGATTCAATGTTTCCAGAAAGGCCGAATGCAGAAAGGACGAGCTCGCCAACCTCACTGAATGGTCGCAGGTGGCTCCGGCCGATGTCTCGCGAATGCTGGTCGCCCTCGCCGGCCTCACCACCCGTCCCTCCACACAGGTGCGCGCCACCACATACAACGACATGCTGATTGTCGTGCAAAACCTATGGAAAACTCGTTCACTTTCCGCAGCCAGCTCCATGCTTGCATGTCTTCTGACGCGCATCTAGCTGACACGCTGTCCCGCGCATTATAGCTTTGTCGCCTGGCGCTGACGCTGCCGCTGCGGTATCCTGCAGGTGCTCAAGGGTCTTGCGTCGGCGCTGCGGCGCCAGCTGGACAGTTTCCGGCCCGCTGAGCTGTCGCAGGTGAAACAATTGTGGATTTGACTCGTGCTATGCTTGCCCTCCTTCCAGCAGACCCTGCCCAACAATGCAGAGCCGGGTGCACCTTTCGGTTTCGTTCTGAGTATTTGGTTGCCGATGCTCCAAAATGACGTTACATGATTCACGCTGTGCAGGCGCTGTCGGCGCTCGCCAAGCTGAAGTTCCACCCCGGCAAGGACGTCATTGCACGCATCGCATCGCGCGCCGGCGTCCGGAATGCGGGCCGCCCCGCCGCCGCCCGTAACGCCGCCAGCGCCGCCAACTGAGGCGGGCCACTGCCGGTCGAGGTTTGAGGAGTCGCTGGCTTCCGCCGCGGCATTCGCCCCAGCACCAGCCGCAGCACGACCTGCGCAGCTAAGGGTGTCCCGAGGGGCGCCACTGCCCCTCTTCTGTTCAGGGACTGCGGAGTTGCCCACGCGCTGCCAAACATGACGGGCGCGCGCCCCAGTGGCGCTGCAAGGCGCTGCCGCTACGACGCCCTTTTGCGACACAACTGTCTCTTTCGATTCTGTACAATTTACACGCCGCCTTCCAGCGCGGGCGTTGACCAGATTTGGTCCAGACTGCTTCCGGACCGGAGCTGCGGACTTTGCCGCGGCATTTGGATCACTCATTAGTACAGTAGCTGCTCCGCAGCCTGCAGGCGGCCATATTGGCCGCACAGTTCTGCAGATGCGGGCGGCGCGATTCTTGCCGCCGGCGTCGCACCCGTTTTGCTAGGGCGCTGGTGGTCGTTCTTGCAGTTTTATCAGCGCCAGAGTCGAGGGGCCTTTCCGAGTGGAGTGGGATGTTGTCGCATCGTCGATTTGTCGTTTCGTCGTTGTGTTAACGTGCATGGTCGGTGAAGTCAGTCTCTGTTTCGGAAGTCGTCGAGTGCTTGTTCAGCTCCTGCCTTGTAACAGCTGAGAACCTGCATGAGTCTCCCATCCCGTCGAGGCTTTTTCCAGGATGCACGCAAAACACCTTGGTGTCCACCTTCAAGGGTATTGCAGCTGAACAGTTCGGGGCAGACAGCTTGAGAAACCTCAAGAGGTTGCCCTCGGGTGTTCCATGACTTTGAACAATTGCTAATTTACCTTGCACGCACCTTTGTCCTGGCCGTCAAATCACAAATCGGGACCGCCCCACAAGCTCGTTTTTCAATTGCACCAGACTTCGTTGGAGCAAGGGCAGCAGCACAAATTCGGTGTGCATGTCTGCCGGTGTTCAACTGGCTCGACTGCAGCTGCTTCGAGCGCCGGAGAGGACTGCCGCGCTGCTGCTGCTGCCTCCTGCCTTGCTGCTCACTGGTCCTTCTGCCCAAGCTCCGGCTGCCCTCTGCTGCTGTCCTCTGCCGCCGCTCACTGGTCAGGTCGCGGCTGCCATCTGCTCCTATGCCGGCCGCCGTCTGCTGGCTATGCTCCGCCGGTCAGCGCTGCCGCTTGCCGTCATGTCGGCTGCGCCGCCGCCAGCTCCGGCTCGCCTGTCAGGTCGCGGCTGAGGATGAGGGCGTCTCGGCCGTCGGCTAGTTTGTAGTAATCCTTCACCACCTCCGTCTCCTGGAACCCGAACTTCTTGTAGAAGGTTGCCGCTTCCTGCAACATTTCACTCTCAAGCTCAGTCTCCCGAAATCGAAATTTCCTGCACAACGTCGTCGCTTCCTGTGCGATGTTGGCACGCTGCAGCATCAGTGGCTACCCAGAGTGTGTGCTGATCGCCAACTCCGGCAAAAACGCCCCGGCAGCCCGCCTGAGCGTTTCCCAATGTCAAGGTGCATCTCATCGACTGGCAGCCAGGCCTGACATGAAAACTGCCAGGACCGCCACGATCGTTTGGCCATGCATCCACCTCGTTGGTGCTCTGCACGTGGAGGTAGGCGGACTTGATGTTGGGGTCCTTTCGCGCTATCTCCAGTGACCGCTCTATGAGTTGCCGCCCTGCACGTCAGGGAGAGACGCGCGGTCTGGAACTAGCTCGAAATGGTGTAATTCAGAGCAGGCCCAGCTGCTCGTGCTGCGAGGGAGGTGCCAGGACGGCCACGCAGGCTCGCCGGGGCATTGCACAGCTGCTGTTGCGGCAGCAGGCTCGATTTGAGGTGCAGCCCCCGCAGTGTCGCAGACGACGTTCAAGCTGCAGACCAGTGCACCAAGCAGCAGCAGCAGCAGCACGCACCTAGCCCCATGCTGCGGTAGGGCGCCAGCACGCCGATGGTCATGATGTACACCTGCACGAACTCCACTTCGCATCAGCCGACCCCTGACCGTCAGCTCTGCTATGGCTTGTGCGGCGGGTTCATGTTGGCCAGACGTCGTCTGCCTCCATGCCCGTTGATGCAAGAGAATGTGCATATGCGGTCAGCGGGGTGTACGGATGCCTTATCTGCGTCTGCCAAGAAACACTCAGGCAATGTGCTGCATGCTGTAGAAGCACTCGCCTTTGCGCTGTAGTCTGGCTGCAGCTCGAAGCGGCACGCAATCGCGCCAACCAACACGTCATTGTGATAAGCTGCACATCACAAACACGTGGTGTCATGATGGTATTCTCAAGTGGGTCGAATGCGCAGCTCATGTCGGCAGCCGCAGTTTGTGCGCCCAATGCTTGCGAGGAGGGCGGCGCTGACGGAGCGGCTCGCGACATGGCGGTTGGTCATGTGCAGCGGTTGTGGAGCGGGAGAAGGGCTGTGATGGAAAGTTCACTTGCCAGAATGCAGCACCTCGCACGGCACACAGGTCAGCCGCGCGACGCACCGAGCTGTGTCACATCGCCGGCCGCGCAGCACTCCCGGTAGAAGCCGTCCTGTGCGCATCCAGACACCCTTGAATCAGGCACATCAGCATCAATCTTGACAACACACTTCCTTGACCACGACAGTCCTGCATATCACTTGATTGTGCTGCTCATGCAGACGCCTCGCCTTGTATTTGATGGGGAAGAGCGCTGCGTTGAGCAATTTCAGCTGCTCGATGTTCTTCGCCTGCAGACCGTCGAACGTGACCTGCAGCTTCTGCTGTGTTCCCATGCCCAGAGAGCTGCAGTCGAACGCAGGATGGTATATTTACGAACTCTGGCTTCCCCCAGATCATCCCACCGAGTGCTCCGAGTGTGTTTCACAGGTTGGGCGGAGTTCATTGCATGCAGTCTGGGGCTGACCTTCCAGATATCCTGTTTGCCGCTCTGCCTCGCCGCACGCGCGCAGCGGGCACTGGTTGAAAAACCGTGGCAGGCCGACTTCTCGCGAGAAGATAAGAGTTCCCTGCACGCATGCCACTGCCGTCCAACACAATTTTGAATTGCGGTCACATCAATAGCTTGTTGTCCAGCTGACAAGGAGGCTCGAAACAAGGATCACTCGGATTCGTATTCAAATCAAGTGTGGCGGATGTAAATAGCAGCTTTGACCTGTATTGCAAGCTTGCTAATGGTGCAGCTTACCACAGAGCCCTGCACAACATGTAGTCGAGTTGTGCGGCGTTTGTAGTGAGCTGAGCGGCCGTCGGATCGCTGTTCTCGTAGGGAAATCATCCAAAACCGCACGTGACCGGATGACGTCCTTGCACTCGCCAACTTTGACGCAATTTTTTGCCTTGCAAACAGGTTTACTCCGCCGGAAACGTATTTGATGCGCAGTAGATTGTAACTGAAAGTTTCACACAGTCTTTTAAGGTTTCTGCCAACGTCTTGGTTCATGTCAGTGGCATCCGGCCTCCTGCATGCACCGCCAGCGCACCCACAGCAGCGCTGCACCGTTGGACATCGTTCAGGCAGCCGTCTAAATTATGCTGCCGCTTCCCATAGCAGGGGCAGAGGCAGCACGGCACCGAGAGCTGCTGCAGATGACAGCGCACAGCCATACCAAATTCCGCCGCCGCCGGGCATGCAGAATGCAGAGGTCGTCGAATATACAGACAGCGCAACGGACCTTGCGTTCATCGGAATGTGCCGCAGAGCCTACGGCGATCTAGCAGGCTGGCAGAGCGATGCAGGCTGGGACAGCGGTCCGGAGACGTACCGAGGGATGATTGCAGTGTCGCGCGCACTCATGCAGGTAGGCGACCATGCACGTGCATCTGGTTTCAACATGCATTTCATCGGCGCACGGACGGTCACGAACGCCATGCATTGCTGTCGATTCAGGGCAAAACAGCAACGGAGCAGTGGGAGGCGGTAGTGGCAGGCTTTCCTGCAGTGCCCCCATGGTTCAGGCGAGTGTTCCCGTATACGAGGTGGGGAGCGGAGCTCAACGCGCTCATCACGCCCGCCTTCTTCTCCTGGCTCGTGAGCAGCCTACCTGCATGACTGAAGCGCATCATGTCCATTTCTCCTGGTGCAATCAATGCTAGTGGATGTCAACATGTCCATCGATGCAGACGGGGTGGGCTTGCATTTGCCTACAGGTGGGCCCAATGCAACGGGTCGAGGTTGAGGTACGACCCATCCTCCCTTTGAGGATGCTCCATCAGTTTCGCGCATGAGAGCAAGTGCTGCACTTGAACTGCACTGCGCCGCTGCCCCGCACCCTGCTTACGTACAGCTGTGGTATGGCCAGGTCGACGGTGTCGCCCAGCGCAGTGGCGTGCACATCAAGCGCTGCAGGTCAGTGCGACACAGCGGATCTGTTGGCATGACGTCAAACAGCCTGACCTGAAGATGGGGTCGCCGATGTCTGCGGAGAGAAATTGCCAGAACATGATATTGAGGTTGTATTGGCGTACGCAGCTATCAATGGTTGCGACTGATCGAGTGGCGTCCCCAGCAAACTGGGATGCGAGCACGCACGAGCATGGATGTGCTAGAACATACTGAAGGCCCGCGTCTTATTCTGACGTGCTTGCTGTTTGCAGATACCTTGCGGAGTCCGGGTGCGCTGGCATGTGTGTCAACCTCTGCAAGTCGCCGACGCAGGTGAACTCAATTGCAGCCGTGGCAAGTCGCATGCATCGCTGACTGATGGCACACAGCCTTGAGGCGCCAGCATGTCAATTGAGACAGGCGAGAGGCCCTAAACCCTATTTCAATCTGCACAGTCGTTCTTCACGGAGCAGCTGGGCATGCCGCTGATGATGAAACCCAATTTCGACACGTACGAATGCGATATGGTGTTCGGCAAGCGGCCGCCGCCTCCCGAAGCGGACGAGGCGTCGCGGCAGCCCTGTCTGCCAGGATGCCCCAGCGCCCGGGCAGCCGGACGGGCGGACACGCCGTGCCACAAGCTGCAGAGCTGAGGCGGAGATGTCCAGCACGCTGTCGCGGACTGGTTGTGTATACTTCATCTGTTGATGACAGCGATCGTCTTCCACCACCCCTTCCACAGAACCATGTTGCACAGCTGCAGGTTGAAATAGAGCCATGACGAATTTTATTGTGCCGCATTCGCTGGCCGATTGTAGGATTCAGGGTTCGATTTCATTGTTTTTTGTGCAGTCTGTTGGAGTTGACAGTAAACATGAGATGTGCCGGCGTACACGATGTCGACAATGATTTCTAGAACATCGAAATGTTCTGACGGACTGGTGCACAACAAACTATTCAATCCGAGGACGCAACATACCTGCCAGTGGACAAGACATGGGTGTTCGAGTTTGGGGTTCCAGTTCCTTTCAACGCAAAGACAGCTTGCAACTGATGAGCGCGTCTTTGGACTCTTTGTGCACATAAGCAGTGTGCTTCCCCGCACAGCGTGAGCCCATCTCCACCGGAATGTCGTGTCGCCGCCATGCCAAGTCGACACCCAGTTGCCGGGAGAGGTGCGTGTTGCGGCTCCTACGCAGCCACCCGACTGGGCGCCCTAGATCAGGACGGCCGGCGGCGGTGGGGTCGCGTGCGTCACACTGACGGCGCCGGCAGATGTCGGGCATTCCGCATCGCCGGTGGGCCGCTGCCGGCTGTAGACGCCGCGCGTCCGCCAGGCCAGAATTGCCGCCAGCACGGTGGCGACGCACGCCAGGCCGGCAGCAATGAGGAATGCAGGCCTGCATTTGCACAAGAGCACTGCCGTTGGGGAACGGTTCACTTAAGGGTTTCGGGGTCAGGGTTCATCGCATTCACCGAAGCCCCTCTGCTTTCCACAACAGAACAACAACAACAACAACCAGACAAAACAAGAAGCACCGACAAACGCGTGCACCCGAAGCAGTCGTCACCGAGGCACTCATGGCCGTCGCCGCCGTGCGCCGTCGACGCCTTTGCGTACAGCTTGCCTGCGGTGGCAGGCGGTCATCTGAATGGAGACTTATAAAACAGATCATGGCTACATGAATGATGAACAAAAGTGACACTGCATTTCTCTGGGTCACATGTTGTCTTCTGAGGTGTCTCGGGTTGCAGTCTTCAACGGCTGCAGAACGCAATATTGCGCGCAGTTCGTGACCGCAGCACAGCTGACAGGCCTTAGGTGCTGTTGCCAGCTCACCCGCCAGCTGCGTTGCCATGAGATACGCTGAAACCGAGGTGGCAAAGCCCAGGGCGCAGTAGACGGTGGCAAAGTGTGTGAGACCAAACAGCTCCGAGGCTACTGCCGGCATCGTTCCCCAGAATGCGCCGTACGCAAAGCCGCCTCCTGCATGGGGTATCTGCAGAGCTTACACAGCGTCGCGTGCGAAATTACTCACTGTAGATCACTCACTGCGGCCGCTGTGGTTGTCGCGAGCATGCCCGGCGGATGCATAGACTGGCAGCGACACATTCAGCTGGCAAGTCCACCCGCAGACAGGGGGCAGCAGAGAGGCTCCAGGGTAATGTTTTGATCGCAACGTATCTCCAGGGTCAGCACCTAGTGTGGCGGTTACGAGACCGGCAGGCACAGCCGCCAGCGCGGTGCAGGCGCAGACGCCGGCCGTCATTGCGCAGGCCAGCACCAGCCATGCCGTCCTGTGTGAAACTTCAGCTGAGAACAACCAAAGCCGAGTCTGCGTGTTGCCCTTGCATATGCACATGACCTATAGCAGACGCCAGCCGTCATGGCGCAGGCCAGCACAAGCCATGCTGTCCTGTAGTTTCGCATCTCAGAATCATCTGGCGGCCGAGTCATGATTGCATGCAAGTCATTCCAACCTGACAATGTCATCTGCATCACATAATCTGCACAGCTGTGCGCTCTGACTTCCGGGATGCCCTGCTCAGGCAGCGCAAGCAGCATGCGGCGAGAACACACCTTCATCGTCATTGGGTCCTTCACAGTTGACGCACTGCCCTGGGTTCTGGGCACCGCCAAAGCTGAGCAGCGGTGCAGGTTTCATTAGCGACACCCTTCCCGCACACCCTCTCTAAACCTGACCCTCCCTAGACATGTGGCAGGATCAGGGAGGCGCACCGCGGGACACCGAAGCTGTGCAGGCAGCGCTCCGGGAAAAAGCCGAAGGCGAGGCGCCCAACAGCATTTGTGACGGAGAAGAAGGAGACGAAGACGTCGTGGCCGTCCACCTCGCCGCCCAGGCTCTGCACTAGCCCGCCTGCAGTCAGCGATACTTGTGGGGCATCAACGAACGGGAATTACTCCAATTGCAGGCCATGCACTCTGACGAGACGCTGTTGGGCAACGACACACAGCGCATAATGACCGGCGGCGGCGACATGCTGCTGCCGAAACTAACAGGCTGCTTTGGCAGCCACCTTCGACTGGATCGGAGGCCGTCTGCCGCACGTTTCACAGACACACTCAGCTGCTTCGAGGCTGCATGTGTCACTGGTCTGAAGCACTTACCAAGATTGTTGATGAGCATCAGGCCGCAGCCCGCCCCGGTGCCGAAGATGGTAAACAGCAGCCAGAAGTCGACGCTGGCGAGGCACTGCAGCGGCGTGAGGTCGGAATCGTCCGGCTCGTCCGGCACGTTCGCCCCAATATTCTCCTCCGTGATGACACATCCGCTGCCGCCAGTGTTGCCGCTGAAATCGCCGCCGCCAGACGCCCGTTGTCCGCTGCTGGGCCGGCTGAGGATGACACCCATCCCCAGCCCGTCGTGCCAGCTGGCGTCTACGGAGCCCGCCGCAATTCCCGATGCTGCCATTCCCGACATTATGTCATCGTAGGCGCAGGCGGGCCCCTGCCCGCGCGACGGCAGCAGCAGCAGCCTCGAGGCGCCGGAGGCGGAGTCTGCCGGGTGCAGCAGCAGCGCATGTTCCGCAATGTAGGAGACCGGCGGACCCGCCGGGCTGAGAGTGTCCGCCGGAGACGCCGTCAGGGAGGAAGCCTGCGTCGTCCCCGCCGGCGAGGCCGCGCCGCTGGCGTCGGCGCCACCGGCAGCATTGTTGGCGGCCGCGGAGTCGGCGCTGGTCGCCGCTGCGGCCACGGCGCCGACGAGGTGCAGACGGTGTTCCCATGCTGTTGGCGGTGGCCGTCCGCCGCCGGCTGGCGTCCGATCCAGCTGCTGCCAGGGGTTGTCCGGGCCTACGCCATCCTGTGCATTTTCCCCCAGCAGGTTGGTATTGCAGGACTTGAAGGTTCTTCATGGTTGGGTGGAACTTGCCTAGGTATGTTTGTGATTGCGAATTCTGAGACTCGATCCACTTGGCAGAGCAGGCTGCAGCGGTGCACAGAGTCATCCAAGGGAACCAAAGGCATTTCTCGCGAGATTCGATGGGTCAAATGTGAGCATGTGTGTCCAGTCCGCACCTGGCCGATGTGCAGGTCGCAGCGGCGCACGAAGCCGGCGCGGTGTTCCTGCAGCTGCACCGCCCACCAGTCGTGCCGGCGGCCGCCGATGGTGATGGGCGCAGACGCCGCGGCGCCCGGCCGGTGCGCCCCAATCTGCAGGCCACCCTGTAGTGCATTGCCGTGCCGCGCCACCGCCGCACCCGCATTACTCTGACCGTGATCACCATTCTGAGGCGCCTGGATGTCTCGCGGCATCGTCAGCTGGTGGTGCGGCTGCTTGATGCAGAACAGCTGCGGCGCTCCGGCCGCGGTAGATGGCGGCCCAGCAGGCGCATGGTCTGCTGCAGGGCCGGACCTCGGCGTCAGCTGCAGCGGCAGCGGCTTGGCCCGCGGCTGCGGCGACCACAGCAGCGTGTCGGCCTCCGGGCAGCAGTAAGCCGACTCGTTCGACAGCAGGGGCTGCTGCAGCGCTGCTGCTTGGGTGGGGGCGGGCGCACCGCCGGCACGGGCTTGCAGCCAGAACATGTTCCTGCAGCAGCGCAGACGCGTGCTCAAACGATGCGTGAACCATGCAACTCAGCCGCTCTATTTCTTCATTCGTTGAACGATTGCAGTTGCAGATATCCAACAAGATGGCATGTCCATGACGTGAATGGGGGGATGCACAAGGTGACGGCTGACTTCGGAAATTGCATAATGTGGTACTGGAGGCGGCATGCTGCAGCAGCTTCGCACATCAACACATCACAGGGCAATGCAGCAGGCTCCCAAGCAGCCAAGAGCTGGCGCACCGCTTGAGACCCAGCAGCAAGGGCTTCTCGCTGGCCGCCTCGTCCGCTGACCGCGCGGTGCTGCCGCCCTTTGGCGTCGCACTGTGCAGGTCCTCCCTGCCAGACATAATCATCAAAGGTCACCACAGCTCAAGTTTGTTCATGGACTGCACTACGCGCAAGCCCCGAGTCTCGACCCGCTGGTGACCCTGGCCCTGAAGCATTAAGTACAGCAGAAGGCTGCTGCAGAAGTGGGGCCGATCAGCGGCTTTGCATGTGCTGTCGTTGCGGTTCTACCCCACACCCACCTGTCGTTGAGGTCACCGCGCCACAGCAGCCCGCCGGAGCGCAGCGGCAGCAGCAGCAGTGGCAGCGTAAGCGCCAGGGTGCCGGTCAGGAACAGGCGCCGCTCCAGGGGTGTGCGCTCGTCCGATGTCGCCACTGCCGAAATGCACAGCTGGTAGAAGGCCAGCAGCAGCACCGTGAGGTACGCCGCCTGCAGCCGCACGTCTGCGCGGGGGAAGCACACAAACCCTTGTACAGGTGTGATTTTACAATTGAAATGCGCGTTTTGAACGCGTTCACATTTACTGTCGTGACGGCCAATGCTCGTCAAAAGTCTCTGGCCGGCCGATGGCACGCTGCAGTTGCGATGCGGCATCAGTTACCGTGCCACAAAAAACACTCCTTAACGATCTCGAAGCATCGGAGACTGTTGGAATCCGCGGCCATTCCCACCTCCGGCTGCCTGGCTGAGGACACCCTGGCGGATAGCCGGCAGCGGCGCGCGCGGCGCCGAGCGCGGCGGCACCGCATTGACGAAGCCCACCAGGCACAGGCCCAGCAGCGGCGGCGCAACAGCCAAGAAGAGCAGGAAGTGCATCATGTGGGGCTTGAAGGCGCCCATGTAGACCGTCGTGAAGACCGAGCCGCTCAGCCCCACAAACGCCTTCAGGATGCCTACGTCCGCAGGTACGGGTTCACATTCAACATCTGGGTTTGCTACATGATACAATTCGACGTGTTCGCCAGGGTAGTGTTATTCAGCAGCAGCCAACCAGAGGCAGAGTGATGCCAGTAGCAGCACATGCAGCATCTATCCAGGGTCAGCGTGGCTCAAGGCCTTGTCTTACCGACGACTGAGCCGCGGTGGCGCGGGAAGTTGCGGATGCTGGTCGCAATTGCAGCGGTGTCGGTCCAGCCGCCCCCACTCAGCCCGACCACCGCCAGTGTCACCACCTAACCATGGCATTAACAGATTCTCAAAGGCCGAGTCATGCTGTAAGCTAACAAGATGTCACGAGCTGCCATGCTGCCGCTTGGCGGTCAGCATTCGAGAGGCATTGCATGAATGTCATCACGGCTCACCTGCCAGTACGACAGCGAGATGCGGCCCGTGGCTCCCAGCCACAGCCCAAAGTGCCCCAGAAAATGCAGCACCAGCCCGACCCCAATGACTACCCTGCGCATTCAGGTGCTACAAGTATTTGCACCAGATGTGAGATAAGTTGTTTTCAGCGCGGCTCTCTCCATGCATCATTGCATCGTTATGCGTATGGCTTGGTGTACTCAGTGCAGGCGCTGACACATGCGCATATCCCAGACTCGCCTGGGGCCGAGGCGGTGGCGGCGCGCGAGCGCGTCGTAGGTCAGGCCCGGCAGCCAGCCGATGACCGCCACAAAGAACGGCGGCGAGATCATGCCCTGTATCTGTGACTGGCTGTATCCGAAGATGTCTTTGAGGTCGCCCGCCCACAGTGCCACCACATACTGGACGCCGGACAGCATCTGCAGCAGCGTGCATGCCGCAAACGCCACCTGCAAGGCATTCGGCACGCAATCGGCTGGAGCGCTGGTGGTGATTGAGACAGCCTCAAATCAGGTCATACACCACCACTGGATTTCTAGCCGGCATTTTGTTGTTTGATTCCTCAGCCTCCTCATCCTACCCAGGGATTAATGAAAAGCCGAGGCCGGCTGGCCGGCGCATTTGGGCCGGCAGGCGCCAGCAGGGGGTCCATCGAACCGCCACCAACTGTTTGCGCCATCTCGTCCCAATTGACGATCAGACAGCTGCGCCTGCAGCCAAGCGTGAGCCTCGCAAAATCAGGCCACGGCAGGACGATGTCAATGGAGCACACTGTCTGCATCACCTCGCTCGCTGTGCTGTTGCGGCGCTGCCGCAGGGATGCCCAGGAACGTGGTCATTGAAGCGTGCGGATGAGCCTTGGCAGCGATGCAACGACACACGATGGAACCGAACCGAACCGTGCTTGACCATGTTTGAGGCAGATGAACGTCGTCTTGTGACAAAGATTCTTTCCGACGTTTCGTGTCGCGGGCTGCTGCTCCGGCGATGCTCAATCGACGCAGCTGTTACGAGTGCGCAAGCATAGAATTCGAACGGAATCAGAACGCCTACAGCGATGCCAAACTCAAACCTGTGATCGCCAACGCCGGTCTGCTAGCCGGTTGTGTGATGTGTGTCTGGCAGGATGATTCAGAGCGCAGCGCGTTCAAACCTTGCCTGAGCGTATGCGACGCAGTCTGCGTCGCGATCCCGGTGCAGTGTCACATCATAGGCAGTCTGACAATGTGCAATAACGGACGGCTGCAATGACACAGAATGACGCGCGTGACTCCGACAGTCTCGCGGGGGATTTGATATAATATGCAATTCATCTTGCATGACACTGCATGCAGTTGAAACGCATTTCAAGTGCAGTTGTAACGCAAGGCAGTTGCCGTCATAGATTATAGCACGACGATACAGTCGAATCGGTGCAGCAACACCGCCATTGCCGAGCGCGAAGCGCACCGCCCAATCCACCGACAGAGGCTCCGGCCCCTAGCTCAACGAGTGTCTAGATCGCAAGGTGCATGCAATGAGCGAGATACAGCCAGCTCCCGCACCTTTGAACAAGCCGGTGCCATCCACCGGCAGTGGCAGACGAGACAGGCGGGGCAGCGACGGCGGAAACGCATTGTTCTCCTCAGCAGCACTGGTGCCAGCGTTGTTAGCCAGCAGTTGCTGCATTCCGCAGCTGGTCCTCAATTTTTTCAGCTTTTCGTGCATGGGCTTCGCCATTCTCACACCCTTCAGGTGCGCTGATTTTTCCCGCAATGCCAGCTGTGCGCGCATTGAGCCGTCTGCAGCCGCACCCACATTTGCTCTCGCCAGCACATACATGAGTGGTAACAGCTGCTCCATGTGCCTCGTGCGCCGGCCCCTGACACGGCATGCTGCCACAGCCACCAGGGTACAATGTGCGAAGGGCAAACACAGCCGGCACTGCCAACTCAGGACAGCGCCTCCTTCAGGCAGTCATCCGGTTGCTTGTTGATTCGCAGGCCATTCTTCCTGGCGCTCACGGCCATCGGCGTGGCCGCGGCGGTGCAGCGGGGCGGCCTCAGCCGCCGCACCGTGGTCCTGGGCCTGCTCGCTGCGTGCCTGGCGTTTTCAGACGTGGCAGTCCGCCAGTACAACGAAGGTGCTCCCCTGTGGCCGCCCATGCGACGATGCTTTCACGAGACCTTGCGGAATGGACGCCGAAGCAGCGCCACGCTGGCTTGAGGCTGCCGCGACCTGGTTCAGCGCATGCCAACAGCTGTAAAGCGCAGGCTGCATCAGGCACTGACGCTCCTGTGTGTGGCTGCAGGGACGCTGCAGCGGGCAGAGGTGTTTGGCCAGCCGCTGCCAGGCTGGTTGCAGAAGGCGCTGGCGCCGCCGCAGTGGGTGCCGCGGTCGCAGCTCGAGACCAAAGCATCGAGGGGGCACCCGTTCAGCCCGCCGTCCGCCGCGGCGGCGGCGGCGCCACAGGAGGTGAGGGCGCGCCCCCCCTGCAGCCCATGCACACTATGATCCTGGCATGGGGATGTTGGAATTTTGCTCGCAGCGCAGCCTGTGGCCGGACCTCTTGGCACAGGACCACTTTGAGGCGAGTGCAGGTTTTGGCGGCGAGCTTTTCCCTGCATCAGCCGCTTGGCCACCTTGTTCCGCTTTCTGCACGGTTATCGTGCAGTCCTGCTTGCGTCGCAGGCGACAGTCATCATGACAGCGATGAACATCAAGTGCGCCGCCTGTGGAGCGCGGATCAAAACTGGGCTGCAGGCCAAGTTTGGCTCCCATGTCACATCGGTGAGCAGCTGGCATCTGCAGCAAACCTCTCGCAGCTGTGTTGCACCACACACGCCTCTGATCTGCGGATGGCAAGGAACGAATGCGCAGTTGGCACACGGCCCGCAGCATGGGCGCCAAGCAACCTTCACGAGCATCCGTGAACCCCTGAGGTCTGACCTCACAGCCTGGGCCCCTGCCACCGCAGGTGGACATTCAGGAGAAGAGCAAGGCGGTGATTGTGCGGCTGCGGGACCCCAAAAGCTATAAGAAACATCACTAAAACCTGACCACCATGTCACTCATGCCCCCTGCCGCAGGTGGACATCCAGGAGAAGAGCAAGGCGGTCATTGTGCGGCTGCGGGACCAGGCGGCGGTCAACGACCGGGCACTGCTGGCGGCCATGGCGGAGCTGAAGAGCCCCGCAAAGCTCGTGCGGCGGGACATACAGCAGGCATAATGGCAAGGGACACAGCCGCAGTGGTGGCGGGGGCGCAGCTCGGGGAGGGCGGCCGCAGCAACGAACGCGCTGGCGCACAGTACATAGCTATAGCATAGCCTATGCTATAGGCAGCTAGTAAGTGCCTATGGCAGAATGGGGCCTGCGGCTGGCAACACATACAGTGGGTGTGGCACTGGCTGCACTGGCTGTGCAAGAGGTCGCCTTGGGCAGTTCGCATTTCAAGCCCCAGGTGCTCCATCACCCAGTCATCATGACACGTCAATATGTCCCAAGGCAGAGGTTGCCTTGCGAGGCTGCACTACTGTAAGAGATATTCTCGCGGGCAGTCCTGACGCTGAATCAAAACCAAACTGAGCACAGGCGGTCTTTCTGGTGCTGTACCGACCCCGTCGACGCCACCACACCTCGTTGGCAGTCGACCATTGCACACTGTCGCTTCTGTCGACGCATGCCGCCATCACTTTCCGGATGGGTGGCCGCGGCATGCAGCTCCTCTGCGCCGCATCGCGCCATGTTCGCGCCAACAGCGCTCGTCCCTTGCCGACGCCGCATCGTCTTGAGCCGCAGAGGCCATTCGCAATGGGTCTTCAAAAATCACGAGCATCCCCCATCGGCTGCGCTGTCGCTCCCACCTTTGGCGCCTGGAAAGTGCCGGGACAAACATCTATTGGCCACTGCACTGTTGACTGCAGTCACAGTCTGCCCATGCAGAAAGCCCAGCTGCATAATCTGGGCGTACATGTCTGCCTTGTCAACTGCAAAGCCACTGCAGGTGGGTACAGCAAAGGGATGCTGTCTTTGCAATACGGAACGTATTCGATACGCAGCGGTCTGCAAAACGAGACGTCATCTGGGTTGTTAATAACCCTAAAAACCCACCTGGAGGTTTTGCAGCCCGTCGGTCACCTTCATGAAGTCGATCTTGTCGCCCACCTGCAGCAAAAGAGACGGCGGCTTGTCAGAAACGCAGGCATGTTGGAATTGGCCACCGCTCGACGAGCCCAGACCTGAGAAGCTATTGCACTGAGCGGCGGTCGTCATGCCGCCCGGCATGCAGACGGCGGAGTGGCAAGTCCGATCAGCTGATGCAGTGTTGGTCTGCCATGCCCAGGGTGTGGTGGAATGCAGCGGCATGGTCGGACCTACAAGGTAGCGTCAGTCACCTGCAGCTCGCCCAGCAGGTCGGCGTTGTCAACCACGTAGCCAAACACCGCGAAGCGACCGTCCAGCAGGTTGCTGCCCGTCGGCGTCAGCTCCGACTCCTGCAGTGCATCCGTGCAATTCGTGTGGACTGCGGAGAATGCATCTATCACATGAGGGTGGGTGAGGCCGTCTGCGCATGCTGACCCGACAGTGCACTGTGCAATGGCTGTCCGCCAGGCTGTTCCCTATGCGCTGGGGACCGACTTTGCAGCGGCAGCGGGGATCGACTTTCGCGGTCACCTTCAGCAGGAAGAAGAACTGGGAGGAGGCGTCGTTGGACTCGAACTCGGAACGCGCCATGGCCAGAGTGCCGTAGGCGTTGAAGGGCAGCACCGGCTGCTCATTGAAGCGACCATTGTCCTCCAGGTTCTCCTCGTACACCGGCACTCTGTATCATAACCAGTATGCAGGGCTGTCATCGCTGGGGTGCGCTGTTTCAACGTTGTCAGCAAGCATGCAGCTGCTGCAACACTGCCTGGTTCTTGCGATAACGAATCCCTGAATGAGAGGGAGTTGAACACTGCAGCAGGAAAGGAACACTACAGCAAGGAACACTAAAGCAGGAAAGGAAAGGCTTTGGTGTGCTGTCATGCACACTGAAGAGGGCATCGATGCGCACTTGTCGCCTTGCACCATCAACTCGAAGGGCACGGTGCGATTCTTCCCTGTCGCCTCGTCCACAAAGCCCGTCGCCTGCGCGCCAGGAAACGGAAGTCTTTCCATGAAACATGGGCGGTCACGCCCTTGGACGCGTGCCGCACGCCTGCCGTGTGACGGTCAGGGGCAGTGCGGCAATGAGGACAGCGAGTCTCCGCCGCGACTGGTTGAACCGCACACGGCAGCGCTCCTTCCTCTGGTTATTGGGCAAGTGCACCTGCTTGCGGGAGTCTGGTCATCGAAGCCCGCTCCAACACATAGCAACAACACATATTGGGTGTTGCACAACAGGCGTCACACAAGCTGGCCGCCAAATTGCAACAACACCGTTCTGTAGTTCGGAAAAATCTTTGGCGCATGCAATGCTGTGACGCACCGGGCCATCGGGGTCGCCGGTCTGCACGATGAAGCCGTCAGCGCGCTGGATGGTCAGGCCGTCGTAGAACTTCTTGGACACCAGGTCGATGAAGTTGCCCGCCGTCACGGGCGCGTTGTACCCGTCCGTCACCTGCGCAAGACAAAGGAAAATTGTTGTCAAAACTGCCTGATGTTCACACTTGTTTGTGATTCCGTTGGGTTCTCCTTGTCGATGAAGTTGCCCGCCGTCACAGGCGCGTTGTACCCGTCCGTCACCTGTTCATGATATCTGGGCAGTGTCTTCATTTTCTAAATGGGTTTGACCTTGAAGTGTTTTCCGGGAATTTTGATGAATTCGAGGGTCGATGAAGTTGGCTGCCGTCACAGGCGTGTACTCGTCCGTCACCTGTGGATTTGGGTTTGCAGACGGGAGGGTTTCATGCGCTTGGCACCACAAAGGTGCCAAGCGCGAGGCAGGCGCCGACTGGAGTAAAGCTGGACGAAAGCTGTTTCAGCTGCTGTTTCAGCTATTACAGTCTTGGCGGAAAGCTGTAACAGCTGCCGAGACCGTAAAACAGGCAATCGCGCAGGATGCGCATCACTACAAGACGGGACGCGACCTTCGAGAAGATGCAGCAGGAAACCAACAGGGCCGAGTGGTTGGACACAGTACAAATGCCATCTTGTACAGGAGCAGGGGCGCACGATGCGGATGAGGCCACCCTTGATGCCGTTGTCACGCGCCGTCTTGAACGTGAGCCCCATCTCCACAGTCGCCCGGCCCTGTATGGAAACACACGAATACATGTTAACAAGGAGACAATGCTGCCTGCTCCTGCAGACCATGCGGCCAGCAGCGACACTTTTGCGATGAGCGGGCGTGCTCGGGACATGAGGCGTCCTCATATCCGTTTGGGAATGTAGACCCGGGGCGGCAAAAGGCGCGATTGAACAGCGTGGGGTGTAGGCGCCGCGGGGCGAGTCGCCACACGCTTCGGTGCCCCGTTTTATAAGTTGCAAGCAGCGGGCGCAGCATCCAACAATCACTGTGACCCTGGACAGCGCGGTCGTTGAGAACCCCTACCAGGGTGTTAGGGAGTGCTTGATGACGCGACCTACTGAACCCTACAGTTTGACCCCTGCAGCAACCCTGTAATGCCGCACCTTGAGCTGCGGCAGGTTGTCGTAGTCCTTGGGCACCTGGAAGGGGAAGCCCTTCACCATGGCCTCCTCAATCGCGCCCACATACGTCAGCGCCTTCTGCTGGCTCTCTATCACCGCCTGCACACACGTCGGCAGTCGTATTGCAGTGTTGCACGATTAAATGAGGTGCATGTTAAAGTAGATGCCAATATCGACCATGGCCTTCCTCGATTGCGCCGCCACATGTCGATACGCTTTCTGCTGGCTCACCACCACCGCCTGCGCAAATATCAATATCATACATCGTTCGTGACGATGCACGCGAGCTTTGGTGAGCGCCGCATTTGGCCATGGCTGCGTTGCCGGCGCCCACGTGTGTCAGCTCAGCTGGCTGCTCCACTACCGCCTGCATGCATGATGTCCGATCGGCGCCTGAGCGCTGCCTCGTCTCCGAATGCAGGAGCGCTTCGGCCCTGCTCCCCCCCGGTCAACTGCTGCTGCGGCTTTTGTCCGGGGCCGCCGCCGCTGTGCCGCGGCCGCCGTTGAGCCCGTCATCCATTGAGGGGAGCGTGCGGCATGAGCACGACATGCGAAGCAGACGAAGCTCAAGAACCACCAAAGACATCATGAATCAAGAGGACGACTGCTCAAAGATCTGTACCTGCTTGTCATTCGCGTCCACCACTGCCTGAAACTCCTTCAGTGCCGAATCCAGCTTCTCGATGGCCGCCTGCCCCTCCACCTTGTGCTCCGGTGCAAACTCCGCTTCCAGCTTCCCCTTGTTCGCGTTCAACGTGCCCTGCGCCCGCCGCACCGACTGCGTGCGGCACACGCACCGTGTCATGGCCATCCGCTTGATCTGATTATCTATTGCCCGAAGGGGGCTGTGTGCGATGGCACCCACCGCCGCACAGTGGCTTCTGTCTTGCTGGCACAAATTTCTCATCGCAATCATAATGCAGGCTGCGCAATCAAAGCGGCAAGGTAAACACCTCAAACCGATGCTACAACATGCTCAGCTCACCTGACCAATCGGCCCGAGCGACTTGCTGCCGGGAATGCGCAGCTGCTCTGAGATCGACTCCAGGTTTTTCTGCGGTTGCACAAACACTGGATATTTACCACAGCACCTGAAACACAGTGCGATGGTGCCGCATCTGCAACTGGACTCATTGCAAAGCAGCACGATCGCTGATGACCGTAATGTTAGCAAGAGCATGATAATCACAAGGCGTGGGCACCTGGATGTCCCGGATCTTGTCGTTCTTTATCGGCAGCGAGTACCGCAGCAGCGCCCGCGCATTCTTGACAGGCTCCACCGACAGCAGGCCCGCCTCCGCCGGCGGCATCAGCTGCAGGCATGCAAAACATGTTGGATGAGATTATGACGCACGCTGTCCACTTCTGCCACACCTGATCAAGCCGCGGGAAGCAATGCATGTACGTGTCAAGCCTCTTCTGGTATACTTTCGGTCCGACGCCGACGTGGGTCTGAAGTGCTGCCGCATCTGCGATATTTGTGCGGCGGCGCCAGTGTGCACATTACAGTTCCTGTGCATGCGAGCGAACACCCGCCTGGTCGGGCGCCATCGCCCCTGGCATCTGCATGGCTGCGACGGCGGCCAAGCCCAGGGCTGTGTTGCGCAGAAAGTCCCGCGCTGTGGACACCTGGCGCGGCGCCAATCCACACTTGTCAGCAGCATTTCACAGAACGCCTGACGACAATCCCAGAGCTTACCGCAGCATCATGATAGTGCAGGTTCGCACTTCATGGCCACATCCAGTCGCAGGAGACAAGACAGCAGCATGCTGATACAGCATCGAAGCACGCTCACCACGGAGTGCTCATCACGTTCACAAGGCCCTTGAGACGCGCGAGACACGGGGGAAACTGCCGAGCGCTGCGGACGTAGCGCCTTGTTACTGGCCTGGAAGGGTGCCGTTGCCCTGGAGGGCTGCAGCATCCTGCTTGAGATAGCGATATCGTGACTGGTGCAGCAAACCGCTGCGCCGCTATTCACGGATGGAAGTTCTAAAATCTGTGCTCTGCCTCACGTGTACTGCAAGCTGCAAGAAAGTTACAGTCTCATCCGATCTGGCCGAAACCAAATGTGGGTGAAGATTTCGGCAGCAAGGTGTCCATCACTCGATGCCAGCTCACTGTCATCATCCTGATCGTCGATCATCGACGAGTAATAGAAGCGTCAATTGTCGACGAATCAACCCGCAAAACCCTATCAATGGGCGTTTCACCTGAGAAGCCTGTGCCGTGGCCAGCTGCCGCATTTGTGCTCTCCATGGCTGCCCGCAACCGGTTTGTCAGCATCAAACCCGACTGTCACTACT
>JAABUM010001578.1_pt1 | contig 33491 bp, 36 predicted proteins | sample 5559161 | NCBI WGS metagenome assembly JAABUM01 (sample SAMN10711868, study PRJNA513369) | rock metagenome | isolation source: Antarctica rocks | place: Antarctica: Victoria Land, Siegfried Peak nord
GCACTGGAGCGCCGGATACGCTGAAAGGTGGACGTCCGGTGCGGGGAGGGGCCGACGGAAAAGGAGCGGGCAACCGCCACCTCGCCGGCGGCCTACTCTACTCAGGTGACTCTGCTGCTGATCAAGAAAGCACAGCGGTCAGCATAGGCCCTAGAAGCTCAGGGTGATCCACAGGCTCGACCTGCCGTCGGGTAAGAACTTGGTCGGCACAAAGGCGATAGGCAGGCTGGATGACCAGGACCCCCCTGTGCTCCCCATATCGGGCTGCAGGCGCAGGGAGCGCACGGCGCCCCCTGGCTCGGTGAGTTGTGCTGCTGCCGTATAGAACCCCATAGGGATACTATGCAGATAGAACCCCCATTTGTGGCCGGTGGTGAGGTGCCACTGGCGCGTGACGGTGTGGCCCGTCGAGCCGTCGAGCAACGGGCCGCTGGGCGCCAGGGTGAGGGTGACGGTTGATCCTTGCGGCGCACTAGTGGCAATGTCCGAGTGGGCGCCCGTGCCATTCGTGGCCGTGAGATTGACGACAATGTTGCCCCCGTAGAAGGCCCCGCCGGCCGTGTCATGCTCGGTCGTTTCCATTCCGGCATACGCCATGAAGCAGGGCTTCAGGCCACTGAGCTTCACGACGAAGTCGCGCACCACACCCTTGCCGCTTGTGCCGAGGCCGCCCTTGCTCGATGTGTCGCACAGACCGTCGAGGGGTGCCAGGTCCAGCACATAGCTGTAGCCGTGGTAGGGGAGTGTCGTGCTGGCCTGGACCCCCACGACCGTGGCGTTGACCGGCTTCTCATGACGGAGGGTGTCCATCGTGCGGAGCGCATAGCGGCCGTTTGCCCCGTCGACCGCGCCCAGGCTCGGGGTACTGCCCGGGAAGAGATTGACCTGTCCGTCAAAGCCCAGCGCCTCCACCGTGAAGTGGGGCACAAGACGGCCATCCTGGAACACGGCCCGGCCGATGACAAAGCCTGGACGCGGAGCCAGGCGGGGGAGGATGACCTGTCCCGCGTCGGCGGAAGGCTGACCCGGGCCTTGTGGTCCAGGCGTGTTGGCCGTCTTGCTGAGGAGCGCGCAGGTCACCGAGCGCGTTTCCTGGGCAGAGCCCAGGCGCACCGTGACCTGCGCCGTAATCTGGCCGACCGGGTCTGTTGTGGAGGTCTGGACGGCGCCCACGAAGGCGGGCGCCCCGGTGCTGAACGTCGTGGCCGCCATGGCCCCACTGAGTAGCGTATGGCCACTCTGGAGCAGTATCAGCGTCGCAGAGGCATGCAAGGCGCCCGCGTCACCCGTGCGGTAGCCAGCGTAGACGTAGATGGTGTCGCCCTGGTGAAAGGTGGTGGCATACTGCACCGCACCCCGCACCACGTGGGCCGTTCCGATGTTCGTGACCACAATCGTGGGCGTCTGGGCCGCCCGGGGCAGGCGTGACTCCATCCTCTGGGGCTGTCCACTCCTCGCGGCTGCCCGCGTCGGGACGGCAGCGCTGCCAAGGATGCACAGGAGGCCGAGTAGCGTGAGCACGCGCGGCAGCGCCCGTGTGTCGCATGTCACTGCGCCCGTGGCGCGCCGTGGATGGATGGCCATTCTCTGGTCTCCTCTTTACCTAATCTCTTCGCCCACTGCGACGATGTTTGCGCTCGCCGCCACGAGAGTGACCGCGACCGTGGAGCGCTCTTGCTCCGCGGCGTCCCGCCTGATCGCGCTGCGCACATCGGTGAGACGGCCTGTCACGGTTCTCGCCTCAAACACGATGGGGCGTGTCGGCTCACTGGTCCAGCACGCGTCTCCGCAGGGTGTCCTCCTTACTCTCCTGACGCGCCGGACACAAAAAACCGGCGCACGCCCTCCTGGTCGTGGCCGGTGGGATCCGTCGCACCCCTCAGCCGGAGGGTGCCCAGGCACGGACGGCGCGCCACTGGGGAGGGCTGCTCGCGACGGGGAAGCCCGCTCCTGGGTCACCGGGCGTCCCTGTCGGAGAGGAAGGAGGCATGACACACACACGGGTGCCTCTGTCGTCCGTACCCCACGCAACAGAGAGTATGTGCGACACGCACCTTATTGTCAAGTGGCGGTGTCAGCGCTCAGACATTTGGAGATAGCAGAACACGGGGACGTCGGCGGGAGCGCAAGCCGGAGGACCGGGAGCCCCTGAGAGCACAGGGAGCGCGCGACCGGAGCGGCGCGCGGCCGTGGTGACCCTGGTCGGTGCAGGAGACCAGGGCAGGGCGGGGGAGGGAGCCCCGCTGCGCCGTGTCCCGCGCACGGATGCAGGCATGGTCAGCCGACCCGTCCACGCCGAGAGGAGGCAGACAGGGGCGGTGGAGCGGCGTGGGAGGTGGGGCGCGGCGGTGGGGCAGGACCGGGGCGTCGGCTCTCACGCACAGGCAGGCCGAGCACGCCGAGCAGGTCCTCCAGGGCCAGCACGGCGAAGCAGCCCGCCACGTAGAGAACGGCGGGGGCGGCGCCCAGAGCGGGCTGATGCACACGGCGCAGGCGGCGGATGCCCTGCCGGGCCAGCTGCTCCCCGGCGCGGGTACGGGAGACCTGGGCGGTGTTGACGGCCAGGCAGGTCAGGGTGAGATGGCCGCGCGGCGGCGCGATCGCGCCCCCAGCGTTGCTCCTCCAGTCCCCAGCCCTCCTTGAGTTCGCGGTAGGTGTCATCCTCGCTGTGCCAGCGGGGCCGATAGGCTTGTAGGGCGGCGAAGCCGTCCGCCCAGGGGCGGGTGCTGACCAGGCAGCGGGGCAGGGGGGCGCCGGGCGGGGCGTCCGTCTCACGGATCAGGCAGGCCCACAGGGTCGCGTCGGGGGCGCCGTACTGGGCGGCGGCCGCCACGAAGCCGTCCCAGCTGGTCAGGTCCCCCGCGGACGCGACCGCCACTCTGCGCAGCTGCTTGTGTCCCTGCAGCGTGCGCGTGTAGCGGTGCTCTGTCCAGGGGATCAGCCCTCCGGCGGCCAACCCGCTGACGTCCGCATAGAGGAGGCGGTCCTCGGGCAGAGGCGCCAGCGCGTCAATGCCCTGGACGTACGTGAGCCAGGCCAAGAGCGGCCCATCCGCATAGAGCGCATCGGTGAGCAGCAGGCGCATGCACCCCGCGCCGCCCAGGGCGAGGGCCTGCTCGACCAAGCCGCGGGTCACGGAGGCCTCCTTGCCTTTCTCCGAGGCGTCGCCCTCCAGCAGCCGCCAGGCCACGATCAATGGGCGCTGGGCCGAGACACAGACCAGCGCCACCACGCGCAGGTCCGGCCCGAGCCCGCTGCCATCCACGGCGTCGACGTGGCCCCCCACCAGCTTGCGGGCATACAGCGCCTGCACGCCTGTGCGCTGCACCGTCTCCCAGGTCTGCGCGGGGCCACCCGCCGCAGCGCGTCGCGCAGTGTGTCGGGGTGGCACGGCAGCGACTCCGGCTGCCGTCCCTGCGGATGCCGATGCCGCGCGGTCGTCCCCGCCCGTAGATGCGCCGCCGCCCAGCCCAGCCGCAGCAGGATCGCGGGCTCCTTGAACAGGGTCTCTGTCGCCCCGCTGAGTGACGCGCCCGCCACGAAGGGCAGCGTGGCCAGTGTGCGTAGCAGCAGGGCGTCGGGCACCCCCTTGCGCGTGCGGGTCGTGGGCACGGCGCCCAGCGCGGGCAGCACCCCCAGCTCCTCATGCAGCGCCACCAGCTCATCCACCACCCCCGCGCGCGAGCGTGGTCGCCATGTCCGGCCGCTCTCCCCGCGCCAGGGCCGCTAGCACGGCCTCCCAATCCTGCCGATACCACTGCAGCGTCATCCGCGCCTCTCCTGCCTCTCCCCTCTCTGCCTCTTCTCATGGTACCCCTGCTTCAACTCTGCACCCTTATCTCCAAATGTCTGATCTGGAGATTGAGGGCTTGACACAGGGGCACTGGGAGCATATTCTATAGTTGGTTGGTTTATACACGTTTACGGATTGGGGTGGGCATGGATACGCGCACGGCCATCGACATTGACCTGACCGACCTCGCGGGCATCACGCGGTTCCTGACCGCCCTCGGCGATCCGGTGCGTCTGCAACTGCTCTATCTGTTGGGCGACCAGGGCCGCCGCAACGTGGGCACTATCGCCAGCCACTTCCGCCTGAGCAGGCCGGCCATCTCTCATCACCTCAAGGTGCTCAAGGACGCCGGTGTGATCGAGAGCGAGAAGTCCGGGCAGGAGGTGTACTACTGGCTCGTGCGTGATCATGTTGTCGCCAGCCTGCGGGCGCTCGCCGACGCGGCGGCCAACTTCCGCTGCGGCGACTAGCCGCTCTTCTTTTGCCCAATTAGTAAATGAGTTTAATCGCATGAATGAAAAGGAGCATTCCATGAAACTAGCCATTTTCGGCGCGACCGGCGGCACGGGCCGTCCCCTCCTGGAGCAGGCCCTGGCCGCCGGCCATGACGTCACCGTGCTCGTCCGCACCCCAGCGTCAGTATCCCTACAGCATGAGCGGCTGCGCGTCGTGCAGGGCGATGTCCGTCAGGTGGATCAGGTCGCCGCTGTCATCAGCGGACAAGACGCCGTCTTGAGTGTGCTGGGGCCGCAGGAGCGGGGGCCGGTAGACCTCTGTACCACGGCCATGACAAACATCCTCGCGGCGATGGAGCGCCACGGCGTGCGCCGCCTGATCGCGCTCAGCGCCTACGGCGCGCGGGAGAGCCATGGCGGCGGCCTCTATAACATGTTGCTCTGGCGGATGCGGAAGGAGAAAATGGTGGACAAGGAGCGCATGGAGGATCTGATCGCGCGCAGCGCGGCCGACTGGACCGTGGTGAGGCCGCCCATGCTGACCAATGGGCCGCGCACGGCGCGCTATCACACCGGGATCGGCCTGCGCATGCGGGTGACCTCGCGCATTGCGCGGGCCGATGTGGCCGACTTTATGCTGCGGCAGGTCGCCGACACGGCGTACGTCCGCATGTCTCCGGCCATCGCGGCCTAGGCCGCCGAAAGGACGAGAGACGATTATGATCGAGACGAAGACGACGATGCGGGACAGCATCTGTCTGGTGACCGGCGCGACGGGGGGCATGGGCGCCGTGATCGCCCGCGCGCTGGCCGCGCGGGGGGCTACGGTGGTCCTGGTTGGGCGCGATGCGCCCAGGGGCGCGGCGGTTCAACGCGCCATCGTGCAGGCGACCGGGAACACCGCCGTCCATCTGCTACTCGCCGACCTCTCCTCCCAGCAGGAGATCCGCCACCTGGCGCGGCAGTTTCAACAGCGCTATGATCGGCTGCACGTCCTGGTCAACAATGCGGGCGCCCATGTGATGCAGCGCCAGGTGAGCCCCGACGGCATTGAGATGACTCTGGCCGTCAATCACCTGGCGGGCTTTTTACTGACTGGTCTCCTGCTCGACACGCTGCGCGCCAGCGCGCCAGCGCGGATCGTCAACGTGGCGTCGAACGCCATGACCAAGACGATCGACCTGGACGATCTGCAGAGCACGCGCTCCTACGCGCCGATGCGCGTCTACGGGCAGGCCAAGCTGGCATCAGTCCTCTGCACCTATGTCCTGGCGCGCCGGATGGCCGGCAGCGGCGTCACGGCGAACGCGCTCCATCCCGGCCTGACGGGCACGGGCATCGTTGATACAATGGCCCCGCCCCTGCTGCGCCCCTTCACGGGGCTGATCAAACGCGCCATGCTCACGCCGGAGCAAGGGGCGCGCACGGCACTGTACCTGGCGACCGCGCCGGCGGTGGAGGGGGTGAGCGGCCGCTACTTCGTCCGCGAGAAGGAAGCGCGCTCCGTCCCGATGTCCTACAACGTGGCCCTGCAAGAGCGGATGTGGGCGATCAGCGCCGGGTTAACCGGCCTGGAGAGCACGGCCACCACTGTGGCGCTCCCCACACTGGTCAGGAGCTTCCACGCCCCTTCTCTAGCATCCAGCAGACCATGACGGTGGCAGCCGCGGCCGCTTTCAACGATGTGTTCCACCTCATGGTCGCGATCGCGGTGCTCAGCACGGTCCTTGGCCTGGTCGTCCGGCGCGTCACGGCAGTGCCCCAGGGCGAGGCGGCCTCGGCCGTCGAGCCCAGGCGGGGGCCTGTGAGGGCCAGCTGACCAGGTACGCCCGACGGGGCCAGTCTCTATGCTCGATACAACCGACACGGCGACACAGAGCGGTTGCAGCAGACGACACCTAGTAGATACGGAGGATACACAACCCCATGATGAACCAACCGCCCACCGCCGCCGCGTCCACGTCACAGCCGTCGCTGTTCGGGCTCACTCCCGCCCACCCCTATCCGCGCCTCGCCCAACTGCGCGCCCAAGGCGCGGTCGTGCGGGTCCCGCTCCCCGCAACGTCACGGCGGGGCGCGGTGTGGCTGGTCACACGCTTCAACGAAGCAGTCCAGGTTTTGAAAGACGCGCGCTTCACGGTCGACGCGACCGCCCTCGACGCAGCGGCCGGAGCGACCGGTCAGCCACGCACGAGCGGATCGTCGGATAGCGGGTTTTTCGGCGGCCGCTCGATGATCGACGTCGATGGCGCCGATCATACACGCTTGCGCGGCCTCGTCGCCAAAGCCTTCACCCGGCGCTATATCGAGACGCTGCGCCCTGGAATCCAGCGCATCGCGGATACCCTGCTCGACCGCGTCCAGGCGCGGGGCGCGATGGATCTGGTCGGGGAGTACGGCTATCCGCTGCCGATTACCGTCATCCGCGACATGCTGGGCGTCCCCCATGACCGGCGCGACCGCCTGCTCGACGGGTCCAGGTACATCGCGGACCTGGTGGCCGAGAAACGCCGCCACCCGGGGGATGACCTGCTCAGCCAGCTGGTGCGGATGGAAGCAGCGGGCGATCATCTGGATGAACACGAGCTCCGCGCGATGGTCGGGCTGCTGATCTTCGCCGGGCATGAGACGACGGCCAACCTGATCAGCATCGGCTTCTTGACGCTCTTCGACCACCCAGATGCCTTGGCCAGGCTCCAGGCCGACCCCGACCTGATACCGGGGGCGATCGATGAGTTGCTGCGCTTCAACGGGCCGGTGCTCACGCCCGCGCCCCGCTTCGCGCGTGACGACCTGGAGGTGGGCGGCCAACAGATCCGCCGCGGCGATCTCGTGCTGGTTTCGCTGGGCTCGGCGAATCATGATGAGGCCGCCTTCACCGGCCCGGACGCGCTAGATATCGCCCGCGCCCTGAACCGCCACATTGCCTTTGGCCAGGGGGCCCATTTCTGCCTTGGCGCGCCGTTAGCCCGCCTTGAAGGCGACATCGCGTTTCGGACGTTGCTGCGCCGGATGCCCGCACTGCGACTCAACGCGCCGCGTGAGCACATCCAGTGGCGGGGGACGGTGAATCTGCGTGGATTGACCGCGCTCCCGGTTGCCTTCTAAACGCTGCTCGCGCTGATCCGCCCCACCACGGGCAGCATGGAGGCCCTGGGCGCCACCGGTGGGACTGTGACCTCGGCGGAGGTAATCCTGGCCGGCACGTAGGCTGGTGCTCACCGTCTCGGGGAGGCCAGACGCAGCAGATCGGGTTCGGCATCGCCGGCGGCATCCTGATGGACACCTTCCTGATCCGCACGCTGTTCATTCCCACTGTGGTCGTGCTCCTGGGACGGTGGAACTGGTGACCGTCGGCGTTGGCCCGCACGCGGGAGCCGGAGGCGGTTGGCGTCGCGGCCGTGATCGCGCCGACGCGCTGAGGGCGTGGAGGTCCCCCCGTGGGAGTGATGTGTCGTGTGTGCTCACGATGGTGACGGTGTAACACCGTGGGAGGCTCCCACATGGGGCAGCGCGTGGGCTAGCGCTCGGCCACCGGGCAGTCGGGCTCACAGGGCAGGGAGAGGCAGACCGGGCAGACGCCATAGGCGCCGCCGGTGTAGCGGTCGGGGGAGCGCGCCGCCGAGGTGGCATGATCGGCCGTGGCGCGGCCACGCTCTCGGCTGGCTATAGCGGCGGTGGGGCCATAGTCGCCCTCGATAGCGGCGACCAGGCAGCCGGGGCGGTCATCGTAGCGTCGGCTATCCAGCCAGGCGATCTGCTGGGTGATCTGCTGGGGCGAGTAGCGGGTGGCTAGCGCGCGCGCCTTGGCCGGGGAGACGCCCTCGGCGCGCAGGCGCTGGGCCACCATCGCCGAACTGGCGACCTCCTGGTGGTCGGCTGGGGCGGCGATCGTGGGGGCCGTGCCGCTGGCGTTGAGCGCCCTGGCCGCGCGCCGTGATCTTGCTGGCTGGGCGGCTACCTGCTCGCGGCTGGGGGGACCGCTTGGCGCGGAGAGCAGCTGGCGGCCACGGCGGGCCAAGCGGCGTTCACCTGGCCCTGGGGCAGCCCGGCCACCGGTTGGGTCTTCGTCCCTATGTTTTCTTATAATGGGTCCCTTTTTATCGTGCGCCACCGCTGACGTGTCCGTAGGCGCCAGCGGTGGCGTCTCCGTGGGCGACACCAGCGTCGCGGCTGGGGCGGACAGGGGTGTCGGGTCCTGACGCGACAAAGCTGGCGTCTCCTGACGCGACATGGGTGTCGCCTCGGTCCGGCGGTCCAGTATGACGTAGATATTGGGGCGCTGCAGGCCTTGCTGAATCACCTGGATCTCGCCGGCGTCCTCCAGTTCGGCCAGGTAGCGCTGCATGGTGCGCACGCTGCACCCCACATCACGGGCCAGGCGCTCCTGGCCGGGAAAGCAGCGGTCGTCCTGCCAGGCATAGCTCAACAGCAGGGTATAGACGAAGCGGGCGCCCATAGAGAGGGCGGCGTTGCAGAGCAGGCGGTTAGGCGTGCTGGTAAAGCCGCGGCGGAGGGTCTCGTTCTGGATATAGATGCTGCCCCGGCCAGCGGTCTCGCCGTTCACCGCACATCCCTCCAGCGGCGGGCAGCCAGGATGATCTGGGCCCGGAAGTCGGCCCGCTCGTCGGCGGGGATGCGTTGGTCACCCAGGATCTCGGCGGCGACCAGAAAGGCGGGATCGGCCAGCACGGCCGGCGTGATGCTGGCGGGCAGTTGGCCAGCGGCGGCGAGCAGCAGGTCGCGTTCCATGGGGGGCAGGTCCAGCGCCTGAGCCAGGGTCAGCACCATCTCCGGGCCACCGGGAGAGCGATCGCCGCTCTCCAGGCGGTTGACCGAGCCGACATTGACCCCCGCCTTCTTGGCCAGGGCGTTTTGGGACAGCCCGCGTTCCTCGCGATAGCGCCGCAACGCCGCGCCAAACGCCGTAATCTCCACTCCCCAGCCCCCCTACCCTGTGGTGGCCGCCGCCAAGCACATTCCAGAACCGGCAACGCCTCACCCCAGCGCCGCTCGCCTTCCAGCCACTGGGGGCGAGCCCACCGCTTAGAGTCACAGAAAAGATGTGAGAGCGGCGCCGCGCCCACACACATGAAGACGAGGAGCGAAGTCCTTATCCGGCCCGGCGCCGCTCTCTGCTGCCCATTGTAGCGCGGCTATGTCTCCGCGTCAATACCCCTTGTCCACGGGACAGACGGTTTTGCCATTGGGGCAATACCAGCTAATGGACGTTGCAAAATGGCAAAGGGACCCAAGGACCATTGCCTTGCTGGCAAAGAGCGGTCGTATGCATGGCTGATGGGGCGGCTGATAGGTCCCAGCGCTGGGACCAAGGGGACCACTGAAGGGTAAGGGCCATCGCCAGGCGGCGCCCTCACGGAGATCCGAGCCGCGGCGCCCGCTGCCTAGGAGGGCGCTGTTCAACCCCTCAGTGGGGGCCTGAGGGGGACGACTGGCGTGTGTTGAAAGCTGACCGAGCCGTGGCCTTGCGCCGTGTCACCGGTCATGACCAGAGGCGCGCCTGATCGGCTACTTGGCTGGTATAGGTGGGCACAGTGGCCTTGCACACCGTATCGCCAGCTAGGGCCAGCGAAACGCTGACTAAGAACAGAACAAGAGACCCCTTGACAGAGCACAAACATTTGTTCTATTATGGCCTCGTTGGATATTTAAGTCTTGGCTTAAATAAAGAATATGACAGGAGGCGCGTGATGGGTCGAGGGCGGGGCGGGGCGTCGGGGCCACGCAGCCAGGTGACCATCGGGCAGGAGGGTGCATCTGCGCTGGGTAGGCTGGCCTGGGGGGAGACCTCCTGGCAGGGTCGGCGGCGCAACGGGGCATTGGGCCGGAGACGCAGCCCGCGCATGCCAGTAGCATGATTGACCGCGCACTGCAGGCATTGGCCGAGCCGCGGCGGCGGGCCATCCTGCGCCTGCTGGGGGAGGACGAACGCGCATCGGGTGACATCGCGGCCCACTTCGAGGTGAGCCACGCCGCGATCTCTCAGCACCTGCGCACGCTGGCCGACGCGGGCCTGGTGTCCGTACGCAAGGACGGCACACGGCGGCTGTACCAGGTGCGGCCGGAGGGCCTGCGCGCCCTGCGCGACTACCTGGAGGAGTTCTGGGAAGAGAGCCTGTGGCGGCTGAAGGAGGCCGCCGAGGCGGAGGAAGGGAGGGGACCCCATGGTGACACCACCTGAGACGGGCCTGGTGGAGCGCGAGATCCGCATCGCCGCGCGGCCAGAGACGATCTTTGCCTTTTTGACCGACCCGGCCAAGCTGACGCGCTGGCAGGGGACTGTAGCGACGCTGGACCCACGCCCCGGGGGGACCTATCACGTTGTGGTGTCGGGGCAGCACGTGGCGCGTGGCCAATTCCTGGTGGTTGAGCCCTATGACCGGGTGGTCTACACCTGGGGCTGGGAGGGCAACACCGAGGTCCCTCCGGGGTCGAGCACCGTGGAGATCACGCTGACCAGGGAGGGGGCTGAGACGGTGGTGCGCCTGCGCCACCTGGGTTTGCCGCTGGGCGCGATCGAGCCCCATGGCACGGGGTGGGACCACTACCTGCCTCGGTTGGTTGCCGTTGCCGAGGGCCGCGACGCCGGCCCCGACCCCTGGGCGGCGTAGGGCCATGGCCCGTCGGATAAGCGGCTGCCCCGGCAGGTGGGCGACCCTGGACGGCTCACGGGCCGTCGGTCACGGCTGGCAAGCGCGTCCGCCGCCCGGGCTGGCGCCGCCCGGACAGGGGGCCCGCCCGCCGGCGAACCGGCAGTGATGGGCGCCGGTTAACTATGGGCTTGGGTGACGCGCCCGGATGGACGCGCCCATGCGTTGGTTAGATTGGTGAGATCTGAATAGGAGAAGAACAATGGCCAAGTTCGTGTTGCTCTACAGTGGTGGTGGCATGGCTGACACGGAGGCCCAGCGGGCCGCGACGCTGCACGCGTGGGGGGCCTGGTTTGGCACGCTGGGCAGCGCCCTCGTTGACGGGGGCAATCCCTTTACGCCCATGGCCAAGAAGATCGCCGCCGATGGCGCGGTCAGCGATATGTCTGGGGCCGCGCTGTCCAACAACGGGTACTCCATCCTCAGCGCCGACTCGCTGGACGCCGCCGTGCAGCTGGCCAGGGGCTGCCCTCTGCTGGCCGACGGCGGCCAGATCGCCGTCCACGAGACGCTCAACGTGATGTAGGGCTAGCCCCCGGGACAGCCACCCCCCACCTGGAGCCAGCCAGTGGCCCAGGTGGGGGCCTTCCTGCCACCCTCTGTAGCGAACCGACAGATCGTGTGCCACTCAACATGTTCATACAGTAGATACATAATTACAAATCATATAAGTAGTTATATAGGTACAATCAGTGGGGAAGTTCGTTGATGTCGCGTTAGCGCTCCTGCCCTCCGCGCCGCGCCGCGGGCGCCGCAATCCTGCCGGGTCTTGTGGGGCAAAGCGGGCATGCCCCCCTGCTCATTTACGATGTACAATTTGCGGCGTGATATCATATATAATATCATGAAGGAGAGGGTAGGCTGGTGGCGAAACGTGATAAGAGGCTGGCGGAGATACGGCACAACCCGCACAAGGTGGACCCAGATACGCTGGATCTGGTGCTGCGTGCGGCGGGGTTTGTCTCGAAGCACGAGGGCACTAGCCATAAGCAATACACAAAGGGGGCGCGGCGCCTCACTGTGCCCCAACGCAAACCACTACGCAGGGTGTATGTCGAGCAGGCCCTTGATCTGCTGGACGAGTTGGCTGAACAGGAGCAGAGCGACGATGACAGTGGAACGTGAGCAGGAGATCAGGCGCTTGATGGCGCTGCCCTATCAGATCGAGTTGATCCCCGACGATGACGTGTGGTTTGTGCGTATCCCTGATCTGCCTGGATGCATCAGCCAGGGTGACACACAGGAAGAGGCGCTGACGATGATCCGCGATGCCCAATATGGGTGGATTGCCACAGCGCTGTCGGACGGGGAGTCAGTGCCTCCTCCCCGTCCGACCCGGGTTGCCCAAAATGGGAGGCTCCTTGTCCGGATGCCTCGGAGCATACACCGTGCCTTGGCGGAGGCTGCGGCAGGGGATGGGGTCAGCATCAATACGATGGCTGTGGCTGCCCTAAGTCACGCCATCGGCTTTCGATCCGGTGCTCCTGTAGTGCAGGCCACTGAAGACATGAGTGAGCGCAAGAAGGGCGGTGACGCCCCCCTTCAGCGAGAGGGTGCGCTGGGTGGCGAAGGCCCTGAGGACCGGGTTGGCGCCGCCAGTGGCCCTGGGGTGTATAGAGAGCCGGTCATAGTTGAGCGGATGGTGCGTGTCCCTGACACATCGCAAGCCGAACCCCCAACTCCCATCTATGTTGGTGATGAAGTGGTGATCAGGAAAACCGAAGGGCTGCTTAAGGAGCATCATGGTGAGGCAGAGCAGCGGGAGATAATGGTAAGCGACGACCGGCGACGCGACAGGGACTAGGTGCGCCAATCTCTACGGCATAACCCGTACTATTTATCTATGGTGTCGTGTGGCTGGCCCTGTGGGACGACCAGTGGCGCAGGGGCTTGCAGCGGTGCCGCGTGGAGTGGTGGGGTCAGGGCCGCAGCGCGACACGTAGGAGTTGGGCACGGGGATTGGCTTCAGCGCGACACGGTGGCGCCCGACGCGGGAGGGGCCAGCGGACTACAGAGAACGCTGTGTATCCTGCCTGGGGGCTTCTATGCCATACTACCTGACGCGTGGCCGATTAGTCGTGTAGCCCTCACCGTATGAGGGGTTCGCGCTCTGATAGGGGCACCCCTTGTGGTGCCCTGGAACCGGGCGCGGGAGGCGCCCCTACAGGGATCAGGCAACGCGGCTCTGACACGGCGCTCGTCAGAAAGTGGGTAGGGGAGTGGACGGCGTGGACCTGAGCGGTAAAGTGGCGCTGGTGACGGGGGCTGGGCGTGGGGTGGGCCGGGCGATCTCCGCCACGCTGGCCGCCCACGGCGCGCGGGTTGCCCTGGTTGCCCGGGGGGCGGGCGAACTGGCAGCGGTGCAGGCGGAGATCACCGTCGCCGGTGGCGTGGCTTTGGCTTTCCCCTGCGACGTGACGCATACGGCCGACGTTGTCGAGCGTCTCAAGGGCGAGGTGGAGGAGGCCTTTGGGTCCCCCAGCATCCTGATCAACAACGCCGGTGTGTTCGGCCCCATCGCCTTGCTGGCCGAGGGCGACGCCGAGCAATGGGTGCAAACGCTGATGGTCAACACGGTGGGCCCCTACCTGACCTGCCGCGCCTTTGTGGGCGGGATGGTCCGCGCCGGCTGGGGCCGCGTGATCAATGTCAGCTCAGCGGCCTCCCTGGCCCAGCCGGGACCCTATAATAGCGCCTATGCCACGAGCAAGGTGGCGCTCAACCACATGACGCGCTGTCTGGCCGCCGAACTGGTCGGCACGGGGGTGACGGCCCACGTGATCCACCCGGGGGAGGTCAAGACGGAGATGTGGCGGGATATCAAGGGCCAGACAGTCGGCGACGGCGCGGCGGGCGCGGGGCTGCGCTCCTGGGCCGCTATGGTGGAGGCCACGGGGGGCGACCCGCCTGAGAAGGCGGCGGACCTGGCGCTGCGCCTGATGGGCGACGAGGCCATATTGGCCAGTGGACAGTTTCTGTGGATCGAGGGCGGGCTGCAGGCCCCTATCGAGACGGGGTGGTGAGGTCGTGGCGCGGCGCGACGCCTCCGGTTGAGGCTTCGGCGGCGCTATACTGAAGGGTAAAGTCGGCGCGTGTGCTCTGGCTATGACCGGTCTGGCGCGGTAGTGAGCAAGGGGTAGCGGTGGTCGAGACCGAGATGGAGCCGGCGGCGCGGCGGGCGGCGGATATAGATGTAGACCGGGCCGCCGGGACGATGCGCATCGTCTGGCAGGATGGCCACATCAGCGACTACCGGCTAGCCACGTTGCGTGCCCAGTGCCCCTGCGCCGTCTGCGTTGGCGAGATAGGCCGTCCTGGCCTGGTGGGTGAGCACACGGTGTTCACGCCTCGCCAGACCACGCTGGCGGATATGACGGCAGTGGGTCGCTACGCCCTGCAGCCGCTGTGGGCCGATGGGCATACCACGGGCTACTTCACCTTTGCCCGCCTGCGCGCGCTGTGCCCCTGCGCCGAGTGCGGCGCTCGTTGGAGAAGGTGACCGTGCCCATTGGACGTGTCTTGCCTGGCGGCCGGGGCGACCCGCCCACGGTCAGCGTCTACCAGTTGGTCGGCGGCGAGGAGGCTTTTCGCCGCCTGGTCCATGAGTTCTACGGGCGGGTCTACGCCGACGCCCTGCTACGGCCCATGTTCCCCGATGATCGGGCCGGCGCGGAGGGGCGGCTGACCCTGTTTTTAATCCAATACTTTGGTGGCCCAGCCACGTACTCGGAGCAGCGTGGTCATCCCCGGCTGCGCATGCGCCACCTGCCCTTCTCCATTGGCGCCCCGGAGCGCGACGCCTGGTTCGGCCATATGCTGGAGGCCATTGACGCCGTGGGCATCGCCGAGCCGGCGCGGGGCCAGATGCGCGCCTATTTTGACAGCTCCTCCTCGTTCATGCGCAACCGTGAGCACGATGAGGGCGACGGGGCGGTATAGCGGCGGCGCCAGGGCGCTCGTTCTTGTCGTCACTGGTTCTGGAGATCGGGCCGAAGCGCTGGCTGGCGCAGCACAGCGCGGTAGACCGAATAGAGTAGAGCGTCGAGAGGGAGATCCACGATGACCACGCACCGCTTTCAGCCGACCCGCTACCACGTGGCCATCGGCTCGCATGAGCCAGTGTTGCGCATTGCCGACGGCGATACGGTGATCACCACCACGGTGGACGCCGGCGGCGGTGACGCCACCGGCGAGCAGGTCACGCCGCGGGGCAACCCGCAGACGGGCCCTTTCTACGTGGAAGGCGCCGAGCCCGGCGATACGCTGGCCGTGTCCCTGGAGGCCATTGAGCCGAACCGTGATAGCGGCTGGAGCGGCACGGTGCTGGCCGCAAACGTGGTGGACCCCTCGTATGTGCGCGAGTTGCCCGAGCGCCAGCGGGGCGAGTGGCGCATTGATCGGGCGACGCGGACGGCCACGTTGGTCACCCCACGCACCCGCCTGGGCGACTCCTTTACCCTGCCGCTAGCGCCCATGCTGGGCTGCTTTGGCGTGGCCCCGGAGGGCGGTCAGGCTATCTCCACGGCCACCTCGGCTGAGCACGGCGGCAACATGGATTACAGAGGCTTTGTGGCGGGGGCTACGGCCTACTTCCCCGTGTTCGTACACGGCGCGCTGTTCCACCTGGGTGACGGCCACGCCGTGCAGGGCCATGGGGAGATCGTGGGCACGGGCATCGAGATCTCCTGCGATGTGCGGTTCACTCTGCGCCTGCGCAAAGGCAAGCGCATCGGCTGGCCACGTGGCGAAAACGAGACGCACATCTTCACGGCGGGTAACGCCCGTCCGCTGGACCAGGCCCTGCAACACGCCACTACGGAGATGGCCCGTTGGCTGCAAGACGAGTACGGGCTGGACGCCTACGGAACCAGCACGCTACTGGGCCAGTGCGTGGAGTATGAGATCGGCAACGTGTTCGACCCCGCTTACACGGTGATCTGCAAGGTGTCCCGCCGCCTGCTAGCCAGCCTTGGGGCGTCCTGAGCCACACGCCACCACGCCCGATCTGGTGTGGTGGCGATCTCCTGCTCGGTCAGGCCCGACCAGGGGCCGAAAAAGTAGTGGTCTGTTCGGCGCGGGCCGCTGCGTCGCGCCGGGCGGCGGCCCCTCGTCAGAAGGCCGCGGTGGGGGCTATACTGGAGCCACACTGCAGCGTACGCGGCCAGCGCCGCTGCCCCCGAAGGGACGGTAGACGAGGAGGAGGCGCCCTATGATTAGCCCGTCGGCCAGCTATAGCTTGACCGTCCGCTGTGAGATCGAGAACCATCCCGGCATGCTGGGCCAGCTGACCTCGCTGATCGGCCAGGAGGGCGGCGATATTGGGGCCGTGGATATCGTGCGGGCCGACCGGCGGCTGATGGTGCGTGATATCACGATCAACGCCCGCGACGATACGCACGGCCAGGCCATCGTGCGCAGCGTGCGCGCTCTACCCGGCGTGCGGGTGGTCAACATCAGCGATCGCACCTTTCTGATGCACCTGGGCGGCAAGATTGAGGTGCAGAGCCGCTTCCCTATCAAGACGCGCGACGACCTCTCCATGGTCTACACGCCGGGGGTGGCCCGCGTGTGCCGGGCCATCGCCGACGACCCTTCCAAGGCCTATGCCCTGACGATCAAGCGCAACACGGTGGCTATCGTCACCGACGGCACGGCGGTGCTGGGGCTGGGCGACATCGGCCCCGCCGCGGCGATGCCGGTCATGGAGGGCAAAGCCATGCTGTTCAAGGAGTTCGGTGGCGTTGACGCCTTCCCCCTGTGCCTGTCTACCACCGACCCCGACGAGATCGTGGACACCGTGGTGCGCATCAGCCCCGGCTTTGGCGGCATCAACCTGGAGGATATCAGTAGCCCCCGCTGCTTTATCGTGGAGGAGCGGCTGAAGGAGCGGCTGGATATCCCCGTCTTCCACGACGACCAGCATGGCACCGCCGTGGTGGTGCTGGCCGCGCTGATGAACGCGCTGCGTATCGTGGGCAAGGAGCTGCAGACCGTCCGCGTGGTCATTAATGGGTTGGGCGCGGCGGGCGTGGCCTGCTGCCGCATCCTGCTGGCCTCGGGCGTGCGCGACATCATCTGCTGCGACCGGCAGGGCATCCTGTGCCGCGCCGACGACGAGGGCCTGCTGCCCATCCATCGCTGGGTGGCCAGCGTGACCAACGAGGGCTGCCTGCAAGGGTCGGTCCACGACGCCCTACGCGGGGCCGACGTGTTCGTCGGTGTGTCAGGACCCAACGTGCTGACCCCCGCCGACGTCGCCGGCATGGCCAGTGACCCCATCGTCTTCGCCCTGGCCAACCCAGCCCCGGAGATCCAGCCCGAGGAGATCGAGGGCATCGCCCGGGTGATCGCCACGGGGCGCTCCGACTACGCCAATCAGATCAACAACGTGCTGTGCTTCCCCGGCATGTTCCGCGGGGCGCTGGACTGTCAGGCCACCACGATCAATGAGGAGATGAAACTGGCCGCCGCGCGGGCCATCGCGGGGATCGTAGAGCCGGGTGAGCTGAGCGAGGAATATATCGTGCCCAGCGTGTTCAACCGCCGCGTGGCCACCGAGGTAGCCGCCGCGGTGGCCGGGGCGGGGCGGGCCACCGGCGTGGCCCGGCGGCTCAAGCCGACGGCGGGTGAGGAAACCATGGACGACGAGGCGGACCCGGCCCTGCCCATCTACTGAGGCTAGGCGTCTGGCAGGGCTCGGGTGAGGGATGTGCGGTTGGTCTGGCGCTTGAGCAGTGTTATCCCTCAAGTGACGATTGCTCAACGGCTAGCGCGGCGGCGCCAGGCCGATGGTCTCGGCCAGGAAGGCCAGGGCCTCTTGCACGTGCTCATCCCAATAGGCCCAGGTGTGGCCTCCCGGACATTCGGCGTACTGGTGGGGGATGCCCAGGGCATCGAGGTGGATATGGAACGCCCGATTGTCTTCGATCAGGAAGTCGTCCACGCCGCAGTCTATGCGCAGGGCTGGCAGCGTCGCCCGGTCGGCCCGCTCAGCCAGGGCAAACAGGTCGTGGGGGCCGCCATGGGAGTGCTCACCTACGATGCGCATAGCCGAGCGGCCCCACTCCGTGTCGGGCGTAAAGTCGGTGTGCGCCCAGGCCAGCGCGCCGGAGTGGCTGACCGCGCCGCTGAATAGGTCTGGGTGGGCCAGGGCCAGCTTGATCGCCCCATAGCCGCCCATGGAGAGGCCGCCGACCACCCGCTTGTCGCGGCGCGGGTCGGTGTGGAAGGCGTCGTCCACGAAGGCGATCAGGTCGCGTGTGATCGCCGTGTCGTAGGCGTAGCCCTGCTGGGCATCCACGTAGAAGCCATGGCCGCCGTCAGGCATAACGATAATGAAGGGCAGCTGCTCAGCGTATCGCTCCAGGCTGGTGCGGCGCGTCCAGGCGGTGTGGTCGTCGGAGTAGCCGTGCAGCAGGTAGAAGGTCGGGTAGGGGCCGCGCAGGCCCTCCGCTTCGGGCAGGATCACCGTCAGGCCGGTCATCTTGCCCAGCGCGTTGTTGAAATAGGTCAGCGAACAGTGGGCCATAGGGCGTGCCACCTTTCCGGTGTGGGCGAGTGCAGTGGCCATGCCCAGCGTGGGAGCAGGCCACCGCCTACTATACCACCAGCGGCGCGTCCATCGCGGCGCGCCCCTGGGTCAGGCCCCCGGTGGTAGCCGAGCGCTGTTGTTCTTGCGGGTGAACTCGGGGGAGGCAGCAATGTGGCGCTGGTCAGGCCCCCAGCGGTAGCCGGGCGCTGTTGGCCGGAAGCCGCGCCGCCGGTACATAGTATCATGGGCCGGACGCCGGCGAGTTATGACAAATAGAGACCCGTGTGGTGGGGGAGAGAGCAGATGATTAGGGTGGGCATGGCTCGGCGGCTGGCGCTGCTGGTGGCGCTGGTTCTGGCCAGCGGCAGCCTGGCCGGGGGGCGGGGTACGCGGGCGGCCGGGGGCGGGTTTGGGCCAGGCGACTGGCCCATGTTTATGCGCGACGCGGCCAGGAGCGGGGCTAACACCGCCGAGACGGCGCTGACGCCAACAACGGTAGGCCAGCTGCGCCGCCTGTGGGTGCGCACCCTGGCCGAGACTGCCGACTCGACGCCGATCAGGCTGGCCGGGGTAGCCCTGCCCGACGGTAGCCACCAGGACCTGGTGTTTATCACCACCAGCCGGGGCACGACCTACGCCTTTGAGGCGCGCACGGGCGCGCAAGTGTGGCGCTACTTGCCCACGCCGGGCCCGCGCTACACCACCTCGTCGCCGGTGGCCGACCCCTCCCGGCGCTGGATCTACGCGCCGGGCGTTGACGGCAAGGTCCACAAGCTGGCCGCGGCCACGGGGCGCGAGGCCATTGGCGGCGGCTGGCCGGCCACGATCACCCTGATGCCGGATATCGAGAAGCACTCGTCGGCGCTGAACCTGGCCAACGGCTACCTGTACGCGGCCACTGGCGGCTACCCGGGCGACCAGGGCACGTATACCGGCCACGTGGTGGCCATCCGGCTGGCCGACGGCCAGACCACCGTGTTCAACACGCTGTGCGCGAATGTGCGCCGCCTCCTGTTGGATCGCAGCCGCGACCCCCGCAGCCGGTATGCCTGCGCCCAGTACCAATCGGGCGTGTGGGCTCGGGCCGGCACGGTGGTCGAACCACAGGGTAGCCCGCTGGCTGGCCGGGTCTACGCCACCACCGGCAACGGCCACTTCGACGCCAATCTGGGCGGCCACGACTATGGCGACAGCGTGCTGGCCCTCTCCGGTGACCTGGGCCGGCTGCTGGACTACTGGACGCCGCCAAACCAGAATAGCCTGCGCGAGTCGGATACCGACCTTGGCTCGACCACGCCGCTGCTGCTGCCCTACCAGGCGGCCAGCGCGACGCCCTGGCTGGCCGTGCAGGGCGGTAAGGACGCTCGGCTGCGGCTGCTCAACCGGCTGCGTTTGGGCCACGTGGGTGGTGAACTGCAGTCGCTGGTGGTCCCTGGTGGGGGCATCTTGACCGCCAGCGCGGTGTGGACGGACCCCCAGCCGCGCACACGGGCCGACGCCGCGCCCTGGATCATCTCTACCAACGGCGAGGCTACCACGGCGCTGCGGCTGCGTACCGATGACCGGGGGCGCAGCCGCCTGACCATCGCCTGGTCGCTGCCCCTGGGGGCCACCTCACCGGCACTCGCCGGAGGGCTTGTGTTCGCCGCCACCGACGGCGACCTGTTTGCCCTGGACCTCCACACGGGCAAGCGGCTGTGGAGCGCCAGGGCGACCGACCCGGCCACGACAGTGGGGAACATCCACTGGCAAAGCCCCATCGTCGTGGCGGGCACTGTAATCGTGAGCGACAACGACCGCCATCTGGCCGTCTACGGCTTACGCTAGACGGCCAGCGGCGCTGACCATTAATCGTCCAGCAGGTAGCCCACGCCGGGCACGGTGCGGATGGGGTCGCGGCCGCCGGTGGCCGAGCGCAGTTTGCGGCGCAGGTGGTAGACATGCGTCTTGACCATCACCGGGTTCTCGGCCGCGTCGTAGCCCCACACGCGCTCCAGCAGAGTGGCTGAACTGAGTGCCAGCGGCTTGTGGCGCAGCAGCAGGGCCAGGATGCGCGCCTCCTTGGGCGTGAGGTGGTGCCTCTTCCCATTGGCTCCAATCAACTCGTTGCGATCGGGGACGAACTCGGCGCTGGCCACCAGGTAGGCCCTCCCCTCGGGGTTCGCCGCGGCGGCGCGAGCTTCCTGCTGGCCGCAGCGCCGCAGCAGGGCGCGCATGCGCCGGATCAGCACAGGCACGCTGAACGGCTTGATCACGTAGTCGTCGGCGCCGCGGGAGAAGCCCTCAATCTGATCCTCCTCGCTGGTGCGCCCGCTCATGATGATCACTGGGGTATCGCAGATGCTTCTGATCCCGTCCAGGATATCGAACCCGCTCATATCAGGCATATTCACGTCGAGCAGGATCAGATCGGGGCTTTCGCTGCGGGCCATGGCCAGGGCCTGGCGGCCATCGTGGGCCACAATCTGGTTGTAGCCCACGCAGCCGAGCGCGAAGCCGAGCAGCGCCACCAACTCGCGGTTGTCATCGGCGGTCAGAACGCGTGCCATAAGCGTGACCCGCTCCACTCTGCCCTATGCTCATGCCCCGCTGTGACGCGCTAGCGCGCCGGGGTCAAGGACGAGTATAGCATCGGTAGCTAGGGGGTCGCTATCCAGCCAGTTGGGGGCTGCCCTCACGCCGCCGGAGGCCCCCTTTTAGGGAGAGCATGAGCGATGGGGCCGGTCGAGAAAACGCGATGGAGCGGGGTGGCGAGGTGGCGGGGTTGCGCCGCCGTCACCGTGCTGCTATAGTGGGAGCCACAGAGAGCATACGCGCGACGAAGGAGGCCAGTAGGGTCCTGCCAGGGGCACGTAGAGAGTTGCCGGTTGGTGCGAGGCAACAGCCCGGCGCGGCCCGAAACTACACTCCAGAGCGCTACGTCTCCACTGCCAGTGGCGGTGTGGGGCAGACGGGCGCCGCCCGATATAGCGGCAGGGTGTGCCGGCCACACCACGCCCCACCTGGCATGGCGCCAGGGCGGAGCGGGGCTAGCGCGGGCACCCCGTGAGGTCATGCTGGCGACGGCATGGCGCAACAAGGTGGTACCACGACCGGCGAGACCCCGTCCTTGACCCAAAGGGCGGGGTCTCGTGTGTTCCAGGCGACCGGCGCCTGGCCGCGCGCCGGTTGGCGCGAAAACGGAAGGGGTACAGGGGTGATCATCATCATGAAGCAGGGGGCCACGGAAGCAGAGAAGCAGCACGTGGTCGATCGGCTGGGCGAATTGGGTTATGGGGTCAACATCTCCGGCGAGGCGCAGACCGTGATCGGGGCTATCGGCGTGCTGGACAACCAGAAAGAGACGCTCACGGAGCAGTTGGGCGCGCTGGCCTACGTGGAGCGGGTGGTGCCAGTGCTCAAAAAGTACAAGCTGGCCAGCCTGGAGTTCCAGCCAGCCCCCAGCGTGGTGACCATCCGGCGCCCCGGCGGCACACTCAAGGTGGGCAGTAGCGCCGCACTGATCGTGATGGCCGGACCCTGTGCGGTGGAGTCGCGCGAACAGGTGATGGCCACGGCGGCGGTGGTCAAGGCGGCGGGTGGCACGGTGCTGCGCGGCGGCGCCTACAAGCCGCGCACCAGCCCCTACGATTTCCAGGGCGCCGGCGAGGATGGCCTGAAGATCCTGCAAGAGGCCGGCGCGGAGCACGGGCTGGCCGTGGTCACCGAGGTGGTGGATCCCCACGATGTGGAGTTGGTGTGCGGCTACGCCGATGTGCTGCAGATCGGGGCGCGCAACATGCAGAACTACGTGCTGCTGCGCGAGGTAGGGCGGGCGCGCACGCCGGTTTTGCTCAAGCGGGGCGGTATGTACCCCACTATTGAGAACTGGCTGCTGGCTGCTGAATACATCCTGCGCGAGGGCAACCGCGACGTGATCCTGTGCGAACGCGGCCTGCCGCCCTACGGCGACGAGAAGCTGCGGCGCAACGTGCTAGATTTGACGGCGGTGCCGCTGGCCAAGGGCCTCTCCCACCTGCCGGTCATCGTGGACCCCAGCCATGGCACGGGCAAGAGCGCGCTGGTGCCCGTGATGGCCAAGGCGGCGATCACGGCGGGCGCCGATGGGCTGATCCTGGAGACGCACCCCCAGCCTGAAAAGGCCCTCTCGGATGGTCCGCAGAGCCTGGACTTCCCCACGTTCCAGAAGCTGATGGCCGAGCTGCCCCCTATCGCCACCGCCGTGGGCCGGAGCATGTAGGAGGCCCCCGCGGCAGCCGTAGCCGCGAACGTCGGCGTATGGTACCGTGAGCACATCATGACTGACGCGCTGACTGTCACATGCGCCAACCACCCCCGGGTGGAGACGGCTGTTTCCTGCGGCAAGTGCGAGAAGCCGCTGTGTCCGAAGTGCATGATCTTCACGCCGGTGGGTGTGCGCTGCAAAGAGTGCGCCCGCATGCGCCCACCCCCCCAGTACGACGTGAGCGGGGCCGTGTTGGTCCGCGTGGTGGGTACGGCGGCCGCCCTGGTGGTCGTGCTGGGGGGGCTGATCGGCTTTCTGCACCTGCTGGGCCTGAGCTTTCTGCTGCCCATGGCCGTGGGGTTAGGGGTGGGGGAGGCGCTCAGCCGGGTAGCCCGGCGCAAGAGGGGCCGGGTGATCGAGGTGATCGCTGGGGTCACGGTGGCGCTGACCCTGTTCGTCGGCTACCTTGGGGCGCTCCTCAGCGCGACGCATGGCGCGCTGGGTCTGGCCCTGCACGCCACCGTGGGCGCGCTGACCGGGTTCTACGGCCTGCTGGGCCTTGTGCTGGGGGTCCTGCTGGCTATCGGCCGGATCCGCTAAACCCGGCCCGACCCCTCTTCGCGCCTCCCTATGCGTCACATGGGGGCGGCGAGCGCTCCACTTGATCTTCATAGCACTGATGTTCTATAATGCTTGTGGAGCACTGGGCCAGGACTGGGGAGCACTCGTTGCTGAGGCCAGGGGAGTGAATGGAGGCGCGCCGTGAACGAAGTAGAGGTCTTTGTGCTCGCTGAGCATGCCCTGAAGAACGTCGTTGATCAGATTACGGATGGCCAGTGGGCCATGGAGATGCCACCGGATTTTGCCCGACGCGATCAGAGCACGGTGACGCTGCGTGAGATTATCAACTACCACGCCTATGACGACGCCTGGGTGCCCGCCATGCTGGCCGGCAAGACCATGGAGGAGGCCGGCAAGGACCGCTTTCAGGGCGACCTGCTGGGCGACGATCCCAAGGGGAACTTTGGCAGGATCGTGGAGGCCGCCTGTACGGCCGCGCGCGCGCTGGATGATCTGGACCGCGTGGTCCATTGCTCGTTTGGTGACTTTAAGGCCCGTGAATACTTCTGGCAGATCAACTCGTTCCGTGGCCTGCGCGCGACGGCGATTGCCCGGGTGATCGGCGTTGACGATACCCTTCCTCCCGCTCTGGTGCAAGGATTATGGGAGGAACTGAGCCCCCACGTCGAGGAGTGGCGGGCCATGGGTATCTTCGGCCCGGCCATCGCCGTCCCCGACGACGCTAGCCTGCAAGCGAAACTGCTTGGCCTGACCGGCCGGCAACCACACGCCTGAGCAGGGCGTATCCGTGGACCACACACCCCTCTTCTTCACCACGCCCTCCGAGTTCCGCGCCTGGCTTGACGCGCACCATCAAACACGCCTGGAGCTGTGGGTGGGCTTGTATAAGAAAGGGTCAGGCAGGCCGAGCATCACCTGGCCGGAAGCTGTTGATCAGGCGTTGTGTTTCGGCTGGATTGATGGTGTGCGCAAGACCGTTGATGGCGTCAGCTATACCATCCGGTTCACGCCCCGCAAGGCGCGCAGCACCTGGAGCGCTGTCAACATCGCCCGGGTGAAGGAACTGACAGGTCTTGGCCTAATGCAACCCGCCGGCATCGCCGCGTTTGACGCCCGCACGGAAGAGCGGTCAGGGATCTATGCGTACGAGCAGGGCGACGCCGCGCTTGACGAGGCGTCTCTAGATCAGTTTCGCGCTCATGCGACCGCCTGGAACTTCTTTCAGGCCCAGGCCCCGTGGTATCAACGGACGGCCATCTGGTGGGTGATCAGCGCCAAGAAAGCCGAGACCCGGCTCAAGCGCCTGACCACCCTGATCAGCGACTCGGAACAAGGACGCACTATCGCGCCGCTGACCCGGCGCAAAGCGTCTCCTTGAGTGGAACTGAACTGAACGTGTAGCGGCTGCGCGGGGAAAGATGGGTATGACACGCACCGGGACTGATGAGCGCGTACGCGCCTTACGGGAGATCCCCAACGTGGGGCCAGCCATCGCCGGGGACCTGCTGCGCCTGGGCATTGCAGGCCGCGCTGACCTGGTGGGCCAGGATCCGGACGCGCTGTACGAGCGGCTGTGCCAGATGGATGGCCCGCGGCATGACCCCTGTGTGCTTGATGTCTTCGCGGCAGCGGTGTCCTATGCTAATGGGGAACCTGCCCAGCCCTGGTGGGTCTTCTCCCGGCGGCGCAAGGCCAGGGCAGCGGCCCGCCAGGCTGGCTCTTGACCCAAGATAGCCTGCTCTTGCCCATGTCTACTGCACGGCAGTCACACGCCGGACCCCCGCCTGTGTGACTGCCGTGGGCCTGGGCGGGCGCCCTGATCAGCCCAACATTCCTGAGCTACATAGTCAGCGCGGGATGGACAAGCGCCTGAGCGCCTGGGGGGGTGTTGCTCCACGGAGCGTGGCGCGGTATACTGGTCAGGCAAGATGGTGGAGTAGCATGCTCCGTGGAGCCGCGCCCACGCGCGTGGGGACGCCTCTCTGATAGCCCATCCCCCCAGGGAATAGGGCTGTCTTGTTGTGTTTGTAGAGCCGTTAAAGATACGGGATTATTGGATAAGCTAGCCGGGCTGTAGTGCCACGCTCTAAGGTGGCGCGCCCCGCCAGCATGGTTGTAGAGTGAGGAGACCCGCGTGCCAAATATCAAGTCAGCTATCAAACGGGTACGGACAGCCGAGAAGCGGCGTCTGCGGAACAAGCCAATCCGGACGGCGGCGCGAACGTATGTCAAGACGGCTGAGAAGCAGATCTTCTCCACCGCATTCAACGCCGATGTCTCCCAGGCGGCGGTGCTGCGCGCCGTGCGCGCTCTGGACATGGCGGCTTCAAAGGGCGTGTTGCACAAGAACAACGCGGCGCGGCGCAAGTCCCGCTTGATGCGCAAGCTGAACAAGGCGGTAGCCGGGCAGCCCGCGGCGCGCTAAGCTTTTGGGCAATGCGCCTGCCCCTGGTTCAACGTGGGTAGGCCGGCCCGACGCGGCGGTCGGTACCAAGGAGGCTTGGGTAGAGGTCTAGAGGGGTGCGCGATTCGCGCACCCGAGTCGGGGGGCTGGGGGCGATATGCTCAAAATGATGCGTCCTGATGGCCGCGGGCGCGGCGAGTCCTGGGCCGACCAGATTGCCCTCCCACGGGCGCGGCTGGGCTTGACTCTGGTCAGCCTGGCCGTTGTGTTCTTCGGGGTCAACTTCTGCCAGAAGGTCATCACAAGCATGGAGGCTCAGCAGCGCGTCCAGCAGCTACAGGCTGACATCACGGCCATAGACGCCAGCAACCGCGCCTTGCAGGGGCAGATCGCCTACTACAAGACAAAGCCCTACGTCAACAAGATAGCCCGCGAGAAATTCGTGTACCGCCACGAGGGCGATACTGTGTTTGCCATTGAGGGTCTGCCATCTGACCTCACCGCCGCCCCAGCCCCGCCGCAGCCAGCGGTAAGCCCGCCGCGCCAGGAGCAGTCGTGGTGGCGGCGCCTGGTGGGCCTGTTCGGGCAGTAAGCCTCCACCGCATCGCGGGTGGCCAGGCCCTTCCCGGGAAGGGCGCCACAAATCAACCAGGATATGGCCGCCCAGGAGCGCGGGCGCCAGGCGCGTGGGAACCCAAACCAGACGCGCGGAAGGGGTGGCGTATTAATTGCGCCACCCCTTCCGCGTGCTGTAGAGAGCGGGAGGCTCAGACGCCTACGCTGGCCAACTCCGGCGTGGGCGCGCCTATGTCGGTGATACCGGGCACGGGGAACCGACTGGTCAGCTCACGGGCGGCGGCCCCCACCTCGGCGCGGGTGGTCTCATCGTCGGGGTTGTGCAGAATACGGCCCAGCAAACTGGCCAGTTGACGCATCTCCGCGCGGCCCATGCCGCGGGTGGTCACCGCCGGGGTACCCAGGCGGATGCCACTGGTGCGCAGGGGCGGCTGCGGGTCAAAAGGGATCTGGTTTCGGTTGGCCGTTATGTTGACTGTGTCCAGGGTCACCTCGGCCTTACGCCCGGTGATGCCAGCGCGGGTCAGGTCCACCAGCATCAGGTGGGTATCGGTGCCGCCAGTGACGATGCGCAGCCCCGCCGCCTCAATGGCTGCGGCCAGTTCGCGGGCGTTCTCCACCACCTCCCGCGCGTAGGTACGGAAAGCAGGGGTCATCGCCTCGCGCAGAGCAATGGCCTTACCGGCGATGATATGCATCAGCGGGCCGCCCTGGATACCGGGGAAGATGGCCTTATCCACCGCTTTGGCGAACTCCTCGGTACACAAAATCAGGCCACCGCGGGGTCCGCGCAACGTCTTGTGCGTGGTGGTGGTCACGATGTGCGCATGAGGCACTGGGCTGGCGTGGACGCCGCCGGCGACCAAGCCGGCGATATGGGCCATATCCACCAGGAAGCGGGCGCCCACCTCGTCGGCGATAGAGCGTAGCACGGCGAAGTCCAGTTCGCGGGGATAGGCAGTGGTCCCAGCCACCAGCAGCTTGGGCCGATGTTCCCGGGCCAGCGAACGCACCTCATCGTAGTCAATGCGTTCGTCATCGCGGCGTACGCCATAGGCCACAAAGCGGTAGGTCAGGCCGGAGAAGTTGACCGGGCTGCCGTGGGTCAGGTGGCCACCGTTGGCCAGGCTGAGGCCGAGCACGGTGTCACCAGGTTGGATCAGCGCCATATAGGCGGCCATATTGGCGCTGGAGCCGCTATGCGGCTGCACGTTGGCGTGCTGCGCCCCAAAGAGGGTTTTGGCCCGCTCGATGGCCAGGTTCTCCACCACATCCACCCACTCACAGCCGCCGTAGTAGCGCTTGCCCGGATAGCCCTCGGCATACTTATTGGTCAGGACGGAGCCCTGGGCCTCCAACACGGCGCGGCTGGGGTAGTTCTCCGACGCGATCAGCTCGATGTTGGTGACCTGGCGCGTCTCCTCCGCCTGCATGGCGGCGTACACGTCGGGGTCAGCGGCGGCCAGATACGCCGACGGCATTGGTGTTCCTTTCCTGGAGCGTGTGGCGCGTGCCCGGGTCTACCTGGCCGCTCTGGCTCCACAGCTAATCATACAGCAACGGCAGGCGCCTGCTCATGGCCGATCAGGGCTCCCCGCATGTCAGCGTAACAACCCCCTCACGGGCTGTCAACGCGGCGTCGGCCAAGCCAGACGCCCTGGGTTGTTCTCCCTCCTCGTGTTGGCGTCGGGTGGCGCGCGGGCCAGGGGTAGCTCAGCGGGCTGGTTACCTGACTCGGGACGGCCGAGCGGATAGAGGCGTCGGCGGGGCTGGGGGAGGTGGTATGCTCCAGGGGCAGCAAGCCCACTGAGGGCGCGGAGCACCGGAGCACAGGGAGAGAGCGCGTGCATAAGATCACCATGTTGGGGGCCGGGCTGATCGGCATGTTCTACACACAGACGTTGCACGGCGGGCGCGGCCGGGATAGGGTAGAGGTGCTGTACTCGCGGTCGGAGGAGCGGGCCAGATCGTCGGCTGAGGCGTGGGGGGTGGCCAGGTGGACCACCGATATGGCGGCGGCGATCAACGACCCGGAGACGGACATCGTGGTGGTGGGCCTGCCCAACTACCTGCACAGAGAGGCGGTGCTGCTGGCCGTGCGCGCCGGCAAGGCGGTGCTGTGTACAAAGCCACTGGGCCGCACCGCCGCCGAAGCCCTGGAGATGCTGGAGGTGGTAGAGCAGGCTGGCGTGTTCCACGGCTACCTGGAAGACCTGATCTACACGCCCAAGACGCTCAAGGCCATCCAGGCGGTACGCGCCGGCGCGGTGGGTAAGGTGTTGTGGACGCGTTCCCGCGAGACCCATCCGGGGCCGCATAGCGCCTGGTTCTGGAGCCTGGAGCAGGCCGGGGGTGGGGCGATCATTGATATGGGCTGCCACTGTATCGAGCTGAGCCGGGCGCTGGTGGGCAAGGATGTGCGTCCCCTGGAGGTGATGTGCTGGGCGGCCACGCAGGTCCACCCCATTGAGGCGGAAGACAGCGCCATCGGTCTGATCCGCTACGACAGCGGCGCGATCGGCCAGTTCGAGGTCAGCTGGTGCTTCCGGGGCGGCATGGACCTGCGCGACGAGGTGGCCGGCACGGAGGGCACGATCTGGCTGAACCACTGGCTGCGCACAGGCTTCGAGATGTTCACAACCGTGGGCCAGGGCGGCTACGTCGCCGAGAAGGCGGAGAGCGACCGCGGGTGGCTGTTCCCCGTGGGCGACGAGCTGAGCGAGCTGGGCTACGTGCCCATGTTCACGGAGATGATGAACGCGGTGGACGCGGGCGCCGCGCCCATGGAGACCTTCTACGACGGCTATGTAGTCAACGCGATTATGGACGCCTGCTACCGCTCGGCCAGCACAAAGCAGTGGGAGCCCGTTGAGCTAGCCGTCTGGCGCGGCGGCCAGGGCGAGGTCGCGGCGACCGGCCCCACCGACTACGACGACCAGCACCTGCTAATCAAGGAGGAACTGATGCCTGATGGCCGCACAAAGCTGATCCTGAAAGAAAAGGTCGGCGGCAAGGTTGTCGAGCGGATCAACTGACGCGACGCGGCCAGGGCGTCTGGTGTATCATGGACGCATGAACGATGTGCGGGTGCGCCCACTGCGGGCGGCTGATCTGCCGGCCTTCCTGGACCTGATTGACGCGCTGGCCGACTACGAGCGGCTGGCCCGGCCGGACGCCGCCGCGCGGGGCCGGCTTGCCGCTGACGCGCTGGCTCAGCCGCCGCGCTTCGAGGCGCTGCTGGCCGATGTGCAGGGGGAGGTGGTCGGCTACGCGGTGTTCTTCATGACCTACTCCACGTTCCTGGCCCGGCCCACCCTGTACCTGGAGGACCTGTTCGTGCGCCCCGATGCGCGGGGCCGTGGCGCGGGGGCCGCGCTGTTCGACACCTGTGCCGGCGAGGCCGTGGCCCGTGGCTGCGGTCGCATGGAGTGGCAGGTGCTGGATTGGAACACCCCCTCCATCGAGTTCTACAGGCGGCGCGGGGCTCGCCACGGCGCGGAGTGGCTACCCTACCGCCTGGAGGACCAGGCGCTGCAGGCCTACGCGGCCCCACGGGAACCGAGCCGGTAGGCCCGCCACCGAGCGCAGGCCAGCAGTTTTAGCCCTGGCCGCCGTGGCCAAACCCCTGCAGGGCCAGCCAGCGAGCGCAGAGGCCGGTCCAGGCGCCCACGCGGGGGTCCTCCAGGGCCAGTCCAAGGCCGTGGCGGCCCTGGGCAAATACGTGCAGTTCGAAGGGTACGCCGTGGCTGGCCAGGGCTTGGGCAAAGAGCAGGCTGTTGGCCACGGGCACACCCTCGTCGTCCGCTGTGTGCCACAGAAAGGTCGGCGGGGTGGCGGCGGTGACCCGCGTTTCGTTGGACAGGGCGGAGCGCAGGTCGGCGGGCGGATCGGCCCCCAGCAGGTTGACCATCGAGCCGTGGTGACCCTGTGGACCGAATGAGATGACCGGATAGCACAGCACCAGCAGGTCGGGCCGGCAGCCCTGCCGCTCCATGGCGTCGGTCGCCTTGGGGTTGCCGCCATCAAAGTGGGTGCCCGCCGTGGCGGCCAGGTGCCCGCCCGCTGAGAAGCCCAGTATACCCACCTGGGCCGGGTTGATCCGCCAGTCCGCCGCGTGGCCCCGCACCAGCCGGATGGCCCGCTGGGCGTCGGAGAGGGGCGCGGGGTGCCGGTGCGGAGCCACGCGGTAGTCCAGCACAAAGGCCGCGATGCCCAGCGTGTTCAGCCACCGGGCAATCGGCTCGGCCTCGTGGGCCGCCCGCATGGCGTAGCCGCCGCCGGGGCAGACCACGATAGCCGGGGCCGGAGTTGCCGAGTCCAGCAGGTAGGGCGTGATCTGGGGGCGATCGCCGTCCCCAGATACGTCGCTCACGCCGTCCGGCCAGAGGGCCAGCGGGGATGGCCCTGGGCTATTATCGGGCATCATAGCTCCTCACGGGTGGTCAGTTGTCGGCGTTCAGATCAATATCGTAGTGCTGGCGCATCGAACTGGGGTCTATCTCGCCGCCAGCGCGCTGGTAGCGGTTGTCCACGGAGAGGCGCAGGTAGCGACCGGACGTGTTGGGCAGCCCCTGGTGGACGGTGTGGCTATGGAAGATCACAAAATCGCCCATCTTATAGTCGGCGCCGTGCCACGCGCCCGGGTCGTCCTCCAGGGCCACTCCGGCGCCACCCACGCCCTTCATGGGCACGTGGGGCTGGTACTGGGCGCGGTGCGACCCCGCCAGGATAGCCAGGTTGCCCAGGGCGCGTGGGCAGTCGCCCAGGGGCAGCCAGAGGGTATAGGTCTGAGCGGCGCCACGGATGAAATGCCAGTCCTGGTGGGGCGGTGTCAGGGCGACCCGGTCGCCCTTGATGGGGAAGGCGATGCGTCCGATGCGCCGCTCGTGGACCAGCGCCTCACCGCCCACGATCTTCTCGGCAATCTCCAGCAGGACCGGTTGGTAGGGCAGCCGCTGAAACAAAGGCTGCCTGAGCCACTTACGATAGACGGCCATGTAGGCGGGCTCACCCTCCAGATGGGTCTCCTGGCCGTTCCAGGCGCCCTGCTCAAGCGGCAGGGCGGGGTCCAGCCACCCGGCGTCGCGGCACAGCGCCAGAATCTCCAGCCGGGCCTGGCCGATCACCTGTGGGTCCACCAGGCCGGAGAAGAACAGGTAGCCGTTACGGTCCATCAGAGCGCGCAACGCGGCGGGGTCGTCGCGCAGGCCGTTGGCCACCACAAAAGGCTGCTCGTTGGGTAACATCATCGTCGGCCCCTCCTGTCTTGAGCACATCATCGGGATCGGTCAAAAGGCCCCGGCGCCGGTCAGCGGCCGCCCCCGGGCGCCGGGGCGCGGCCACTGAGGAGAGCGCCTCGCCGTCACACAGGCCGCGCGTCAGCCCAGTGCCCCTATTCTAGCCGGTCGTCAGCGCCGGGGCGACCTCTTGCTCAAGCCGGGCCAGCGTCGCCGTCGCCGCGGCAAAGGCCTCCGCCGTGACGGTCCGACGGACGTGGAGCGGCGCGGTGGGTCCGGGGCTGGCGACCAGATCGGAGAGCTGAGCTTCCAGGGGTAGCCATGCCTGGCGGACCCGCTTGGCCAGGCCTGCTGGCTCTGGCTCGGCGGCCACGGCCTCCCACAGGCGGCGGTAGCGCCACCACGGCGACGACGCGGCGGGCGCCTCATCGGCCACTGCCGACTCTGGAGGCGGCCCGCAGTCGGGCCAGCAGGGCAGGAAGACACCCGTGCAGGGTGGGGCCATGCTGGCCCAGTAGGTTGGCGGGGCGCCAGGGGTGAGCCGCGCCACCATGCTGGCCGCCGTGGCGCTCCCGCCTTCGCCGAGACCGTGCATGCACACCGTAGCGGCCTCCTGGCCGGTGGGCCAAGCCAGGGTGGGGCCACCGGCGGGGTCTGGCCCATGGTCGCGCAGCAGGGCCATCATGTCGCTTGTCGTGAGCGTGGCGCGCCGGGTAGCCAGACGCTGGCGCGATCGGGCCAGCCGGCAAGACGCGCTGACCAGCGCCCCCGAGTGGGGATCCGTGTAGGCCGCGGCGAAGTCGAAGGGCCGCCGGCCGCGAGACCACCAGCCGCGCTCCTCGGCGTAGGCGACAAGGTCGGCGCTGGCTAGGTCGTACTCCCTGCCGATGGTCGGCCGATTGGAGATGGCGTAGGCGCCGCGGGGCAGGTGGCGGGCCGCCCACTGGCGGCCGCTGCTCTCCAGCACCCACGCCTCACCTGGGTCGGCGATGCGGTCAGTGGGACAACGGTCAGTGCGCTGACGACCCCGCACGCCAGCACGGTGGAGTTGCGCACGTGGCTGCAGGTCGCGCAGGAGCTCCCCTACCCGGTGCTGGCAACGCTCTCTGATGGTGATGCGGCGATTGGCGGGGCCTTGCGCGCCTGTTGGCCGAACGCGCCGCACCAGCGTTGTCAGGTGCATTTGCTCAACAACCTGGCGGCTCCCGTTCTGGAGCACGATGCCACTCTACGGCGGCAGATGCGCGCGATGCTGGGGGCCTGGAGGCGCCGCCACGGGCGGAGCCAGAGGGCAGTCCCCCCCTTTTTGCCGACGGAACCTGAGCGGAACTGGCCGATGAGGCGCGGATACTTGATGTGCTACGGGCGGAACGGCCGTTCGTCGCCGCACCGGTCGGAATCGGCGCGGACGCCGAGACGGGGACGTTCGCCTTCACCTACATTGACGGCGAGACCATGCTCGCAGCCCTTGCGCGGGCAGATGTCGCCCAGCGGCACAGGCTCGTCGCACGCTTTGGACAGGCGCTGCGTCGCGTTCATGGCTGGGCGCCACCACTGCCCCGCCCCGACGATTGGCTGACGATGATGATTGAGCGTGAGCAGGCGCGGATGCATGAACTACCCGAGGGAGCGGTCATCGCTGGGACCCAGACGCGCTTCGACGGCATGGACGCGCGGCGCGTGGCGACCGACCTGCGAGCGTGGCGGCCAAGTGTAACTACCGACCTTGTCTTCGGGCATGGCGACTATTGCCTGCCCAACGTCGTGGTGAGCCACGGCGCTGTCGTCGGGATCATCGATTGGTCACGTGGTGGCTATGCCGATCGGCGGTTCGATCTTGCGACGGCGCTGTTCAATCCGCGGTACAACCTGGGGGACACTGCCTACCTCACCCATAGGCATCAACCTAAGAAACACGAAGGAGGGCACCTTTGGCACACTGAGGACACAGATGACCTGAGGGTGCGAAAGGAGCCTCCTGATGACCACGGTACCACAGCTCGCGACGGCATTGCAG
>JAABUM010001580.1_pt1 | contig 33459 bp, 61 predicted proteins | sample 5559161 | NCBI WGS metagenome assembly JAABUM01 (sample SAMN10711868, study PRJNA513369) | rock metagenome | isolation source: Antarctica rocks | place: Antarctica: Victoria Land, Siegfried Peak nord
TGTTGAAATAGTTTAGCGCACACCGCTAAACGTTTAGCGTTTCACCCTTTTAGTTTAGCGTTTAGCGTTTCCTCGAAATAGTTTAAGCACGAACCCTGGCGTCTTGCCGACAAAAAATTCTTGCAACATCTCCCATGCCCGTACATGTGCTGCTGACACATAACTTTGCACGCAAGCCAACATCGGCATAGAGACGATGCACCTGCATTGCCTGTGGGAAGGCCAGCTCATCCTCTCAGGCACATTCCGGCAGGGTCACCGGCCTCGGCCTCCAGGGAGCTTGCACATTCGTTCTGCCGCACGTGGCACCGCTTGTCAGGGGGGGCAGGCATGTCAAGGTTCACTTACGGTATGCTAGACCGCACATCCGCCCCCGGGCAGCAGCAGCTGGTTCAGGCCAGGCAGCCATGCAGCTGCGAGCCCGGTCCTAAGGCGAGCGGCGGCTTGCTTTGCAGGGACCGGGGCGGTAGCGCGCGTCGACGGCAGCGGTGGCACTAGGCGTCATTTCACATGGGCAGGCAGGCGTTCGCCTGCTCTGCCATGATAGTTTATGGTGCCTCTGTTGAAATGTGTGATGCGAGGTGAGATCTCTTCACAATAGGACAGTCTTGCACCCGTTGTTGCCAGTACGTTGCAAGCCATTGAGGCGCCGCCCCCAATCTCGGCGGACTTCAGAATGATACGTATCATTCTGGTCTCTCCTATCCGGAGGAAGAAAGCGTACAGTGAATGTCAGGTACATGTCACCACGCTGCTATGATGTCTCTAGTGCCACCAGCGCTCCGCGCGACTCTCCACATGATACCCCTACTCCCGAAACGTTAGGTGGACACAGACACCACTGCGGCAGCCCGCCAGAAGGCCACATGCCTCCCGCGTCTGGTCTGGAGCATGGGACAGCCGCTGGCGCGTCTAACGTTCAGAACCTCTGCCGCAGCTGCGGCCCGCCACCCTTCACCGGCCGCCGCGATGCAGCCTCTGGCGGCAGCCTCGCCGCCGCAAGATCGCGCCGCCAGCCTTTCCAGACGCCGGCGTCGCCGCTGATGCCTGCTGACAACCGCCTCCTGGCCGCCGCCGTCGCCGCCGCCGCTGCTGCCGCATGTCTCCAGGTCGAGCCGCCGTCACTGCTGCTTCTTGAGGACGGGCGCCTCCTGGCCGCGCAGCGCCGCGTGAAACACGCGCTTGTCGTCATAGCCCGCGTCGTGCGCCGTCAGCTTGCTCCACTTCAGCTGCACGGCCACGACATGAGACTGTCAGCTCTACCAGTCCAGCAGCCTCGAACAACAGCCTGGGCAGGCTGGCGAGATGTCGGCCGTCTGCCAAGGCGCGCACATGCCGCTGCCCCCGGGAGACCCCAAACCCTAAACCCTAAACCCGGAAACCCTAAACCCCAACCCACTTAACAGTACAGGCGTTTCAGACTTCTGGTGTTCTGGCCCGCAGCGCACCATGACTTTGCGGACGTTGTCGGCGAACAAGCGCGGGTTCTGCTTCTCCTGCTCCGACGGAATGTACACCGGCAGCTGCGCACAGTGGCAGCTCAGGGTCAGCAATGCGGAAATGGCCGAAGTTTTCCCATATCACCCCCTCAGGCCCGAGCTAGAAAAAATACGTTTTCAAGGTACAACACCAAGAAAGTTTCAAGTTGTAAATAAAGTTGAACAACTTCCAATAAAGTTGACCTGGTTCGCGGCGTCATCTGGCCGGAACCTATCCGACAGGTCCGCCTCCAGAAGCGAGCAGCAAGCTGGTGGACTACAGCGTTACGCAACAAGAAACGAAGGTTTCGCACTGGCAGCACTTGCTGACAGAGCGCAGATGTGTACCTCGTACACGGTCACTGAGTGCAGCGGGTTGGCCAGCATGAGAAAGATGTGCCGAATGCCGCCGATTGTCTCCCACGCCGGCGACACGCGACTCTGCGTGGCACATTCCCGCAATCTCGAATGCCTGTTGTCGGCGGTACATTTTCCGCAGAGAGTGGTCCGGCACAGCCAGACGCGCACTCGCAGGTGCCAAGAACACACAATGCTGGCGTCAGAAACGTGCACACTGCATTGTGGGTTGCTGCCACGACCAGCCCGCACCGGCCCGTATTTCAGGATGGTGGGCTGCACGGGGACGCCGGCAATGAAGGCGCCGGTGCGGAACGGCAGCAGGTAATCGCCGTTGGTGGTCGTGCCCTCCGGGAACAGCAGAATTGGACGCCGGTGCGGCCCCTCCTCCGCGTGAACCGCCTCCATGCGCTGCTTCACTTGCGCCGCCACGCCCGCGTACTGCAGATGGTTGAACCGGCCAGCTGACGGTTCGGGTTCTCAGCATTCAAAGAGTGCATTTTGTAGAGGTGTGATGACTGATGCAGCCCCTGCCCCGCGTGCACCTGCTCCGTGCGCTGCCTCGCCTCCGCCGCCTCGCCCAGGTACTGCATGTGATCCAGCAGTTCTTAGCTTGCAGGAAATGTGAGCAGTGGGGGTTTCACGGTGATATCCCACGCCCGTGGACACCTGCTCCATGTGCTCCTCGACTTGCGCCAAGACACCCACTGCGGCGCAAGGGTTTAGGTTTTGAATCAGGTGCATGGCGCTGGTGAATTTGTGTGCAGAATTTCCTGACACAGACAGCATTGCAGTGCCGCCAGAGATGCCTGCACAAAGATGGGTTGTGCCCGCAACGTGCAAGGGTGTGCTAGCTGCACGGATGTGCACACATGGCGATGACAAGCGTTGACTCACTGGCACGCACTGCAGGCGCGCACCTCTTTGACGACCCCCTTGCCGCCCGTGCCCTTCTCCCGATCCACGAACAGGCAGCCCATCGCGACGCTGCACACAGGCCACGCAGCGGGTTTAGGGTTTAGGGTTTAGCCAGGGGGAACGTTTGCCAGTTTGACGAGCACCTGGCGGCGCGTCCCAGCAGCGCGGCAGAGAAGGCTGGTATGCCATGTGTGTACCGTTGGCTGCGGAAGCAGGTCAGGACGACCGAGTGTGCTTGGCTGATGCCACCGATGAGCGATGATGCTGCCACCGGCTGCGTCCGCTGCAGCTTCAGCAGCAGGCAGCAGCGCCCCGCATTGGACGACCAGCAACAACCGTCCCAACAGCTGGGACCGCCAAGCTGTGTCGGCGCCAGGCGATGCTGATGACGAGCAGCCGCATGGCTGCATGGCCGAAGGCTCAGGCACTGCACGTTGACGAGGCTTCGTCCCAAGCATGCAAAGTCGTCAGCACCTGGTGACGCCGATGAAGGGCAGGTGCGCGGTGGCATCCCGCGCCACAAAGCTGGGCAGCCACTGCGTCATGTGCACCAGGATGTCCGCCCAGCCGATGTGGTTGGACAGAATCGCGCCGACGGCCACCGGCGTGCGCTCCTCACGCCCCCGCCGCTGCGCCCTCGCCAGCTTGCGCTTGCCCTGCCAGAACCCATGGTCGAATGTTACATCACGGCCTGTGTCGCAACAGCGCTTCGTCGACACTGTCGACCAGCACTCAGGCGATTGGCACTCAGGCATTCTCTTGGCTCATGTCCATCCCTGCTTCTCATCCAGGATGTGTCTGCGACGGCAAGCAGTCTTCCAGTGTCCACCCAATCAGCACCAGCAGCTGGGTCAGGACCAGATGAGGTTTTGACGGAGCAAGAGGCATGCCTGCGTGTTGGCGGCGACGTGCGAGTTCTCCGCGTCCGACAGCCGGACCTTGCGTATGCTCCAAAACCCGACAGCGAGCAGCACGAGGCGCGCCGAAAACTGCAGCGGTACCGGACGGCAGCTTGTAGTCAACACTGGCATCTGGCATTGTGACATGATGCAACCATGCGTGACATGATGCAACATGCGTGACATGCTGGTGCTGGTCAGAAATGGGGAGCGGCGCACGATCCCCCAGGCTCCTCTCGCGAGTTCCCAAGCCCATCACGAGGCATAGACAGCACGCAGGTAGGGTTTAGAGTTTGAGGGTTTAGGGTAATGCAGTCGGCGGCTTCACCGCGGCGCAGCGCTTCCACACGAGACCTGGCGAGAATGCAGAGTGCACAGGTCCCACCTTGAGCGTGACCTCCAGGAAAGCCTCCCGCGGCCCCGCCGGCACGAGCTTGGATATCATGCTGCAGAGGTACGCGCAGAAGACGCCGACTGCATGGCAGAATCCAGGAGTGAATCTAGTGCAGCTTCGCTTTGCAGACGCGCTTGTCCCTCAGGCAGCGACCCTGCAGCAGAGCCTCAGCATACAGACCTGGCAACACTGGTGACGTGTGCTGGCAGGCAGCGTTGCACATGTGAGATCCACCCACCGAAACAGAAGATGCCCTTCAGCGGCACCAGCGTGATGCCCAGCAGCGCCAGTCTCACATACTCAGTCCACGGCTGTCGCTTCGTGCCCATGGTGCCATACCGATCGTGGCGGCGAAACGGATCATAGATGTGGCCCGGCAGGTCGTGCGTGGGCCTGTGATTGCTGGGCTTGCCTGCCGTTTCGGAAGGCATGTTTGCTGCGGCTACTGAACGTCTACCTACAGGGGACTACAATGCCTTGCGGAACTGAGCATGAGCAGATGCAAGCTGCCGCAAGCCTGGCTGTCTGCTATCAGCAGTTTAGCACATTCGTCTGGTGCCGCAGACAGCTCTTTCGCCATCCCCTCTGACGATCAAATGTCGCTGACGGATACAACCCGCGAAACTAATACCTCAGCAGGCTCGCCGATGCATGATCTGATACCAGCCAACATCTTCAGTGCGAACACGACCTGCTGCAAGTGGCTGCACAACTGCACGAATCCAGCTTCGGGTCACGTCCAGAATTCCAGATGCACATGACCGTATGCTGCTCGTGATGCCGTATCCTGCTGTCGATGCCGTGCCGCCGGTGAAATATGAGGAGCCCGGGCCTCCTCCGCAAATGCAGCCCACCCACCGCAGCGCAAGCTGCGGAGGCCAGAAACACACCAGATATTGCAGAGATAATTTCCGTGCAGCTCCATCCAATCCAGCTGACGATACCACGAACTGGAATGTTGAGCACTTGAGCGGCAAACGTCTGCCGTCGGCACCGAACGCAAATCGTGAGAAATGTGAGCTGTGTGAGCTGTGAATCGGATCTGCTTGTGAAGCGAACCCTTTGACCGGTCCGAAGAAGAGCGTCAACAGGCGATATTTGAGGAAGGTTGTTGTTTCGTCGTTTATGCATTTACATGCGCGCATGGAATGCGCGTCCAGCCAGTTCTCGCGCCCCCACTTTCTCAATTAGTGAAGCACCAGCTCAGTTGGACACCGAGAACCTTTGTTGTCCACGGACGCCACAGCACGGAAGCTGGAAGGCGCGCCGTCCTCGTCGGCTACTGAGATCAATGAGGAAACCCTGCGGGCGCGGCGGCATACCTGCGCCAACAGCCTCCGCCACAGCTGCTGAGGTCGCGTGCGGCGGAGTCCCTGCAGCCGGTGCAACTGGCTGCGATGAACCAGCCTGTGCAGCGCTGGCCTCGGGCAGGCTGCTCATGTAGCCCTTCACACTGGCATGCTGCTCTACAACCCCTTCTTGGACCGTCCCCCGCCGCACCGCACCCGGTGCATCGAACAACACATCGTCGAACAACACATTGTTGGCGAAAGGTTGCCCAGTTGTCTCCAGCTCGAAGGCCGCGTTGCTGAGCAGCTGGAAAGCGTCATGCTGTGTGGCGACGTCCGCATGGTGCGCAGCCAAAGGTGCCGCCTCGTGCCCCATCTCGCAGCGCACACGCCATTCTGATTTCGTTGGTGTGGAAGGCCCCTGACACGCGCCGCTGACGTAGCAAGGCAGTTTGGCGGCCCCCGGCTGCTCCTGCCGAGGCTTCTCTGCCAGCTGCGGTCGAATTTGCGGCAGCTGCTCGAAGCCTCCAGCAGGCAGCGGCGGCCGAAAGCTGATGGTCGGGCATCTGCGCACGTGCCGCTGCCTGCTGGGGGTGTCGGGCTGCTTCGCAGCGGCGGCACTGCTGCAAACGTGTTCTGAGTCACTGCCGGTGCTGTCCCGTCTGAGGGACTGCTTAAGCGGCCGGAGCGTTCGCGGCCGCATTGCGGGTGGCCTGCATGATGCACCTGCACGGTCGCTGGACCGCGTGCCGCTGCGGGCTTCAGCATCGGAGGAGATGCAGTTGCGTGAAACCACATGGCGACTGCAGTTGGCGTGCTCAGTGGCGGTGCCGGCAGCCGAGTCTTCCGAGCTGGTGCTGATGCGCCTGGAGCAAACGCGGTGCTGACGGCTGCCGCCTGCGGGCATCCGCGACAGCGGGCCAGCGGGCAGCCTGACCAGCAGATCGTCCTCTAAACACGAGCTCCACGTGGAGGCTTGCAATGGGCAACGGGCCACCACTGGCGCCGGGCTGCTGGCAGGAAGCTGCTTCCGCGCCAGCAGCTTCACGTTCTGGGTTCGCCTCGGCGCGCTGTATAGGCTTGCTTGCGGCATGTCTTGGTGCTGCAGAAGCTTCACGCTGCCGCCACTGCTGCTGCCGAGGCCGCTGTTGCGGCTGCTACTCCTGCTGCTCCTGCTGCTGCTGCTGTGGCTGCTGCTGCTGCTGCTGCCGCTTTGTCGTCTGAAACCGGCACCGGCAGCAGGCTGCATGTCGTGCAGCCTGGGCTGTGCCAGCGAGGCCTGCCGGCCGCGGCTGCAGGGCACTGGCATTGTGCTGTCGAATGGCAGCCTGGAGCCTGCATGCCGCCAGCTGACTTCACTCCGGGACAACGACCTTCTCTGCAGCTGCGCCCTCGGGCATGCTGGCAGCTGTGGCCGCCGCCGCTGCGGTATGTGGTGGTCCCACAGCGCAGCCACAGGCTGTCGCGCCAGAACACCGTCCGCCAGCCAGACATCGTCGCTCCATGCGCAGCAGCTTCCGCAGTCACTTGCCGCCTCCGCGGTCGTCAGCAGAACAAGGGCGCCCCCCGGCCGCCTGCATGCCAGCCCAGCAGTGCCGCATTGAGTCGTGACTGATCATGGCCGCTTGTGAATCACAATATTCGAGCAGCAGTGCTGGAGGCTGTTGAGCTGCCCTCGGTGATCATGAACTTCGTGAGCAGGATTCCTCGAGGGACTTTCGTGCCTTGATGATTGAAGGCGGCTGTTCACGGATCCACTGATCACAGTAGCTTGCACGCCGCGGGCGCAGCACCGCAACGATGTGCGCGAAGCGATCCGCGCTGAGTCTTGATCCAGCCGCGGGTCTGCATTTGTGATGGACATCACACCTGTGGACCTTGCAACCTTCCATGTGCCTGCTCGTTGCACATCTTGAGCTACACGGAGGAGCGGCGCAACTGCTCACCTGAGGAGATCCAGGTCTGAGTCGTCCGTATCGTCCGAATATGACGTCCACATGATTTTGACCGCTATTGGAACCGAGCGTTTGCTTCCTGAGCAAAAATTCGGCAGCTCCTGGACCCCAGGTGCGACCCTGGATGTTGCCACAGATGCTGGACTCGGCTCTCGTTCGCGGCTGCGGAATGTCTCAAACCCTTCCAATGCTCGTGAAGCTAGCGTTTCATCGCTGCGTGGTCATTTGAAGCACCTCGAGCGTGTCGGTAGTGTGGTGCGCCTGAACCTTCAAAAAGCAGCTTCTTATTTCCCTGAAGCTAGCACGTGCAGGAGAACTTTTGCATCAGCCATCGTGGCACGCATGTGTACATTGCAAGAGTCAGCAAAGGCATTTCTGGGAAGCTTGCAGCAGTAGGCACTCGGGCGGAGCACATTTCCGCTTGTGTGCAGAAATTTTGCAGTTGGTCTGATCGGGAGCAGAGCCACAAGTCAGACCAGCATGGTGCGTCGGCAACGGCGCTCTTGTGCCGGTGCTGTGATATGGGTGCTAGTAGCTCTGTTTGTGGTGCTGGCAGCCGCGGGCGTCTCGGCTCAGTCCGCTGACGCCGATACGGCTGCTGCCAAGGTACTTGCCTTCTCCAGCTTGTCTCTCCCAGAACACACAACTCTCACCGCGATCTGGCAGTGTGCATGCATGAACGTAACGGAATCCGCTACGTTGTGACCAGCAGAAAGGCTTTGGCATCATGTTCGGCCAGCCATCACAGCAAACGCGTTGGCAAGTGCAGTACTTCGAACTCTCAGCAGCAGATCAGCGCAGTCACGTCCTGTACAGCTCGTTGCTGCATCAATCCGACACGATGTGCTCCATTCACTCCTGCTTGCTGTGCTCGGACGTTCGCCTTTCGCCTACACTGAATATAATGAACCCCCCCAACCGAGTGCTTGCACCCGCCTGCAGGAGGTGGAGGGTCTGAAGGCGGCCCTTCAGAATGCTGAGGAGCGCATCAGCGGCCTGCGGACGGATTACGAGCAGGCCAACTCGAAGGCCCAGGTGAGCCTTGACCGCGCTGTGGAACAGCGGCCAGCTCCAGTGCGGCATTGACGTGTGCCTTGGGACGTGAACAACTGAACGACGCCACTCTTGCTGCGCAGGCAACGCATGCTCAGCTGGACGCGCTAAGCCAGCAGTCGCAGTCGAGCAGTGCGGCGGTGCAGGAGGCCAACGCCAAGGCGGCTGCAGCCGCCGCGGAGGCGGCTGAGCTGCGCGAGGGCAAGGCGACCGCCGAAACCGCGGCGCGGGCCGCACAGAAGGCGCAGCAGGTGCTTGACGGCGCACAGACTCTTGACACCTTTGTTGCTGCAAATGCGTGGTGAGTGCATTCTTCGATTGCAGCGTGTCAGACATGCAGAGCTAAGTCCACCATGCAATGTCGCCTTGTGGCCGTCTGACCCTAAATATGACACCCACGGTGCAGGTGGCGGAGGCGGCGAGGGACGCGCTGCAGACGCGGGTGGACAAGGCGGAGAAGCTGGCGCCGGCGCTGTCGCAGGCGCAGGCGGAGCTCGCCGCGGCGCGGGCCTCGCTGTCCAAGGTGGGCCGCTGCCATGCGCTGCCGCTCTTGCCTCAATGCAAGGAGCAGGAGAGTTTGAGTACCACCAAGTGCGACCTGTCTTGCGTCGAAGGGCATGAGCTTCTTGCGTCAAGAGGCTTGAAATAGTGGGGACTTTTAATGTGAGATCTGTGCTGCGCACATCATGGTGCGCAGGCGCCAGGCGGAGGCACAGTCGTTGGCGGCATAGTCTTTCCGCGGATAATGCTCGAACTCGCCTGTGGCCACTGCAACCACTCATTTCCTCTTCAGCGCTGAGCTGCAAAGTAGCTGTTGCTATGCAGGTGGAGGCGCAACTGACGGCGGCAGAGTTGCGTGCTGACACCACGCATACTCGCTCGCAGCTGGGGCAAGCATGCTGCTTTTCGATTACTGGTTCTACAGATTGCACAATGTTGCAGGTGGAGGCGCAGCTGGCCGCGGCGGAGTCGCGTGCGGACAACACGCAGCGGCTGGCCGACAGCCTGCTGGCGCAGCACTACAACGAGTGGGTGCCCCACTGGGTCGCCGACGGCTACGAGCGGGTGCGGGTTTAGGGTTTAGGGTTTAGCATGGACGCACGCCGACCTGCGTGTTGGAGGCATCAGCCCTGGCATGATCAGCCTTGGCGCTGTCAGACATAGTGGCGCACTGGCAGCCTGCAGACCTCCCTGGTGCCGACTCACCCGAGTTCTATTGCTATTTCGGAACCAGCCTCCGACTCCACCACAGATAGGAAGGCCGCTGAGACGAACGGTGGCATACGTTACATGCCCAAACCCTAAACCCTAAACCCTAAGCCCAAACTTCAGGTCCCAGGTCTGAGGGCTTCGACTGTGTCTGGCATGGCGAGCGTCTCCACTGCAGCCGCGCCATCTTGCCCTCGTGACGTCACTTGCTGTTGACCGTCTTCTGCAGCGGGTGCGGCCGGCGGCGCAGTCTGCATGGGAAACCACCAGCGACACGTCACGCACACTGTACCGCAGCAGCAGCGACAAGGCGGGGCAGCTGTGGGAGGCTGCTGGCCCCACCGCCCAGTACTATGCCGACTACACCAAGGTACGTTTTAGATTACGAACACAATCAAAACGGGGTAGAAACACCAGACCAAAGACTAAATGCCCCCCCTCCGCCTGGTACTGCGCCGACCCCACCAAGCTGTTTTCCGCATGATGAACATTGATGGTCAGGCATACAGATTCAGTGTGGGAGTGGCCCCACAGTCCAGTGACTCGCCGACTACCCAGTGTAAGCCTTACATACACCGTTTCAGCAGTACGGCAGGTGGAGTTTCTGGCGCATTGACGGTCGCGCGTCCAACATGACATGCCGCTGAACCCTAAACCCTAAACTTCAAATTTGTACCCTGCCTGGAGGCCCGAACATGAGAGCGTTACTGGCTCTCTCTTGTGGGCGTGAATAATTTCTTTAAACCTCCACTCTTGTTGCCGCAGACGGTAGCGACTGACGTGCACGAGAAGGTGCTGAAGCACCCGCACATGGCGGCGCTCAAGCGCAGGGTCGGCGAGGCGCGCCACGCGCTCGCCAACCTCAAGCCGGTGCGCAGCTGAGCTCGCAAATGCGTAGGGCCTTCTTCTTCCTTGACCTGGGACGGGCTCTGTCGACCCTTTTGAAATGAAAAGCCATTTTGGATGTTGTTATAAGTGTCAAATGACTGCACCTCGCATCTGAGACATGATCCCTCAAGTCCATGTGGATCGTCGTTTTGAGAATCCCCGGCATGCCATTGCAGGTGAAGCTGCTGCTGGCACAGCTGGCGCGCAACCAGTCGGAGCTGGGCACTGCAGTTTCCACGCCACGAACTGCTTTGCTTTTGCCTTCACGCCGTGATACACATTGCTCACCATTGCAGGTGAAGGCGCTGCTGGCGCAGCTGGCGCGCACGCATGCGGAGCTGGAGCTGCTGTTCGGCCGCTTCCTGCGGGCGCACCCGCTGCTGGCACCGCTGGGCGAGAAGGGCACCCTCAAGCATCTGGTGTGGGCGGTGCTGGCGGCGCCCATCTTTGGGCCGCTGCTGGCCGCGCTGGCGCTGGCGCTGTCGGTGCGTTTTGTTTCTTCACTTCGAAGGGAAGACGGCAGCTGCCCACTGCGCACCGCGACACTCTCAATGGCTCTCCTGGTGTGAATCTGGAAAGAGACACGCAGCCGGGTGCATACTGCACACCGTAGAGCAGCCTGCTCCGCAGCTTGCATGTGCACTGTTGAACCACACATGCACAGCGGCAGTCACTTCGGCTGTCAGTGCGCCGCCGGGTCTCCTTTCTGCCTGACGCCCGTGTCCTCGCGCCTGGCGCAGAAGAAGCGGCAGCGCAAGGCGCAGCCCGCGAGCAGCAGCAGCGGCCGCGCGAGCGTGGGCAGCGCCGGCAAGAAGGTAAAGCACCAGGTGCCTTCCTTTCATATGTGCGCTCTGACGATATCGGTGCACGTGATTGAGGCACAGCTTCTTCGTCCTCGTCTTGAGATCTGTGCATGTGGTTTGGGTTTTAGGGTTTTACCCTAAACTCTAAATGTTCCTCAAGCATATCGCTTTCGGCATGGTGCCGCTGACTGTCATCCTTCTGGCAAGTGCTGATCGTGTACATGGCACGCTGCAGAACCGCCGCATCACGATAGGCGGCGAGTCGGTCAGCTTCGCCTGATTCAGCAGCGAATGGCCGCCCAGCGGCGGTTCGGGTGGAGCGGCAGCGGTGGTCGGCGTGTGCGAGGCCGGAGCGAGACGCTGTTGCACTAAACCCTACAGGGAAGAGCCGCCGTGGGCCTGCCTACAAACAATTGTTTCGCACTGTGTATGGGCCTCAGAAGACAGCTTGTTTTCGTTGTAGGACTCAGGACAGCAAGTGTGCCTGGCCGTGACAATTCCCCAGTCTGACGACCATCCCACGCGCTGACATGTTAGAACGAAGTTGCAAGCCATGTAGCCGATGCAGCGCACGCTTTCGTCGCTGCAAACACCTGTGCTGTTTTTGCGCTTTTGCCGATGACCGCGCACGTGCGACACTGTAAGCAGCTTCCGACTACCGCACCCTGGACCCGTTGCCATTTGCAATCTCGCGCGCCCACCTTGGACTAGGAAAATCGTCTGTAAAAATGGCTCAGGCTATGATCCACATGTCCGCGCTGACCTGCAAGCCGTTCGCGGCGCCCGCGGCGCGGCCTTCCCGCAACGGTGAGGGTAGCCGGTCTTCACCGCATCGGGCGGCCTCATCACAGCTGCATCTTCTCAATCCATTGAGAGGCTGAAATGTCAGACTCCGGCAGCTCTAGCGGGCTCTGCGGCGCGTCGGCACGTCAATGCCCCGTCACTCGCTCAGTCACCACAATCTTATCTCGTTCGGACTGGCAGCCACAGCCGGTGCAACTCCTTGTGCCCGTCGGTCGTTGGATCAGTGTCATTCACCGATGGCCTGGATGATATTGCGGTATCGATCCTGCGCCTTTCAACCGCCAGATCAGCCGGCCATCCTCACACGATCTCTTGGCGAAAGCCGGGCGCCCAATCGGAGGCAGGCAGCCAAGATCTGCATGAAGGATGCGGTCGACCTCTGACCCGCTCTTCCATCATGCATCCTCGATTGACGCTGTCGCATGTTTCTTGCTGCCGCAGCGCGCATGCAGCGGGCAGTGGTTCGCCGCGGCGCCGGCGATGACAGCGCACCGGCCGAGAAGGGCGTCACGTGGGGCCCCGCCGCCTCATGGCCGCCGCAGCCCATCACGGAGTCCGGGCAGCCCAGGTTCGTTTGCGGCAGCAATGCCGAAGCGTGACGCCTTGTCGTTTTTGTGCACAGAATTTCTATGTGCGCGAACTCGCGACAGCGTTCGCGTTTCGTGTGTATGATGGGCATCCTGCTGTGCCATCTAGATCCAAGGGGAATCGAGTCGCACTGATTGCCGCTGCACTGATCCTACCCCTTGACGCGGCAGTCTCGGCGAAAGCTCTCGTGCAAACCGTGTGCGCCTCCGTGCTGCAGGGAGATCGACGACCCGAAGAACTACAAGGGCACAGCTCCCTTCCAGGTGACTGCCTATGCTGCACATAGGGTTTAGGGTTTGGCTGCGCCCGACGTGTACATGTCTTTCCAGCACACGACGGTCGATGGCAATCTTGCTTTTGACCCCTGCTTTTTCCGCGATCACACGAGTTCCTCAGCCTACTATATATATGGTCTGCCCTGGCCATGCAGGAGTACACCGGCAAGGGGGACATCGAGAAGGAGCGGAAGGAGATCCGTGACGTGCGAAAACTCTCACCCCTCAGTCGCCAACCTGCACACTTTCGCACCGTCAGCTGCAGTCCTGACCATCTGGAACAGAGCACGCCCAAATGCATCGCAGGTTTCTTGTTGCAACATGTGTGTGTTGTTATGGGCATGCCGCTGCAGATGGGACGTCAAGCTCAGCGATTGACTCTTTGTGTTCACTCTGCATGAGCAGAGGAACCCGTTCTCGAAGAAGCAGGAGGGCGGCACCCAGATTGGCGGCGGCGGCGAGGGCAGCGCCTCATAGATTCCTGTCCACGATGCGCAGTCGTGGCTGACGCGTCTCGAGAACAGCTGCAACATTGAGGGTTGCTGCAGTCCCAACCCGCGGCAACCACGTTGTGGAGATAGCAGATCAGTGGTCGCGGATGCAGGTCGCGCTAGCGATCGCGGTGCAGGTCGCACGCGGCCTGCAACATGAGAAGAACCAACTGTACGCGTCAGTGGACGGAAATTTTGGCATTGTCTTCGATGTTGCCGCAGAGCAGTGGAGCGCTCAACTTTGCATGATGTCTCAATACCTTGGACACCTTCAAATCTGTAAGTTCTGACGGTAACAAACGTCAATGCAAACGCGCGCTTGTTCCTTCATGGAACAGGAGGCGCGGCAGGAGATGAAAGAGTAGGTTTCAAGGCGCAGCGCTGTTGCCTCCTGATGGTCTGCAGAAATCTTGAGGGGGTTAGGAACAGCTGGCCTGCCTCACTCGTTATTCACACTGCCGTTCTGCTTCTCACTCTACGCGTTCTGTGCCAGACGCTGCCCGCTGAAGGGCGCTCGCGCCATTTCTGCGGCTGCCGGGTACCTATTGTTCACAGGCGGCTCGAACGGCGCCTGCAGCAGTGCATCAGCAATGCTGCTCGCAGCCAGCCAGCCCGCGCCCTGGGCTTCACCATGTCCTCCTCCTCACGGCTGAGCCCCGCCGCCCTTGGCAGAGGCCGAGCAGCGGCGGCTGCCTCCCCTCGATCGGCGGCCCAGGACGCAGCCGCCGGAGACTTGACCCGCCCTGCTGAACCAACGCCGCTAGGGTTTTCGATGAGACTTTGTAGCTCAGACCTTGGCGCGCTTTCCGAGCGGAACGTCGTCGTCCGAATCCGACCCCGCGCCCATGCCGCCGTCCGTGAATGCGCTGTCCTGCAGGTTGAGTGTTTCTGCAGGGTTTTGCGAGTAGGGTTTTGCAGCAGCAGTGGCGTGGGCCGAGTGCATTTGGAGGCGTGGGCATCTGCAACAGCTGCGGCAGGCCCGTAGCGTGTCTGTCAGGGTTTAGGGTTTGGCCGGGCTTCCATGTGCAGTAGCAGATCGGGCGCCTTGCTGGCTGTGGTGCGGGGTCAGGGTCGTGACATGTGACATGGAAGGCAGCCTGACAAAGACGCAGCGGGGCAGGCAGACGGCGCCGACAGACGGCGCCGACACACAGCCCGCCAGAAACGCTGCGCACCCTTCTTGCCGGCTTTATTTGCGCCGGCGCCTTCTTTGCCGGCTTTGCAGCGCTGCCGCCGGAAGGGGCGGTGGCTTTCCGCTTCTGCCCCGCCGCCGCGCCCCTGGCCTTACCCGCCGCCGCCTTCGGCTTGGGCTTCGTCGCTCGCGGCTTCGCCCGGTCACTGCCGCTGCTGGCTGCCGGCCCTGCCCGCGGCTTGGCCGGTGACCTGTGCAGTGTGAGTGGGATGTTTTTTTGGTTGCGTAATTAAATCTTACAAATTGAGCTAAAAGCAGTAATTCAATTAACATTAAAAAATGGCGGTTATTTAGTTCCTTACACAGTTGTCTCTGGTAAGCCATCAATTTGCGTTGTCACTTTGTTCTTGAGTCCCAGTCAGCACTGTTGGAGGTTGATATTGGGATGATTTGACAAGGGAACAGATGACGAACTCAGTTTGCACAGGCTGCTCAGATACAGCAGGCGAGTGCCTGGGCGACCAGCCCCGCATCGGCCAGGCAGCAGCTGTTTCGCGACGGAGCTCACCCGTGCGAGACAGACGGTGCAGGCACTCTGTGTAAAACCCTAAACCCTAAACCTCAGGAATTGCGTCAGGGAGTGCATGCAGCTGCAGAGAGCAGAGGAATCGGAGCTGCACATGGCAGGGCGGGTTTAGGGTTTATGGTTCTAACCGACGCGAGCTCCTCCAGCTGCTCAGCAGCTGTCTGCTGGTTGAGGAGAGGACCGGCGAGTCTGCATGCATGCTGACAGGCTGGGGTCTCACTTGGCGGGGCGGCCGGTGGCGCGAGCTTCCTTTTGCTCGATCACATACGCCTCCGCCTCCTCCTCTGGCAGCAGCCCCTGCTGCGCCAGCCTGCATTCAGAGTCCACGATCGATACACTCAACTTCAAAATGCATGCATGCATTCACAAGCACACTCTGCACCAGGGGTTTAGGGTTTAGGGTTTGCCAGCGCGCCCAGGGACAACGTTTGCAGCGCGACGGCATCAGCAAGGGTGGATGGGCACGGGCGCGCAAGCGGCGCACCACTTTTTGGCCATTTCGCTCTCTGGCCGCTGCGATTTCAGGGACACGTAGAACTTCCGCAGCGGGTCCGTCTGCGCAAACATTTAGGGTTTAGGGTTTGGTAGCAACACACCACATACACGAGGTTTCGTGAGCTGAAGCCCGTCAGCGATGAGAAGCCTGCAGGTCTGGGGCACAAAACCAAACCTCTGAGTGCTCTGCACAACCGTACATCGAGCTCCCGAGCCCCTAAACCCTAAAATCCAACCGTATATCGAGTGCTCCTGAGCGGCCTGTCGAGCAACGTAGCTCACAGAGGTGGCGGTTCGGCGGCAGGCGTACCTCGGGCGGAGTCTCCTTGGTCTGTCCTGGCATCCCATACACCTTCCTCTCCCTCTTCACCTTCTCCTCCGCCTGCTCTGCCTTCACGCCTGCGACAAAACCCTAAACACATGAATGGAAAGAATGCTATCTTCAACAAAGAATGCTATCTTAAACAAAGAATGAGTGCCGCTGGCCTGCAGGGCCGCCGCCTGGCGCGCATGAGTCGTTACGGTTCAGCGCACCCTTGGCAGGCGTCTTCCCCGCTGCGGCCTTGCCATGCGACTTGACCGCCGCCGCCTTGCCGTTCGACTTTGGCGCTGCCTTGGCCTTCTCCTTCGCTGCCACCTGCAGCAGTCAGAAGGCGTATGTCGTAGAGATGCAATTGCAACTGCAACTGCTGCAACTGCAGCTGCAACTGCGCCTTTTCGTCCTCCCGTTGGATGCAGTGCGGACCGGTCGCCAGCATGCACACTGTTTGGCAGCAGCGCATTGCAGCACAATGGAGCGCCGCAGTTTTAGGGTTTAGGGTTTTGGCTGCACCTCGCAGCAACGCAGCCATATGTGCACTGCTGCCCCTTCTTGACTCCGCTGGCTGCTTTTCGCGCCCTGCTTGAACTTTGCAATGTGATTTCACTCGCCAGGTCCAATAAAGCATTGCCATCGCGCACCTGCTTCCTCTCCGCCTTCTTGGCCGCTGCCTTCTGCTCCGCTAATTGCTCCGCCTCCACCTCCCGCTTCACCAGCGACTCGTTTTTGGTGAGCGCCTGCTCCGCTGCCGACTGCGGCTTGAGTGCCGGCTTTCCCGCTGAGGCTGGCTTCGCTTCTGGCTTCGCTGCCGGCTTTGCCGCTGGAGTCGCTGCTGGCTTTCCCGCTGGCTTGGGCTTGGCTGCAGAAGGACAGAAAGGCCATGGCGGGGCCAGCATCAGTACGACAGTGCTCCTGTGTCTTTGACAGTCTTGAGCTTGTACAGTGTACGCGATTCAGATGCCCGACGCGCGGTATTGTGGGCCGCGCCATGCCTGAACCGCAGCATCATGAATGCCATGACGTCTCTATTGCAGTGCAGCTGCACATTTGCCAACAAAGGACGTAGGGCAGAATTTTCGCAGGAGGACTGCTGGAGATAACGGTGCGCAGCATGCATCATGGCAGCCTTTGACGACCGCGTTGCCGAGGAGCGGCCGCACAATGCGCCCTCAAAACTCTAGAGTGGTACCATCACCTGGCACACATGCCTACCTGCTGGTTTCGAAAATAAAATGTCGTCGTCGTCAGCCGCATCGGCGACCGGCTTTGCTGCCTGTTTGGGAGCAGCTGCTGCTGGCTTTGAAACCTCCTTTGGCTTGGCTTCAGCGGGCTTGGTGGTCGCCGCTGTCCGGGCTCCCAGAGGCACGTCGTCGTCACTGTCTGACACACCAGTAATAGCCATGTTGGCGCGATCTGTCGGAACGCTGCTGTGAGAGTTGAGGGATCAAGCAACTGGCGGGGCCTCGTCAGCGAGAGACTTGAGCGAAACGCAGCAGGCAAGCTTCCAGCAGTCAATGCTTGGGATGTATCTACTAGAACCTACAAGGTATGATCTACGTGTGCAGTGTTTCACTGGAAAATTGCAAGTGCCTCGTGCAAACGATCGAGTCGACGGCGAAAAGCTAAGTGCAAAACCCTATTTTGCATCTGAACATCGAATTGTGGTGCGTGGCCCTGCGATGCCATTCGACATTTGCTCCAACTGACCACTTTGATTCCTCTCTCTGATTACAGCATTTCTGAGCACCTCGCCTTGTTTGATTCCTGGCTGGTGAGCATCCACAAGGCAGGAAAGACCACGCTGCATTCTTGGTCAGGCAGACTTCCGACTCGGCTACAGCCTGCTCTACTGCCATTCAGTTGACTTCAAAGCTCCAACACATCGAAAATCAGGTGGTTTCAACAGCACAGACAGGCTCCGTCGGAAAGTTGGGATCACCTTGCCGCCAGCACAACTCCTGCCGCTGTCCGCACTTCAGCTCATCAGCGCCAGCAGCCTTGTACAATCAGCACATGGATCTGCGGTCAGCGTGCTGGTCAACCTCACTGAGCGGCAAGCCGTTGCGGCGCTGCTGGCAACGCCGGCAACAACCGCAGACGCCGGCGCCGCTGGCGGCGCCGGTGCGGGCAGCCCGAGAACCGCCGCCCATGCGCAGCCTGCGCAGCAGCGCCAGCGGCTCACAGCCGCAGTACGGATCTAGCGGAACCGGCATGCAGGGCCCGCGCACCGGCATGCAGGCTCCACGCACCGGTAGCGTAGGTGCGTCGCCCTTAACTGGTGCATGCTGCGTGGCGCAAGCTGGCCATGTTGTGATCCCCACACACGTGATGCAGGGCGCGCTGGTCGGAACGTCTAAGTCTCGGAATATCCAATCATACACGCCAGCTTGATTTCAGACCTCGTCCTGATACCTGATGTCACAAGACCAACTATGCACACAGGTGGTGTGGCGTCAGACTCCAACTCCAGCAAGCCACTTTACCGTGGCAACCTCAGCGGGCCGGGCGCCAACTTGGCGCCCACCACCGCGGTGCGCTGGCCCCCATTGCCGCACAAGATCTTATGGGTTTAGGAAGGCGGACGAGGGTTTTCCCCTGCTGCTCTGCACAGACCGTCTCCCATATTCTGCTCCCTGTGGGAGGCTGTGCTTCGACTCACACCTGCTGGCACAACAACGTACTGAAGCGAGCCAAGCGTACTGAAGCGAACGTTGTAAGCAGCTGCAGGTGCGCCCTGAGGACGTGCTGGCAGCAAACCCAGCGGCCAGCCCGCAGGCAGCCGCGGCCATGGCGACTGCCAGCAAGCCGATCGTCAAATTCGTGCCCAAGAGCGTGTCGCTCTTCGGTGAGAAACCTGCTGGCGTCCTGCTGAGCTGCCTCGTGCCACGGTGTGCAGCATTCAGTGGTTTGCAGCATTCAACTTTCTGTCGAAAGAACCTGAAAAATAGGAGTCGGAGAAAAAATTGACGCCTCGAAGTGCTGCAGATGCGTTCAAGTTCAATGGGCCGGCGCCGGAGATCATCCAGGGCCGCCTGGCCATGGTGGGCTTCCTGGCAGGTGCAATCAGGGAGGCGCAGACGGGGGAGACGCTGCTGCAGCAAGCGGCGCAGCTCAGCCCCGGCACGATTGCCTGGCTGCTGCTCATCGTGGTTGCGTCGCTGCAGCCCATCACAAAGGCTGCCAAGTCGGAGTCCTTTGGTGAGGCTGGATGCCTGAAACGACTGTCAATGCGATTGCATCCCGCAGACCTGCTGCGTGTGACAGGACACGCCGGTGCTGATACTATTGCCACCCCAAACATCTGCGCGGCGGGTGCTCTATCCTAAACCCTAAACCCCAGCAAGGTCTGATCCGGCGCATGCCGCTGCCGGGCCAATGGATGAAGGTGTATCTGCCTCTTAAAAGCGCTGGATCTGTGGCACAATTGTTTTTTAGCTCAGCTGTTTTTCAGCTCATTCGTTCTGCAACGCAGGCTGGTTCACACCGCGGGCAGAGATCACAAATGGCCGTGCAGCTATGCTGGCTTTCGCCATCATTGCAGCTCTGGAATGGAACGCCGGCGTATGCTTCTTTTAGCATCGCTGCATGGAGAGGAATCGCACTTGCTATAGACAGCCTTGTCGTGCTTGTCGTGCATGTTGTCCACGTCATGTCGTGTCATCTACATGATCTTTCGTTGTAATGATCAGCCCTTCGGCCAGCTTCTGTAGCATTTCCCCAGTGCATTGAGCTCCACGTCTTTGGGCGGTGATCACATCATAATCTGCAGCTGCTTCTGCCGGGCGAAGGTGCTGTGCCACGTATACGGCCGATTCTTCCAGTCGCACCCTTGGTTTCGACACCCTGCCGTGCACGAGCACGATCTACGCGATGCCCGCCAGGATTACACTTTCTTGATCGATCTTTGCACCGATCACCGATTGAGCGACGCTGGGGCAGGGGATCTGGACAGAATCACCCCACACAGCCCAGGGCGCACCCACAGCCACGCTTGTAAGCTCGCAGGCAGCCATGTCCGTCGCCAGCGGCTACAGCGCAGTGACGCGCAGCAGCGGTGCCTACAGCGACGACGAGACGGAGACGGGCTACGATGGAGCGTCCGTCAGCACGGCCTTAAGCCCCGGCGGCGCAATGCCGCTGCCAGCGCAGGAGCAGGATGGCGTGCCGCGGCTTACCCTGACAGGCCTGCAGATCAAGTGCGCCTCTTACGACCCTTAAAATCTGCGTGAGAATGCCAGTCGCTGCACAGAAACCTGTGTGACTTCCGCATGTCGACTTTGATCAGCGGAAATGACCCGTACATGTTGTTGGCGCTCTCTGAATGCTGCTCTCCGCCTCGCAGGACGGAGCTGCCGCAGGAGGAGGGCACGGCGGCGGCGTACGCGGCGGCGGACGAGGCGCACCGCGCCGCAAAGGAGGCGTCGCGACGATTGGCGGCGCGGGAGTCGGCCGAGGCGCGCACCCCACGAGTGCCGCCGACGCGCAACCTCAACATGCTGGACGTGGTGTGAGCCTGCTGCTGCGGCAGACTCGCAGACTCCTCTGGATGTTTCTGTTATGTGGCGGTCTTGGACTTCTGTCAAGTGCAACCTTGATTGCTATCTGAGCTCTGTCTCGATGGCACATCTCAGCCATATGGCTGTACTCAAACTCGGCTCAAATTCGGCGCTGCAATGTTCAGACGCGCCCCCCAGCTCGCCTCTTCCCGCTGCAGGTGATGACTCTGAAACCCTACTGAAACCCTGCTCTGCGCAGCTGTACGACGCCGAGGCGGGTCGCTTCCAGGAGTGGGTGCCCTCCGCCTCCTTCCTTCCCGTGTGCGTGCAGCTGCTGCGCCTCTCGTAATCACGATTGCCTTGTGTCCGTGCAGCTGTACGACGCCGAGGCGGGGCGCTTCCAGGAGTGGGTGCCCTCCGCCTCCTTCTTCCCCGCGTACGTGCAGCTGCTGTATGCCGCCGCCAACCCGGTCCTGGGCCACCCGCTGGCGGACCTGCTGGACCCGGAGAGCGAGGGGCGGGAAGGTGACGAGGGTCGGGAAGGGACGCCCGAGGAAAAGGCGTCGGCGGCGTTCGCGGCGGCGCAGTCGGGTGTGATGCTGCCGCGTTGACGTCTGTTTTTCTGTCTGTCATTTCGTCGCCTGTATGTCTCCGACTGCTCAGCTCCGACTGTTCAGGTAAGCACTGCGCATTGTGTCCACTGCGACAAGCATGCAGTGTTTGGGTCGGCGACGGAGTCTTCTAGACAAGGTCCGCCACCCGTTGCTTGCCCACGTCCAGACCATGCTGAAACCCTATACCCTAAACCCTAAATAGCAGCTGAGCGCAAGGTGCGCACGGTACGCAGGCGACGGCGACATGCCTGTGGCGGGGCCGGTGACGCCGCGCACCCGCGCCGCACGCTTCAGGGCACTGTTCAAGCGCAGCAAGTCCAACAAGGGCGCGCCGCGGGAGCTGCCGGATGAGGAGTCGAAAGGCTTCGGCTTCCTGACAAAGTCCAGGTGACCCTTTTCACTCCGGCAAAACCACAAAATAGTTTAGGGTTTAGGGTTTAGGGTTAACCTCCAAAACCAAGCGAACATGAGGTGCAACTCCAACCGAACTCACGGAAGACATCACAGGAGCGCTCTGTCTTACCCCTGCACTGGTGCTCGTGGGGGAGCCTATAGCTCATGGCACCCTGAGATCTTGATCATGCAGTCAGACATGACAAGATGATGACGGAGCGCCGCAACAGCACACTGCAGCTGCAGGAAAGGCAGAGGCTGCACCCGCTGCTGCAGCCAGAGCAAGCAAGCTGCGCCCGCAAGCGGCTGGCGCGAGAGCAGCTGGAGAGGGCGGCGGGCGGCGACACGCCGCGAAGTACATCTAAAAGAGGCCGCAACTGGAGAGTCCCCTTTTGTGCAGGAGCCGCAAGCGGCTGGCGCAGGAGCAGCTGGAGAGGGCGGCGGGCGGCGACACGCCGCGGGCGCCCACCACGCCACGCGCGCCGACCTTCGACTCCGCCCCCACCCCCGAGAACACTGCCTTCAAGGCCATCATGAAGGCGTGCAAATGGATCCAGCTGCCGAGAAGACGCAAGAGATCTGAAAAAACGCAAGAGATCTGAATCTGTGAACAGACTGCGTCCCAGTTGTGCCTCCTAGAGCTATGGTGCACTGCCGACCACACCGGATATGCAAAGGGTTTAGGGTTTAGGGTTTGCGTGTCACCACGAAGCTTGGCGCGCTGTGGTCTCTGTTCGGAGTTTGTGTTCTGCGACCTCAATTTCGCACGCCGTCAGGAGCTGGAGGCGGCGGCGGCGGCGGAGCGGGAGGAGCTGCGGCGGCGGCTGGCGGGCGACGGCAACGGCGCCGCGGCCGACGCGCTGCGCATCGAGGCCGCTGGCTTTGAGGACGCCTGCGACTTCAAGGAGGTGCGCGGCTGCACACGCGTCTTGGCATGTCACACGTTCGCAGTGTCTGAAGCGTTTTAGTGCGAGTTCACTGCAGCCCGATGCCGCTCTCCTGGGCGCAGCTGGGCCAGCACCTCAAAAATGTGTAACATGCATTCGTAGTCCCAAGCAACCTCAACAGCTGTGCTGGCGTCGGCCTGCCCTAACCCTAAACCCTAAACCCTAAACCCTAGACAAAACGTCGGCCTGACTGCAGGAGACAGTGGACCTCACCGCGGAGCGCATCTTCGAGGTGCTGAGCGCCTGCGGCATGGCGCACGCGCTGCCGCTGTCCTTCGCCGCCGTCTTCAACGTGCGAAGACTCTCCTTGGCCTGTGCCGCGCTGCCTGCAGGTCACTGGCCGCACCGCTGCTCCTGCCCGGACCCCCCTGCGTTGCCGTCGTATGCCAGACGTCGGCTTCGGAAGCTGCAGAGCTGACTCGTCTCGATCGCCCTCTCCTATCGACTTTCCATCGTCTGGACAGCGCGTCATGGTGGAGCTGGAGGTGGGCGTGGAGGAGGTGGTGTTCGGCAGCCAGGTGTTTATGCGGCGCTGCCGGGACACTAAGTCTGCACCATCTCCTCTTAGATTTCCAATCTGCTCGCGTGCAGCGCGTGATGGCGGAGCTGGAGGAGTGTGTGGAGGAGGTGGTATTCGGCAGCCAGGCGTTCATGCGGCGCTGGGGCACCGACGTGCGAGACCTCCTCGCCCGCACCCCTGAGTGGCGCGATTACTTTTCCTTCCGGTTTTATTATTATTATTATTATTATTATGTAATATCAAAAAAAAGTATTACGTAATATATAATTTAATTTGTTAGTATCACATGAAATAAAAAAGAATTGATGACACGCTCGCCGAGGACTCCCACCGCCAAACAAAGCCGACCAGGCTTGCTGCAAAGTGGAGGCGGAAGGGCTGCTGTCATCGACGCTTCAGATGTTGACGCTCCAGACGTTTTGGCAGCTTTGTGCCGGGTGCGACAGGGTGCCATAGGCTGGCTTAGGGTTTACAGGGCTTAGGGTTTACATGGCTTAGGGTTTACAGTGGCGCATAGCATGGAACACATGCCGCCGGTGACTGCATCGTCCAGTGACTTCACGGCGGCGCATGCTGCGCTCATGACCTCGGATGTTTCGAGTCGGGACAGTCAGACAAGTGCAACGCTTCATCGCCATCCCAGTCAAGAGTTTAGGGTTTAGGGTAAACCCACCTGCTTTCGCGCAGCGGCTCTGTGCCGGAGCACGGCGTGTCTCACTTTTCGACTGGAGAGGCAGCCGTGCCGAGGCTCAACACTCCTCTCCGCTACGCGCAGGACGCAGCGCAACTGCAGCCGCTGGAACGACACGGACGTGTTTGTGCAAATCGCCCGCACGCTGAACCTCAGCAAGGAGCAGCGCGCGAACCTGCTGTCCGCGCGGCAGTACCTGCACGCCCGATTCGACAGGTGCGGGCTCCCGAAACCATGTGACGGGCTGTGCAGGATGCGGCGGCCGCCGCATAAGCCCTTCACCCTAAACCCTAGTAATCTCGTCTCTCGCACCTCTGTGTGTCCCATTGCTCGGCGCGTTCTTTTCTGCAACATGGAAGGGTTTACACCTCCTCCAGCCGAACCGCCTCCAGCTGGCCATCTGGATCGCAGCCCGGCCCGGCCCACAGCAGTGGTCGCAGGGTTTAGGGTTTATACGGCGGCCGCCGCATCCTCGAGCGCTGCTCGCCCCCCGGCCACATGGGCCAGCTGTGCACAGCAGAGTGAAAGATGTCGTTTGGGCGAGGAGGGGGATCGTGAATGGTTCCCCGACTGTGCTGCAGGGTGTACGAGGGGAGGCAGCAGCTGAACGAGCGGCTGTTCAGCCTGCTGCAGCCGCCGCCGCCGGAGCAGCCCGAGTATGCGGACGTGCTGCGTGAGGTGAGGGCGCCCTGTGTGATTAATAGCACTTTAATGTGATTGATAGCACTGATTGGTAGCACTTAACTGGTTGGAAGCACTTGACTGGTTGGAAGCACTTAACTGAGACCGCATAGCGGCGATTGCCTAGGCACCCATGGGAAGCTGATGGGCGGGCGACTGCTGTGCGACAGATGTCGGTTTCAATGTCAATCTGCAGTCGTTTGCCGCACCGACACGCTGAAAAGGCGTTTCGAAAGCCAGTAGGCCTCGCTGCGGTGTCTGCATTCGACGCGTGTTTTTTATGCTGCGCAGACGCTGCAGAAGCTGCGGGAGAACCTGGCGGACGAGCAGCGTCTGTGCTGCGAGGAGGAGTTCATCTGCTGGAAGCAGGCACGCAGAGTCTGGCACTCATCATGAAATCTCGATAGTTTTGGCCATTTGTTGTCATGCACCTGCTTGCAAGATGTCTCGAAGCCAGCTGGTGGTTTTATAGTATTGAAAATACTATAACAAGAATGAAAGCTAGTTTATAAAAGTTTATGGGGTTTTACTTTCACCCACACATACCGGTTCACTACTATTCCACCTCAAAACCTGTTGGTCACGTTTTGCTGATGTGCCAAGGTGCAACATGTGCTTCCAGGCCTTCATCTGGCGACCGAAACTTTCCAAGCTGACGGAATACTAATATGCAGATTGTCCCTAAACCCTAAACACTAACGTACTTTCTCATGTTTCCCATGTTGAGTCATCACAGTTTCCCTTCTCCTGGACGCAGATGCTCAACCCGGTGCAGGGCGCCTGGGCAATCCTGAAGGCTATGCCGGAGCACTGCGACATCACCGCCCTATGGTGCGGCCCAGCATCTGATCCAGGCTCCTGCCCCCTGGTGCAGCCTCCAGCCTCGTCCACAAATCTGCAATCAGGCATGCCTGATTGCGCAATGTAACTGTGGCCGCTGCACAGCTACACGGCACTGCTGCCAGCTTCAGCTCTGCAACAGGTGCATGTGTAACGGAATGTGTCTCCATAGACGGAGAGCTCTTCAGTATCGCAAACACCTGTCGACAGAGACAGATTATGTTGGTTTCCTGCTGCAGGAACTGCGTCGCTGAGGTGTATGGCTGATGAGCTGACACATGCTGCGCCGCCGATGACGAGCACTGAGACAGGCCAGAGCCCCATCAGCACAGCCTTTAGGGTTTAGGGTTTAACGAGGAGAGGGAATGGATTTTGGCAGCATTTCGTTGGCAGCATTACGTGGCATCAATTTCGCATTTACATGTCTGGCAAGTTTCGCGGGCCGATGCATTCTTTTGGCGGATTGTTCCGCAAAGCAGCATTGTTACTTTAGCAGCATTTGGAACAGCGATTTGCATGCGCTTGTGCAGGCGCAAGCTGCTTCATCGTCAGCATTTGCGGATCCTAGCGCCTTCAGATACTGATCATTCAACATGAGGACCTTGAAAACTCCATTGCAGGGTTTAGGGTTTTTTATACTACATAGTATTTTTATACCACATAGTAAACATTAAGTGCATAATCAACTGGCAGTGCTGGGGTTGAACAGTGCTGGCAGTCCTTGGGTTTTAGAGTTTCTCTCTAGTTGTCTCCGTTCGAAATTGCCGTACAGGTGAGAATTGCATGTACAACTCTTCTCCTTTCCATCTCACCGGCAGCGAACCTAATGGTACTGGATCCGGCCGCTGCCCGGGTGCCGCTGCCTTCGCCGAGTGGAACGGCAGGAACGACTCCGACAGGTCGTCCGCGGGATGTCGCCCAGCCACGGGTGCCGCAGCGGCCCGTGGACCAGCAGCGTGCGGCTGCCGCCGGCCGCGACGCCGCTGCCCTTCACGAAGGTCGTGACATCGACGCGGCGGGCAGCGCCGACTCTGGCATCGGCCGGCGTCGCTGAGATGTGCCCTGCCACCTGCAGAAGGAAGGAGCTTGTTTATGAGTCAATGCTGATGTGTAATGGCTGCCACTAGGCGTGGTGTTAGGCGCTCGAGCCTGCAGGCTTTCTCAAGGCACTCTCAGACTGCAAAGATCGCCAGGAGGCAGCTGGGATGAGCTGTCAACTGCGTGTACTCCGCCGCCCGCCAGCGACCTGGCGGGCGGCGAATGCCGCTGAACGCGCACGCATACTATGGTTGGGGCGATCATCCGAGCAGGCGGGATCAGGTGCAAAGGGGACTGTAATGTCGTGTTTATGATGTGTCTGTGTCGTTCACCGGGCAATTTTGCCTGAAGTACGATCTCAACGTTGCTAGGTGCAGGGTCTAACAGCATACCATTTGTTCACAATTGAACGAAGGCTACATCAAGTAATTGTTCGGCTGCTAGTACCGAGCGAGCAAGACTACCTACTACCACTACGTATCTTAAACCACTGAATATGCCCAGCAGTGCAAACTTCAGTTTCTGATCACATATATCAAGAATCAAATCGCTCACCAACTACCTACCGGCGGCACCGCAGCTGCTGGCTGGTGCCAAGGTTAGTACCAATGCAAGGTCGTGCCTGAATAGCTTGAAAGATGTGCTTCGCAAGAGGTGTACTTCGCAAGTCCCAGTGCCGCACTGACGGATCACTTCCGTGCTGCGCTGAAAGCCAAATAGAGCAAGTGCTGCAATGCGCCCGCGACCCTGCCTGCAACAGTTTGATGAATCCGTCCAGTGGACATACAACGGTTCGCATGCCTAACGATACGATCCAAGACATTCAAGAAGTAAGCTAGCGGTACTGAACGGTCAGCACCGGCGCCAGCGCCGCCACAGGCGCCTCTGAGGAGTAGAACTTTGCGTACGAAGCGGCCAGGTCGTCCCCGGGAACATCGCCGAACGCCGGGTGTCGCAGCGGCCGGAAGATGAGCAGCGTGCGCGTAGCACCGGGGGTGCCGGGGGCCGTGATGAAATCGGTGACATCCACCTGGCGTGGCGTCTGGTTGACGACGTCGGCCGGCGTCACGGTGACGTGGCCCGCCACCTGCGGCAGAGCATCTTGATTGTTCCGGCCTCCGTCCCAAGCTCCGTTCAGGCGGCGCCGCCAGGGCAGTCCCCTTGCAGCGGGTTGCTGTGGCGCCATGGCGCTGCCGAAGGTTCGTGCAAGAGGGCACGAGCTGTCAAGCAGGCTCTGCACCGGCATCCTGCATTATCAGCCTGTCTTTTTGATGAGCTGACGCCGCAAGCCTGCACACGTCAGGAGCGGCTGCATCGACCCACCTGAGGCTGGGGCGCAGTGCCCGGCCAGTTGACAAAGTTGTCGCCGATGGCGGTGATGGTCTGCCCGTTAGGCAGCGGCGACAGGTTGGGCATGGTCGCCCAGGACACGTCCTGCGTCTGCCAGTCCGGCAGCCAGCCGTTGACACCGAGCACCGTCAGGATGTTGGCGCCAGCGCCAGCATCGAAGACGTACAGCGTCAGCACCGCCGACAGCACGCTGCAAGTTAATTAGGATATGTAAATATGTGGACGGAAACGTTAGGCTGCAAGACTCGGCGTGCGGGATCAGCATGCTGACAGCCTGATGCGGGTTGAGAAGGGAGAAGCCCCTTCTCCTTTCAGCTGACAGGAGCAATGTTGAATGACACATATCAGCACAGGGTTTACGTCCTCAGGTCATGACTCATCTCGCTGCCGGGCAGACGCGGCAGGGCGTATACCTCATTCAGAGCGATGCAGGCGCAGGAACGCGTGCTGCCGGGTGCGCAGTTTCATCTGCGCACCTCGCGGGGTCAATGGCACCCAGGTTGAAGCGCAGCAGCGCCACCGACGTCCCGTCGTTGGTGCCATCGGCAGCCGTAGCGACCGGCAGCAGTCCCAGCGGCCCATGGCTCGGTGCGACCTGCATGCAGCGCGGCAGCTCTGAGCATTGCTCGGTTTGATCACGTGGAGCTTCATCATGGGCGCTTGTGCGGACGGTGTTTAAGGGCGTGTTTTAGGGTTTAGGGTTTTCTTGATCTTGATGTGAGTGCACCTTTCAGGTGAGGCAGCATGGGCCTGGGAACGCAGCCCTAAACCCTAAACCCTTGCACTAGAAACTGGACACCATCTCCTCAGATAGCTTCCGGCAAAGCAGGGGTGTTTCGTTGACGTGCTGTTTCGGCTTCCGCCACACAAACCCTAAACCCTAAACCCTGAAAGCGCCGGCGTAGAGCGCGGTGTCCTGCTCTGCCGGCAGCGCAGGCACTGGGCGACATATCGCAATCCCTTGTCACATGTTCTTCGACTATGTGTTATCAATCTCACCTGGAAGTCGCCAGCGTACAGCGCGGTGTCCGCCTCCGCCGACAGCACCGCCGTGAGCACGGGGAAGGGGCCTTTGGCCACCGAAAACATGACCATGGAATAGCCCGGCTGCGCGTAGGCGTACATGGACGGGCCGGTGGCGTTGATAGGGGCCACCTCGCCATAGCGCGCCTGCAGGCTCAGACATGCCGGGGAGTGAGCAGTTGAGCGGGTGCACAGCTTCTTCGGATGACTATGTAGGCGTACACGGACAGGCCGGTGGCGTTGGCAGGGTTTAGGGTTTTGGCACCTGGCCTGATTGCGCCTGCACATCGACACAAAGCCAGCTGATTGAATAACGAAAAGGGGCTTGAAAATGCGCCTTCTAGCAACAAAAGAACACGTTGTACGTGACTTGTACATTACGTAGGCGTACACGGATGGGCCGGTGGCATTGACAGGCCGACCTCTCCGCAGCGTGCCTGCATGTGAGACAAAGGACATGTGTGGAAGAGTAGCATGTGCGACATGGCGCAGAGGAGCCTGGGCTCTGACATGACTCACGAACGGATGAAAAAAACCCTGGATTGCCGTCCTGTGCACTTGGTGTGAAGGCACCCAGCAGCTGCATGCGTAGGGGGAAAGCCTAAACCCTAAACCTTGACGCAAAGTCTGCCTCGTGGACAGCAAGAGGTCCGTCAGCCTGATGCTGTCACTCTTGCGGTTATGTCTTAGCGCAGTAGCCTGTGCTGCTGCCAGCTGGACATGTGCGCAGAAAGGGGACAGGACATGCGGCCGCGAGCCGACCCGCAGAGCAGGGTCGATAATTTGGAGACGGAAGCAGGGGCTTACTGCAGACGCCCTGAACCGCGACAACGGCGTGACGCCCCAAGGCAACAATACATTCACCACAATGACGAGATCACGACTCACGACACATTTGTAATGACGGAGATGCCCACGAAGGACAACTCCTCCGCGATGACCGCGCCGCAAGGCGCGACGCCCTGAGCGTCAGGCTCAGCAGTGGCGCCGGCGAACTGGCCGTCTGGCGCTGTGGGGGATTGAGGTGGATGCATGCGTATGAGGAAGGTACAGCAAGTCCTCACGGCAGAAACTTCCTCCGCAGTGACAGCGCCGCCAGGCGCGACGCCCAACAGCGTCAGGTCCAGCAGCAGCGGCGCCGGCGCGACGTTTGCGTTGATGACAAACAGTCGGTACATCGGTCCGTCGTCCACCGCCAGGACCGTGTGCAGCGGGTCTGGTGACGTGTCGGTGACGCTCAAACTGCAAGAGGGCAAAGGTGGTTTCCATCGGCAGTGACTTCTGTGAGCTTTGGATGTCGGCGACATGTCCGCCCGTCGTCCACCGCCAGCACCGTGCGCAGCGGATCTGCCGATGTGTCAGTGGTGCCCGGGCTGTGAGCAGGAAGTCAACACAGTACCAGCAGCGTGTACCAGCAGCGTGTACCAGCAGCGTGTACCAACAGCGTGTCTCCAAGAAGCATGATGGACTGGTGGACCACCAACCCTAAACCCTAAACCCTTGACCCTTGGGCACCTGGGATCTGCCAACATCAGGGCGGCGCCTGGGCTGCATAAAAATGCATACATCACGAGTGCTGATTGCTTGAGGAGCCACGGCCGCTGCCGCCGCCGCGGCCAACGCCGCTGCCGCCGGCGGCGGCAGCAGCTGTGGCAACCAGGCAGCGCCTCGGACTGGACATATGCGACATGCAATTTCAGGTTTGCAGAGTGTGGAATGTGGCGACTGTGGACAGCAGCTCGGCAGGCTCGACGGCTTTCGAGAGCCTTCGCTCAGCCGGAAGCACCGAGCGTTGACCTTAGGGTTTAGGGACGCTATGACCGTCACAGAGCGACTCACATGGCGCGGCCACGGGCGCGCGTTGCAATAAGGCGGAACGCCTCGCCGGACAAGTCGGTGTCACCGATGCGGCCTGGTGCCGCCAGGTCCGACCAGTGCAGCGCGTTCTGCAGCAACATGAAGATCTGTGGGACACAGAGCGACGGTTATCTATGGACCATTACCTATAACCTATACATAACTACCTTGATACCGTAATACTTTCCGATGCAGGACCAACGCTGCACGCAAGCAAGCAACGGACATGGATGAGCCTTTCTGTCAGCCATCACGTCTGAGAATGTCGTGACAGACCGCCGCTCTGCCGGCGGCTGCACAATGTCAGCGGCAGGCCCCACCTTCTTGATCTTACTGTTGGGGTTGGCCGAGTCGGGGTTGGTGGAGAAGCGGAAGGCGTAGGCCGCAGACACGCTCTGCAGCAGCGCAACGCTTTCCGCCGCCCAGCGAGACGCCCACCGGGGGCTGTCCGCCGTGTCGTCTCCAAAAAGTGCATCAAAGTTCCTGGCGTCGGAAAACACACTGCAGATGACACTGTGTCCGCAAATGGTGGCTTCTTCTGTCTGCAAGCGGTGCCGCCACCTTTCTGCTGCCCAGCGGGACGCCCAGCGCGGCGAGTCGGCTGTGTCGTCTTCGAGCACGTCGCGGTTTCTGTACATGTGAGTTGCCCAGATTGAAAGGCCTGACCAGGAAAAACCACAACTTTCTGCCATCTGCGGCAGCGCCGCCGTCTCCGCCGCCCAGTAGACCCCCGCAGGGTTTAGGGTTTAGTATTGTCTGTAAAGGCTGTCCGCAGTGTCGCCTCGGGGAAGCGTCCCAAATTCTGCGCATGAAAGCCGCGAACCTGGGCGTCTGCAGCGCAAAACGGCTCAGGCCCGCGGAACCGCGCGCGCCCGCATTGCGATGCACCTGTTGACGTTGTCGCCAGCTGTGGCAGTCACCTTCCCAGCTATTGTGGAAAGGAACTCGCCTGGAAGTCTGTGGCGCATACTCGCACACCGCCAGAGGCACCGCGACGCCCGCGTCGCGCAGAATGCCCGCGGCGGTGTTGGCGGCAATGCTCGCCGCCCCCCGCCCCGTCTGGCTGTACATGTTGTAGGCGAGCACGTCAAACAGCAGCGGCCCCGGCACCGTGTTCCTGGGCGCAGAACAGCACAGAGTGCATAGGGTTTAGGGTTAGGGTTTACATCAGGCTTGTGCATTGCATTGCTGCATGTGTGATCGAGTGCATGGAAACAGCCGGGCGTCCGGCACCATGCTGACGCACGCAGCACCAGCCCAGAAGTTCTGGGATTCGCAGTGCACCACTCTGTCTGGCTGAAGGGACCCGCCATCTGACCCGCTGCCTCCGTCTGACAGGCTGCTGTCATGAAATCTCACATTGGCTTGCAGAGCAGAGTGGCACGCATTTCTGGGCCGCACTGCGCATTATTGGCTGCTTGAAGGCTGACAAGACGTCGAGTACAAGGCGTCAAGCTCGACATGTCCCCACCTGGTGCCGTCAGGAAGGACAGTGGGGAACTGCAGGTACGCGTTCTGGCCGGTCGTCACCATGAGAGTCCCAGCAGTGTAGCCATACTGCACAGCCGCGCACAGGCTGTCAGCCTCTTTGACATGGCAGGCTTGCCAGGGAAGAGGGAACAGACAAGGAGCGAGAGGCATGGCGCGGCGCGGCAAAGCAGATAGAATGCCGCAACAGCAGGATGAGGAGAGCCAACCGCAGCAGCCGCCGTGCAAGAAAAGACGGAACCTTACTGGCATGGCAGAACCTGTCTTACTGGCATGGCAGAACTCAACTTACTGGCATGGCAGAACCTAGAGTCACCTGCGCGAAGGGTCCGCCCCTGATGGAGACAATGGCGCCCTGATCCGCGTACGCGGCACGGACTGCGGCGGAGGCGATGGCAAGATAGTCGAACCTGCGCAATCAAACGTCATTTTCAAAAATTGATATCGGGTACAAAGCACTTCACGATCTCGTGCCCAATGGACATCAGCTAAACGTGCCCAATGGACATCAGCTAAAGATTCTTTAGATCGTAGGTTTTTTCAAATGCTAGCTTGTTGATAAACCTGAAAAGTCAATTCTATTTACAAAGGCAAGTCTTAGTTTGAGAACTTCGTTTTCTTTAAAGAAAACGAAGTTCTCTTTATAAGCCAACTTGCCTGCGAGGACATGCATGTGCCTTTTGTGTTTTTCGATACTCATGAAGCAGTGCGGGTGCGCGCCGAGGACAGCAGAGCAGCAGAAACTGGTTTTGTGCTGATGAGCCTCGGAATGCGGCGTCAGGATTTGGCGCATGACACGATGATCATATAGTGATGATTCGAACTAAACCCGCACCAGTCGTTCTGGTCTTGGCCACAGGTGCCGGCCCTCACTGCCAGGTCAGGCTCATTGTCAATCTGCCACAGCGCACATGAGGAGTCAAGTACCATATTGGATTTAGGGTTTAGGGTTGTGCTCATATGCCCAGTGCACACGGGCTTGCACCCTGGTCGTGACTGCGGCAGACTGCTTGCGCGCCGGCGCGGTGCTGCGGCACTGACATGGCGGCGTCGACACTGGCGCCCGGCAGGCGCCTCCGTGTGGAGCGGGCATGCAGGTGGCTGCAGATTAGCAGTGTGCAAGTTTAGGATTAGGTGTGTGCGCGATTAGGTGTGTGCCTCCCACCTCAACTCCTTTGATGCCAGTGATGGCGGCATAGTAGCCTATCACGTACAGGGTGCGGTACATCTGCGTATGACAGAACCCTGTAAGCAAAGGATTTAGGGTTTTATTTAAAAACCCAAAAAAACCCTAGAGAAACCTGCAAGCCGATTGTACACGACTGCACCTGGTCAGGATGTGCCAGGATGTGCAAGACCAATACAGGGTGTATTGTTGAGGCGGGCATGGCTGCTGCCCAGGGAACGACCGACACTTTGCCGCTAGCTACTGGCATGCTAAAAGCACACACCCTAAACCCTAACACACACCAGAGCTTTGGAGCACACACTGCAGAGCCCTCGGACAAGCAATGCGAAATTGAGCGGGGCTCCACCACAGGGGACACCTTTGTTTCGATTCGTTTTCTCGTCAATTTCTCCCTTGATG
>JAABUM010001581.1_pt1 | contig 33456 bp, 35 predicted proteins | sample 5559161 | NCBI WGS metagenome assembly JAABUM01 (sample SAMN10711868, study PRJNA513369) | rock metagenome | isolation source: Antarctica rocks | place: Antarctica: Victoria Land, Siegfried Peak nord
GTAGCACTTCAAGATGTAAATAGTCCAGCAGCTGGTACAGCTCGGCTCCGGGCCATTCACCTTGGTCGGTGCGGGACAGAACAGGGGTCGTCCGGTCTGCGACCTGGTCCAACAGGTAGCTGTGCTGTGCGGGAAGGGTGGTGTGGGTAAGAGGTTGTGACCGTGAGAGGTCAGGGGTGGAGTTCCCGGGTGGCGTGGACCAGGAGTTGATTGATGGCACGGCAAACTCCTCAGAGAAGCGCGGGCACCGGCGTGGCTGCCGAGGACCGCTGGGCGGTGGTGGGTGAGTTGAACGGGCAGGCGTGCAGGTCGATGTGGCGCTGGTATTCCTCGCGGAAGTACTTGATGGAGGAAGTGACGGGGCTGGTCGCTCCGTCGCCAAGGGCGCAGAACGCGCGGCCGAGGATGTTGTCGGACAGATCCAGCAGCGTTTCCAAGTCCTCAGCGGTGCCCGCGCCGTTTTCTAGACGTTCGTAGATGCCGATATACCAGTAGGTCCCTTCCCGGCAGGGGGTGCATTTGCCGCAGGACTCGTGGGCGTAGAACTGGCTCCACTTCTGCACAGCCCGCACGACGCAGTCGGACTCGTCGAAGAGCATGATCGCCGAGGTGCCGTTCATGGAGCCGGCCTTGGCTACGTCGTCGAAGTCCAGCGGGACGTCGAGGTGCTCAGGCGTGAACAGCGGGGTCGATGACCCGCCCGGGGTCCAAAATTTCAGGTTCTGCCCACGGCTCATGCCTCCAGCCAGATCCAGTAGCTCCCGCAGGCTGGTTCCCATGGGTGCTTCGTACTGCCCGGGGTTAGCGATGCGCCCGGACAGGGAGTAGATGGAGGTGCCGGGTGAACCGGGGGTGCCGATGCCGTTGAACCACGCCGCACCGCCGCGCACGATGTAGGGCACGCAGGCCAGCGTGCCGACATTGTTGACCACGGTCGGAGCGTCATAGAGCCCGTTGGTCGCCGGGAACGGTGGTTTCAGGCGCGGCTGGCCTCGTTTGCCTTCCAAGGAGTCCAGCAACGCGGTCTCCTCTCCACAGATGTAAGCACCGGCACCAGCGTGCACCGTGATGACACAGTTCAGGCCGCTGCCCAGGATGTTGGCGCCGAGGTAACCCCTGGCATGTGCTTGTTCGATCGCGGCGCTGACCCGGCGGATCGCGTGGACGGCCTCGCCACGGATGTAGATGAACGCGTACTCAGCCCGAACGGCGTAACAGGCGATGATAATGCCCTCGATGAGCGAATGCGGGTCGGTCATCATCAACGGCAGGTCGCGGCAGGTCCCCGGCTCACCCTCGTCACCGTTGACCACGACGTAGTGCGGGCGCCCGTCGTCGCGGGGAATGAACTGCCACTTCATACCAGTCGGGAACCCGGCACCACCACGCCCCCGCAGGTTTGATTGCTTCACCATCGCGATCAGCTCATCCGGGGCCAGCATCAGGGCTGCACGAAGCCGGTGTAGCCATCGAGAGCTTCGTAATTGTCGATCATCCACGGGGCGTCAGCGGTGAACCGCTGCGTCAACATCGGCATCAACGGCACCCTGCAGCGCTCCTTCGGCAGTGGGGAATCCGGGGCCCGCAACGCAAGCCATCCGGTGGTCGGGTGGGTCAGGATTTGGCGACGGTAAGCAGGACGACGCTGTCCTCGGTGGCGTGCAGCGAATGCCGGGTGTCGGGGATGGTGAGAAGGTCACCTCCCGCGCAGTCCCAGGAGATGGTGGCGGCGGTGAGGCGGACGCGGCCGTGCAGTACCTGCAGCGTCGCCTCACCGGGGTTTTCGTGCTCGTGCAGGTCCTGCCCCGCCAGCAAGGCGATCAGCGTCTGGCGCAGGACATGCTCATGCCCTCCGTAGACGGTGTGGGCGCTGCGACCGCTCGGGGTGGCCGCGGCGGCCGCGAGATGCTCGCGGGCCAGGGCGGTGAGCGACACTTTTTGCACTGGGTGCTCCTGACGTGGGATGGGCGGGGATGCCGGCGGTGGTCAAGGTTCAGATGGGTTGGCGGTAGCCGAAGAACTCGTGGTCTTGGTTGTAGCCCCCGAACCCGGAGCCGATATCGGCGAAGTCGACCACGAACTCCACACCGCTGACCCATTTCACTTGTTTGAAGCCGAGCTCGATCTCGTTGCGCAGCCGCACCGGTGCGCCGTGGCCGAAGGTCAGCGGTGCCCCGTTCATGTCGTAGGCCAGCATTGCCAGCTGGCTGCGCATATGTTGGATGGGGTGGGCGTCGTAGTAGATGCCACCGTCAGCGCCTTCCCCCAGGGAGTAGAACACCACCCACTTGACCTCCGGGTCGGGTCCGACGAGGTCCAGGATCGTGGACATCGACACCCCGCCCCACTTCGCGATGCCCGACCAGCCCTGAATGCAGAAGTGCTGGGTGATCTGCTCATGGCCCGGTAATGCCCGCAACTCATCCAGCGACAGCTGCACTGGGTGGGCGACCAGACCGCCGATCCGCAGCCGATAGTCGGCGAACCCGCCGTTGGCCAGGGCCTGGTACTCGGCAGAGTCGGGATAGCGGCCGTTGTGCCAGAAGTAGGGGGAGATGTCTTTCTCGGTGTACTCGCCGGGGGTGACGTCAACGTGCTCGAACAACCGCTGCGCCGGCCCGATCAGGGCGTAGCCCACGCGACGGATCAGCCCGGGATGGCGCAACGTCAGCGGTGTGGCGCCCACCCAGGCAATGATGACCACGCTCAGCCAGGCGGCGAAGATCCAGAGCCCAAGCCAGCTGTCATCGTTGCGCCCGGAATCGAGGTGGTTGAGGTTGACCAGGATGCCGGTGGTGGCGACCAGGCTGACGTGGATGACGATAAACAGCAGGAACCAGGCGAAGACCAGGAAGTGGATCGAGCGGGCCAGTTGGATGCTGAACACCCGGCTGATCGGTTTGAAGCGGGTCGAGAGTGCCGGTGACATGCCGAGGCCGGTGAGGAAGGCCAGTGGGGCGGCGATGAAGACCGTGATGAAGTAGGTAAGTTGCTGGGCGCCGTTGTAGGCGACCCACCCGCTGTCGACCGGCCAGTTCAGCGACAGGTACTGGATCGCCACCGACACCGCGTTCGGGAACACCGCCCAACTCGTCGGGACCAGACGCTTCCACTGCTCAGTGCTGAACAGCAGAATGTAGAACACGATGCCGTTGAGCAGCCAGAGGACGTTGGTACCCAGATGCCACCAGCGGGCAAGGCCGATGGAGTGCCGGATACCGGGCAGACCCACCTGGGCGGGCAGGCTGATCGAGTCCTGCTTGGCGGTCCACAGCGGATCAGCCGGAACCGGTTTCTGGATACGGAACCAGTCCCGACCCGGGGTGCAGTGCCGCGTCCAGTACAGCCGGGGGTGATCGGACAGGATCTGCAGCCCAGAGCGCAGGATGAAAATCAGGAAGAACACATTGAGGAAGTGCTGCCACCGCGCCCACACCGGAATACCCAGATACTGCCCACGGTCAGCGCGCAGGTCCGTGCCCGGGTAGCGCAGCAGGAACCGCTGCACCGGCGCCTCGTTACGCAGCCCCTTGGCCACCGCCACCGCAACCAGCAGGACCACGAATCCGATCGGCAGCAGCCACAGCAGGTTGAACCATCTGCTGCCGATCCGGACCCGGGGAGCGACCCCGGTCGCAGCCGGCACCGACCCAGCCCACGTCGCGGTGTCAACCACCGCCTCACCCCGGGTCAGACCCTCGCGGAACTGCAGCTCCGCGGCGGGCGTGGCCGGGGGCGGGCCGCCCGGCGGCAGTGCGCCGCCGGGCCGGTCGGTGGTGTCGGTCATTGCGGGCCTTTGCTCACTGGGGTGGGGCTGATCGGGCGGGCAGGGCGACCTCGATCACGCCGCCGATGATGCGGACCGGGTAGATCGGGACGGGCGCGGTCGCCGGCGGCCCGGTGGGCTGGCCGGTGGCCAGGTCGAAGCGGGAGCCGTGCAGCCAGCACTCCACAAAGCCGTCCGCGACGTCACCGTCGGACAGCGCGACCTGGCCGTGGCTGCACTCATCGAGCAGGGCGTGCACCGCCCCGCCGCTACGGACCAGGCAAACCGGATGGCCAGCAAGGTCGGCGTGCACGGCGCTGTCGTCAGCGAGCTCCGTCAGCGCCCCGGCCGGCACCCACCGCGGTGGCTGCGCGGCACCGACGTTCCGTCGAGGATGGCGGCCTTCCTCAGTCATTGGCGCTGTCCGGGCGCGGTGGAGTCGCCGTGGGCGTGGTCGGGCATCCCGCCGCCGGCCTGTTCGTCGACGAGCACCTCGGCGGCCGGCCCGTCAGCAAGGGGCGCTTGGCGGACCGTTCCGGCGCCGATGAGAGGACCCGCATCGCGATCTCCTTTGGTCAGGAACGGGGTTGGTGGTCGGCGACGAGCGGGGTGTCCGCGCCGACCCGGCCTGTCTTGGCCGCGCCGCCCGGGGAGTGCAACGGGGCTGGTCGGCCGGGCAGCGGCTCGGTGAAGAACCGGGCGTTGTCGGCGGTGAAAGCGGACCACTGTGCCGGGACGTCGTCCTCGTAGAAGATCGCCTCGACCGGGCAGGCCGGCTCGCAGGCCCCGCAGTCCACGCACTCGTCCGGGTGGATATAGAGCGCGCGGTCGCCCTCGTAGATGCAGTCCACCGGGCACTCCTCCACGCAGGCCCGGTCCAGCACGTCGATGCACGGCTCCGCGATGACGTAGGTCATCCACTCTTCCTCTCAGGTCTGCTCTAGGCGACCAGGCAACTTTAGAGGATTGCGGCCCTCTTTTCTAGGGCTGCGCTGATTGCGTTGGCTGCGTTGGCCGACGGGGGTGGCGCTGCAGGGTGACGAACTCGCTACCGGACTCCCCAAGAAGCCGCCGGCTGATGGAGTAAGCGATGCAGCCGGCCTGGGTCTTGGCGAGCTCGGCTTTCGGGCCGACGAAGCAGTCGTCAACGGTGCCGGTCCACAGCGCCAGCCAGCGGGCGAAGTGCTCGCTCCGCAAGGGCGCGGCGGCGTGCAGGTCGGCGTGGATCGCCAAGGCGTTGCGCCGGTAGAGCCCGGCGCGGAACAGCACCGTCTGCCAGAAGTCGCACATCACCGGCAGGTGAGCCTCCAGGTCCATCCGGGCGTCGCGAAAGACCGGGCCGAGCAGGTCGTCGGCGAACGCCCGGCGGTAGAACGCCCTGACCAACGCCTCAACGTCGCCTCGGTCGGCCAGGTCCGGCGCGGGGGCGGGGTGGGACGGCGCGGGGTGGGACGGGGCGCTCGTCGACTCCGTCACGGCAGCACCGAGCTGGCCACGGCCACCCCGAGAGCCGGCAGGGCGAGCGCCTTGGCGCCCTCCAGCGCTATGTAGGCCAAGTGCAGCCGGGCCGGAGGCGGCGCCTGGCCGGCCATGATCTGCCCGGCGCGCCGGTCCAGCCTGGGACGTAGCAGCAGCACCTGCACTGCCAGGACGACGGCCAGAACGACGAGCATTCCCCAGCCGGCACCGGGCATCCCGGCGGCCGCGCCGGCCACAGCGAGCAACACCACCAGGGACATCTCTACGACGTTGAGCGCGCGGAACACCAGCCGACCGATTCCCAGCCCCAACGCCAGCGTGACCCCGGGTGCCCGAAACTTCAGCGGCGCCTCCAGGAACGAGATGGCCAGCACCATTCCCAGCCACACGAACGGCACCGCGACCGTGATCAGTGTGCCGGCTCGGGACACTGCTGCCCCTTCTCGCTCGGTGGCCTGGGGATGTCGGCGATGCACAGCTCAGGTCCCACGAACGGACGCAGCCCGGCGTTCTGGGCCACAGCAGGCAGCCGCAGCTGGTGCAGCGCCCCGCGCAGCAGCCCGAGATGCACCGTGCACACGATCTGCGGATGGGCCCGCGCCAGGTCGCGGAACGGGCAGCCGTCCAACTCCAGGTGGCGATACTGCGCGCCGTCGACCAGCCGGGGGGCGAACCCCAACCGGTCGAACAGCTCACCAATCTGCCGGGTCCCGTCCTCCCAGGACAATCCGTGACCGGGCGGTAGCGCCTGCTCCGCCCACCGCCCACCGGCGAGCTCAGCCCGCTGCGGGCCGTGCTCGGCATCGACGGCCAGCCCACCGACCAGCACCGCCGCCAGCTGGCGGTGCCCCGCGTTGCCCTCCGGCACCGCCAGCGCGCTGTACAGCTGCCGCGGCCGGCCCCGCCGACCAACCCGCTCCACCGCCCGCCTCACCAACCCGGACCGCTCCAGCACGTCCAAGTGGAACCGGGCGGTCGTGACGTGCAGCCCCACCGCCGCGGCCAGCGCCACCACGTCCAGCTGCTCGTCGGTCGCCTGCAACACCTCCAGCAGCCGTCGACGCGACACCACCGCCAACGCGGCATGCCGCATGCCTGCGGTCGACTCACTCACCACCCGACTATAGAGCGCAGGGGTCCGGTAAACAGAGTAAAAAAGGGTGCCGAGCACGGCCCGCAGCGGGCGGCCCCATGCCCTTCCGCCCGCAAGGTAACCGGCGTGGCTGCGAAAACCAACATCGCTGACGCCGCGGTGGACCCGACGGGCGCTTGACCTTCCCTGGCTGGCACAGTTTCGCCTCTGGCGAAAGGAGACCCGCCGTGGTCCTCCAGCTGTCTACGGTGGCCTGACAAGCCGACCTTTGGAGGATGTATGCAAACGATCAGCGGGACCGCCGCCGGCGTACCGTTCACTGCGCTCCCACCGGCTGACGCTACCGACGGTCCTTCTCCGTTGATCGTGACTTGGCACATGTTGGACGCGCCTCGCACAGACTCAGCTTTCGCGGCCGCACTGCCCATGACCGGGGTGCCCGCCTGGCGGGTACACCTGGGTATGCCGATGTGTGGCGAGCGGATGGTCGAGGGCCGCGTCGACGCCGCAGTCGAACTCATCCGCAAGGACCCGCTAATGGCCTATGCGGCCCCGTTCACCCTCCAGGCCGCCGACGAATTCCCGGCCGCGCTGGCCGCGCTGCGCGATCAGCTGTCGGTCGACGACGATCCGATCGGCATCCTCGGCGGTTCGCTCGGTGGTGCCGTGGCGCTCGAGGTGTGGGCCAGGCAACAGACTGCGATCAAGGCCGTCGCACTCGTCAACCCGGGTGTGCGGGCGCGGTCCACCGTCGGGGTGATCGAGGCGGCGTTCGGGCAGCCTTACCCGTGGACCGCGGATGCGCGAAAGACTGCCGACGACCTGGACTTCGTTGCCCGCGTCGAAGACTTCACGGCGCAACCGCCGTTACTGCTCGTCAGTGGCGAACTCGACCATCCAGCGTTCCGGACGGATGCCGAAGACCTGGTCCAAGCACTACGCGAGCGGTACGCACACCCGAACGAAATCGAGTTGATCAATGTGCCAGGCCTGGCACACCCATTGGCCGACGAACCCGGGCTAGAAGCTGCCCCACAGCGGCCCGCAGCCAAGATGGTCGACGAGATCCTGACGAGGTGGTTTCTCCGGCAACTGACGGCGGCCTGAGCAACAACTCGCCACCTACGATTGGGCCCGTCGCTGCTGCCGCGGCATCGCCTAAATCGTCGGTGAGCCGATCATTCCAACAACTTCACTGTGCGCCTGATTCGCATGAAGCAACGCGCCAAGGGGTTCGCGATAGCCGATCCTGACTGTCCGTCCGTCGGGAGTTCGGGGCTGGGTGCTGGTGTGACGTCGCCCGCTGTGATTGTCTCGTTGAGTGCCGGGCAGCCGCTGGACATCGTTCGTTTCCGAACCTGATCGGCGACGGATCTTGCACGAAGACGGTAACGAAGCCCACCGTCTTCGAGTCGAGCACGACCGCTCGCGTCTCTACATCGAGCTTAGCGGCGAGAACGGCGCAAGCCCGTGGACGGTCCTCGCGGTCGACCGTGCGTCGCGCCGGTACGCCGTGGCCCAAGCTCCCACGAAAACAAGCGCGACCAAGGCGGCAGCGCGCGCACTAAGCGACCTACTTGGCCCCTGATCCGAAGCCCGAACCAAAGGCCGTCCCGCCTAAGGATCGGCTCACGGGACGGCCTGAACGCCTGGTCGAGGACGGCTCCCGGACGGGACGCCGAGATCGATCTGGCGTCGGCGAATGTTCGTGTGTGTCCCTCGATCCGGAGTTATGTGGCGATCAGATGGCGATAACGTCGACGAGGTCTTCAAGTCCTGTGAAGTCATCGCCGTTGCGTGTGTACAGATCAAGGCCGTTGGCGTGGGCGGTAGCCGCGATCAGCAGGTCCGCGAATCGGCTGCGCGGCTTCCGTCCTTCGCGGACGACGGCGGCGACCACCAGTCCGTAGCTGCGCACGGCCGCGCCATCGAATCGGAGCGGCTCCAGTTTCGCCTCGACTTCCTGCAGCCGCGCCTGGCGCTTCGCCCGTTCGGCGTGGGTGGCGGCAAGGTGCGGTCCCGCCGCCAGCTCGGCCGCGGTGATCACGGAGATCGCCATCTGGTCCGGCAACGCCCCGACGACGATCGGGTCGTGCCAGTCGACGACGACCGAGGTATCGAGTAGCCCGGACGTCATGTCACAGTCCCTGGTCGATCACATGGTCGAGGTCGGCGCGAAACTGATGCCGGTCGATTCGCACGCCGGCGGTCGCCAGCGCCGCGACTTCCTCGCGGGCGACGAAGGTGCGGCGGCCGGCCCGGAGCGGCCGAAGCTCGGCGACCGGCTCGCCGTTGCGCGTGACGATAAAGGTCTCGCCAGCCGCCACGGCCTCGATCACCTTCGCGTTCTCGTTGCGCAGTTCGCGCTGCGCGATGGTCTTCGTCATGGCGTAAGTGTAGCAAGATGTGCGACGGGACGTGACGGTTGAGGATGCCTGTAACTGGTACTGGTCCGCGTTCCCGTTCGCGGATTGTCCTACGGGCCGACGGTCGGCGTAGCGGTTCGGATGCTGAGGCGTGTGGTCATGTCGAGTTTGACTTCGCCGTAGGGCAGGACGTGCTGCCAGAATAGCGGGGTCAGCCCGCGGCGATCTTCTGCGGTGAGCAGCTCGGCCCAGTCGTCCTCGGCGAGGACGTCTTGCAGCAGCAACGTGTTCACGTAGACCAGAGCGGCTTGCAGGATCCGCAGGCACAGCACGGTCATCTCCTGCTCGTCCTGGCGGTTCGATGCGATCTCGCCGCCCTTGCCGTAGTAGATGACGGAGTTCGCGCCGTTGAACGCCTCGACAACGTTGAGGCCCTCAGTGATCTCGCGTTGCAGCTCGCGGCTGCGTAGGTAGCGGGCGACGAAGATCGTGCGTTGCGCCCGCCCGACCTCGAGCATCGCCTGATAGGTCGGGTGCGAGGCGGAGCGGGTGAAACGGCGAAGTATCGCCTCGGTCGAGGCGGTGCCCTGGCGGATCGCGGTCGCATATTTGATCATCTGGTCGTAGTTCTGCTCGACCAGATCCCACCGGATCGGACGGGTCAGCGCCGGCGACAGCTGCGGGTACGAGTCGGGCTGCCCTGTCGCGGGCCGGTAGAGGCGGACCTTATTGATCTGCTTGATCCGCGGGAGCAGATCGAACCCGAGCAGGCGGGTGATCCCGAAGCCGATCTCGGACTGGCCGTGGGTGTCGACGTAGTTGCCCTCGACCCTCATCGTGGTGCCGTGCCGGATAGCGCCTTCGACCATTGCGTGCACCTCTGACGCTGAGGCGCGCAGGGTCTGGGAGTGCACGACCATCGACCCGCGCTCGACGTGCCAGTAGATCAGGATCCCGCGCCCGCCGTAACGGGAGTGCCATTCGGTGAAGATGTTCTGGTCGTAGGAGCGGAAGTGGGTCGAGTCTGAGGCGACCGCGGTCGATCCATCGCCCCAGATCGCCCGTTGCCGGGCGGCGAAGGTCGCGTTCGCGATCCCGATCGCGACCGCCTGGGCGGTGTCGCGGGTGAGGTAACGCCGGCGGACGTAGCGGATCTCGTCCTCACTGTGACCGTGTCCGCCGCCGGCGGCGACAGCGCGGATCCCGGTGTTGGTGCCGTAGGCGTAGATCGCCAGCATCAGACGCTCAGCCAGCACCTCGACAGGCAGAGTGCCGCTCCCGGCGACGGCGCTGACCTCGGTCAAGCACCCGGTGCGCAGCACCGCCTCTTTCAGGATGTCGATCAGAGCGACAGTGCCCCACCGCCGCTGCACCTCGGCCTTGATGCGGCGCAGGTTGCGGGGCTCGGGCGCCGCCTCGTACTTCGACAGCGTGATCGCACCGGAGGCCCGGTCAGTGATGTCGAGCCACTCCAGAGACGGGACCGCGGTGTTCAGCCCATCGAGCGCGGCCGCCATCTCGGCGCGCAGGTCCTGGATGAACACGGCCGGGTCCAACGGTTTACGCAGCTCGCCGTAGTTCTGGGCTCGGCGCTGCTCGAAGTCCGCGGGTAGATCCTCGTCGGGGTTGCGCCACGAGTCGGCACCGATAACCCAGATCTCCTTGCACCGCAGCTGCTCGCGCAGCGCCTGGAAAGTGGCGACTTCGTAGACCATCCGGGCCACGCGCTGTCGGCCGTGGGTGTCGGCCCGATAGATCAGATCCGACCAGTCCCCAGAAGCCCCACGATGGGCGGGCACGTGCTCGCCGAGCGGGTAGTAGGTCAGATTCCCGGCCTTCGCGTGCCGGCGGATCAACTCCAGAGCCTCGATCACCGGCCGGTGGGCCGTGTTGTTACTGCGGAACTCCAACACCTCCAGCAACGCGATCAGGCCACGGCGGTAGTGACCGGTGTAGGAGGACCGCAAGGTGGTCTGCACCGTCCGCCGATACACCGGCCCGGTGGTCTTGAACTCGTGCACCAGCTCCCGCAGTGTCTGCTCCCCGCCGGCCACGGCCGGGAACACCACTTCCCGCACCGCATCATCGGGTGACGCGAGCGCCGCCTCGGCAATCGAGAACAGGATGTTTTCCTTGCCGGTGACCTTCTTGAACGCGTTGATCAGCTCGTTGGTGACCCGACGCTCGGCGCGGGCACCGATCCGATGCACGGTGGCGATCAGCAACTCGACCAACGTGTCGGTGATCTCCAGTTCGCGCCGGTGAACCAGCGCCGCGAGCAACGTCAGCGTCAACGCCTGCGGGTGGCGGCGCAGATGCGACGGCGCTTCCACTGTGGCCCTCGCCCGCCACTCCTCGAGGACCTTCGGTGCAACATCCGTGAACAAGCCTGCCGGCAGCTCCAAGGCCCGGACCGCTTGCAGCTTGTCGATCTCGGTCATCATCGACTCCAGGCTCACATTGCCTGGGCTGGCCTTGATCAGGACCAGCAGCGACGCCGACGCATCGCTGTCGTCATCCGCAGTGACGGCGATCAAGGCCAACAGACGACTTGCGATCGACGAACTCAGCCGGCCGGCGATCCGCGCCGCCCAGTCCTGTTCCGCTTTGCGCAGAGCCGACCGAACCATACGCAAGATCCGCCCAGGCGTAGGCGGCTCGATCCGTAACCTTCGGAACTCGCCCAGCAGCTCCTCACGGACACGATCGGGGCGACGCTCCGCGTGGGCGACCGCCTCCGACAGCCAGCCCGTCAGCTGCTCCTGATCCGCGATCGTGGCGATGCGGTAACCGAGATGATCGCGGATCTGGGCGCGGTGATACTCGATCGTGCTGCCCGTCCACTCGTAGAACCCGAGATCACCAGCGGCAACGCCGAGCTGGCGAGCCACGAACGCTACGACCTCGTCCGGCACCTCTGAACGGCCACGCGGAAAAGTGCCATGACGGGAGTAGTGCTTCAGGAGCACCGCGAAACCCAGCGCCGTCGCGCCCCGCTTGCCGCCCAGCAGCGGTCGGTCCTCATCTAGGAGGGTCCAAAACTCGATCAGCTCGTCAACGTCAAACCCGGTCGGCTCCATGCAACGCAATCATTCCGGCTGCTACTTCCGACTGGGCCGACTCGCTCCTTTGGGGCTGGTGACAGCACCGTTACCGGCACCCCAACCAGCGAGAGCTCGTGACGCGGCTGCGCGCATTGCTGGGTGCCCGGCTGGTGGCCTACCTCGGCGGAGTTTCCGAGACGAGGGCGGTGCGGCAGTGGGCCGACGGGGAACGGTCCATCCGCGACGAGGACGATGTACAGCGACTGCGGATCGTCTACATGCCGCGCTGGTGATCACCGCGCCGGACAGCGCGGAGGTCGCCCAGAGCTGGTTCGAGGGGCCTCAACCCGCAGCTGGACCACCAGTCGCCGGCTCGACTGCGCACAGGCAAGGCTGATGAGGCGGTCGGTTAGTGGTGGCCGCGGCGCGTTCGTTCACCGTGTCGGCTGAGCGGTGGCTGAACGAAGCACCCGGCTTGGACCGCTGGCCCTGAGCACATCCTCGATTCAGGTGTACCGGGTCGGGTAGGCGCCGTACCCGTTTGCCTGGACGCCGTGGCAGTACGCCGATGGTGGCCGCTTCCACGGCCGCTGGGACGACCCAGACGGGCGGTATCGCACGCTCTACGTCGGCGACAGCCTCCTCGGGTGTCTGCTGGAAGTGCTAGCCGACTTCCGCCCTGACCTGACCTTGGCCGCCGAGCTGGCCAGCATCGACGACGCTGATGGTGACGATGGCGCCTACCCGACGCTGCTCACGGGCCGTGTTCCGCGGTCGTGGCTCGAGCCGCGGCGCGCTAGTACAGCCGTGCTGGGCGGCGAGTTCGTCGACGTACGGGCCGCGATCACCCTGGCCACGCTGTGTCTGCGCCACGCCGATCTCGCCGCCGCCATGGGCCTGACCTGTGCTGCCTACCTGCGCAGGCTGCGGTTCACCACATTTCTCGCTGACGCAGCCACTTCGGCAAAGTGCGGCCCCGTACCATCCTCTGGCTCCTCATCCCGGCGGCACAGCAACCGCAAGAACGTTGCCCGGTCAACTTTGAAGAGCCCATATTTGCGGCGTCACCGGATGGCGGCCCCCGTGATGCCGCATGCCTTGGCGACATCACCGACGTGGACGCAGCGGAGCCGAACAACGGAGACTCGCCCCCCACGCAAGCCTTTTAGCCCTAGGACGAGTCTGGTTAGCTCGCAGCTAGCTGCGCTCGTCGGGCGTACGACCCAGGGTCTCGACCAGCAGTTGCACGAAGCGCCGTGCGTCTGCGGAGAACGCGACGTCACAGTTGGGAGGGGTGTTGGCCTGCGGACGGGTGTCGATCACCGTTCGACCCACCGTTAATTCGCCCTTGGTCTCCACGGCGACGTGCAGGTGCCGAGTGCTGATCACCTCGGGCGAAACGAGATAGGCCGTGCACAGCGCGTCGTGGACCGGGGCCGCATCTTGTGCGTTGACGCTGTGCCCCTGGCTGTAGGCTGAGATGCGGCGCCGAATGAAGTCGCTTGCAGCCGTCGCCGCCGGAGTGCCGAGGGCGCTCAGGGTGTCGCAGTCGGCCAGCGAGACCAACGCCTGATGGGTGGCATCCAGCGGCACCAAGGTGACCCTGCCGAAGCCGGCGGCGAACACCATGGCGGCGGCCTCCGGGTCGGCCCAGATGTTGAACTCCGCGGACGGTGTTTCGTTGCCCATGTGGTGCCCGCCGCCCATGATGACGACTTCGCTCACCGCGTCGGCTATCCGGGGATCCACAGCCAGCGCAGCGGCGATGTTGCTGAGCGGCCCGACCGGCACGAGGGTGATCTGCTCGGTCGTGTTGCGGAAGGTGTCGACGAGATAGTCGACGGCAGAAACGTCGCGGGCCACGCTGTGTGGCGCCGGAATAGGCAGCTCGGTACCGTGCATGTCCTCACCCGAGTCGCGCACGAACCGTTTCGACGCCGGGAAGTCCAGTCGCACGATTGGGCGGCTGAGCCCGGCGTAGACGGGAACGCTCGAGCGATTAATGTGGTCGAGCACCCGCAAGGTGTTGTTGGTGGTGTACGCCAGCGGCACGTTGCCGTTGACCGTCGTCACGCCGATGAGGTCGAGGTCGGGGTGCAACGCGGCGAACATGATGGCCACCGCGTCGTCGGTGCCGGTGTCGACGTCCAGGATCACTTTGCGGGTCATGACGCTGCTTCCTCCGGTTGGTTCGGGGTTCCGATCGCCGCGATGGCGTCGACTATCAGGTTCCAGAAGCCGTCGACGTCGAGCTTGGTCGCTACCCGGGTGTTGTGTGGCTGGCCGTACGCGTCGGCGAAGTCGGTGACGGTCTGGCCGTAACTCCAGGTGCCCTTCACTTCGACCGCGACGAACGCGTCGGCCGTGGTCAGCAGCTCAGGATCGATGACGTAGGCGACCGCGCAGGGATCGTGCACCGGTGGCGCCGGCATGCCCTCCACGTGTTCGTAACTGTTTCCGAAAAAGGTGAGCAGCTCGACGACTATGTGCGACAACGGCGTTCCGATGGCCTCGATCCGCTCGATTACGTCCGGACCGGCGGTGGCTTGGTGGGTCAGGTCCAGGCCGACCATGGTCACCGGCCATGGTGCGGCGAACACCGCCGCCGCGGCCTCCGGGTCGGCCAGGATGTTGAACTCGGCCGCCGGCGTGGTGTTCCCGCGCGTGTAGGCCCCGCCCATCAGCGAGACCTCGCGCACCCGTTCGACGATGGCTGGTTCCCGACGCATCGCCAACGCGATGTTGGTCAGCGGCCCAACCGGCACCAGGGTGATCTCGCCCGGTTTGGCCGCCATCACCGTGTCGATGATGACGTCGACCGCGTGGCGCGGATCGAGGGAGACGGTGGATTCGGGCAACGTCGGTCCGTCAAGTCCTGACTCGCCGTGGATCTGCGGTGCGATGATCTGCTCGCGCAGCAGCGGTCCGGCCGCGCCGGCGGCAACCGGGACGCCGGAGATGCCGGCGACGGTGCACATGCGCAACGCGTTGCGGGTGACCTTGGGCAGGGTCTGGTTACCGGCGACGGTGGTGACGGCAACCAGGTCGATTTCTGGGTTGCCATGCGCCAGCAGTAAAGCGATGGCGTCGTCATGACCTGGGTCGCAGTCAAGGATGATCTTGCGGGGCATGCGGATCTCCGATCGGTCTCGGCAGGTGACCTCAGGCGGTCAGAGCCTGGATGAACAATGACTGAAAACGTTCGACGTCGAGCTCGTCGACGTAGCGCACCGGCCACCAGTCCTTCGCCGCGCCGCCCACCGCCTCCGCGCCCGAACGCAGGTCGCAGATCATCGCGCCGCGAGTCTCGGCGCCGCGCAGTTCGAGCCGTGTCGGCAGCGTGCGGTAGGTGGCCAGCTCGGGATACAGGGCCAGCCCGATGGCCAACGGGTCGTGCAGCGGGCAGGAGCGCACCCCGAGGGTGGACTCGTAGAAGTTGAGGTAATGCTGCAGGATCGACCAGACGAACCGGGCCGATGCGGTGGTCGCGTTTTGAAGCGCCTCTAAATGCTCGGGCTTGAGCACCGTCTGCATTGTGGCGTCGACCGTCGCGAAGGTCACCTGCCAGGGCGCCTCGGTGACCAACGCCGCCGCTTCCGGGTCGTGCCAGACGTTGGCCTCGGCGAACGGCGTGATGTTGCCCGGCGGCTGAACCGCGCCGCCCATGACCACCACCTCCGGGATCAGCGCGGGCAATTCGGGTTCCAGCAACAGCGCCAGGCCGAGGTTGGTCAGCGGACCGACGGCCACCAGCGTGAACTCACCCGGTCGCTCGTGCGCTAGGTCGACGATCTGCTGGGCGGCGCTGCCGGGTTGCGGTCGCGCGTCGGATGCGGGCCAGCCGACGTCACCCAGACCGTCTTGGCCGTGGACGATCTCGGCCGTCTGCAGCGGTTGCGCCATCGGGCGTTGCGCGCCGACCCGCACCGGCACGCCGGTCACCCCAGCGACGTCCAGCACGCGCAGTGCATTCGCGGCGCCAAGCGGAGCGGGCACATTGCCGTGAACCGAACCGATGCCGTTGAACCGACCGCCGGAGCCGGTGAGGAACAGCATGGCCATGGCGTCGTCGATGCCGGGGTCGCAGTCGAACAGGATAGGCCGGGTTTCCATTTAGCGTCCATTCGTCGGGGCCGGCGTTGCGTCGGCCAACAGGTGGGTGATCTCTTCGTCGAAGCTCGCGTGCAGGGCGCAGCGTTCGTCCTCTTCGATCCAGGCTGCGTCGACGCCGCGGCGACTGAGCCCGACCAGCGCGTCGGCGTCGAGCCCGAGATCAGCCGCGGCGATCGCGTACTCGTCGGCCAGCGAGGTCGGGAACATGGCCGGGTCGTCTGAGGCCAGCACCACGGTGATACCCGCGTCCAGTAAGGCCCGGATGGAATCCCGGCGCCAAGGACGCCAGCTGCGCCTCGAGGTGGTGAAGATGCAGGTGAAGGGAATCTGCTCGTCGAGGCACCGCGCGACCAGCGCCGGATCCTCGAGCGTGAAGTAACCGTGGTCGATGCGTTCGCACCCCAGCACGTCCAGGCAGGCGGCGACGTTGCGGGCCGTGGGCTCGTGTTCCCCGGCGTGGGCGGTGCGCCGCAGGCCCGCAGCGGCAGCCCGTGCGTACGCCGGCGCGAAGCGCTCCGGTGGGCCGGCCGTCTCCAGGTTGTCCAAGCCCACGCCGACCACCGCGTCACGCGGATGCGCAATCACGTCCTCGATGATCTCGCCCGCCTCCCCCGCTGGACGAGACCGGTCTATGCCAACGATCAGGCCGGACGAGATGTCCAGCTCGCTGCTCGCCGCGGTTAACCCCTCGATGAGCCCGTCGATCACATCCGGGTAGGACATCCCCCGCCGGCGGAAGGCGCCGACCTCGACGTGCAACTCGAGGTGCCGGGTGTTGCTCCGGGCGCGGGCCTGCGTCGCGGCCTCGTAACCGATCCGGACGAAGTCTTCGCGACGGGTGAGCAGGTCGGCCACCCATTCGGTCACCCTCAGCAGCGAGTATCCGCCGGCGCCGTCGGGCGAGCGGGGCGGCAGCGATACGGCGGTCGCGCTGAAATCCACATCGGCCGGCGGGACCGAGTTGATCTGTTCGTAGACCAGGCCCGGATCGGCGTCCCAGGCGATGCCTTCGCGACGGGCCAGCTCACGCACCGTGTCCGCGCTGATCGTGCCGATCAGGTGGCAGTGTAGGTCGACCTTGGGCAGTCGACGGGCGAGCTCCAGCGTGCGCGGATCAGCCGGCATAGTCGGGCACTCGCTCGAGGGAGTGGACAAGCATCGACCAGAACCGGTCTGCGTCCAGTTCCTGCGGGACGTTGGTGTTGGCCGCGCCGCTGCGACCGCGGAAGTCGGTGACGGTCATTCCGTAGGTGTGCTCGCCCTTGAGCTCGACGACGACGTGCGCGGTCTGACCAGTCATCAGCGTCGGGTCGATGGCGTAGGCGACGGCACAGGCGTCGTGCAGGGCCAGCTCCGACCCCCACCCCAGGGCTACCATCCGTTTCTGGGCCGCCCGGAGCAGGTCGACCACGAAGCGACCGGGGGCGGTGTCCAGAGCCATGATCCGATCGATCACGGCGTCGGTGGCCCGGGCCTGATGGGTCAGGTCGAGGCCGACCATGGTCAGTGGCCATCTCGCGCTGAACACGATCGCCGCAGCTTCCGGGTCGGCCAGGATGTTGAACTCGGCGGCCGCGGTGGTGTTGCCGCGGGTGTACGAGCCGCCCATGATCACGACGCCGGCGACCGCTTCGACCAGGCGCGGCTCCCGGCGCAGCGCGGCCGCGATGTTGGTCAGCGGCCCGATCGGCACCAGCGTGACTTCGCCGGGGCGCGACATCACGGTGTCGATGATCAGGTCGACGCCGTTGGTGTCAGCCAACGGCACGGTCGGCTCGAAGTAGGCCGGCCCGTCCAGACCGGTCTCGCCGTGCACCTCTGCGGCCATGATCTGGTCGCGGACCAGCGGGCGGTCAGCGCCCGCGGCCACCGGCACGCCGTCCAGGCCGGCGATGGTGGCTATTCGCCGGGCGTTGAGCGTCACCTTCTCCAGTGTCTGGTTACCGGCCACGGTCGTGATGGCCAACACCTCGGCGTCGGGATGGCCCGCGGCGAGCAGAAGGGCAACGGCGTCGTCGACGCCGGGATCGCAGTCGATCAACAGCTTGACGGGCATGGCGTCCTCCTAGACGGACAAGGCATACGACGAAAACGTGCGAGCGGCTGTCCCATTGGCCAGCCGGCTGCGGCAACGCGCTGAAGCCGGGGTGGGACGTCAGGCCGTCGAAGCGGCGCTGACCAGGGCGGCCTGACGACGGCGCCGAACGGTCTGCACCGCCGGGCGAGCGACCAGCACGAGCACCGTCACGACGTAGGGCAGCATCAGCATCAGGTCGCTGTTGAGGTGGTGGATCTGCAGTTCGTTGGCCAGCGCGCTGACCAGGCCGAACACCAGGCATCCGACCATCGTCCCGACCGGGCGGGCCCGGCCAACGAAGATGGCCGCCAACGCGATGAAGCCGCGGCCGGCGGTCATTCCCGATATGAACTGACCCAGGGTGGCCATGGCCAACTGGCCGCCGGCGATGCCGCACAACACACCGCTGATCATCACCGTGCTCATCTTGAGGCGGCGCGGGTTCAGCCCGGCAGCGACCGCGGCCGCCTCTTCCTCACCGACGGCACGCACCCGCAGCCCGTAGCGGGTGTGATACAGCACGTAGGACGACACGGGCACCAGCACGACGGCCAGCAACACCAAAATCGACTGGCCTTCGAAGGCGGGGCCGAGCACCGGGATGTGCTTCAGCGGCCCGAGCTGGATCTTCCACAGCTCCGGGAAGTTTCGCGGCGAATACGAACCCTCGTTGTGATAGATCGTCGACAACAGGAACACCGAGATGCCGGCGGTCAACGTGCCGATGCCGATACCGACGACGACCAGGTCCGCGCCGAGGAACAGGCTGGTGAACCCGAAGACCAAGGCGATGAGCAGGCCGGACGCGCCCGCGGCCAGGGTGGCGACCAGAGTGCTGCCGGTTTTCGCGCCGATGGCGATGCTGACGAACGCGCCCATGAGCATCATCCCGTCCAGCGCGATGTTGAGCACGTTGGCCTGCTGGCTGAACATGCCGCCCAGCGCGGCCAGCAACAACGGCGCGGTCTGCAGGACGATCGCGAAGAAGAACGCATCCGAGTAGATCCAGCTCATGACGTCGCCTCCGAGACACCCGTCGTCGCACTGCTTTCCAGGGCGCCCGTCGGCGTGATCGGCAGGTTGCGCGCGCGGCGCCGGCGCAGACCCAACGCCGCGGCTGTCGTCAGAACGATGATGACCCCTTCCAAAACGTTGACCAGCGACAGCGGCACGCCGGTGTCGAGCTGCATAAGGGTCGAACCTTCCTCGAGCACGCCGTACAGGACGGCGGCAACGACGAGGCCCACCGGGTTCAACCGGCCCAGCAGGGCGACGGTCAAGCCGATGAAGCCGTACCCCGGCGAGAACGTCTGGTTGAACCTCTGCTGAGTGCCGAGAGTCTCACCCACGCCGGCAATTCCGGCCAGCGCGCCGGAGATGAGCACAATCTGGATGATCTTCAGCCGGACGTTCACGCCCAGGTACCGCGCAAACGACCGGTTCTCCCCGACGAAGCGCGCCTGCAGGCCCCACTTGGAGCGCTTGATCAACAGACCCGTCAGGACCACCGCGACCAGACCGACGAAGATGCCGATGTTCGCGCCCCCGGTACCCAGGATGGTCGGCAGCGACGCCGAACGCGGGATTGTTTTGGTGGCGGCGATTCCGGCCGACGGGTCGCGCAACGGGCCATCCACGAAGTAGGACGTCACGGACATCCCGATGTAGTTGAACATTAGCGTCGTGACCAGGATGTCGACGCCGAGGTAGGCGTCGAGTAGACCGGGGATAAACGCCCACAGCGCTCCTCCGATGGCGCCACCGAGGAAACTCAGCAGTATCAGCAGCGGCCCGGGTGTCCCCTTAAGACCCAGCGCGATACACGCGCCGAGGAACGCCCCGATGTACATCTGTCCTTCGGCGCCGATGTTGATCACTCCGGCCCGGAACGACACATACACAGACACGGCAACCAGCAGCAGCGGCGTGGCCTGCGCCACCATGGCGCTGAAGTTGTTCTGGCTCTGAAAGCTGCCGAATAGGAAGCTCTTGTATGAAAGGAATGGGTTGTCGCCAAGGGCAGAAATCATGACCAGACCAATTATCAGAGCGGCGGCCACAGCGATGACCGGTTGGCTCAGCCCGGTCAGGAACCGGCCGCCGACCCCGGAGCCGGTCCGGGCCGACGCGACCCCGGCGCCGGCCGACTCGGCGGTACCCGCCAACTCGATCGTCTGCTTGTCGGCGCGTACCTCGGCCGCGTCCTGACGGACGTCGGTGGTGTCGAGTTCCGGCGGTGGGATGTAGGCATCGCGGCTCTCGGCGGAACCGGCCATGGCTAGGCCGATGCGGGCGACCTTGTCCTCTTCGGGCGCGAACTCGGCCACGACCTCGCCGCGGTACATGACCAACAGCCGGTCACTGACCGCGAGCAGCTCGCCGAGATCGGCGGACACGAGCAGGATGGCCGCGCCGCGTTCTGCCTGCTCACGCAGTTGGTTGTGCACGAACTGGGTGGCGCCGATGTCGACGCCGCGAGTGGGTTGGGCGGCCAGCAGAACCGCCGGCCGTGACTCCAACTCGCGGGCAAGTACGACCTTCTGCATATTGCCCCCGGACAGCTCGTGCACGCGGGTTGACGGACGCGCACCGCGCACGTCGTAACGACGGATCAGTTCCGCGGTCCAGTTGCGGGTGAACGCGTTGCGCAGCACGCCGCGGTTGAACAGGTTCGAACGCAGGAAACCGCCGGTGATGTTGTCCTGCACCGAGCTGACGCCGGACACTCCGGATTCCAGGCGATCCTCCGGAACGTGCGCCAATCCGGCCACCCGTCGCTGCGCCGGCGAGTCGGCGGTGATGTCGCGCCCGGCCAGCCGGACCGTTCCGGTGACTACGGTGTGCAGACCGGCTAAGGCCTGGACTAGCTCGGTCTGGCCGTTGCCCTCCACGCCGGCGATACCGGTGATCTCGCCGGCCCTCAAATCGAGCGAGACCTTGTTCAGGACCGTGTGGCCTTCGGTGTCCTGGAGCACCAGGTCGTGGCAGCTCATCGCGGTGGGCGCCTCGCCCCGCTGGGTCGGGGCGGGGGTGAGCCGGTCCAGGGAGACCTCCCGGCCCACCATCAGCGTCGCCATGTCGTGCTCGGACACGTCGGCGGTGTCGCCGGTGGTGATGAACTTGCCGCGGCGCATCACCGAGAAGCGGTTCGCCACCGCCTTGACCTCGGGCAGTTTGTGCGTGATCAGGATGACCGACCGGTCGTCGGCGGCCAGCCCGCGCAGCACTTCGAAGAGACCGTCGGTCTCCTGGGGCGTGAGCACGGCGGTGGGCTCGTCCAGGATCAGCACTCGCGCTTCGAAGTAAAGCGCCTTGAGGATCTCCACTCGCTGGCGCAGGCCGGCCGAGAGGTTGGCAACGGTGGAGGTCGGATCGACCTTCAGGCCGTACCGTTCACTGACCTCGGTCAGCCCCTTAACCATGCCGGTACGGTCGAGCGACCGGTGACTGGTCAGGGGTTCCGCACCGAGAAAGACGTTCTCGGCGACGGTCAGCGACGGCACGAGCTTGAAGTGCTGGTGCACCATGCCGATTCCATGCTGCCTTGCGGTAGTCGGACTCGTCATGGCGACGACTTCGCCGTTGACCAGGATCTCGCCCGATGTGGGCTGCAGGATCCCGAAACACATGTTCATCAGCGTCGACTTTCCGGCGCCGTTCTCCCCCAGGAGCGCATGGATCTCCCCGGGCTCGACACGCAACGAGACGTCCGAGTCGGCAACGAAGTCACCGAACATCTTGGTGACATTGCGCGTCTCCAGCGCCGCGGGGCGCTGTTGCACAGGTGCTTCCACCATCCTGGTTTCCTTACTGTCGGCAGCGAAGACAGGCGTGTTTGGTCAGCGTGTACGGCCGACGTGTTCGGTCCGATGTGGGGGTTTGGCTTTTCGGCTGGACCGTGTCGCCCGGGTCAGGACGATGCAGCCGCGCAGAACGGAGCGACGCACGGAACCTTGACTTTTCCGCTCGATACCTGGTCGGAGTAGTCCTTGATCTTGGCCGACACGGAGGCGGGCACGATCGCGGAGTTTTCCACCAATTGCACGCCGGCATTCTGAATGCCGTAAACATAGGTGTGCCCGAACTGAAGGCTGCCGTCCTGGTCTTTCTTGATCAGATCGAACACCGAATTGCCAACGTTCTTTAGATCGCTGGCCAGGACGTTCTTTGGGTACAGCTTGTTCTGGTTCGAGTCGACACCGATCGAGTACTTGTTCTTGGCCTGCGAGGCCTTGAGCACACCGAGACCGCTCCCCCCGGCCGCAGCGAACACGACGTCCGCTCCGCCGGCGTACATCGATGACGCCTGGTTATAACCGGTCTGAGCGTCGGTGAAGCTTCCGACGTATGAGGTCTGCACCTTGATCGTCGGGTCGACGATCTGGACACCCTTCTTGAATCCGACGATGAAGTCGTTGATCACCGGGATGTTCGTGCCACCGACGATGCCGACGTTCTTCGAACCCGACGACATCGGGAAGTTCGTCTTGTCCTTGGTGACCAGAGCGGCCAGCACGCCGGCCAGGAAGGCACCGTCGTTTTGGCGGTAGGTGATGCTCGCGACGTTGGGCAGGTTCACCGTCTGGTCGAACATGATGTACTTCTGCTTGGTGTTCTGCTTGGCCACCGCGGTTATTTGGTCGGTGACCTGGTCCGAACCGGTGACCACTAGTCCGTACTTGCCGCTGCTGAGGTTCTGCAGGTCCGACTTCCAGGTCGCGGTGGCGTTCGTACCACCTTCGACGGTCTTAGTCGTGGTGCCGAGCTCCTTCTGGGCCCGGTCGATGCCGGTCTTGCCACTGTCGAAGAAGCCGAGGTCACCCAGCGTTCCCGCCACCATGTAGGCGACGCTGACCTTCTTGCCTCCGCTGCTGCCGCTGCCTCCACTGGCTGCGGAAGTGCTGCCTCCGCCTCCGCTGCTGCTACAGCCCGTGGCCACCAAGGTCACCGCAGCGACCGCGGCTCCCAACTTCCAGATTCGCTTCAACGCCATTCCCTTCGCTTGTCGGACGTGCTTACGAATCCCGTGCGCAACTTGCGCCCGGGTCGAACCGGGCGTGTGTTCTCAGCTGGTTCCGCGGCACGGTTGCCGGAATTTCGATGTTCTGAGCCGCAGTCCGCAGACTTTTGTTACTCGGGACGCTGACGTGTTCACCGCACCCGCAGCTGGAGCGGATGACTAGTTGTACCGGCAAGGTTTCGGCCTTGACCAAACGCTCGCCGTGATCGATGCCCTCGATCAACAGGTCGACGGCGCGCCGCGCGGCCAACTCCAGTGGTTGCTGGACGGTGGTCAACGGGGGATGGGTGAGCGCAGACTCGCGGATGCCGTCGAAGGACACCACCGCGACGTCCTGCGGGATGCGCACCTTTTGGTTGGCGGCCGCGAGCAACACGCCGATGGCCTGCTCGTCACTGTGCACGAACAGCGCGCGGGGATGCCGACGCGAGGCGAACATCTGGTGGGCCAGCTCGTAGGCGTCGTAGCGATCGAACTCGGCCTGCTCCTGCAGCTGGGTGTTCGGATCGATGCCGGCCTCGGTCAACGCCTTCGCCCAACCTCGGTCGCGCTCCTGAGCCGACGAGAGCGACGGTGGCCCACTGATTCGACCGATCGAGGTGTGACCGTGCTCGATCAGGTGCCGGGTCGCCTCGTATGCGCCGCGAACGTTGTCGACGCGCAAGCTGACACCTCGCGCGTCCTTCGGCACCCGGTCGAGGAACACCAACGCCATCCGCTGGGACGCGAGCGTCGCCTTGGTGAGGGGTGGGAACGCGCCCTGCGGACCGCCGGCAGCGCCGATCAACAGGACCCCTCGTACCTGGTGGTCCGAGAAGGCGGTGAGATAGCCCGCCTGTTGGGCGTCGTCGTGCATCGCGTTGCCAAGGAACAGCGAGTAACCGCGTTCGGACGCACACTTTTCGATGGCCAGCGCGAATTCGGCGAAGAACGGGTTGGTGATGTCCGGCACGACCAGACCCAGCACCCGACTCGTCGCTGAGCGCAGCGCTCGAGCCACCGCGTTGGGCCGGTAGCCCAGCTCTTCGACCGCGGCCAGAACACGCTTCCTCGTCGGTTCGGCGACGCTACGCGGCCCATTGTTCATGACGTAGCTGACCACGGCGGAAGATGTGCGCGCGGCGCGAGCGACCTCGTCTCGAGTGACCACGACGGCTCCTCTTCTCCACCGACTGCTGCTAGTCAACAGGGGATCTACACGTGTAGATTACGGCCACGTTAAGTGGGCCGACGACACCCGTCAAGAGGTGCTACCAAAATGAAACCTGGCGATACATCGAATTCCTTGCTGTCACCGCAGCCGGCGACAGCGGGCGGGACCGCGCGGGTGTGTGTCGTCGGTTCCGTGAACGAGGACACCGTGATCACGGTCGCCGCATTGCCTACGGCCGGGCAAACCGTCGCCGCTAGGACGATGACCCTGCTGCCGGGGGGCAAAGGCGCCAATCAGGCCGTGGCCGCGGCCCGCGCCGGCGCGTCGGTGGTGTTCATCGGCGCCGTCGGCGACGACCAGGCCGGTCGCCGCAGCCTGAAGGCGTTGCGCGATGAGGGCATCGACTGCTCGGCGGTGTTGGTGCAGGACCGTGCGCCCACCGGTACGGCCATCGTCACCGTGGCCGACAACGGCGACAACCAGATCACGATCCTCGCCGCGGCCAACGACGAAATGACCGCCGACGACGTGACTCGAGCGATGGAGCGTCTCGAGCTCGGACCGACCGACGTGTGCCTGGTCTGCTTCGAGGTCACCGACGAGGCCGTCGTGGCCGCCGCCAACTACGCCCGCTCTCACCAGATGACCCTGGTGGTCAACCCGGCCCCGGCGCGTCCGCTGGCCGAGGAACTGCGAGGCGCGCGGCCGATCCTGGTCCCGAACGCCTCCGAAGCCGAGGCGATCACCGGCCTGTCCGACGGCGAGGCGGCGGCGGAACGCCTTCACGAACTGAGCGGGACCGCGGTCGTGGTCACGCGCGGTGGTGATGGCGTTCGCGTCGTGGACTCCGCTGCGCGGTACTCGCTTCCGGCGCTTTCGGTGGAGGTCGTCGACACCACCGGTGCGGGGGACGCCTTCTGCGGAGTCCTGACCGCGATGCTCGCCCTGGGCCACGATCTGCGCACGGCGGCGGACAACGCCGTCGTCGCCGCCGGGCTGTCGGTAACGGCTGCCGGCGCGCGCGACGGCAGCCCCCGTGCGGGCCGCATCACTGAGGCGTTGAAGTCGAGAACGTGACGTGAGCGCGACGCAGCCACCGACCACTGTCCCGGCGTCCGAACCTAGCGGCTACCTGGGCCTACTGAGAATGCCTGGGGCGGCTAAGTTCGTGCTGGCCGGCTTCTTCGGACGGCTGCCGATGTCGATGCTGGGCCTCGCCGTCGTCGTGCTGATCTCCAGCACCCGGCACAGCTACAGCTTGGCCGGCGCGGTCAGCGCCACGTTGACCTGCGCCGGCGCGATCGGCGCGCCGGTCCTCGGGAGCCTCATCGATCGTTTCGGCCAGCGTCACATCCTGCTCATGGCCGTGCCGCACGCAGCGGTGCTGATCGGGTTGTGCGTACTGACGCTAGCGCACGCCGCCTTGTGGTCGCTATTCGCGGCCGCAGCATTGACCGGCTGCTCGTTGCCGCCGGTTCCGTCGATGCTGCGCGCGCGCTGGACGTTCGCCTTGGGCTCGGGCACCGCGGCAACAGCGCGAGCCCTCGCCTTCGAGGCCATTGTCGACGAACTTGTGTTCTTTGTCGGGCCAGTCCTGGTCACCACGCTCGGCGCCTTCGTCGCTCCGGTTAGCGGCGTGGTCTGCTCGGGTCTATTCGCGACTGTCGGATGCCTGCTGCTGGCCACCCGACGCGAGACTGAGCCGAGGTTGGTACCGCGCGCTGACGGTGAATCAGGGGCGATGCGCATCGGCGGCGTTCGGGTGCTCGTAGCCAGCTGTGTTCTCATCGGCACTGCGTTCGGCACCATCGACGTCGGCATGATCGCCTTTGCCTCGGCGCATGGCAGTTCTGCGGGCTCAGGCTTCCTGCTGGCTGCGGTCGCCAGCGGCAGTGGGTGCTCGGCAGTGTGGTACGGGCGCCGCAGCTGGCGGGCGCCTTTGCACCGGCGATTCTTGAGTGGCTGTGTCGTTCTGGTCCTCAGCACCAGCCTGCTCACGCTGGCCGCATCGATTGTGGCCATCGTGCCGCTGGCTTTCCTGGCCGGCACGGCGATCTCGCCGGTGCTGATTCCCGGATTCGGCCTGGTCGAAGCGCTGGTGCCTCGGGCCATGCTGACCGAAGGCTTCACCTGGGTGTCCACGGCCTTAGCCTTCGGTGTGGGCGCCGGAGTAACCGTGAGCGGGCGGCTCATCGATGCCGTCGGCCCGAGTCGCGCGTTCCTCATCTGTCCCACGGTGGTTGTGCTCGCCGCACTTCTCGGGCTCAGCGGCCGCGGTGCGTTACGCCGCGGGCGGCCCACGCAATAGGCGCGCGAATGAATCACCGGGATTCGGCCGGACCCCCATGCGCCCAGTTCCTCGGCCGGAGTCAGCACGGTGGACAGCCCCGGCTGCAACGCCTCGCCGACGATCGTGCCGCCGTAGCCGACCACCGACAATTGTCGCGGAGCACAGTCCCAGCTAGGCCGCCGCGGCGTACACGCCGGCGGTGAGGATGTCGTCGGCGCACACCACGGCGCTCGGACGGTGGGCCGGCCGCAATAAACTCCAGCGCCGTGGCGGTCGCGTCGGCCTGGTCAGATCGCTTGCGCTGACGGCCCACAGTTGGCCCGAACCCATGGCCTGGCCGGCCGCCTCGGACCAGTCGCGTCGCCGGCGGTCGAAGGTCCAGCGGTGTTCGTTCAAGCTGAGGTAGGCTACGCGGCTGTGCCCGAAAGAGCGTGGTGCTCGGCGACCTGACGCAGCCCTGAGCGGTTGTCCAGCACTACCGAGGCAAGCCACGCCGGGCCACCTCGATGAGGACGGCCGAGTTTGACGGCAACGCGGAGCTGGGCGGCGGCGCGATTCCGAACAGCAGTAGCCCGTCGACGAGGCCACTCACTCTGCTGCACTTCCATCGCCCGTCTGTGATGGGCGGCTCCGCGCCCGGACTCCATCAATACGGCCACGAAGGGGGGTCGCCCAAGCGGCTTGCTGCGCCCCGTGCATCACCTGGTCGAGAAAGGGGATTGGCGGAATCGGGCACGAGCAGACCCAGGGCACCGGTTCGCCCGGAGCGCAGCGCGCGCGCCGACTGAGAGGGTCGGTAGCCCAGCTCTGCCGCCGCTTGCCGGACCCGAGCCTGCAACGGTTCGGAAACCCGACCGGTCGACTTGCCGGACAACACCAGTGACACGGTCGACTGCGCGACCCCGGCCCGTTGCGCCACGTGATGACTGGTGACGCAGGGGCCAGGCATGGCTTGACTGTTCGTCATACGTATGATGGTGCGGTTCGGTACGGGGACCACGGACGGAAAGGAAATCATGTCCGTTCCCATCGTCGACTTGGAGCAGGATCCAGACCGGGTAGCTCGGGAGTTGGATGACGTCTGCCGCGAGGTGGGATTCCTGCAAGTCGTCGGCCATGGCGTGGACCGAGGGATCGGTGATCGGGCCTGGAACGCCGCAGTCCGGTTCTTCGACCTGCCTTTGGACGAGCGCCTGGCCGTCGCGGCTCCCCATCCGGTCTACCCCTACGGATACAACGCGTTCTCCAGCGAGGCGCTGAGCCGGTCACTGGGCGAGGCTGCGGACGCGGACCTGAAAGAGGTCTTCAACGCCGGACCGGTGGACGCGCCGACACACCGGCTGGCCGGACCCGAAGAACAGGTCGTCTACTCGCCCAACTTGTGGCCGGCGTCCTTTCCCGAGATGGAAGCAGCCTGGACCGACTACTACCGCGCGATGGTGAGCCTCAGCGCGCGCATGATGTCCCACTTCGCGCGTGCGCTGCAGCTGCCGCCCGACTTCTTCGACCCGAGCATCGATCACTCCCCCAGTGCTCTGCGCGCCAACAACTACCCCGTGCAACAGCAAGCACCCGCACCCGGGCAACTTCGCGCTGGCGCGCACACGGATTACGGGACCATCACCCTCCTCCGCCAGGATACGGTGGGCGGCCTCGAGGTGGCCGACGGAAGCGGCGGCTGGATCGGGGTGGAGAGCCTTCCCGACGCTTTCGTCGTCAACATCGGCGATCTGATGGCGCGCTGGACCAACGATCGGTGGCGCTCGACCATGCACCGGGTGGTCAACCCGGCCTCCGCACAGATCGCGCGCCAGCGCAGGCAAAGCATGCCCTTCTTCCATAACGCCAACTGGGCGGCCGAGGTGGCATGTCTGCCGACCTGCCTCGGGGCCGGTGAGCGAGCGAGGTACGAGCCGGTGTTGGCCGGGCCGTACCTGATGACCAAGTACCGTCGGGCCACGGGAGCTCAGGCGTCGTAGTCCTGCAGGCGCCCCCCCGGGGACGTGATCGGTGAGCGCACCGAGTCACGATCGAGCATCGCGTAGAGGCTGGGTAGGTCCCTGGTCAGCAGAACACCGTCACGCATGAGGACCCAGCACTTGACGATCGTGGTAGACACGTTCGACGCACGACCGCTGTAAACGATCGTCGCGGCCAGGTCGTGGATCGGCTGCAGATGCGGGCTGGTCAAGTCGACCCGGATGACGTCGGCCCGGGAGCCAGGCGCCCAATCACGCCTTCCAGGCCGAGGGCCTGGGCGCTTTGCTTGGTCGCGTGGTTCAGTGCGTCGCGCGCCGGCATCCACAGGGCGTCCTGCGCGAGCGACTTCTGGATCAGCGCTGTGAACAGCAGGCTCTCCCATACGTCCAACGTGTTGTTGGACGCGGCGCCGTCGGTGGCGAGCCCGACCGGCACGCCAGCTGAGCGCAGCAACCGGATCGGGGTGGTGGCGTAGATGGACTTGAGGTAGCCCTTGGGAGCGCTGCCGACTCCTACCCGACCGTGCGCGTCGGCCAGCGCCGGCACATCGTCGGCGACGATGCCCACTCCGTGGGCGATGAGCGTGCGTTGCTCGAGAATGCCCGTGCGACGCAGCACCTCGATCGGCGTGACCCCCAGCTGCGCTCGGCTGTTGTGGGTCTGGTCCGGTTCTCCGAGGCGTGGATGTGGACGGGCAATCGGTGCTCGGCGGCTGCCGTGGCTGTCTCGACAAGATCCGGCTCGGTGACGGTATAGACACCGTGCGGGGCCAGCGACGTGGTGATGCGACCACCGGCGCGGCCACGCCACGACAAGGCGAATTCCGCCGAACGCTCCCGGCCCGCGGTGCCTTCGGTGTAGAAGTAACACCAGCCGAGGTTGGCCCGAAGCCCGGTTTCCTCGACCACGGTCCCGACACGGTCCATGGCGAAGTAGTGGTCGGCGAAGCACGTCACGCCGGCCCGGATCATCTCGGCCGCGGCGAGGCGGGCGCCCAGCTCGACATCGTCGGGGGTGAGGTTGACCTCCATCGGCCAGATGTAGTCGTTGAACCAGTTGGCCACCGGCACGTCCTCGGCCACGCCGCGCGGCAACACCACTGGTGAATGCGTGTGGCAGTTGATGAAACCGGGCATGGCCAGCCTGCCTCGGCCGTCGATCCGATCGCGCGCGGGCGGACTCGCGCCCTCGGCGTCCACGCTGACGATCGTCGCGTCGGTCCGGAACTCGATCTGCCCGGCGTCGTCGTGGACGAGGGCCGTGCAACCTTCGATGACCGAATCGACCTCGTTCGCGGGCGCTTCGTCAACTGCTTCGGGCACGTCTTCTCCTTCGCGGGGCGGTAACTCAGGCCGTAGGCCGGCCGGAGCGGGCCGCGTTGGCGAATACCTGGGCCGGGTTGCTGGTCATCAAGGCCCGGGTGAGCTCTTCCGGCACCCCGGCTTCGAACAATCGGGGCAGGAACGCCGACAGGACGAAGCCGTAACCGTTGCCCCCGTAGCGCGTCCACATGTTCTTCAGGAACATGTCCTGCGACAGCAGTAGCTGATCGAACAGCCCGTCGGCGATCAGCCCGCTCACCGCGTCCACCGTGTCTTGGACCGACGGTGACTGACCCTCACCCGGGAAATTGTTGGGCATGCCGATCATGTCGAATTCGAGCCACACGCCGCGGGAGGCAATCTCGCGCTGATAGACGGTGTCCTTGCCGGAGGGGTCCATGTGGGCCAGCACGACCGATCCCGGATCGATGCCGTGGCCGAACACAATGTCGAGCACCTCATGCGCACGGCGCTGCCAGCCCGGCAAGTGGATCAGCAACGGCACGCCGGTGCGCGGCTGGGCCAGCGCCGCCGCGTGCAGGGTCATCCACTCCGAACGGGTGAAGTTCGGCCCCACGCCGATCTCACCGATCACCCCCGGGAAAATGCGTTGTCCATCGGCCAGGCAGACGCCGTCACGGTGCTCGGCCACCAACTGATCGGCGAACGCCTGCGGGTCGGCGTCACCCCACGAGTCGTCGGAACCGTGGGCGAGCGACCACCCGCTGGCCATGACGACGTTGAGGCCGGTGCGTTGCGCCAACCTAACCAAGGCGTCGGGGTGCCGGCCGCGTCCGGTGGAATTGTCGACCAGCGTCTGGCCGCCCGCCTCGACCAATAGGCCCAGCTCGGCCACGGTGATGTCTTCGTCGTCCAGACAACAGTTGTCGGGATTGCTGTAGGGGTCCTCCCGCAACATCCATGCGTTGGCGGCAGACACCTTCTGGCTCGACAACGCGACGGAGAACGGACGGACGCCGGTGTGCCCCGCTTCGGACAGGTCACTGACCGTGTGCTCGTGCATCATCGTCACGCCGAGATCGGCCAGGCCGATCGGTCCGAGCACGGTCTGCACCTGCACGGCTTCGGACCCCGTCGCCGTCACGGCTGGTTTGTCCCCGCGGCGTCGAGTGCCTGGTCTGCACCGGCCAGCCACTCGATCGCGGCCGGCCACATCGTGCGGAACGCTGATGACGCCACGAACGCGTCGGGTGCCCAGTGCGGACCGATGTCCGTGGTGAACGCCAGCGTCCGGCCCTGACCGTGCGTGCCCACCGCAAGCAGCGGGTCGTCTCCCACCGTGACGAGCACCTGCGCGTCGTCCTTAGGGGTGACGCGGTTGTACCCGGACAGCACCGGCCATTCGCCCGTGACGCCGCCCAGCGCCGGGTGTCCGGCCGCAACGGTGACCGGCACGCAGGCGGTCGGGTTCTCGACTCGGTCGTCCGTGCGGCTGATCGTCACGGGCAGCGCCAGCTCGACGTCGGTTCCGGCGAAGGCGGCCTTGGCCTCGATACCGCTGAAGCTCAGATATCCACCGCACATGACCAAGGCACCACCGGTGAAAACCCATTCGCGCAACGCGGCCAGCGGATTGGGTGTTCGACCGCCGTTCCAGACCTCACTGGTGATGGCCAGCGAGTTGGCGCCGATGTCGGAGAGCACAACGGCATCCCACGCGGCGAAGTCGGCCGTCGCGCGCGGAAAGCGGGTGGGGGCCAGGTGGCCGGGCAGGTAATCGACGATATGGCCGGCGGTCGAGAGCACATCCATCCACGCCTGGCCGCCTTCGGCGTACTCGGACGTGGTGAACGAGTCGAAGCCCTTCGTGTGAATCGAGTGGGTGGTCCACGATTCCCCCACCAGTAGGACACGCGCCACGGTGCTCTCCTTGTCTTGGGTCAATCTGTCTGGGTCAACCTGTCCTGGTCGATTAGTTGTGGTCGACTAGCTCTGTGAGCACCATCCCATCAGACCACGCCTAGCGCCGCGCCGCCGAAGCTGATCAAACGGTCCATCACCTCAGGTGTGCTGATGGGAATCGGGGTCGCCGGCTTCATCGACGAGACGATCTTTCACCAGATCTTGCACTGGCATCACTTCTATGACAAAGGCAGCGCCACCGCCGGTCTGATGTCCGACGGCTTCTTTCACGCCGGCAGCTGGGTCTGCATCATCGCCGGGATCTTCTTGTTCGCCGATCTGCAACGCCGGCGCGCCACGGTCCCCAAGCGGCTATGGGCCGGGGGCGTTGCTGGGCTGGGGCGGGTTCCAGGTCTATGACGGCCTGTTCCAGCACAAGGTGCTGGGCTTGCACCAGATCCGCTACCACGTCGACCTCCTGCCCTACGACCTGGTGTGGAACATCGCCGGCGGCATCGGCATCCTCATCGGCATCTACCTGCTGCTCGGCGCCGCGGGTTCGGTCACCGAGCGCCGGGCCGCATCACCGGCGGCCCCGCCGCGGTGATCGCAGTACTACCCACCGCTGACCCCAGCCCCGTGCCGTCACCGATGCAGATGCAGATGCCGGGCGGCGCCCCGATGGGGCATGGCGCCGATATGGGCCAGACGGGTCACATGGGCGAGATCGGGCCGTACTGGTTGCCGCTGCTGCTGCTCAGCCCCGCGGCCGGCGCGTAGGCCGTCGCCGCGATCCGGTTGAGGCGGCGCGGCGACCGATGGCCGCTGACCCGCTCGATATCGGCAATCGTAGGTTTCGGGGTCCTGACCGCGTCGCTGATGCCGCCGCTGGTCGACAGCATGAACCTTCCGGTGCCACGTGACCCAGCACCTGATGTTGGCGATGCTCGCACCGCCGGCGTTGGCGTTGAGCGCACCGATCACCTTGGCGCTGCGAACGCTGCCGCGCGACGGCCGCCGACGCCTGCTGGCGGTCGTGCACACCCGCTTCGCCAGAGTGACGATGTTCGCGCCCCTCGTGTTGGTACTCGAAGTGGGCGGCATGTATGCCTACTACCTGACACCGCTGTTCGCCGACAGCCACCAGCACCCGTGGCTACACGTGGCCGTGCACACCCACATGTTCCTCGCCGGGTGCCTGCTGAGCTGGTGTCTCGTGGGCCGCGACCCGATGCCGACCCGGCCCTCCACCCGCACCTCGCTGATCGTGCTGTTCCTGGCCGGCGGCAGCCACGACCTGCTGGCCAAACTCATGTATGCCCACTTGCTGCCACAGGGCAGCGGATCGGCCGAGCAGATCCACGCCGGCTCCCAGATCATGTTCTACGGCGGGGACGCCATCGAACTCGCACTGGCCGTCGCCCTGCTTGTGCCGTGGTACGCCCGTACTGGTCGACAGATCGCACGCGAACGCCGCCGCACCACCGCCCCCACGCCGCGGATCGAACACACCCGATCATCAACCCGCGAGGTTGCCGCACCCGCGGCGAGATAGAGCAGGTCCGACGCCTGCCCGGCAGGATCTTGGCAGGTCGCGGTGGGACACCGGCAGAGCCCATCGTCACGGTCACAGATGGGCCATCGGACCCGCTTTCAGCGGGCCACATCAAAACGGCACAACCAAATCCGTAGCAACAGGCCACGCCCCGGTCCCATTCACGGATCCGGTCTACGGGACACGTTGAACGTCATCGCGCAGTCCGACTGTCGCCAGCGTTTGCAGGAGCGGCGATTCCCAGAAGACCCGCCCGCGATAATGCCCGGTGAATCAGGCTCAACCGGTACAGTCGTTTGGTGGCCAGAATGCTCGTGGGGTATGCCCGCTGTTCG